>Ga0209514_10003454_pt1 | contig 22475 bp, 17 predicted proteins | sample Subgrocontami58m_FD_187452 | JGI IMG/M metagenome (GOLD analysis project Ga0209514, IMG submission 187452) | Subsurface groundwater microbial communities from S. Glens Falls, New York, USA - GMW37 contaminated, 5.8 m (SPAdes) (version 3) | ecosystem: Environmental > Aquatic > Deep subsurface >...
CTCCTCGCTCAGTAAAAAATGGAAAGAGATGGGAGTGAGTAATGCGGAACTTGTTCGAGTGTTCCGTAACTTTAACGCATACGCCGAGCCGTTCCGGAAGGAGAGTGAACAGTATGAAAAATAAATCGATAAAAGTTGATTACCTTGCCCGGGTTGAAGGTGAGGGAGCGTTACATGTGAAAATAAAAAACGGCGCTGTTGTTGAAGCTAAACTCAGTATTTTTGAACCACCGAGATTTTTTGAAGCATTTCTTCGCGGAAGGCTTTTTTCGGAAGCTCCTGATATTACAGCAAGAATTTGCGGTATTTGTCCGGTTGCCTACCAGATGAGTTCAATCCATGCTATGGAAAATGCCTTTGGTGTTACGGTGAGCGGACAACTGCGGGAGTTACGCCGTTTATTATATTGCGGTGAGTGGATAGAAAGTCATTCACTTCATATTTATATGCTCCATGCACCCGATTTTCTTGGTTATCAGGATGCTATTCAAATTGCCAAAGTACATCCCGAAGTTGTCAAGAAAGCATTACGGCTTAAAAAAATTGGCAACGATCTGGTTACCCTGATAGGTGGAAGAGAAATTCATCCTATCAATGTCAAAGTGGGTGGTTTTTACAAACTACCGACCAAGCAAGAACTTCATTCTCTTGTAGAACACCTTGAGTGGGCGAAAGAAGCGGCGGTCGAAACGGCAAATTTTGTATCGACGTTTAATTTCCCTGATTTTGAGCAGGATTATGAATTTGTATCGCTGCGTCATCCGAATGAATATCCTTTTAATGAAGGAAGACTTGTTTCCAATAAAGGGCTGGATATTCCGATACGTGAGTATGATAATAATTTCCTTGAAGAGCATGCACAACATTCACATGCGCTTCAATCGATCTTAAAGAAGCGCGGTGCATATTTTGTAGGCCCCCTTGCACGGTATAATATGAATTATGACAAACTCACACCATTGTGTCAGGAAACAGCAAGAGCGGCGAAACTTGGTGAGCAATGTTTTAATCCATTTAAGAGTATTATTGTACGAGCGATTGAAACTGTGTACGCATGTGAAGAGGCATTACGAATTATTAAAGCATACGAACCACCAAAACATGCATCGGTACCAATCGAACCGAAATTAGGTGTCGGGTTTGGTTGTACGGAGGCACCGCGCGGAATTCTCTATCACAGGTATAAGGTTGATGAACGAGGGTTAATTCTTGATGCGAAAATTGTTCCCCCGACTTCACAGAATCAAAAAATTATTGAACGGGATTTATTTAATTACGTTTCTAAAAATATTAATCTGCCAACTGATAAGTTGACCTGGCAATGTGAGCAGACAGTACGCAATTATGACCCGTGTATTTCATGTGCTACACATTTTCTTAAGTTACATTTTGAATATCAAGATTAAACGGAGATATTAAGACCAGATGCAGGACGAATCAATACCAATCCTCGTTATTGGGATTGGGAATGTTTATCGTAGCGATGATGGTGTTGGAATAGTTCTTGCTCGGAAATTACAAGAGTTGCAACTTCCCCATGTTGAAGTGATTGAACAATATGGGGAAGGCGCTCAACTCATAGAAGCATGGAGACATAGAAATGCAGTACTATTGGTTGATGCTGTCTCTTCAGGGTCAACACCGGGGACGATATTCCGGTTAGATGCTACACGTGAGAAAATCCCTGTGAGTTTTTTTAATTATTCAACACATGCGTTTAGCGTTGCAGAAAGCATCGAATTATCGCGTATTATGGATGAATTACCACAGCACTGTATTGTTTTTGGAATAGAGGGCTCAACCTTCGGCTATGGCGAAACGTTATCGGTTGAGGTAATGAATGTTCTTGAAGATGCATTTAAGCAAATAGTACATGAAATAGAGAATTTATCAACATAAAGTCATTAAAGTGAATCATGCAAACTTGTTCTTTTAGAGCACATATCGTCATACGTGGAGTTGTTCAGGGGGTCGGATTTCGACCCTATGTTTACAGACTTGCACAAGAGCTTCATCTTTATGGATATGTTCAAAATTCAATTCATGGCGTCATAATAGAAATTGAAGGTTCTCAAGAACATATTGATACTTTTCTTATTCGTTTTCCCAAAGAAATCCCTCCGTTAGCCTCTCTTCACGAGATGAGTGTCCAGTATCTTGATCCATCCGGTTATGCATCATTTGTAATAGTTGAAAGTAATTCAGAGGGTAAGGCATCGACCTTGATATTGCCGGATATAACTACATGTCCTGATTGTCTTGAAGAAATTTTCAATCCTTCCCAGCGGAGATATTTATACCCATTTTCGAATTGCACAAATTGCGGGCCAAGGTTTTCCATTATTGAATCGCTTCCGTATGATCGTTCGAACACAACAATGAAGCAATTTACAATGTGTGATGATTGTAGAAAAGAATATGAGAATCCTAGAGATCGACGCTTTCATGCTCAACCGATTGCTTGTCCCGTATGTGGTCCACATATAGAGTTGTGGGATAGAACTGGAAGAGTTTTAGGAATACATCACAACGCGCTAATGCAAGCCGTAAAGTTTATTCAATCAGGAAATATTGTTGCAGTAAAAGGTATGGGTGGATTTCATTTAATGACAGATGTAAGAAATGAAAAAGCAATTCTCACATTGCGAGAAAGAAAAGGGAGAGAGGAAAAACCCTTTGCATTAATGTTTCCGGCTATTAAGAATATTCAAGACGAATGCGAAGTAAGTCTTCTTGAAGAAAAGATATTACAATCCCCGGAGTCTCCAATTGTATTAATACGGAGAAAATCGGGACAGTCGGAAATAGCCCAATCTGTTGCTCCTTCAAATCCTTATTTAGGTGTCATGCTTCCTTATACACCATTGCACCATATTTTATTAAAAGAATTAGGCATCCCGGTTGTTGCGACAAGCGGGAATTATTCAGATGAACCCATTTGTATTGATGAACATGAAGCGTTGAAGCGGCTGAATGGTATTGCAGATTATTTTCTTGTGCATAATCGTCCTATCAAACGGCATGTTGATGATTCTATTGTGAGAAGTGTCGCGGGGAGGGAAATGATTGTACGCAGAGCACGGGGATATGCACCGTTGCCCCCGGTTCGGGTTACAAATCAGCGTAGCGGAATACTTGCAGTTGGGGCGCATCAAAAAAATACAATTTCACTATCAACCGATCATAATGTATTTACAAGCCAACATATTGGTGATCTTGAAACCCCGGAAGCGTACGATGCTTTTACACATGTCATAAACGATTTTCAAACATTATACAATGTGAAGCCCGATAGTATTATTTGTGACCTTCACCCCGATTATCTTTCAACAAAATATGCGGAGAAAACGGGCATCCGCGTTGAACATGTGCAACACCATTATGCACATATCGCCTCGTGCATGGCTGAACATAATTTATCCGGTCAAGTGTTAGGTGTTTCGTGGGATGGGACAGGATATGGTTTGGATACCACAATCTGGGGGGGTGAATTTTTATTGACAACAGAGAGATCATTCAATCGTGTAGCAACATTTCGCACGTTTCCTTTGCCCGGTGGTGAACTTGCAGTAAAACAACCAAGAAGAAGCGCGCTTGGAATACTTTTTGAGACGTTTGGAGAAAAGATATTACAGAGAAAGGATTTACTTCCGCTACAGCAGTTTTCCATTTTAGAATTGAAAATACTTTCAGCAATGATTGACAGGAAGATCAATTCTCCCTATACATCAAGCATAGGAAGATTATTTGATGCCATTGCATCTATTATAGGGGTACGGCACATCTGTAGCTTTGAAGGACAATCGGCTATGGAATTGGAGTTTCTGACTTTGGATAACACTGATCGATCGTATTATCCAATAAAAATTTCTGAATCAGGGAATAATGGCGTACCTTATGTTGTTGATTGGGAACCATGGATTTTAAACATTATTGATGATGTTAAAAAAAATGAACTCCCAACAGTTATTGCAACTAAGTTTCACAATACATTATCAGAAGCAACCATAGAAATTGCAAAACGTGTTAACGAGAAACGTGTTATCTTAAGCGGCGGTTGCTTTCAAAATGTATATTTATTAGAACACACAATTCAAAGGTTGAACGAAGAGGGGTTTGAGCCATTTTGGCATCGATTAGTGCCAACAAACGACGGTGGGATATCTTTGGGGCAGGTATATGCCTCTATGAGGAATCATGCCGGAACTCCATCGTAATTCTTTAAGAAAAAATCATTATGTACGGAAATATTTTATGTGTTTAGCTATACCGGGAAAAGTTCTTTCCATCAATAGAGAAGAAGTTCCTATGATGGGAAAGGTGGTATTTGGTGGGATTGAAAAGCAGGTATGTTTTGATTTGTTACCTGAAGCATCGGTTGACGATTACGTTGTGGTTCATGTTGGGTTTGCCATCAGTAAAATGGATGAACAGGAAGCGGCTCAGGTGTTTGAATACCTGAAGACGATGGAAGATATGAGAGAACTTGAAGATGATAAACCTGTATAACAGTCAACGGGCGCTCTATGAAGTTTATTGACGAATACCGGAACGGAGATACTGCGAAGCAGTTTGCCGAAGCAATCGCGGCTATAACAACGCGCTCATGGACGATTATGGAAATATGCGGCGGGCAAACTCATGCCATAGTTAAATACGGGATTGAGGATTTGTTGCCAACCCAAATAAATCTTGTTCATGGTCCGGGATGTCCCGTTTGCGTAACTCCCGTTGAAATGATTGAAAAAGCGATTGTGATAGCAGAACGACCTGAAGTTATATTTACATCATTCGGTGATATGCTCCGTGTTCCCGGTGCGGAAAAAGATTTGCTCACCGTAAAAGCAAGGGGAGGCAATGTACGAATTGTCTATTCTCCTTTGGACGCAGTTAAGATTGCGTTACAGCATCCTGAAAAACATGTAGTATTTTTTGCTGTTGGTTTTGAAACAACTGCACCGGCGAATGCGATGGCAGTACGTGAAGCACATCGGTTGGGGTTGAACAATTTTTCGATCCTGTGTTCACATGTATTGGTTCCTCCTGCCATTGAGGCAATACTTTCATCTCCTATGAATATGGTGCAGGGATTTCTTGCCGCAGGGCATGTGTGTACAATTATGGGATACGAAGAATATCTCCCCCTTGCAGAACGATATAAGGTTCCTATTGTTGTTACGGGATTTGAACCTGTCGATATTTTACAGGGAATCTATATGACCGTAAAACAACTTGAAGAAGAACGTTGCGAGGTTGAGAATCAGTATGCGCGTACGGTGAGGAGAGAAGGAAACATTGTCGCTCAACAATTGTTGGCTGAAATATTTCAAGTTTCCGATAGAGCATGGCGTGGAATAGGAATTATTCCGAAAAGTGGGTATAGCATTAACCCAAAATATGAGCAATTTGACGCAGAAAAGCGATTTCAATTGAACCATATTACAGCGGCAGAATCAGAGTCATGTATTGCCGGGCTTGTTCTGCAAGGGATTAAAAAACCACACGAATGTTCAGAATTCGGAAAACGTTGTACCCCCGAACATCCACTGGGCGCTCCTATGGTTTCTTCAGAAGGGGCATGTGCGGCATATTACCATTACAAACGACATCAGATTGCGACTCAATAACGTCATTGACACCTATGAAGAACGAACCCATTACCCTTTCCTGCCCTATTCCCATATCTGATTACAAGAATGTTTTGCTTGCTCATGGAGGAGGAGGAAAACTTACAAAGCAACTTATTGAAACAATGTTTGTTTCGCAATTTGAGAATGAGCATTTATCTCCGCTGCATGACGGAGCAATTATTAATACAAAAGGAGGACGACTCGCATTTACAACAGATTCGTATGTTGTGAATCCATTGTTTTTTCCGGGAGGTGATATTGGAAAATTAGCAGTCCATGGAACAGTAAATGACTTAGCAATGTGTGGCGCAACACCATTGTATCTTTCTGCGGCATTTATCATTGAGGAGGGGTTCCCGATGGAGGAACTTTGGAAAATTGTATGCTCTATGAGTGATGCAGCGAAAGAAGCAGGCGTAACTATTATTACAGGTGATACAAAAGTTGTTGATCGGGGAAAAGGAGATAAATTGTTTATTACAACTTCGGGAATTGGAGAGATTCGAACCGAAGTAAATATTCATCCTGCCCGTGCGAAAGCCGGTGATGTTATTATCTTAAGCGGAGCGATCGGGATGCATGGTATCGCGATTATGTCGGTACGAGAAGGGTTGGAGTTTTCATCACCTATCTTGAGTGATACTGCGCCGTTGAATGAATTAGTCGCAGAGATGTTAGGTGTTTGTTCTGATATTCATGTCCTGCGCGATCCGACACGAGGTGGTGTTGCAACAGTGTTGAATGAGATTGCTTCATCTGCACACGTGGGCGTAATTATCTATGAAGAAAACATTCATGTGTCGCAAGAAGTACAGGGCGCGTGTGAACTTTTAGGTCTTGATCCGCTTTACATTGCCAATGAAGGAAAGCTCATAGCTATTGTTCCGGCAGAACATTCGGAAAATATTCTTGCCACAATGAAGCAACATCCCTATGGTAAGGATAGCGTTATCATTGGAGAGATTGTATCCGAACATCCTGAAATGGTTGTTATGAGAAGCAAAATCGGAGGAAACCGGATTGTTGATATGCTTTCAGGAGAACAATTACCGCGAATCTGTTAGAATGAGATTACTTCTTGGTTCTCTTAATCAATTTACTATGATCTAAAATCAAATATTTGCATGTGTTGCAATGCCATGCTCTATTCACAGCCGGTTGAAATGAAAGACTCATAGTATTATCTAAGACAGATAAAATAGTCGAAAATGGGCTAATTGGCTTAGAATCTTCTTTTTGATAGATGATACCTCTTCCTGCAACAGCATATCCTTTTTCCATTTGCTGATTACACTTAGGACAATTATAATGAGCCATCCCGCCATGAACGTCCTCATCTTCCTTGAGAACACTATTGTTCTTCTTGTATGATTTATAAACAAAAAAGAATACTACTGCCAGACTTGTTACACCCAGAAGCAGTGCGAAAATAATAAAAAATAATTGTCGAGTTTGTTCTTCCATAGTAAGTCCTTTTTAAATAATGTTATAAAAAAGAAAGAACAGTAAGGGTGGTTCTAAAAACCCTTTACGCTCGGTTCTGCGTCCTCACAGAACCACGAAATCAATTTGGATTGAGCACTCTGCGAGGACGCAGAGTGGAGCCGGGATAGTTTTTGGAACCACCCTTAATAACATGACATCGGTATGATAGAAAAGGTAAGAAATCTATTTAAAGGAATCAAAGGAATTTTTAAAAAATCTTTTGATTATTTTCTTTTTGCTATGGATGGTAACGGATTTATTGTAAGTCTTCAATAAAAAAAATGACACCTCTGCCTGCTGAAGCGACTCCTTGATGTACTTGTTGATGGCAATTAGGACATGTGTATTGAGCAATGCCTTTCTGATGATGAACATGATCGGGAATAGCATTGTTTTTTTTGTGTCGTTTGGGGAGATAGTATAATACTATCAATACGCTGATAAGGATATATGCCGTAGCAATGATGCTGAATACAAATTGATGATTGTGCTGTTCCATGATAGTCTTTCGTTGCATTCTATTTTTGGTGGTATTACAATTGTTCTTTTTTTTGAATTTTGATTATGATGGTTTTCCATACGAGCGATGTTCATCAATCAGCATATCAAGTTTCTTTTTATCTAATGACCGGATAACGCCCATTACTACACCGAGAACTCTAAATGATTCATCGGAATGTTGAACGATGATAGGGTTGTATTTTTTATTTTCAGGTTTTAGAATTACGGAATTATTTTCTTCATAGTATCGCTTAATTGTAGGTTCACCTTCAACAAGAGCAACGACAATTTCACCATTTCGCGGAGACTTTTTGGGGTCAACAAAAACAAGATCTCCTGTTATAAGAAGAGCATCTTTCATGCTATCGCCTTTTACATATACACCAAATACATCGTTCGATGCCGAGATATAATTTCTCACCTCAAAATTTTCCAACACATTTTCCTGAGACAAGAACGGATGACCGGCAGGCGCACTTCCATAAATTGGGATGCCTGCGGGTCTAAGATTGAGGAGTTCTATTCCCCTTGAGATATTAGGGATGTACCTCAATACTTTCTTATTCTGCATGAGCAACAGATGTGACCGAACAGCATTTGGTTGAATAGACAATTGAGTAGCGATCTCGGAAAGGGTGGGTGGAAAACCCTTTTGCTCAATATAGTCTTTTATAAAATCAAGAACTTGTTGCTGGCGCGATGTTAAAGTAGTGTTCATTTTAGTAATTTTAGTGTTATTATTAATACTGTAATAATATACAGTATATAAAATTCAGAGTCAAGTATTTTATATACTTGGCGTCAAATTATTTTTATTTTGAATAATGCGGTTTGGTTGACATGTGCATAACGACATATACGAAATACATCGATTTTGATGAAGAATATTCAAAAAATTGACACAAAACTCAAATAATCCTCATCTAACAGACTGTTGACGATAACAGTAGAAAGAAATGGTGAAAGGGAAAGAACCAAGATTTCTATTAAAATGCCCATAATATGAGCAATATGGTGGGAATAATAGATCTTAAAGAAATATTAAATAATTATTAATTTTTTTCTTGACATTTAAAAAAGAATTTTCTAAATTAACGTTAAAGTTATCGTTAAAGTAAATCCCTGTTGTAAAAAATCGAAATAGAAAATGTCTTTGCAGTTGAAAACATCGTTTAAGAAGAGTTCGCTTAACAGAGTCTCCGTGTTCCGGAAACTGAGAGGACAACAATGTTGCACTCGAATTTAATAGTTACCCTGAAGAAGGGTTCCTATCTCAAGCATGTTAACTCAATTATACCTACTGATAACTTTTGCGTTATGAAGCAGCAGATAGTAGTAATTACTGTTCCTCAGGCGTAGTCATGAAACGAAGTTGCATTCATACAAAGCATTTAATAGTTTCTTCGATTTTTCCGAAATCGATTTACCATACCCCTCTTTTCCTCTCCGTTCAATCGCTTCACTCCTCACACATTTAAACTATTGATGAGCATGTTTATGAGACTACCCAACCCATACAAAGAAATCCACCTCAACGCTTTTCGTTCCGGTAGTTTTGTATTAGCTCTCATGTTTTTATGTTCAATACTTGTTTCGAGTATACTTTGTTCACCGATACAATCATCTACTCATTCAGGTAGCGATTCGACAATTGATCCCATTGCACCTATATCGGTTCCTTTTGATATGCCGCAATTGCAACGTCCTGTATTTCCACCCCGAACTTATAGTATTGTAGAAGCAGGAGCGATTGAAGGCGGTACAGTAAAATGTACACAAGCAATATTAAGCACAATTGAGAAAGCCGCGAAAGCAGGTGGCGGCACGGTTCTCATTCCAAAAGGAAGATGGTTAACCGGAGCGATCCGACTTGACAATAATATTAACCTTCGTCTTGAGAAAGACGCTGTGCTGTTATTCAGCCAAGATACAAGTGATTACCTTCCTGTAGTTTTTTCTCGCCATGAAGATGTAGAATGTTATAAATACTCAGCATTTATTTATGCAGAGGGGAAAGAAAATATTGCCATCACCGGTGAGGGAACACTTGATGGACAAGGAAAACCATGGTGGATATACAAAACCGATAAAAAAGAAGAAGTTTTGTATGCACTTGGTAATAAAAATATTCCTGTGAATGAAAGAATTTTTGACGGAAAAAATGGTCAACGGTTACGACCTGCTTTTTTTCAACCGATGAATTGTAAAAATATTCTTGTTGAGGGTGTTACCTTCAAATATGGCGCATTTTGGACTATTACACCGACATATTGTGAGAATATCATTGTCCGAAAGATCCGTATTGAAACAGAAGGGGAGTATGGACACACACCAAATGGCGATGGTGTTGATCCATCTTCTTCGCGCAATGTGTTAATTGAAGATTGCATTTTTGATACAGGCGATGATTGTATAGCAATTAAAGCGGGAAGAGATAACGATGGGCTTCGTGTGAATAGACCGACAGAAAATATCGTTGTCAGAAATTGTATCGGATTACGCGGTCATGGTGGCATTGTCATAGGCAGTGAAACCTCGGGGAGTATACGAAACATTTATGCAGAGAATTGTCAATTTAACGGTACCGATAGGATCATCAGATTGAAAACGGCGCGCGGGCGCGGTGGTGTACTTGAGAATATGTGGTTTAAAAATATGTCCGGTGATAATATTCAACTTGAAGCAATTCACTTGAATATGTTGTACACAGGAAAACGATTGCCTGAGCAACCGGTATCGGCAACAACGCCAAGATTACGAAACATTCATTTCGACGGCATTACCTGCACATCGGGAAAAAGTTATGCAATTGAAATTCTCGGTTTACCGGAAATGCTTGTAGAAAATATATCCTTTAATAATATTGTTGCTACGAGCGAAAAGGGTGTCAATATTTCTGATGCAAAGGATATTCAAATTATGAATTCCTCGTTTACTCCGGCAACGTACCCCGTCATGAAGATTACCGATGGGAGAGAAATCTTAATCAGTTCGTTACAGATACCTACCGGCGCTGAAACATTTTTAAAAGTTGAGGGCGCCGCATCGAAAAACATTAAGATTTCTAAGTCGAATATTTCAGACAAAGACAAAGCAATATCATTAGGCGAGCAAGTATCGCCACAAGCAGTAAAGGTTGAATAACAACGAATTTTTTTAATAACCCCGACAAGTATCCACGCTAACTTGTCAACAATAAACTTAAGCATGGAGATACCTATGAAACGTTATTTACAATTATTTATTATTACATGTTGCTTCATTCTTTCCGTATCACAATTGATAGCGGCAGATATCTATTCTGCCGGATTTGCGGGCACACCTATAAAAGGCAGTTGGAGCCAAACTACAACCTGGGATGGTGGAAATGTTCCCGGTCCCGGTGATAACGTTTATATTATTGGGACTGATAGCGTCATTCTTGATGTTGCTGAACTGAGTATTAATGATTTAACCATTGGCGGAGATGAATCTTATAGTACGTTGACGTTTTCGAGCACTGTTGCAGTAAAACTCACCGTGGAGGGCAATATCTTGATAAACCCCAATGGATCGTTTCGGAATACAGGTTCAACATTGGCAACCGATCCGATAATTGATACAATATTTATTTATGGCGATTTTATTAATAATGGCGCAGTTCTTGCGTTTCGTGCCGGTACTGCCCCGAGAAACGCGGTAACTCAAGTTGTTTTTGTGGGAACTAATGATAGTCATGTGAAATCAACGGGTCCGTTTAGTGCAACGAGTAACAGATTCAACGGTATGACGATAAATAAATCAGGGACAGCAAGAGTGATTTTAGATTCAGACATTTTTCTTGAAAGCGGCAGTAGTTCCTATCCGGCCTCTCAACCATATTTTGATTTAAAACACGGTCTTGTTGAAACGGGGAATTATGCTATCGTCTCTCGCAATACATCGGGAGGAACTTCCGCCGCAGTAGTAATAGGCGGTTCGAAAGATAGTTATATACTCGGTTGGATGGGTAGGGGAATGTCTTCAACATCTGTAGCAACGAGAGATTTTTATATTGGCGATGCAGATGGTTATCGACCAATAAAAGTACGTAATGCTACGGGTGGTTCTGCAACGGGTCACAATTTGAGAGTACGTTTAATTCTAGGTACACCGACAATAACAAGCATAAGTTCAGATATAGATAAGGTATCAACGGTTCGATACTATGAGTTAAAGTACGATCAGTCTCCAACAGATGCAAGTACGTCACCAAGCATGAGTTTTGATAGATTCTTCCCCAGTTACGGTGAGCAGGATGGTGTACAAGCAGGAAATAGTAACCTTCGTGTTGCCTATACAATGGATAGTACATTCAATTGGAAAGGGATGGAACAAATAGCCAAACAGGATACGACAGAATTTACAGAACCTGCCGCCTATTGGAATGCCGATTCACTTCCTGCCGGATCATGGGTAACCCTTGCTCATATGAAGAGTGCATACGTGGCTATTGCTCGCGCAACAGGGACTACGGAAAATACATTAAATTATACTCCAGTTGCAGTGAATGAAGAAGATGGAGTTCCTGCAACATTTTCGTTGAAGCAAAATTATCCCAACCCGTTCAATCCGACAACAACAATAGAATATTTTGTGCCTGTACGGAGCGCTGTTGTGCTTGAAGTGTTTAATGTATTAGGCCAAATGGTCGAAAGATTGGTTGATGCAGAGTTATCCGCAGGAACGTATACGATGGAATACAATGCTTCAGCCTTGAGCTCAGGTGTTTATTATTATCGTCTGAGTACGCCAACGATGACATTAACAAATACAATGCTTCTTGCGAAATAATGTAATTCAGGAAGAAGTTCGTGGTAACAATTCTCAATATTATCAAGAAACAGTTGCATTCTCATGCACAGAGCATGAGTATTGGCAATTTGTTCACTCATATCCAGCAACAGGTATTAGATATTATTGAAAAACAAACAATTTCAACATTCACAATGAAGGCAACGATACAGATTTTTATCGTTGCCTTTTTGTTTTTACCCCAGATATCATTTTCTCAGGCTCTTGCATTTCCGGGAGCAGAGGGATTTGGCAGATATACAACAGGCGGGCGCGGTGGCAGAGTGATTGAAGTAACCAATCTGAATGATGCAGGAACAGGAAGTTTGCGCGCCGCTATCATAGCAAGCGGGCCACGCATTGTTGTTTTTCGTGTTTCCGGCACTATTAAACTTCTCTCCACATTACGTATTTCGAATGGAAATATCACGATAGCAGGACAAACTGCACCCGGCGATGGCATTTGTCTTCGAGATAGAACATTTAGAGTAGAAGCCAGCAATGTCATTATCCGTTATATTCGATCACGGTTAGGCGACTCTTCGAAAGTCGAAGATGATGCCTTTTCAGGGAACGGTGGCGGAGTTAATATTTATAGGAATATTATTATCGATCATTGTTCTATGAGCTGGGCTGTTGATGAATGTTCAAGTTTTTATGATAATGCCATGTTTACGATGCAGTGGTGTTTCATTACAGAAAGTTTTTATCATTCAGTACATTCCAAAGGGAATCATGGATATGGTGGAATTTGGGGCGGATGGAATGCTTCATTTCACCATAATTTACTAGCACACAATACGAGTCGCAATCCAAGATTCAATGGTAGCAGATACACATTCCAACCGGATAGCGAACGAGTAGATTTTAGAAATAATGTCATCTATAATTGGGGCTTTAATAGCGTGTATGGCGGAGAAGCCGGAAACCAAAATATGGTTGCAAATTATTATAAGTATGGTCCCGGGACGAATTCGGGTAGTGTTCGATATAGAATAGTATCGCCGGATGATTCAGTGGGTCACTGGTATATTGCCGATAATTATACGTATGGGAATGCAACGGTAACTGCAGATAACTGGAACGGTGGAGTACAAGGTACCTGGGCAACAGCACAAAAGAACAGAAAATTAACTGAACCCATTCCATTTGATTCAGTAACAACGAATACAGCCGAAGAAGCGTACGAATTGGTATTAGCAAACGGTGGGGCAAATCTTCCGAAACGCGATACGGTAGATGCACGAATTGTGAATGATGTTCGAACGGGGACTGCCGCGCTTGGAGGTGTTTGGGGTGCGCATAAAGGTATTCTTGACTCCATGACACAAGTAGGAGGTTGGCCTGTCTTAAATTCAACGGAAGCCCCTCTTGATACCGACCATGACGGAATGCCGGATGATTGGGAGATTTACAAGGGATTAAATCCGGCGGATTCAACCGATGGTAATGATATTACAGGCGACGGATATTCCAATGTAGAGCATTATCTCAATAGTATTGTATCACAATTTCCGGATGAGGTAAACCCTTCGATAGAAATACCGACGAGTGTAAATCTTACGCAAAATTATCCTAATCCGTTTAATCCAAGTACGAACATTGAATTTTCACTTCCTTCAGCAACCCATGTTACCCTTGATGTCTTTAATTTGCTCGGCGAAAAGGTTGCACGATTAGTTGATGGTACTCTGGAAGCCGGTATGCATCATGCTCAGTTTGACGGAGCTAATACCGGTTCGGGAATTTATGTAATCAACTTACACGCTGATGGCGTTTCACAAACCCGGAAAATGATTCTTCTTAAGTAAAGGCATGCAATGAAGATGCAAAATAACATGAAAAGAATATTTGAAAACGTAAACCACATCAATTGCAACACACGATTGTTGAGAATACTCTTCGTTTTGTTGCTTATCGTTGTTTCGATACAGATGACACAATCGCAAACGAAGAGCAGGATAGTTGGGGTAATTCATGATTCAAAATCGGGTGAGGAATTAATCGGAGTAAATATACAATTAATAGATACACACCTTGGAGCAATAACAGATGCCAACGGGAAGTATTTTATTATCGCTGTTCCCGTCGGTACATACCGATTACAAGCATCGCTTTTGGGATATGTAAAGAAGATTGTTACCAACGTTGTGGTCTCAGCAGATCGAGTTACAACGGTTGATATTCAGTTGGAACAGAGCGCGATTGAAGTCGCACCTGTGATTATTAATGCCCAGCGTGATGAATTACACAAAGAAGTATCCAGCACACAGTTGGTCACTACGGCGGCACAAATAACAGAGGAAGCGGGTATTCGCGAGATAAATAGTTTTCTTCAGACTCAACCCGGTATCTCTGAAAACAATAACGGGTATCTTTCTATTCGCGGTGGTTCAGCAGACCAAACAGGAACGATGGTGAACGGGTTGAGTTATAACAATGCGGCAAATGGTAATGCAGAAACAAGTATTCCTTTAAGTGCAATTGATCAGGTTTCAGTTCTTTCCGGCGGTTTTACTGCGGAATATGGGAATTTCCGTTCAGGGTTAATTAACGTTACAACAAAATCGGGGGGGGCAGATGCATATCATGGAACATTAAGTATTTCGGGTACGGGAGAACATGGCAAACGATTCGGCTCTGATTTAAATGATCCGAAAGCGCCATTACTTGCTCCCTATCTTGATGCAGATGTTGCGTTTGTAGGAACTGCAGCCGCCTGGGCAAATGACAGTGTTAAGCGCGGTCAGAGTAACGCGTTTGTAGGATGGAACCAGAAGGCAGAAGATTTTAACGCCGGTAAAACGCCGGATAAGCAGGCAACTCCATTAGATTTATACTTACTCTATTCATGGTTATTTATGGCTATTCCTGATTATGAGGGGTTACAGAGAACCGGAGTGCTGGATCAATATCTTGATACGCCGGAGAAGAGAACATTATTTGAATCTCAGAAACCGCTTTTTGAACAACATGCAAGAAAGGAAACCGGGAAGGATGTTAATATCGATGCAGGATTTGGCGGACCGTTACCATTTCTTTCAGGGGTGAAGGGTTCATTTTATCTTTCTAATATTACGCAACGACAATCTTATGTAATACCTGTTTCCCGTGAGTTCGAAGAAAAATACACTACTCTTCTTACGATAAAAACAGAACCTTTTGAGAAGACAACAGTGACACTCAATGGGATGTGGAAAGTACAGCAAGGGGTTAGTCCGATAAGTCCCGCCTTCGGAGATTTCCCGGATGCGACTCGTAATGGCGGGTTTATGCCGATTGAAAATTATCGTTCGGTGCTAAGAAAATTAGATGGATCGTACACAAAGTATTTGTTTGATCCTCCATTCTTTCCGCTGTTAACACAAGCAACAATATTAGGTGGCATCACTATTAACTATTTGTTAAGCAAATCAACCTATGCAGAATTATCATTAAGCTATCTAAATATTCAAGATAACAGTCCTTCGAAAGGGGATAATCGCGACACATCAAAAGTTATCACAACCTTTGGGCCATTTACAGTCGATGACATGCCGTATGGTAGGTGGCAGTTTGCCGGAGCACATAGAATCGGCGGAGTAAATTACAGTTACGATGATCCTGCGATTGTTGGAGATTTCCGGTGGAGAGGAAAAGAAGGAGATTTGTATGATAATGCAAGTTCCGAGCAGTGGCGGGCAAAATTTGATATCGCTTCACAATTGGATGAAGTACATTATGCAAAAGCAGGTTTCGAGTTTATCAGTTATAATTTGAAAAATAATATTTGGGAACGATGGAATACAACAAGCCCTCAGAAAAATTTTGAATTCAATTATCATCGTACACCAAGCCAGACAGGCATTTACCTGCAAGATCAACTTACCTATAGCGATATGCTTGCAAATTTTGGTGTGAGATTAGATTACTATTTTGGAGGCGGTGGAAGATGGCCTACAGGTGATCCGTTCTCCTATGATGGATTTACATGGACAGATTTTGATTCTACTTTTATTACACAGTTACAAAATGGTGTATCGCCGATTTGGAATTTCTGGGAAAAATATGATTCAGCCCATCCGGGATTTCTTCAACCGATAAAGAATTATCTCACATTCAGTCCGCGTATCGGAATTTCATTCCCTGTCACTGAAAATTCAAAATTATTTTTCAATTACGGACATTTCAGATCAAGTCCCCCTTATTATAGTATGTACCTGTTACGATACCGTTACGATATAACAACGGGGCAAAATAAGGGTTTGTATGATATGTCGAATCCTAATCTTGAACCGCCAAGAACGATTTCATACGAGTTAGGCACAGGGTATAATTTTTATGGTCCGTATTTGCTAAATATTTCCGGGTACTATAAAGATGTAACGGGAGAAAATGGTACAGTCGATTATATCGGAAATGGATTGACATACAGTTCATGGGCATCAAATGTCAGCAAAGATATTCAAGGATTAGAAATTGCCTTACGGAAACAAGATAACGATTGGATAACAGGTGCACTGAATTTTACATATAGCCTTACAAAAGTTGATACAACGGGATACAGAGTAATTTCAGAAACTAATGCAACGGATGTTGAAGATCAGATGTTTTCCGGATCGCAAACAAGTTCAACGCCACAACCTTCAGTGAATATGACATTGTCATTCCGGATGCCTCAAGATCAAGGAGGTGGATGGAAAGATAACATACTTGGCGGATGGGTGACGACGTTATACGGCGAGTGGACATCAGGTCAGTATACAACATTTGATCCTACGGATAGAGTACCAAGGATACGGAATAACATCCATTGGCCAGATTATTGGATGGTTAATCTGAAATTGAATAAATCCTTCTCGATTGCGGGTGGGAAGGCAACATTTTACTTAGATATAAATAACCTATTCAATTTTAAAGTAAACCTTATGGGAAGAGGTTATGCATTCGACCGAGCAACCTCTGATTTGGATGATTATTTAGCATCTCTTCATCTACCAATGTATGATGCTCCCGAATATGCGGCGCTTCGCGCAATCCCGACAAATGCCGGAAAATATATCCCCGGAGATGACAACCCCGGAGATTTACGTTCTTCAGATAAACCGTATATCAATGATCCCAATTATCCGTATTTCGAATTCGGGAAGCCGCGAGAAATTTGGGCAGGTATTAAGTTAGAATTTTGATGTTCACAAGGAGCAGAAAATGAATTTTGTTTTACATAGCATGCGAAAAATAGTTTATACTTTTGTACTTCTTGCTGTTTCATTGTTACAAAGCAATAGTATAGCGCAAACTCCCGAATCCGAATTAAGTACAATTCGACTTGGTCAGTTTTGGGTTGGTGTGACTGCGAATGGCGCAAAGGGTACGTTTACCTATGGCACGAGCTTTTTTCCTAATGACTATAATGTCATGGCTGACCGCGGCACCGGAGCTGATGCATATGGAGGTATGGGATTAATATTCACGGCTACAGACTGGCGGCGTTCTCCCGATACAACACTTTACAGGGTTGCCATTTATGGACCGACAAATACTTTTATGCCAACAGGAAGAGTTGTTGTTCCTCTTAAAAGTTATTCACGATATCAATACCCACAATTAACAGTGGATTATGCTCCGTTTAACTTTGTCTATCCCGGTCAGATTGATCCTACACAATTAACAGGGGGTACGTATGACCAACTTGTTGAGGTAACAAGCCAGCATGTGTTTAATGTGAATGTTCATCGGAAAGTGATCGGTTGGTCTCAATCATTTAATGATAATTACGTGATTGTGGATATGGAACTAAACAATGTCGGAACAGATACATTAAATAATTTTTATGTCAATATGGCTGAAGGAAATAAGTATATGCAGTTTTCTTCAACAAGCCACCCGACCCCTCCTTCAGGTGAATTGCCGACAAGCCTTGCCGCTACATGGATGCACTATTATGGCGGAAAAGTAGGAGACTCGTTGCGTGTGTTTTATGAATACAATGCGAATACATCAACTTCCGGCGATAACATGGGTTCACCCTCCAATTCCCAAGGAGGAAGATTACTCTATTCACAAATGACGTTTTATACAATTCTACATGCATCACGTGAACCCTATTATAATTCTGTAGATGATGTTGATGATTTTGCACAGCCCAAAGTAACATACATCGGTCATGCACTCGCATTTCCTTCACAAGCTCCGCCGGATGATGAGTTCGGGGATAAGAATTTTTATACAATCCGGGGTTCTTACTCAGATGATTTCCCCATGGATACGATTAATTGTATTCCGGGAACCCATCACGGCATCAATAATGATGATATTCATGCGTCAACCTATTCTGCATACAGAGCAGGAACGAGTAGCGCTACGAATGATCAGAAAAAATATGCAAGCTTTGGTCCTTATACATTTTATCCCGGTCAGAAAATTCGCATAGTATATGCAAGCGGTGTTGCAGGTATCAATTTACAGTTAGCAAGAATGGTTGGCGAAAAATGGGTGAATCAGACTCTTGAAGATCCGCCAATGCCCAATCCACCGTCTCCTGCCTGGGATGCTGAGAAGGGATATTTACCTGCTAATTTTGTTTTCCCGACGAATTCGGAAAATGACCACCGAAAAGCCCGTTGGATTAGTTTAGGTATTGATTCTGTGTTCCGGAGTGCGTATCGCGCGAAATGGAATTTTGATCATCAGTATAATATTCCTCCTGCACCTCCTGCACCCACGCATCTTACAATTACAGCGATTGGCGGAGGTATTAGTGTGAAATGGAAAGATGCGGCGGCAGAACTGCTACCAAATTTTGCAGGCTACCGTATTATGAGGAGACTTGGTGTACAGGATACGACAGCCTTTATTTCTGTCTATAATTCCGGTCCCGATGATAAAGCGGAAGAACATGAATTTCTTGATCTGAATGCTACCATAGGAGCACAATATGGTTATTATGTTCAGGCAAAAGAAAAAATAGCAGATGATGATATGAATGCCGATCCGACAACACGAGGAAAAATTATGTTCAGCGGACGTGCTTTGATTCCAACGACGACGAACTCGATGACGATTTCTAAATATCCTCCCCAAGATGACTTGTCAAAAATTGCACTTGTTCCTAATCCGTATAACATCAGTGATCCCAATATTAATAACTATGGTTGGGCAAACAGTAGTCAGAATTACGGTCTTCTCTTTGTCGGACTTCCCGCTGTTGTAACGATACGAATCTATACAGAGAATGGTGATTTGGTATTAGAGCATGTTCATAATGAAATAAGTAAAAGCGGATTATGGAAATGGGATATGGTGTCACGCAATCAAATGATTGTCAGTTCCGGTGTGTATATCGTGTACTTTGAAACTCCGGAAGGTAATTCCTCATACCAGAAATTTGTAGTTGTACGGTAAGGAAAGGAGAAGAAATTATGAAAAATATTAATGTCTTGGTTGTAATAATTTTGGTTATGGTCTTTGGAACCACGGTACATTCTCAAGTGGGAGTGGATAAAGTTGGTCAAACAACAATGAATTTTCAATTAGTGAGCCTCTCTGCCAGAGCAAGCGCCCTTGGTGAAGCGGTCTATGCCTCAAGTACGGGTTCGGAAGCAATATTTTATAACCCGGCAGGATTAGCAGAAATGAAAAAAGAATATGATGCTAATTTCATGTACACATCGTGGATTGCCGATATCGATTATCTCGGCGGGGCAGTGGCATGGAATGCTGAAGATATTGGAGTGTTCGGCGTAAGTGCAATGTGGGTCGATTATGGCTCTATACGCTCTACCCGATTATTATCCGCCTCTACTCAATCGGATGCAATTGCATACGAGGATATGGGAGAGATGAACAACATCGGAGCATATTCGTTTGGTGTTTCTTATGCGCGTTCAATAACTGATAATTTTTTGCTCGGCGGAACGATGCGATACACGGGGCAAAATCTTGGAGAATCAATGTTATCGGGGGGACTCGTTCAAAATAATGCGGCTAAGTTGATTTTTGATATGGGCGTAAAGTATTACACAGGTTTAAAAAGTTTCCGATTTGCTATGGCGTTCAGAAATTTTTCAACACAAATGAAGCGCGAAAAAATTTCGGAACAAATGCCTGTGTTGTTTACGATGGGCGCCGCCTTTGATTTTCTTGATGTACTTTCCCCTGACCATACAGACCAACAAACGCTGACAGTAAGCGCTGATTATCTTCATCCCAATAATTACTCTGAACGAATGAACATCGGGGTTGAGTATATGACAATGGGAATGTTTGTTGCACGTGCGGGGTATCAAACGAATAGGGATTTAGCATCATGGTCTGCCGGATTAGGCTTTATGACAAAAGTGAATGATTACGATGTGCAGTTTAACTATTCATATACACCGATGGAATATTTTAATAGTGTAAACAGATTTTCATTAGGTTTTACGTTCTAAGGTATTGTGAAGCAGTTATTGGTCATAGTAAGCGTTGTCTTAAGTTTGTGGTCGGTATCATGCGGTACAAGTGAACAAGTATTACATGTTTCAAGTCAACAGCCCTGGTCGAAGCAAATTGCAGACTCGTTTATTTTGAATCATCCGGGATATGTAACGTATGATTCGGGTTCACCAAGTAAAAAATGGAATTATGAACAAGGCTTGATGTTAGTTGCGTTTTATAAGTTATGGCAACATACACAAGAAGGGCGGTATTTTGAGTTCATCCAAAAGAATATAGATCAATTCATCGGCGAAACAGGTGAAATAAAAACATATTCGGTAACAGACTATAATAGTGATAATATCGCTCCCGGAAGAGTGTTGTTGGCATTATATCAGGAAACAAAGCAAGAGAAGTATCGCAAAGCGGCAGAATTATTACGGAAACAAATTAGTGAACAGCCACGCACGAACGAAGGCGGTTTCTGGCATAAGAAAATCTATCCTTACCAGATGTGGTTAGATGGATTGTTTATGGTAGAACCGTTTTATGCAATGTATTCAGAACGCAACAATGATATAAAAGCATTTGATGATATCGTTAATCAATTTGTTTGGATGACGAATCATACACGAGATACGATGAGTGGATTGCTCTATCATGGCTGGGATGAAAGTAAACAACAAAAGTGGGCGAATCGCGAGACAGGTTGTTCTCCGAGTTTTTGGGGAAGATCAATGGGTTGGTACGGAATGGGCTTGATTGATGTTTTGGACTATTTGCCTGATAATCATCCTCAGCGAAACACCTTGATTGGATACTTACAAGATTGGGCTAAGGCAGTTGTTACGGTTCGAGATAAGGAATCTCGTTTGTGGTATCAGGTTCTTGATCAACAGGGAAAAGAAGGAAATTATTTAGAATCATCCGCCTCGTGCATGTTTACCTATGTGATGGCAAAGGGCGCGAATAAAGGGTATCTGGAACAACGATACACATCAATAGCACAAGAATCATTTAATGCTATTGTAAGAAATTTTATTACCCGTGTTTCAACCGGGACAATCAATTTGAGTAGTACATGCGGCGCTGTCGGACTTGGCGGTACACCATACCGCGACGGCAGTTATACATATTACACTACTGTGTCGAACCTTGTTAATGATAAACGAGGAGTCGGATCGTTCTTACTTGCTGCAATCGAAATTGAGAAAGCTCAAAGCACAAGAGATCCAAAGTAAGAATGCAGCATAACGAGTATCAATAAAAGGAAAGCATCATGAAACGACGTTCACAAATAACACTCAATGATATAGCTGAGAGATTAGATGTCTCACGCGTAACGGTATCGAAGGCGCTTCGCGGTCACCCGGATATTTCTACGGAAATGACGAAACGTGTTCGCAAGGTTGCAAGTCAACTTGGATACACGCCGAATATTTTTGCTCGAAGTCTTTCGTCGAAACGTTCGCATATGATTGGGCTCGTTGTCCCGAAGATTGCTCATTTCTTTTTCAGCTCTGTAATCGAAGGGGTGTATGACACGGCATTTGAGAATCAGTATGAAACGATCTTGACGGTGTCTCAAGAAAACGAAGAACGAGAGAAAAAACATCTGCAAACGTTAGTTGCCATGAGAGTAGATGGAAT
>Ga0209514_10003456_pt1 | contig 22467 bp, 16 predicted proteins | sample Subgrocontami58m_FD_187452 | JGI IMG/M metagenome (GOLD analysis project Ga0209514, IMG submission 187452) | Subsurface groundwater microbial communities from S. Glens Falls, New York, USA - GMW37 contaminated, 5.8 m (SPAdes) (version 3) | ecosystem: Environmental > Aquatic > Deep subsurface >...
AAATCTGCGATGTGATGGACGAGGCCAGCATCAGCAGCACGAACTGGCTGGAGAGTGCTGGATAGACGCGCTCCATCGCCGGCAACAGGACGACATGCAGGATGGTCTGCAGCCGGGTGAGGCCCAGGCAATCGGCGGCCTCGAGCTGGGTGCGCTGGATCGACTGGATGCCGGCCCGCATGATCTCGGTCGAATAGGCGCCCATGTTGACGGTGAGCGCGATCACCGCCGAGACGTCGGCGCTGAGCTTCAGCCCGAGGCTGGAGAGGCCGAAGTAGACGATGAAGATCTGGATCAGGAGCGGCGTGTTGCGGATCGCCTCGACATAGGCGCCGACCAGCCTGCGCAGCATCGGTCCGCCATAGACCCGCGCCAGCGCGCACACGGTGCCGAGGGCGAAGCCCAGCGCGATCGCCAGCACGGTGAGCTGGACGGTGAGCCAGGCGCCGGCCACGAAGTCGGGCCACCGCTCGGCCATGAAGGCAAAATCGAATTTATAAGACATCGTTCAGCCGCCGATGGCGTAGAGACGACGCGCATTGCCCGCGAACAGAGCAACGCGCTCTTCCTCGGAGAAGTCAGCCACGATCGCGGCAAACCCACAATAAATCTCGTCGAAGCTCGCGCACAGGCTGTCGACCGGGAAATTGCTGGCGAACATGCAGCGCTCGACGCCGAACAATTCAATGGCCGCCAGCACGATCTGACGGTTGGCCGCGGCCGTCCAGCCGATGCCGGGCGTGCCGAGACCCGAGATCTTCACCACGACGTTGGGCTCCGCCGCCACGGTGGCCATCGCCCTACGCCAGCCCGCCAACCCCTCGGGGCTGCGGTCGGCCGGCAGGCCGGTGTGATTGAGGAAGATCATGATGCTGGGAAAGTCGTGGGCGAGTCTTGCTGCGTCGCCGAGATGATTCCACGGCGTCTGCAGGTCGAAGCGGCCGAGCCTCCTGGCCAGCAGCGCGAAGCCCTTGCGCCAGCGCGTCGCCGACTGCATGTCGCCCGGTCGGGGCTTGTGGCGCACGCTGCGCACGAAGTCGAAACCGCTCAGCCGTTCCAGCACACTCCCGGCATCAGCGCGGTCGAGCCACGCCTGACCGACGGCGACCGACGGCAGGCCCATCTGGCGGAGCTCCGATACGTAAGTCATCTCGCCGATGGGATCGCGCGGATCCCACTCGGTTTCGACATATACCGAGCCGGCCACCGCATAGTCGCGCGCATCGTCCAGGTACTGCTCGTGCAGATAGCGCCGGCGGATGGCGTTGTAGTCGCCGTAACGGAACGGGATCGGCGGCTCGTCGCGCAGCCAGGGATGATAGTTGCGCGCCGGATCCCAGAAATGGTGGTGGGCGTCGACGATCTCCATCGACGCCCCGTCTTGGCTGGTCGCGACCATCCCTACTGCTTGAGGATGACGTCGGGCAGGTTGTTGCCGTGGTGCTTCTTGTAGATGGCGTTCAAGGTGCCGTCCTTGAGCTTGGCGGCGATCCACTTGTTCACCTCGGCGAGCAGGCGCGCCTCGTCCTTCTTGACGCCGACGGCGAGCTTGAAGGTGTCGAGCACGAACTTGACCTCGAGCGGACGGGCCGGGTTCTTCTTGCCGATCGGCGCCACCAGCAGCTCGGCGGTCGAGATGATGTCGACCTGGCCGCTGAGATAGGCCTGCGCCTCCGTAGCGTCATCCTCGTAGCGCACCAGCTTCATGCCCTTAGGGCCTTCCTTGGTGAGCTGGGTGTCGTGCGTGGTGCCGCGCACGGTGCCCACGGTCTTGCCGTCGAGATCGGCCAGCTTCTTGACGTCGATCGACTTCAGCGCCGCGATCACTGTCGACAGGGAAGCGTAGGGCAGCGAAAAGTCGATGGCCTTGGCGCGCTCCGGCGTGATCGACAGCGTCGAGATCACCAGATCGGCCTTGCCAGTCTGCAGCGCCGGAATGCGCGACGCTCCGGTGGTCGGCACATGCACGAACTCGAGGCCCCAGTCCTTGGCCAGCGCCTTGGCGGTGTCGATGTCGGAGCCCGAGGGCTGCATCTTGTCGTCGGTCATGCCGTAGGGTGGCACGCCGAGATCGACGGCGATGCGGATCTTGCCCGATTTCTTGATGTCGTCGAGCGCGTCGGCGTTGGCCATCTGGCTCACGCCCATCGTCGCCACCGCCGCAAGGGCGACGGTCGTCAGCAGCCTTCTCATCGTTTCCTCCGTCTTTCCGTTTGATTTCTTCATCGAACTCTAGCGTTCCGCATCCATGTCGGCGAGCTTTGCCACGCGGCGGCGGAATTCCTCGGCCGTGGAGAATTCCGCAGCGAGATAGGCGGCGATCAGATCCTTGGCCAGCCAGGGGCCCACGATCTGGGCGCCGATGCACATCACGTTGACGTCGTCGTGCTCGACGCACTGATGCGCCGAATGCACGTCATGGCAGACCGCGGCGCGGATGCCCTTCATCTTGTTGGCGCCGATCGAGGCGCCGACGCCGGTGCCGCACACCATCAGCCCGCGCTGGGCGCGTCCCGAGGTGATGGCGGTCGCGACCTGGCGCGCGATGTCGGGGAAGTCGACCGGCGCGGAATCGAAGGAGCCCACATCCTCGACCTCGTGGCCGAGGCCGCGCACGAAGGCGATGAGGTCGGCCTTCATCGGAAAGCCGGCATGGTCCGAACCGACGACGAGCTTCATGGCTGCTTCTCTCGTACTTGATAGGAGGAGATGAGATTCTTGCGGCGCAGGTCGTCGCCGATCAGGAAATGCTGGCGCAAGGCACGCTCGGCCTGGTCGGGCTCGCGGCGCGCCAGCGACAGGAAGACCTCGCGGTGCGCGTCGACCAGCCGCGAGGTGATGGCGGGCTCGCGAAAGGTATCGCGGCGGCGCTCGACGTGGCTGCGCATCAGGAGCGGCGAGATCGCCTCGTAGATTTTCATCAGAGCGCTGCTGCCGCTCGCCCGCACGAGGGCGAGATGGAAGGCATAGTCGGCCCCGCCGCCGCGCTCCGGGTCATCGAGGGACTCCACCAGCGTGTCGAGGATGCCGGCGAGCGCCTGCAGGTCGCGCTCGCTCGCGCGCTCGCAGGCAAGGCGAATGGCCTGGCACTCGATGGCAATCCGGGCCTGCAGCACGTCGTCCAGGATGTTCGGTTCCGGGGCGAGGCAGAGGGTGAGCGCCTGGCCCAGCACCGAGGCGTCGGCGGCGCGGACGAAGGCGCCGCGGCCGTGCTGGATATCGAGCAGTCCGAGCATCGCCAATGACCGCAGCGCTTCGCGCAGCACCGGCCGGCTGACGCCCAGCGCCAGGGCGAGTTCACGCTCGGCCAGCAGCCGGTCGCCCGCCTTCAATTCCCCCGACAGCAGCCGGTCGCGGAAGAAGGTGAAGACCCGGGCGGCACCGCTTTGCGTCTCGTCAGGGTCGGAGCGAACGATATCGAGCGCCATTATCAATGAAGGCCATTTGGTCAGTCCATGGTCTTACCAGTTTAGAAATTTTCCTCAAATTTGTCACGCAACCTTTGGCCGTACCCGTCGTTAGCTCCTCCGGCCGGGGGGATGACTGTCGTTGGAACTGGCTCGTTCGGGCCGGGGCGTTGTCGTTGCGAACCCTCTCGCTGATGCCGGGCCATGGGGCCGGTATCCATTCAGGCAGAGAGGTCGCCATGACCGCAGACGTCGAGACCGCCGCCCGCCGACTCTCTTCGGTTCCGCCGCCTGCCCCGCCGATCCCCGACCTTTACGAATTGATGCGCGCCCTGGAGGCGGTCCGCAGCGGCGATTTCTCGGTTCGCCTGCCCAGCGGCCAGGACGGCGTCCTCGGCAAGATCTCCCTGCTGTTCAACGAGATCGTCGGCGCCAACCAGAATATGGCGCAGCAGCTCGAGCGCATCGGCAAGGCGGTGGGCGAGCAGGGCCGGATCCGTCAGCGCGTGAAGTTCGGCATTTCCACCGCCACCTGGGGCGAGATGGAAAGCTCGGTGAACACCCTGATCGACGATCTGGTGTGGCCGACCACCGAGGTCACCCGCGTGATCTCGGCCGTGGCGCAGGGCGACCTGCTGCAGACGGTGCGGCTGGACGTCGACGGACGGCCCCTCAAGGGCGAGTTCCTGCGCGCCGCCACCATCGTCAACACCATGATCAAGCAGCTCTCGGTGTTCACCTCCGAGGTGACGCGCGTGGCGCGCGAGGTCGGCACCGACGGCAAGCTCGGCGGCCAGGCCAAGGTGAGCGAAGTGACCGGCGTGTGGCGCGAACTGACCGAGAGCGTCAATTCGATGGCCAACAACCTCACCGCCCAGGTCCGCAACATCTCCGACGTCACCATCGCGGTGGCCAACGGCGACTTGTCGCGCAAGATCACCGTCGACGTGCGCGGCGAGATCCTGCAGCTCAAGGAAGCCATCAACACCATGGTGGACCAGCTGCGCTCCTTCGCCTCGGAAGTGACGCGCGTGGCGCGCGAGGTCGGCACCGAAGGCAAGCTGGGCGGCCAGGCGATCGTGCCGGGCGTGGTCGGCGCCTGGAAGGACCTGACCGATTCGGTGAACGCCATGTGCGGCAACCTCACCGACCAGGTCCGCAACATCGCCGAGGTGACCACTGCCGTGGCGCGCGGCGATCTTTCCAAGAAGATCACCGTCAATGTCTCCGGCGAGATCCTGCAGCTGAAGGAAACCATCAACACCATGGTGGATCAGCTGAACGGCTTCGCCGGCGAAGTGACCCGCGTGGCCCGCGAAGTCGGCACCGAGGGCAAGCTGGGCGGCCAGGCCCAGGTACCGGGTGTGGCGGGCGTGTGGAAGGACCTCACCGATAACGTCAACCTGCTCGCGGCCAATCTCACCACCCAGGTCCGCAACATCGCTGAAGTCACCACCGCGGTGGCCGGCGGCGACCTCTCCAAGAAGATCACCGTCGATGCCTCGGGCGAGATCCTGCGCCTGAAGGAAACCATCAATACGATGGTGGACCAGCTGAACGGGTTTGCGGGCGAAGTGACCCGCGTGGCGCGCGAGGTCGGCACCGAGGGCAAGCTGGGCGGCCAGGCGCAGGTGCCCGGTGTCGCCGGCACCTGGAAGGACCTCACCGACAACGTCAACTTCATGGCGACCAACCTCACCGGCCAGGTCCGCAACATCGCCGAGGTGACCACGGCGGTGGCCAACGGCGATCTTTCCAAGAAGATCACCGTCGATGTGCGCGGCGAGATCCTGCAGCTGAAGGAGACCATCAATACGATGGTGGATCAGCTGAACGGCTTCGCCGGCGAAGTGACCCGCGTGGCCCGCGAGGTCGGCACCGAAGGCAAACTGGGCGGTCAGGCCCAGGTGCCCGGCGTCGCCGGCGTCTGGAAGGACCTCACCGACAACGTGAACCTGCTGGCCGCCAATCTCACCACCCAGGTCCGCAACATCGCCGAGGTGACCACCGCCGTGGCCACGGGCGATCTGTCGAAGAAGATCACCGTCGATGTGCGCGGCGAGATCCTGCAGCTGAAAGACACCATCAACACCATGGTTGACCAGCTGAACGGCTTCGCCGGCGAAGTGACCCGCGTGGCGCGCGAAGTCGGCACCGAGGGCAAGCTGGGCGGTCAGGCCCAGGTGCCCGGTGTCGCCGGTACCTGGAAGGACCTCACCGACAACGTCAACATGCTGGCCGCGAACTTGACGACGCAGGTCCGCAACATCGCCGAGGTGACCACCGCCGTGGCCACGGGCGACCTCTCCAAGAAGATCACCGTCGACGTGCGCGGTGAAATCCTGCAGCTGAAGGAAACCATCAATACGATGGTGGATCAGCTCAATGGCTTCGCCGGCGAGGTGACCCGCGTGGCGCGCGAGGTCGGCACCGAGGGCAAACTGGGCGGCCAAGCCCAGGTGCCTGGCGTCGCCGGCACGTGGCAGGACCTCACCGGCAACGTCAACATGCTGGCGGCCAACCTCACCACCCAGGTCCGCGCCATCGCCGAGGTGGCGACCGCCGTGACCAAGGGCGACCTCACACGATCGATCCAGGTCGACGCGCTGGGCGAGGTGGCCGAGCTGAAGGACAAGCTCAACACCATGATCGACAACCTCCGTCTCACGACGGAGCGCAACAACGAGCAGGACTGGCTGAAGACCAACCTGGCGAAATTCACCAACATGCTGCAAGGCCAGCGCGACCTGGGCACGGTCGGCCGGCTGATGCTGAGCGAGCTGGCGCCACTGGTGAATGCCCACCAGGCCGTGATCTACCAGGTCCAGAACGACGACGATTCGAGCCTGCGGCTGCTCTCGGTCTATGCCGACTCCGGCGGTGGCGGCCATCCCGCGACCATCCGGGTCGGCGAAGGGCTGATCGGCCAATGCGCCGCCGACCGGCGCCAGATCCTGATCTCCGACATGCCGGCGGCGGTGCGCCCCATCACCTCCGGCCTGTTCCAGGCCACGCCCAAGAGCATCATCGTGCTGCCGGTGCTGTTCGAGGGCCAGGTCAAGGCGGTGATCGAGCTCGCCTCCTTGAGCCATTTTACCGAGCTGCAGAACGCCTTCCTCGAGCAGCTCACCGCGTCGATCGGCATCGTGCTGAATTCGATCGAGGCCACGATGCAGACCGAGAGCCTGCTGACCCAGTCGCAGAAGCTCGCCGGGGAGCTGCAGAGCCAGCAGGGCGAACTGCAGCAGACCAACGAACAGCTCGAGCAGAAGGCGCAGCAGCTTGCCGAGCGCAACTTCGAGGTCGAGCGCAAGAACCAGGAGATCGAGCAGGCTCGCCGCGCGGTGGAAGAGAAAGCCTCGGAGCTGGCGCTCACCTCGCGCTACAAGTCGGAGTTCCTGGCCAACATGAGCCACGAACTCAGGACGCCGCTCAACTCCATCCTGATCCTGGGCCAGCAGCTCGCCGAGAATCCCGAGGGCAACCTGGTGCCCAAGCAGATCGAGTATGCCCGCACCATCCATGGCGCCGGCACCGACCTGCTCAACCTGATCAGCGACATCCTCGACCTCAGCAAGATCGAATCGGGCACGGTCACCGTCGATGCCGAGGAGATCTTCTTCACCAACGTGCTGGAGACGGTCGCCCGGCCGTTCCGCCACCAGGCCGAATCGCAGGGCCTCTCGTTCGACGTCCAGGTCGATCCCGGCCTCGCTCGCAGCATCGTGACCGATTCCAAGCGCCTGCAGCAGATCCTGAAGAACCTGCTGTCGAATGCGTTGAAGTTCACGGCGCAAGGCAGCGTGCGGATGCGTGTCCTGCCGGCGCGAACCGGCTGGCGTCCGGACAATGTGATGCTGGGCCAGGCAAGCTCGGTCGTGGCCTTCGAGGTCACCGACACCGGCGTCGGCATTCCGGTAGAGAAGCAGAAGATCGTGTTCGAGGCCTTCCAGCAGGCCGATGCCAGCACCAGCCGCAAGTATGGCGGAACCGGCCTCGGCCTCGCCATCAGCCGCGAGCTCGCAGCCCTGCTGGGCGGCGAGTTGACGCTGCGCAGCACGCCGGGCGTGGGCAGCACCTTCACGCTCTACCTGCCGACGATGTACACCGGGCCGCGCACCGCCATCCGCGCCGCCCAGCCCGGCAGCGCACCGCTGCCGCAGGTGGCGCTGCCCGAGCATCTGGCCGACCAGTTCCCCGACGACCGCCCCAGCCTGCAGCCGGGCGACCGCTCGCTGCTGATCGTCGAGGACGATCCCAACTACGCCGGCATTCTGGTCGATGCCGCGCATGCGGCGGGACTGAAGGCCATCGTCACCCAGCGCGGCGCCGAAGCGCTCGACCTCGCGCTGGAATACAAGCCGGTCGCCATGTCGCTCGACATCTTCCTGCCCGACATGCTGGGCTGGAACGTGCTCAGCCAGTTCAAGCGGACGCTGGAGACGCGTCACATTCCGGTGCAGATCCTGAGCATGGACGAGGACCGCCAGCAGGGCCTGGCACGCGGCGCCTTCTCCTACCTCAACAAGCCGACCACGACGGAAGGCCTGAGCGCCGCGCTGTCGCGCATCAACGACTATGTAAAGCCGCGCCGGAAGCACCTGCTGATTGCCGAGGACAACGAGGCCGAACGGTTCGGCGTGAGCGAGCTGCTGGCCCATCCCGACATCGAGATCGCCGTTGCCGCCACCGGCCGTGGCGCGCTCGAGGAACTGCGCAGCCAGCGCTATGACTGCATGGTGCTCGACCTTCACCTGCCCGACATGTCGGGCTTCGAAGTGCTGGAGGAGATCCAGCGCGACGAGTCGCTGGCCGACCTGCCGGTGGTGGTTTTTACCGGCCGCGAGCTGTCGGCCGAGGAGGAGGCCCGCCTGCACACCATGGCGCGCAGCATCGTGGTCAAGGGCGCGGCCTCACCCGAGCGCCTGTTCGACGAGACCGCGCTCTTCCTGCACCAGGTCGCGGCCGACCTGCCCGCCGAGAAGAAACGCATGCTCGAGCGCCTGCACAGTTCCGACGAGATGCTGGCCGGCCGCACGGCGCTGGTGGTCGACGACGACACGCGCAACATCTTTGCACTTTCCAGCGCACTCGAGCGCCGCGGCATGAACGTGCTGACGGCGACCACGGGCCGCGAGGCGATCGCTCTGCTCGAAGCCTCGCCCGAAGTCGCGATCGTGCTGATGGACATCATGATGCCGGAGATGGACGGCTACGAGACGATCGCGCGGATCCGCGGCAATCCCGCGCTCAGGCGGCTGCCCATCGTGGCACTCACCGCCAAGGCGATGAAGGGCGATCGCGAGAAATGCCTGGAGGCCGGCGCCTCCGACTATCTCGCCAAGCCGGTCAACACCGAGCAGCTGTTCAGCGCGCTCCGGCTGTGGCTGCACCGCTGATGGAAAAGGTCAACATCCTGCTGGTCGACGACCAGCCCGCCAAGCTGCTCGCCTACGAGGTCATTCTGGGCGAGCTGGGCGAGAACCTGATCAAGGCCAACAACCCGCAGGAGGCGCTTGGCGTCCTGCTCAAGACCGACGTCGCGGTCGTGCTGATCGACGTCGTCATGCCCGGCGTCGACGGCTTCGAGCTGGCCGCCATGATCCGCGAGCATCCGCGATTCCAGAAGCTCGCCATCATCTTCGTCTCGGCCGTGCAGATCGCCGACACCGACCATCTGCGCGGCTACGAGATCGGCGCCGTCGACTACGTGACCGTGCCCGTGGTGCCGGAGGTGCTGCGCGCCAAGGTCAAGGTCTTCCTCGAACTCTACCGCAAGACCCGCCAGCTCGAGGAGATGAACATCGAACTCGAGCGCCGGGTCGCGGCCCGCACCGCCGAGATCGAGGCCCAGACCGAACGCCTGCGCCAGAGCGAGGAGCGGCGCTCGCTGGCGCTGTCGGCCGGGGACATGGGTTCGTGGGAACTCGATGTGCCAAGCGGCACCTTCCAATGGGACGACGGCCAGTACCGCATCTTCGGCGTCGAGCCGGGGGCCTTCGTGCCGACGCGGGAAAGCATCCGCAACATGGTCCATCCCGACGATCGGGGCCGCTGCACGCTGACCGACGCGACGTCGGGCGACGACATGCGATACCAGCGGGAGTTCCGGGTGATCCGCTCGACAGGCGAGGTCCGCTGGTGCTTCGGCTCCGTCGCAGTCACCCGCGACGAGCGCGGCGGGCTGCGGCGGCTGAACGGCGTCACCGTCGACATCACCGACCGCAAGCGCGCCGAGGAGCGCCAGGTGCTGCTCGCCCGCGAGGTCGACCATCGCGCCAAGAACACGCTGGCCGTGGTACTGTCGGTGCTGCGGCTGACCAAGGCGCAGACCACGCCGGAGTTCATCGCCATCGTCGAGGGCCGCATCCACGCGCTGGCCGCGACCCACAATCTTCTGTCGGCGACGCACTGGGAAGGCGCCGACCTGCGCAAGATCGTCGACGAGGAGATGGCGCCCTACCACGGCAGCCGCCGCCGGCGGGTGGAGACTTCCGGGCCGTCCGTGGTGCTGCTGCCGGCGACGGCACAGGCGGTGGCGCTCGCGGTCCACGAACTCGCGACCAACGCGGCCAAGTACGGCGCGCTCTCGACCGACACCGGCACCCTGCAGCTCGCGTGGTCGGTCGGGCCGGACGCCGTCGTGCTGGATTGGCGCGAGACCGGCGGTCCGGCGACGGCGCAGCCGCGGGCGCTGGGCTTCGGCCTCACCATCGTGCGGTCGAGCATCGAAGCGCAGTTCCGTGGCGGCGTAGTCTACGATTGGCGTCCCGACGGGCTGCACTGCACGCTGTCGATCCCGATTGCCCAGCTTGCGGCCCCTCCCCCCGCCGCCGATGCCGCCCGACCGGCGGCTCCGTCGACCGACCGTCGCACGCGACGCAGCCTCGCCGGCAAGCGGCTCCTGGTGGTCGAGGACGAACTTCTGGTGGGCATGCTGGTGAAGAACATGCTCGACGATCTCGGCGCCGCGGTGATCGGCCCCTGCGGCAGTCTCGGCGACGGCCTGGCGGAAGCCAGGGCCGAACGCTTCGATTGCGCCATCCTGGACCTCAATCTCGCCGGCGAGCAGGCCGATCCGCTGGCCGAGCTGTTGCTGGCGCGCGGCGTGCCGTTCGTCTTCATCACCGGCTACCAGCGCGACAGTCTCGACCGGCGCTACGCCAACGTCCCGGTGCTGCAGAAGCCGATCGACACCGCCGCACTGGAAAGCGTGCTGCTGTCGCTGCTCGATACCAAGCCGCTGGTTCAGGCGGGCGCTTCTACGGCTTGATCGTCACGTTGCCGACCGTCACACACGCAGGGTCGATCGCCGCGGTGGCGATCTCGACGAAACGCTGCAACGGGCAGGCACGATCGCGGGCCTGGGCGCTGCAGGCCGGCAGATCGACCGCCACCATGCCCGGCGGATTGTCGAGGTTGAGGGGCGTCGCCTGGCGCATCTGTTCCGGCGTCTGGGAATAGAAGGTCATCCGCACATAGCGCTGGCCGGTGCGGATCTCCTTGTACAGTTCGAACGCGAGCGCGCTGCTGGGCGGCACTTCGTTATCCTGGAAGCCCTGGATCTCCCAGCCGAGATTGAGCAGGCCCGCGACATTCAGGATGTTGGTGTCGTGGCCGAGCAGGATGCCGAAGCGCACCGGCTGGGCGATGCCGGGGGCGCCAGGAAACTTGTGGCCGTCCTGCAGCGTGGTCACGATCTGCGCCAGCATGTTGGAGCCCTTCTGCTGGGCGATCGGCCGCGTCTTTTCCATCAGATCGGCGTGCAGCCGGTGCACCTTCAGCAAGTCGCGAACCCCGGCGTCGCCCGCCACGCGCCCCCCCAAGCGCCCCCAAGCGACCTGGTTGGCCGGCATTCCTTCGGCACTCTCCATCAGGAAGTTCTCCGACGCCATCGACCCGATGGCGATCGGCCCCTTCATCGTCACGCCGCCCTTCGGGTCCGGCACGATGGCAGGCGCGTCAACGGAGAGGCCGCAGGCCCCGCCGGCGGTGGCGATGCCGGGCGGACAGAGCGTCGCCTGCAGTTTCGTGAGCTGCGGGGCGTACTCGCGCAGCACCGAACTGAAGTCGCCGCCGATGCGCGCCAAGACCGCGGCCCGGTTGGTGGCCGCATCCATCGGGCAGGACGGCGACGGCTGGGGATGGAACAGCGGATCGGGCTTCGACAGATCGGCCTGGTGCTTCAGGATCGGATTGAGGCAACGCAGATAGAGGCCGCCCAGCGTCGAGAGCGCGGAGTATTCCGTGCGCTGGTCGAAGTCGACCCACAGCACGACGATGCCCGGCGCGGGACAATCGTCCTCCTGGATCAGACCGCGGCCGCCGTAGTGGACGCGAAAGAACTGACCCATCAGGTGGCCCAGTTCGGCGCCACGCGGGGTAAGGTCGCCGGGCGCCACCGGCCAGGCGGGCCAGGGCGAGGCCGCGTATTTGGCGAGTTCCTCCGGCGACCGGTCCGGTGCGCGCACACCGTGACGGGCCAGCATCACGACACGCTCCATCTGCCAGCCCGGCGGGATCGGCGGGACCTGGGCCCCGGCCGGCGCAAGGCCCGCCATCAGGGTAGAGACGAGGACAGCGGCGGCCAGGCGAAATTTCATTGCAACATTCCAGGACGGCATCACGCCGCCAGCCTACCTCATGGATTGCGCCCACGGTAGCGCCGGCCGCCGCCCGGCAGCATGCGGGCGAGCGTGTCGTCCTTCAGCAGATGGTGATGGATCAGCGCCGCCGCGGCATGAAGGGCAGCCAGTACCAGCAGCACATGGGCGAAAATCTCGTGCACCTCCTTCACGGAGCGCGCGAAGGCGCGGTCGCGGACCCAGGGCGAGGCGATCTCGTAGAGGCCGAACAGCGGCACGGCCTCGCCGCGCGCAAACTGCAGCACGATGCCGGAGAGCGGCACCATCAGCAGCAGCGCATAGAGCAGGACATGGGCGGCAAGGGCGGCCACGCCCATCCAGGGCTCGAACCGCGTCGCGATCGCGGCCGGCGCCGGACCAGCCATCCGCCAGCCCAGCCGGCCCAGCAACGTCGCCAGCACCAGAAGGCCGAAAGAAATATGGGTGAACAGGATCGCGCCCTTCCACGTCTTCGGAAACGGGTCGTCGCCCACGACGCCGATCAGCCAAGCCGCCAGCACCGAGGCCGCCGCTGTCCAATGCAGCAGTTTTGCGATCGAGCCGAAGCCCTGCGCATCGTTGCGCCATCCCATCCTGGTCTCCCGTGCGAACAGGGCATCAAAGCCGGATCGGTACCGTCCGTCGTTGATTCCGATCAAGCCGTCGTGCGGTCCCACCAGTCGCGCGTGCGGTACCAGGCGCCGACGAAGGGCAGGATCCATTCGGGATTGCCATTGTAGAACGGTACTGTCGGGAAGGGCTGGCCGTCGAAGGCATTGATCGGGGCGTTCGAGCCGCCGGCGATCTTCCTGGCCGTCTGGTAGCCGAGGTAGCTCATCATCGCCACGCCCGAGCCGTTGCACGCCATTAAATAATGCATGCCCTGCTCCTGGCCCATGTGCGGCAGGAAATCGAAGGCGAAGGCCACGTTGCCGGTCCAGGCGTGCGTCACCTTGGTGCCTTTGAGCTGCGGCCAGCGCTCGAGCATGTAGCCGTGCAGCACCGGCGCGCTCACCTCGGGCGAGACCTGGGTGAAGCGGGCCCGGCCGCCGAAGATCACCCGCTTGTTGTCAGGCGATTGCCGATAGTAGCAGAGCACGCGCTTGGTATCGCTCACGACCCGGTTCTTGGGGATCAGGCTCTGCACCAGATCCTCGGGCAGCTCCTCGGTGGCGATGATGTGGCTGGCCACCGGCACCAGCTTGCGCTTCAAGGTCGGTGTCAGCTCGGTGGTGTAGCCGTTGGTCGCGATCACCACCTCGCGCGCCTCGATCGGGCCCTTGCTGGTCAACACACGAAAACCGCCACTCTTGCGCTCGATCTTCTCGGCGTCGCAGTTGGCGCAGAGTTTCGCACCGGCGCGGTGTGCAGCCTTCAACAGGCCGCCGTAGTAGAGCGCCGGATGAAGCTGGCCGGTGCGCTCCACCACCATGCCGCCGTAATAGTAGTCCGACGCGATCTCCTCACGCTGCTGCTCGCGCGAAACCATATAGGTGCCGAGCGCCTTCTCGTTGTAGGTCCCGACCTTGGCCTCCTGCTCCCTATAATGGCGCGGCGTATAGGCACCACTGAAGCGGCCGTTCATCCGCCAATGGCAGTCGATGCCCTCGCGCTGGATCACGGTCTCGACCTGTTGCAGAGAATCGGCGGCGTCGGCCAGCATGCGCGCCATCACCGCCTTCCAGGCCTCGGCATCGCCGCCGACGCCCTTGCCCGAAAAGCCCTTGCCCATGGTCGTGCCGCCGCTCACGCCGCCGCCGTTGCGCGTCGAGGCGCCGACGCCGAAGTCGCCGCGCTCCAGCACCGTCACGTCCACGCCCGAGCGCGCCAGCTCGAGGCCGGTCGAGAGTCCACCGTAGCCCGCGCCCACCACCAGTACGTCGGTCTTGAGCGGCGGGTCCTGGCTCAGCTCGTTCGTGGGATGCCACCATTCCCACCACCATGGCATCGCCTTGAAGTCCCTGTGAAAGATGCTGTCGGCCATCACGCACTCCCTAACGCGCACTACCACTGAGGCCGCGACCGAAGCGGCCGATCAGGACCAGCACCAGCGCCACCAGCAGGATCTGCATCACCGACACCGCGGCGATGGTCGGATCGATCTCCATCAGGATGTTGTCGAACATCTTCTTGGGCAGGGTCATGTTGGCGCCGGCCAGGAACAGCGCCACCACGACCTCGTCGAACGACGAGATGAAGGCGAGCAGTCCGGCCGAGACCAGGCTCGGCCGCAAGAGCGGCAGCGTGATGCGCGTGAGAGTCCGCCAACGGCTGGCACCCAGCCCCTCGGCCGCCTGCTCGAGCCCGCGGTCGAAATCGCGCAGGCCCGCCACCATCACCAGCACCACGAAAGGCAGCGCCAGCACGGTATGGGCAACCACCAGCCCGTACCAGGTCCCGATCAGCTTCAGCTTGGCGAAGATGCCGTAGACCGCAACCGACAGGATGATGGTGGGCACGATGACGGGCGCCAGCGCCAGCCGCTCGACGAGGGCGCGACCGGCGAATTTCGCCCGCACCAGGCTGAAGGCCAGCGGCACGCCCAGCGCCAGCGCCAGGATCGCGGTCGCCACACCTATATATAAGGAGCGCCAGGTGGCATCGATCCATTGCGGATCGTCGAGGTAGCGCTCGTACCACTGCCAGGACCAGCCCGGCGGCGGGAACTGCATGTAGGGCGCGGAACTCAGCGAAATCGGGAACACCACCAGGATCGGCAGCATCAGGAACAGGTAGATGAGGCCGCAGGCGAGGACGAGGACGCGCCGGCTCATGGCGCAGGCTCGGTGCGGGTGAAGCGCTGGGCGAGCGAATAGACGGCGAAGGTGGCAACCAGCAGCACGGCCGACAGGGCCGCGGCAAACGGCCAGTTCAGCGACTGGCGGACTTCCTGCTCGATCAGCACCGCGATCATGATGACTCGGCCGCCGCCCAGCAGCGCCGGCGTGATGAAGAAGCCCAGCGACAGGACGAAGACGATGACGGCGCCGGCGAAGATGCCGTTCAGCGTCAGCGGCAGGTAGATGCGCCAGAAGATCCGCCAGGTCGACGCACCCAACCCTTCGGCCGCGGCAACGATGGCGGGATCGAGCCGGCGCACGGCGCCGTAGACCGGCAGCACCATGTAGGGCAGCAGCACATGCACCATGCCGATCAGCACGCCGGTGAAGTTGTGCAGGAGCGGCAGCGGATCGCTGATGATACCGGCGTCGATCAGCAGGCGGTTGAAGACACCGTTCCGCCCCAGCAGCACCATCCAGGCGTAGGTGCGTACCAGCACCGAGGTCCACAGCGGCAGCAACACGAAGATGAAGCCGACCGTGGCCCAAATGGGTGTCGTGGTCGCCATCAGGAAGCCAAGCGGATAGCCCAGCAGCAGGCAGAAGAAGGTGACCAGCAAGGCGATCTCGAAGGTGGCCCAGAAGACCCGGAGATAGAGCCCCTCGCCCAGCGCCTTGGCGTACCAGTCGAGGCTGCCGCCTTCGAGGCTGAAGCCCAGCATGCGTACGACGGGGAACAGAAAAAAGAAGAACAGCAGCGCGAGGGCGGGCAGCGCCGGCCAGATACCGCGCATACTCATTGGAGCGCGGACCTCCAGGCCCGCTCATCGTCATGATGCGGGCTCCGCGCGGAGTAGTCTCCGCGCATTTGAGGCCCGCGGTCCGTCCGACTAGAACACATGGATCGCGTCCGGGTCGATGCCGACGGCAACCCGCGCGCCCGGCGCGGGCAGCGCGCCGCGCGCCGGCTGGCGAACCAGCAGTTCGAGGCCGCCCTCGCAGGCCAGGCGCAGCTTGAACGATGTGCCGAGATAGACCGACTCGACCACCTCGCCGGTGAACGCGTTGGCGCCACTGGCCGCGAACCGCTCCGGCCGCATGAGCACGCCGACCTTGGTGCCGGCGGGCTTGTTGCTGCTCACCATGACAACGCGGCCGCCATCGAGCGTGACGGCGCCGGGTGCGCTCCCCGAGGCGTTCATCGTACCGTGGAAGATGTTGCTCTCGCCCACGAAGTCGGCGACGAAATCGTTGGCCGGGCGCTCGTAGATCTCTGTCGTCGTGGCGATCTGCTGGATCGTGCCCTTGTTCATCACCGCGATGCGGTCGGAGAGGACCAGCGCCTCCTCCTGGTCGTGGGTGATGAAGATGGTGGTGAGGCCGAGCCGGCGCTGCAGGCGGCGGACTTCGAGCTGCATGGTCTCACGCAGCTTGCGGTCGAGCGCGCCGAACGGCTCGTCGAGCAGCAAGAGGCGCGGGTTGAAGACGATGGCGCGGGCGAGCGCCACACGCTGCTGCTGGCCGCCCGAGAGCTGGCGCGGCAGGCGCTCCCCGTAGCCCGCCAGTTCGACCAGGGCCAGCGCGTCGGCCACGCGGCGCGCGATCTCCGGCTTGCCGATGTTCCGCATCTCCAGCGGAAACGCCACGTTACGCTCCACCGTGAGATGGGGAAACAGCGCGTAGTTCTGGAACACCATGCCGATGTCGCGCCGGGCCGGCGGCAGGGCGGTGATTTCCACGCCGTCGATCTTCACCGATCCGGCGTCCGGCCTCTCGAAGCCGGCCACGACTTTCAAGAGCGTCGTCTTGCCCGAGCCGCTCGGGCCGAGGATGGTCAAAAGCTCGCCCGGCGCCACCTGTAGCGACACGCCATCGAGCGCCGCCACCTCGCCGAACCGCTTGGCCGCTCCGTCGATCCGGAGCTCGGCCGATCCTTCCACGCCCGCCGACGCCACGCTGAGTTCAGGCCTTCTTCAGCATCCAGGCATTCCACAGCTCCTGCGCCTTGGCGCCGTTGTCGGCATACCATTCGTCGCTGACCCAGAACTGCTTGTCGAGATACTGCGTCGGCAGATAGGGCTTCACCTTGGCGTCGACGTAGTTCAGCGATTCGAGGTTGAGACCGGGATAGCCCAGCTCCGAGGCATAGACCGCCTGCTGCTGCGGGATCGCGAGCTCGGCCAGCATCTTGTTGGCCCAGTAGGGGCTCTTGGCGCCGCGCGGAATGGCGAAACTGCCCTGCTTCAGCGCACCCTCGTTCCACTCGATCTCGATCGGCGCGCCCTTCTTGATGATGTCGTAGAAGCGGCCGTTCCAGCCCGTGGCCAGCACGACCTCCTTGTCGAGCAGGAGCTGCGCCGGCTGCTGGCCGGTCGACCACCACACGGTGACGGCCGGCTTGATCTGATCGAGCTTCTTGAAGGCGCGGTCGAAGTCGATCGGATAGAGCTTGTCATTCGGCACGCCGTCGGCGATCAGGGCGAACTCGAGATTGTCGGTCGGATGGTTGCGCATCGAGCGCGCGCCCGGGAATTTCTTGGTGTCCCACCAATCGGCCCAGCTCTTGGGCTGCGTGCCGCCTTTGAAGACGTCGGTGCGGTAGCCGATGATCGTGGTGTAGACCGACGAGGCGAAGACGTAGGGGTTCTGCGCCGTCGGCGGATACTTGGAGCGGTCGACGACCTTGGGATCGATCTTCTCGAGCAGGCCGAGCTTGGTGGCGCGGATCGCATCCTGGCCGCCGATCTCGGTGACGTCCCATTCGACGTTGCCCGACTCGACGGTGGCGCGGAGCTTGCCCATGTCGACCGGGCTCGTCTCCACGACCTTGATCCCGTACTTCTTCTCGAAGCCGTTGAAGAAGGCCTTGCGCATGGCGGTGCCCATCGACCCGCCGGAATGATTGACCACGAGCTGGGCGGGCTTGGCGGGCTCGGCCTGGCCGAAGGCGGGGCCTGCAGCACCGAGCGCGGCAGCACCTCCCAGCAAGGACACGGTCTGGCGTCGGTTCAGTTTTCTGGCGTTCATGTGAGCCTCTTCATTGATTCCCCGCCGGACTGTAGGAGTGACGGGCAGAGCGGGCAACAGTGATGGACTCATAACCCGAAGGAATGATCTTCGGGGACGAATGAATTGTCCGCTCGCCTCCTCGTTCTTCATATTTTTCGCAAGCAAGGAGAGGGGATCGCATCGTGTCCGCACAGGATTTCGCCGGCCGGCCGGTCGCCGACATCGTCAAGGCCTTCACCTCCGGCAAGGTCGCCGCGCGCGACATCGTCGAGGGGCTGCTCGAGCGCTGCAAGCGCGCCGAGCCCTTTAATCCCATTGCCACGCTCGATGCCGACGGCGCACGCAAGGCGGCCGACGCGCTCGACGCCCGCAGGAAGCGCGGCACCGGTTTCGGTGCGCTCGCCGCGGTGCCGGTATCGGCCAAGGACCTGATCCTGACCAAGGGCCTGCGCACCGCCTTCGCCTCGCTCACCATGAAGGACAACGTGCCGGTGGCCGACGCCGACGCCATCGCCCAGTGGCGCGCCGCCGACGCCGTGCTGTTCGCCAAGACCACGACACCGGAGTTCGGCCATAAGGTGCTGACCGACAGCCGCCTGCACGGCATCACGCGCAATCCCTGGAATTCGGAGCATACGTCGGGCGGCTCGAGCGGCGGCGCCGCCGTGTCGATCGCGCTCGGCCTCGGGCCGATCGCCATGTCGACCGATGGCGCGGGCTCGGGCCGCATTCCTGCCGCGTGCTGCGGTGTCTATGGGCTGAAAGCCACGCTCGGCCGCGTGCCGCACGAGGTGCCGCCCGACCAGTTCGGCCAACTGACCTACTTGGGCGTCATGGCACGCCATCCGACCGATCTCGGCACTGGCCTTGCCGCGATGTCGCGCGGCCATCGCGACGATCCCTGGACCGCCGCCATCGGCCGCACACCCTTCGCCTGGCCGCAGGACGCCGGCGAGCATCCCATCGCCGGCAAGCGCATCACCGTCATCCGCCGCATGACCGGCGGCTATCTCGATCCCGACACCGAGGCTCGGCTCGATGCCGCCCTCACCTTCCTCGACAGACAGGGCGCGCGACTGAAGGAGATGGACGGCCGTGAGGTCGACTGGAAGCTCGACGTAGCGCGGCTGATCCTGCGCGCCAACCAGATCGAGCGCTTCGGCGATATCCTGAAGAACCGCCGCAGCGATCTCGATCCGTCCTTTGCCAGGACGCTCGACGAGGGCGAGGCGATCGACGTGGTGATGCTGCGCCGGGCGCTGCTCGACCGCACTACAGCCTATAAGTCGGTGCAGAAGCTCTTTGGCGACTGCGACCTTCTGCTGACGCCGACCGTCGCCACGCCGGCGCCGCTCGCCACCCAGGACCAGTTCGCGCCCCTCGTCGTGGACGGCAAGCCGATCGGCGACCTGCGCTCGGCCTGGTACACTTACACTATCCCCTTCAACATGACCGGCCATCCGGCGATCTCGATCCCGTTCGGCCGCTCGAAGGCGGGCCTGCCGATCGGCATCCATTTCGTGGCGCCGTGGTACGCCGAGGCGCATCTGATCAAGTTGGCCGAGGCCTTCGACAAGGAAACCAACGCCTCCGCCGAGTTCCCGCCCGGCTTCGCCGCCGGCACCTAGGCCCAGCCCTTGGCCTTGAGATGAACCTTCACCGCATCGAGGAAGGCGTCGGCCAGCCGCGACGGCTTGCGGAAGCGCGGCCGCATGGCGCGGAACAGGTAGCGGATGCGCGGCTCGAACGGCACCACGGCGATGCCGTCGCGCGCATAGTCGCGCGCCGTGAAGGGCTCGACGATCGAGACGCCCAGCCCACGCGCCGCCAGCGCACAGGCGTCGGCCGAGGAATAGACGTCGATCTGCAGGCTGCGCTCGATGTGCTCCTGCTCGAAAGCAGCGTCGATCAGGTGGCGCATGCGGCCGTCCAGCGGGAACGAGAGAAAGCGCTCGCCGCGCAGGTCGGCCGGCCGGATCACTTTCCGCCGCGCCAGGCGATGGCCGGCCGGCAGCACGCAGACGGCGGCGGCGCGGCTCAGCTCCTCGGTCACCATGGACGGATGCTCGAACGGCATCATCGAGAAGCCGAGGTCGATCTGCTGGTCGACCATCTTCTGGTTGATGTAGGTGGAGCTGCGCACATGGAACACGATGTGCGCCCTGGCGTGGCGCTTGACGAAGCCCGCCATCACGTCGGGCAGAACGGTGCGTCCCAGCGCCGGCGTCGAATAGACGTGCAGGTCGCCCACCTGGCGGTCGCGGATCTCGCGCGCCATCTCGCTGATGCGGTCGAGGCTGTGATAGAGCCGCGTCACCTCCGCCGCGAGCAGCCGCGCCTCGCTAGTCGGCGCCAGCCGCCGCTTGATGCGGGTGAACAGCGGATAGCCGATCTCGAGTTCCAGTCCGGCCAGGATCTTGCTCACCGCCGGCTGCGACACACCCAGCCGCTCGGCCGCCGCCGTCACCGTGCCGTGCGCCATGATGGCGCGAAACGCTTCGAGCTGGCGCGACGTGATCATCATAACTCCGGGGAATTGCCTTGCCTCGACAATGACTTTGACGTCCTGGGGCGACAAGCCAAAAGTCCCTACCCTCAACGTTTTGTCGAAGAGCGTTTTCATGCCTAGGAGTGGCCAGTCGATCCTGGCGAGCAGTTTCAAGGACGAGCCCTACTGGTGGGAGGCCTTCAGGCCGCAGGCGATCGAAGCACCCTCGCTGCCCGCCCGCACCGACGTCGTGGTGGTGGGCGGTGGCTACGCGGGCCTTGCCGCCGCGCGCGCGCTGGCCGATTCGGGCATCCAGAGCGTGGTGCTCGAAGCCGAGGAATTCGGCTCGGGCGCCAGCACGCGCAGCGGCGGCGCGATCAGTGCCGGCCTCAGCATCGGCAAGAGTTTTACCGGCAAGAGCCTCGACTACGCACCCGACCTGGTGCGCGATGTCGTCGGCTGGGCGGTCGAGGCCTACCGCGGACTGTTCGATCTGGTGGAAAAGGAGAACATCGACTGCCATCTCGAGCAGCGCGGCCGCTTCCTGGGCGCCTGCGCCGCCTCGCACTACGAGGGCCTGCGCAAGCGCTACGACAAGCTGCGCGCCGGCGGCGCTGCCGACTGCTATCTCGTCAATCGCGAAGAGCAGCGCCAGGAGATCGGCAGCGACTATTATCACGGCGGCATGGTGCTGGAGACCGCGGGCAAGCTGCATCCCGCCCTGTTCTACGGCGGCCTGCTGGCCGCGGCGCGGCGGCGCAATTCGATTACGCTGGCGGGCCACTGCCGCGCCACCGGTCTCGCCCGTTCGGGTGACGGCTGGCGGATCACTACGACCGCGGGCGAGATGCAGGCGCGCCATGTCGTGATCGCCACCAACGGCTACACCGGCGGTCTCACGCCCAGGCTGCAGCGCCGCCTCGTGCCCATCGCCAGCCATGTCATCGCGACCGAGGAACTGCCGCCGGGTCTGGCGCTGAAACTCTGTCCGCGGGGCCGCACCTTCTCGGAGACACGCCGGGTGCTGAACTATTACCGGCTCTCGCCCGACGGCAAGCGCGTGATCTTCGGCGGCCGCGCCCGCTTCACCGAGATCGACGGCGAGAAGCGCGCCCGCCTGCTGCATGCCTCGCTGGTCAAGCGATTCCCGGAGCTGGCGGACATCAAGGTCACGCACACCTGGCAGGGCAACGTGGCCTTCACCTACGACGCCCTGCCGCACGCCGGCGAGATCGACGGGCTGCACTTCGTGCTGGGCTGCAACGGCTCGGGCGTGTCGATGATGCCCTTCCTGGGCGACGCCATGGGCCGCTCGATCGCCGGCCGCCTGCACGGGCGCCCACAAACCCGCATGCCGTTCGGCGACGCCCCGCTGCCCGCAATCCCGCTCTATACCGGCAAGCCGTGGTTCCTGCCGGCGATCGGCGGCGCCTTCCGCGCGCTCGACTTCTTCGACGAAAGGATCCGATGACCGCCGCTCATTTCTCCCAAAGCTACCGCGAGGCACGGCAACGCTTCCTCGCCGCAGCCCGCGTGCGAGGAGCCGCGATCGAGTCCCACGCCCATCCGCTGAAGGGCGCCGAGGGCGAGGAGATCGCCATGGACACGGCACTTGTCGGCGCCGCCGATGCGCCTTGCCTGTTCATCGTGAGTTCAGGAACGCACGGGCCGGAAGGATTTTCCGGCTCGGCCTGCCAGCTCGCCCTGCTCAACGACCCGCTGCTGCAGCGCGCGACGGACAACAAGATCGCCGTGCTGCTGATCCACGCCGTCAATCCCTACGGCTTCTCGCACCTGAAGCGGACCAACGAGGACAACATCGACCTCAACCGCAACTTCAGCGATTTCAGTCGGCCCTATCCCGCCAATTCCGTCTACGAGGAGGTCCACGACCTACTGGTGCCCGAGGAGTGGCCACCGTCCGCGGAGACCGAGGAGAGGCTCGCCGCCGCCATGGCTCGGCTGGCGAAGCAACGCGATCCTGGCGTCTCCACCGGCCAGGCCGTGCATCCAGACGGTCTCTTCTATGCCGGCATCGCGCCCGCCTGGAGCAACAGGACGGCGCGAACGATCGTGCGCAAGCACGGCGCCCATCGCCGGCACATCGCCTGGATCGACGTCCATACCGGCCTCGGCCCCTACGGCCACGGCGAGAAGAT
>Ga0209514_10003457_pt1 | contig 22463 bp, 22 predicted proteins | sample Subgrocontami58m_FD_187452 | JGI IMG/M metagenome (GOLD analysis project Ga0209514, IMG submission 187452) | Subsurface groundwater microbial communities from S. Glens Falls, New York, USA - GMW37 contaminated, 5.8 m (SPAdes) (version 3) | ecosystem: Environmental > Aquatic > Deep subsurface >...
CCTGTACCTGGACGACACCGACGAGGACGTCGGTGGTCGTCCCCCCCGTGGCCGCGAACATGACGGCCACACCGATCGCCAGCACCGTCACGGCGAGGCCCGCCACCGCGCCCCGGGGGTGGCCATCTCCGCCGGTGCGGACGATCGTCCCGGTGTCCTCGGGCGCGGGCGCGGCTACCATCGATTCGTGTCCTCAGACGGCCCGAATATGCGGACGCAGAGCGCGCTACGACGCGCGTGGGCCGCGATGACCTCCGCATCGGGGTTCCGGCGCCTCGCCGCGCTCAATGCGGCACTCCTGTGGCTGATCATCCCGAGTGGCGGAATCGTGCGGCTCACCGGATCGGGCCTCGGATGCACGGACTGGCCGCTCTGCGACAACGGCGCCATCATCCCCGCGCGGGGTGCGCATAGTTGGATCGAATATACGAATCGCATGGTGTCGGCGGTCATCATGGTGGTTGTCATCGTCGCAGCGATCGCCGCCTTCCGTGCCGTGGGCGGTACGCGCGCCATGCGCATCGCGGCCACGATCGCAGCGGTGGCGACGGTGGGCCAGGTGCCGCTGGGTGGCGTCACGGTCATTTTCAACCTCCACCCCCTCCTCGTGGCGTCGCACTTCGTGCTGTCGCTGGTCGCCCTGTCGGCCGGGGTCATCGCCTTCCTGGGCGCCGACGACGTGGTGAAGGGGATCGCGCGGCGCAGCTCGGGCCGCTGGGCGCTTCTGGCCGTGATCCTTGCGGCGGCCCTCAGCACGGCGGTCATCACGGGCGTACTGACGACGGCGGCCGGCCCGCACTCGGGTGATGCCGCCGTCATCCGGCGCTTCGGGGTCCTGGACCACGCGGCGTATGTGCACGTTCGGGCGGTCATCGCACTCCTTGTCATCGGGATCATCGCCGGCTGGGCCATCCGGCGACGACGCGGCGACCGCGACCTGGTGCGCCCGGCCCTGATCTTCATCCCGCTCTTCGTGGCGCAGGTGGTGATCGGCGAGGTCCAGTGGCGCACGGAGCTGCCCTGGCAGGTGATCGTGCTGCACGTCACCGTGGCGGGCCTGCTGTGGGCGGTGGGCACCGCGACGGTCTGGCGCCTCGCCCGCCCGATCAGCATCTCACCACCGCCCTCTTAAAACCCGTTTCAGAATGGCGGCCACGACCGTCTGCACGCGGCGAATCAGCGCGATGCGGTGTCCTCGGTCGGGGCGATGCCCTTCGGCATCACACCCTCCCTGCATCCGTGCCTCGCGGGATTCTCGCGGCAGGCCGGCCGCGGTCCACTCTGAAACGGGTTCTCAGGGACGTCGGCCGACGGCGACCTGGCAGTCGATGCACCGCTCGGCCTCGGGGACGATGAGCAGACGCGCTTCCGGGATCTGATCCCCGCAGCCCACGCAAATGCCGTACTCACCGCGCGCAGCGGCCTCCGCGGCACGTGTGAGCCGCTCCTGTTCGTCCCTGAGGCGCAGGAACTCACGGAGCTGGCGCTCACGAGCCTCGGCGTCGCTGGCGGCCTCGGCCGGGTGATGATGGGCATCGCTGCGCTCATCCGCGTCGGTCGCGAGATCGTGGGCACTCGCGCGCTCCCCGGCCTCACGGGCCAATCGGGCCAGGCGCTCGACGGCATCCTCTCTCGCCATGGCATGACTCTAGCGAGGCGTCCGCCACCGCAGGCCCCACCGAGGGCGACGGTGTCACGCCCTGGGACGCTAACCTGCTCGCGGTGAGCGAACCGGCCGTCGAAACGCGGGACCTCGTACGCGAGTATCGCGGGGGCATCCGCGCGGTCGATGGCGTATCGCTCACCGTCGACACCGGCGGCATCTTCGGCTTCCTGGGTCCCAACGGTGCGGGCAAGAGCACGATGGTGCGCATGCTCACGACGCTCTTGCGTCCCACCTCCGGCGATGCCCGCGTGGCGGGCTTCGACGTCATGACCAACCCCGACGCCGTGCGGCGCAGCATCGGCGTGGCACTCCAGGATGCGGCGATCGACCCCTACATGACCGGCCGCGAGCTGCTGCGCCTGCAGGCCGTGCTGCATGGGCTCAAGCGCGCGCAGGGGCGAGCCCGCTCCGATGAGCTGCTGGGGCGTGTGGGTCTTGAGACCGCCGCCGATCGCCGGGTCGGCACGTATTCCGGCGGCATGCGCCGCCGCCTCGACCTCGCGCTGTCCCTGGTGCACGAGCCCACGGTGCTCTTTCTCGACGAGCCGACCACCGGGCTCGATCCCATGTCGCGGGTGACGCTGTGGGACGAGGTGCGCCGCCTCAACACCGAACATGGAACCACGGTCTTCCTCACCACGCAGTATCTGGAGGAGGCCGACCAGATGGCCGATCGCGTGGCGATCATCGACGGGGGCCGCATCGTGGCCGACGGGACCCCGCGGGCGCTCAAGGCCGAGGTCGGGCATCCGCTGCTTGCCGTGACGGCAGCCGACGCGTCCACGCCGGATGACGTGGCCCGGGTACTCGCCCGCTTCGGGGAGATGGTCCCGGGGGCCCACGTCGGCGGAGCGGCGGTGCGCCTTCCCGGCGGATCCGCCGCGATGGCGGATGCCGTGCGAGCCCTGGATGAGGCGGGCGTTCGCTTTGCGGAGATCGACCTCTCCGAGCCCTCGCTGGACGACGTCTTCCTCATCCGCACCGGGCGCCATCTCGAGGGCGCCGACACGGCCGAGGGCGGCCCGGCGACCGACGCATGACCGCCGCATCCCCCGCGATCCGCCAGACGGCGGCCCTGGCCTGGCGCGGGATCCTCACGACGATCCGGCTACCCCAGGCGTGGGTGCCATCGCTCTTCTTCCCGCTGGTGCTGATGTCGATCTTCACGGCATCATTCGGCGGTGCACCGGGGCGCATCCCCGGATTCCCGCCGGTGCGCAGCTTCCTCGACTTCGCGGTGTCCGGGGCCATCATCCAGGGCGTCCTGATCGGCGGAACCGCGGCCGGGTCGGCATTCGCGTCGGACATCGAGGGTGGGTTCTTCGACCGGCTCGTGGCGTCCCCCACGTCGCGTGTGGCGATCCTGACCGGCCGCCTGGGCGCGTCGATGACCCTTGCCGTGAGCCAGGCGCTGCTCTTCGTCGGCCTCGCGTCGATCTTCGGCGCACGCGTTGCCGCGGGGCTCGGGGGCTTCCTGGTGATCGTCGTGATCGCCGCCCTATTCGCCGCGGCCGTGGGGGGGCTGGGCGTGTACCTCGCGCTGCGCACGGGATCCGCCGAGGCCGTGCAGGGAATGTTCCCCCTCTTCTTCGCGCTGCTCTTCTTCTCGTCGGCATTCTTCCCGGCCGAGACCATGACCGGCTGGTACCGCACCATCGTGGACCTGAACCCCATCTCGTACCTGGTGGAGGCCATGCGTGCCGAGGTCATCGGCGGCGCCACCGTCGGCACTGCCTGTACCGGCATCGGCATCGCGCTGGGGCTTGCGGTGATCACCGTGGGGGCCTCGGGCCTGGCGCTGCGTCGCAGGCTCCGGGTGGCGGCATGAGGGGTCTCGTGGTGAGCGTGGGCCTCGCCGGGCGCAACCTCCTGCTCGTGCGGCGGGTGCCGTCGGTCTTCATCCCGTCACTGGTCATGCCGCTGTTCATCCTCGTGGCCACGTCGGGTGCCTTCCATGGCATCGGGGCCCTGCCGCAGTTCGCGGGTTCCTCGTACCTGGCCTTCACCATCCCGATGGCAGCCACGATGGGCGCGGGCTTCGCCGGCATCAACTCGGGAATGACCCTCGCCCGTGATCTTGAGGGCGGCTTCTTCGACCGCCTGCAGGCCAGCCCCGCCCCCCGGATCGCGCTCATCGTCGGTCCGCTCATCGCCGCGCAGGTACGCAGCCTGTTCACCACGTCAGTGGTGCTCATCGCCGGGATGATCGGCGGCGTCATGCTGCCCGGATTGGCGTCGACCCTGCTCATCTTCGGGCTCGCCCTTCTCTTCTCGGCAGCCACGTCGTGCTGGGCCATCGGCGTCGCGCTCCGCGCCCGCACCGTGCAGGCCGCGCCGATCATGCAGATCGCCGTGTTCCTCTCGGTATTCACGTCGGTGGCCTACGTGCCGCAGAGCGCCCTGACCGGTTGGCTGGGTACGGTGGCCCGCTTCAACCCGGTCACCTACATCCTGAACGCCTCACGATCCGCCGAGCTGACCGGCATGGTCATGTGGTCCGACACATGGCCCGGGCTCGTGGCCGGGTTCACGGCGCTCCTGCTGCTGGGTGCATTCGCGCTCATCCCGCTTCGCCACCTGGAGAACCGCTGAGCGCCGATCACACCGAGATCCCTCGGCGATGACGCGGGGGCTGCGGCCGATGTCCCCTGCTGCCCTCAGCCGCCGCCGACCATGCGCGAAAGCCTGAGCAATCCGATCAGGGTCTTGGCATCGCGTACCCGGTCGATCAGGCCATCAAGATCGGCGAGCGGCCATGGAACGACCTCGATCTCCTCCTCCGGGATGGGTTCGTGCGCGACTGCCGTGAGCCCGGTCGCGAGGAAGCAGTGGATGTACTCGGCCAGGATCGCAGGGGCCGTGTAGAAGCCGCCGAGGTCCTCCCACGTGGCCGCGGCACGCCCGACCTCTTCGGCCAGCTCCCGACGAGCGCATTCCAGCGGCGACTCACCCGGGTGGTCGAGTTTGCCGGCCGGCAATTCCAGGAGGCGCTCCCCCACGGCCTCGCGCGGCTGGCGCACCATCAGCACCTGATCGCCCTCGACCGGCACCATCACGACGGCACCGGGATGGCCGATGACCTCGCGGCGCACCACGACGCCGCTCGGACGGCGGAAGTGCACGATGCTCAGGTTCACCACCTCGCCGTCGTAGACGGGTTCGCTGGACACGACCTCAAGCCCGTCGATGGGCTGCCCGCTCATTCGGCGTCCACGGCACGGGCGATTATCGCCAGCGTGATGTCGACCATGCATTCGACGTCCGAGATCGCGATGCGCTCGTCAGGGGTGTGGACATCCACCATTCCGTTGCACAGGTTGACCGCCGGAAATCCGTTGACCAGCAGCGCGTTGACGTCCGACCCACCTCCCGACGCCACGAACCGGGGCGTCAATCCCACGTCCTGCAGTGCCGCCCGCGCGAGAACCACCTGCAGATCGTCCTCCCCCAGCGCATACGCGGTGAAGTGGTGGTGAACGCGTGTCTCCAGGTCGCACTCGCACTCCGTGGCGGCCCAGGTCAGCGCATCAAGCATGGCGGTGAGCTGCCTGTGGAGCGCGGCGTCGTCGCGCGACCGGCACTCCGCGGTGATCACGCATTCCTCGGCGACCACGTTGGTGGCGCTGCCCCCGGTGATCGTGCCGATATTGGCGGTGGTCGTGGCATCGATGCGCCCAAGGGGCATCGATGCGATGGCGCGTGACGCGGCGATGATGGCGCTGCGCCCCGCTTCGGGTTGGATACCGGCGTGTGCCGCAACCCCCCGCAGCGTGGCCTCCAGCAGCTTGTGCGTGGGGGCCGACGTGACGATGCCGCCGAGTTCGCCCGTGTGGTCGTACACGAAGCCCACCTGCGCCCTGAGGACGGACGGGTCGAAGTACTGGGCGCCCCGCAGACCCACCTCCTCGCACGGCGTGAAGACCAGCTCGATTCCGGCGTGCGGCAGGCCTTCGCTGATCACCCGATCCACGGCGTGCAACATCACGGCCACTGCGGCCTTGTCGTCGCCGCCGAGGATCGCGGGGCGGCTGTTCGTGAGGAAGCCGTCCCGCTCGACCACATCGATCGGCCCTGTCACGGGAACAGTGTCGAGGTGTGCGCAGAACATGATGGGAATTCCATCCGCGGTGGGCGCGAAGCGGGCCACGATGTTGTTGCACCCCGCCGCAGGCAGACCAGCAGCCGCGTCGTCCTCGGTGACCTCGGCACCCATGCGCACGAGCTCATCGCGGACGGCGTCCGCCATGGCCCCCTCATGCCCCGAGGGCGACGGGATCTCGCAGAGCCGCGCCAGAAGGCGCGCGACCTCGGGAAGCCCCTCCCTCACGCGCCCCGCGGGGCAGCCACCTCGCTGCCGCCACGGACGCCCGCACGATCGGCGGCCGCGCCCACGAAGGCCCGGAACAGCGGCTGCGGCCGGGTGGGCCGACTCTTGAACTCCGGGTGGAACTGGCTGGCCACGAAGAACGGGTGGTTCGGCAGCTCGATGCACTCCACCAGGCGACCGTCCGGAGATCGCCCGCAGGTGATGAGGCCCTCGGCCTCGAGCCGCGGCCGAAGAACGGGGTTCACCTCATAGCGGTGACGGTGGCGCTCCTGGATCACCTCCGAGCCGCCGTAGAGAGCGCGCACGATGGTGCCCTCGACCAGCGACACGGGGTCGGCGCCCAGGCGCATGGTGCCTCCACGCTCCTCGATCTGGCGCTGCTCGGGCAGCAGGTCGATCACCGGGTACGGGGTCTCCAGATCGAACTCGGTGGAGTTGGCACCGTCCATGCCGCAGACGTTTCGGGCGAACTCGATGACGGCGATCTGCATTCCGAGGCAGATGCCCAGGTACGGGATGCCACCTTCACGGGCGAGACGGGCGGCCTCGATCTTCCCCTCCACCCCACGCCCACCGAATCCGCCGGGCACGAGCACCCCATCCGCGATCGCCACGTGATCGGCCAGATCAGCGGCGTCGGCGTCCACCCAGTCGATCTCGACCTCGATCCCATGATCGAGACCGGCGTGCTTCAGTGCCTCGGCCACAGACAGATACGCGTCGTGCAGCTGCACGTACTTGCCCACGAGGGCAATGCGCACGCGCCCCTCAACCGCATTGATGCGCGCGACCAGGGCCTGCCACTCCTGAAGCTCCGGGGGGTGCGTCTCCAGACCAAGGCGGCGGCACACGACACGGTCGAGCCCCTCGGCCTCCATGAGGAGGGGCACCATGTAGATGTCGGCGGCGTCCTCGGCCGAGATGACCGCCTCGATGGGGATACCGCCATACAGGGCGATCTTCTCGCGCACGTCGGGCCCCAGGGGCCTGTCGGAACGCAGCACCAGCACGTCGGGCTCGATTCCGATGCGGCGCAGTTCGTTGACCGAGTGCTGCGTGGTCTTGGTCTTGAGCTCGCCCGCCACGCCGAGGTATGGCACGAGGGTCACGTGCACGAACGCCACCTTGTCGCGCCCGTGCTCGTTGCGCATCTGCCGGATGGCCTCGAGGAACGGCAGCGACTCGATGTCGCCCACCGTGCCGCCGATCTCCACGATGACCACGTCGGCGTTCGACGACGTTGCCGCCTGCCGGATGCGATCCTTGATCTCGTTGGTGATGTGCGGGATCACCTGCACCGTGGCGCCCAGGAAGTCCCCGCGGCGTTCGCGCCGGATGACGGCGTCGTAGACCCCGCCGGTCGTGATGTTCGACGTCCTCGTGAGCGCCTCGTCGGTGAAGCGCTCGTAGTGGCCCAGATCCAGGTCGGTCTCGGCGCCGTCCTCGGTGACGAAGACCTCGCCGTGCTGGAACGGACTCATGGTGCCCGGGTCCACGTTCAGGTACGGGTCGCATTTCTGCAGCGACACCTTCAGGCCGCGGGCCTTGAGAAGGGTTCCCAAGGAGGCCGCGGTGATGCCCTTGCCGAGGCCGGACACCACGCCTCCCGTCACGAAGACGTAGCTCTCGCCGTGATCACCCACTGGTACAGCCTCCCCGTCGCCCGGCTCACCCTACGGGACCGGAGCATACGCGCCGCCGCGGCGGCCGCCGCACCCGCTCAGCGACCCCGTCGGCCGATCAGCTCCTCCGCATGGCGCCGGGCACCCTCGTCACCTGCGGATGCCCCCAGCATGCGGCACAGCTCCTCGATCAACCCCTCCCCCTCCACCGGCTCGATGGTCGTGACCGCCCGACCATCCGGCGCACGACCCTTCACCAGGCGGTAGTGGCGATCCGCCGCCGCGGCCACCTGCGGCAGATGGGTGATGACCACCACCTGACGTCCCACCGCAAGATCCGCGAGGCGCGTGCCCACCGCACCCGCGGTGACACCCCCGATGCCGGCGTCCACCTCGTCGAACACCCAGGCGACACCGGGCTCGGCGGCGGCGGCCACGGAATGCAGGGCCAGAAGCACCCGTGAGAGTTCCCCACCCGAGGCCGTCTCGGCCAGGGGGGACTCCGGCAGCCCCGGGTTGGGTCGGATCATGAGCGATACGCGGTCTGTCGGCACCTCCGCGCCGTCCCGCGTGACCTCGACCCGCAGGACGGCGCCGGACATGGCCAGATCCTGCAGTTCCTCCTCAACGCGCTCAGCCAACCGCGGTGCGGCGTCCGTGCGCGCGGCGTGCAGATCGTCGGACGTGGCGCGGGCGGCCGCAAGCGCGGCGGCGCGCTCATCGGCAAGGGCATCGTCCCCCGCGACCCCGGTGATCAGGGCATCGAGTGCCGCCCGGGCCTCCTCGGCGCGACTGATGACCACGTCGGTACCCGGACCGTACCGTCTGCCCAGCGACCGGTACTCGTCGAGCCGCGTCTCCACCCACTCAAGGCGCCCGGGCTCGGCATCCAGATCCTCCACGTAGCGACGCATGAAGATGAGGGCCTCCTGCAGCGCGGCCTCACCCGCGGCAAGGTCCTCACGCGGCGCACGCAGCGACGGGTCGAGCTCCGCTGCCTGCCCCACCGTTCGCGAGGCCCGCCCGGCCGCCGTCACGGCGCCACCATCCCCGTCCCCATCCCCGTCGAGGAGGGCGATCACCGATGCAGCGGCCTCGGCCAGGCGTTCGGAGTGCGCAAGACGCCCGCGCTCGGCCAGCAGCGAGGCCTCCTCGGCGGGGTCGGGCTGCACGGCGTCCACGTCGGCCACGAGCATCTCCAGCGCCTCGCGCTCCCGCGCCGCGCGCTCGCGGCGGTCACGTGCCTCGGCCATCGACCGGGTGAGCCCCGCCAGATGCCTGCGCAAGGAGATCAGGCGTGTGGCCAGGCCAACGACCTCCGGGCCCGCGAAGGCATCGAGGATCGCCGCCTGGGCTCCGGGCCCCACCAGGCGACGCTGCTCGTGCTGCCCCGAGAACCGCACGAGGGCGCCCACGAATGCGGCAACGCCATCGCGCGATGCCACCTGACCATCCACCAGTGCCCGTGCGCGTCCCTCGGCGGGCACGCGTCGCGCCACCACCACCTCCGTGGGGTCCTCGGCCAGATCCCGCACCTGCAGCGCGGGGTCATCCGGATCGAGCGCGTCCCAGAACCCGTCCGGAACCGCCACGGTGGCCTGCACCAGCGCATGGCGCGCACCCGGCCGCACGGCGCGAGGATCGACCGGGCCGCCGGCGAGCAGCCCCAGGGCCTGGGCCACCACCGTCTTACCCGCGCCGGTCTCACCCGTGATGGCCGTGAGCCCCTGGGCGGGCTCGATGTGTGCGCGCTCGATCACCACGAGGTCGCGGATCTCGATCTCCCGGATCACGGGCGCGCCGCCGACCCGGTCATCGGCGCCCGAACTTCTCCCGGTATCGGCGGAAGAACGACGACTCCGGGAAGATCGCCAGATGCACCTCGTCGCCCCCGAGCCCCACGGTGATGGAGCGCCCGGGCGCGAGGGCCCCGATCCTCACGCCGTCGGCAAGCACGTCGCAGTCCCCCACGATGGCCGAGTTGGTCACGGTCAGCGATTCCTCGGGTGCGATCACCAAGGGGCGCGTGTCCAGGTGATGGGCCGCGATGAATGACAGAACGAAGCAACGCACCTTCCAGCTCACCGTGGGACCACCTGCCGCCAGGTTGTAGGCGGTGGAGCCCACGGGGGTCGAGCAGATCACGCCGTCGCAGCGCACGGTGGCAACCGGCTCACCCTCCACCGAGTACGAGAGGTCGGCCAACCGCGACTCACCGCCGCGCAGCAACGCCAGATCGTTGACCGCGTGCACCTCACCACCGCTCCACTCGGCGCGCAGTGACGGCAGGCCGAGCGTGATGTAACCACCCGCGACCGCGCGGTCGATGCCCCGCTCCAGATCGGCCTGCTCGATCGTGGCGAGGAATCCCACGCGGCCGTAGTTGATGCCCATCACCGGCGCGCCACCGGTGTCGTCGCGCGACAGGGCCCGCAGGATGCTGCCATCACCGCCCAGCACCAGCACGAGATCGCCGCCGCCCGCGCCCAGATGCGATCCGTCCATGACCTCACGATCGGCCAGGATCGGGTGCTTCTCGATCTCGTCGGCCGTCGTCAGCACCTGGACGCCATGCCCATCCAGGATCGACAGCACCGTGGGAAGTACCCCGTCGGTGACGACGCTGGCCGTGTGCGTGAGCACGAGCACGCGCTCGGCACGTGTTCCGACCTGCTTCCCGATGGGCAGATGGGGCTCGATCACGACTCGGCCTCCGCCACCGCGGCGTCGACGACGGCGGCGGGGTCCACCCCGGGATCGGGACGCGCCGGCCCGTGTATCAGCAGGAACACCTCTCGGTTGCCGCGCGGACCAGGCGTTCCGCTGTCGGCCGCACCCGCCACCCGTCCACCGGTGGCCGCCACCGCACCGGCCACGGCCATCACGGCATCGCGACGCAGGGCGGGGTCGCGCACCACCCCACCGGAGCCCACGTTCTCGCGTCCCACCTCGAACTGGGGTTTCACCATCACGAGCGCACGGTACGCCGCATCGAGGCACGCGGCCACCGCGGGCCACACCAGCGCGGATGAGATGAAGGCCACATCCATGGTGAGGAGATTCGGAACACGCGGCAGCATGGCGGGCTGGAGGGAGCGGGCATTCGTGCGGTCGAGGACGTCCACGCGGGGATCCTCGCGTAGAGCCCATGCGAGTTGCCCGTATCCCACGTCCACCGCGATGACGCTGGCGACGTCACGACGCAGCAGAACATCGGTGAAGCCACCGGTTGACGCGCCGATATCGATCGCATCGCTCCCGCTGACATCAACGGCAAGGCGATCAAGCGCGTGCGCAAGCTTCAGGCCTCCGCGCGACGCGTACTCCGGGCCGTCGTCCACCGCGAGGATGGAATCCTCGCGCACGGGGGAGCCGGCCTTGACCTGGGCGCTGCCGTCCACCCGCACGCGCCCGGCCATCACGGCCGCCTGGGCGCGGGCGCGTGTTGGGAAGAGCCCGCGCTCCACGAGGGCGGCGTCCAGTCGCTGGCGGGCCACGCGCGGGATGCTAGCCACGCTGGGGGCACCTGAGGTCATGCGTTCGGAACGGGGGCGTCACGCCACCCACATCCGGGCCTCAGCCGCGCGCCCGGGCCCCGAGGGCGTCGAGGGCCGCTGCGGCCGCCGCGGCCGGAGTGACCGAGGCATCACCGAGCAGCAGATCCCGGTGCCCATGCTCGATGAAGCGATCGGGAATGCCCACGCGCTCGACACGCGCCCGTGTCGTTGCGAGGGCCTCCAGCACCGCGCTGCCGAACCCACCCTGCAGGGAGTGGTCCTCGATGGTCACGATGACCTCGTGGGAGTTGGCGAGGTCCACGAGAAGCTCCGCGTCAATCGGCTTCGCGAACCTGGCGTTCACGACGGTTGGCCGCACGCCCAGGGACTCCGAGACGATTCCGGCCGCATCCCGTGCCACGAGCGCGCCGTATCCGTATCCGACCATCGCCACCCGTGAGCCCTCCTCCAACACGACCGCGCGCCCAATCGGCAGTTCCTCCGGGCGGTCCGGCAGGGTCACGCCCAGGCCGGCGCCACGCGGGTACCGAAACGCCGACGGACCATCCAGGTGCAGGGCCGTATGCAGCATGTGCACCAGCTCGGCCTCATCCATCGGGGCCATCACGACCATGCCCGGAATCGGACGCAGGTACGAGACGTCGAACACGCCGTGGTGGGTCGGTCCATCATCCCCGACCAGTCCACCGCGATCGATGGCGAAGACCACCGGAAGCCCCTGGAGGGCCACGTCGTGCACGATCGGGTCGAAGGCCCGCTGCAGGAACGTGGAGTACATGGCGCACACCGGGCGGTACCCGGCGATGGCCAGGCCGGCGGCGAAGACCACCCCGTGCTGCTCGGCGATCCCCACGTCGTAGGTGCGCTCGGGAAAGCGCTCCTTCATGTGCTGGACTCCGGTGCCCTTCAGCATCGCCGCACTGATTCCCACGATCCGTGGGTCGTTCTCGGCCTCGTTCACCAGCGCCCGCCCGAACACCTCGGTGTAGGTGGGAGGCGCGGGCGACGAGGGCCGTGCCGCTCGCCCGCTGTCCAGCGCGAACGGCCCCGAACCGTGCATGGCCTCGCCATCGCTCTCCGCCGGGCCGTAGCCCTTGCCCTTCTGCGTGTGCACGTGAAGCAGCACCGGGCGATCGAGATCGGCCGTGCGCTCGAGGGCCGCACGCAGCGCCGAGATGTCGTGTCCGTCAATGGGCCCCAGGTACACGAAGCCGAGCGCCTCGAACAGCTGCCCGGGCACGAAGAACGCCTTCGTGGCGTTGGACAGCGAGGAGCCCAGATGGCCCATTCCGGGCACCTTCTTCAGGCCTCGCTCCAACTCGTCGCGCACGCGGGTGAGGGTGGGATCCAGGCGTGCGCGCTGCAACATTCCCGCCAGCGCCCCCACGTTCTGCGAGATGCTCATGCCGTTGTCGTTCAGCACGACCGTGAGCGGCGACCCAAGGGCGCCCGCCTGGTTCAGACCCTCATACGCCATGCCACCGGTCATCGCGCCATCACCGATGACCGCCACTACACGTCGGTCGCGACGGCCGCTCACGCGCATCGCCTCGGCCAGTCCCACTCCGTATGAGATCGACGTGCTCGCGTGCCCGGCGCCCATGACGTCGTGCTCGCTCTCCTCGCGCCGAAGGAAGCCGGAAAGGCCCCCGTGCTGGCGCAGGCTGCCGAACTCGTCCAGCCTGCCGGTCAGCAGTTTGTGCCCATAGGCCTGGTGGCCCACGTCCCACAGGATGCGGTCGCGGGGCGACTCGAGCTGCGCGTGCAGCGCGATGCTGAGCTCCACGGTGCCCAGGCTCGAGCCGAGGTGGCCGCCGGTCTGCGACACGGTGTCGATGATGGCGGCACGCATCTCCTCGGCCAGCGAGGCGAGATGCGCATCATCCATGCCCTTCAGGGACTCGGGCCCGTCGAGGGCGGAAAGCATCGGGTAGCGGTGCGTCGTGTCTGTCACGCCGGGAACTCTAGGGGCTACGGCCGCAAGGCCCGCGCACCGTCGGTATGGGCACCGATCCCTGGGCACGATCCCGCCGTGGCCATCGACCCCGATCCGGTGCATGCCCTGCACCTCGTCACCGAGGACCGGCGACCGGCAGCTGCGGATGACGCCGCCGCACCACGCGTTGCGGACCTCAACGATCGTGCCGCTCCTCGATGCCGTGTCTGAGGGCGAGATGACGATGGCAGAGGTCCACCGGGAACCACCACCGGGAATCGACATCGTCGCGGCGGGCGACGTCGAGCGCCGGGCCATCGCGGACGCCGAGACACGGAGGCGGGAGGGCGAGTGGAGTGACCGCCGACGTTCACCGGGTTCCGGCGGCGGCGAACACGTCGCCGGGCGGTCCCCGGTCGCGCCCATGTGTCCGATATGGGCGCTCCCTGAGTCCTTGCCCGGCTCGGTTCCCGCAGGCCGCAACGGCGTGTGTGGTTCGGTCGGGATCCCCGAAGGACCGGCACACGTTGGTGCTCACCTCACGAGATTGCCCCGCTCTGTCCCGATGCACCGGGGCCGGGTCCCTCGGCACGCGTGGCGCTCGCCGTGGCCCCATGTGCACCGGACCCCCCGGACGCGGCGCCATCCTCGCTCCGGGCGGCGGCCTCGGCCTCGGCGATCGCGCGCGGAATCAGGTCGGCGACGGCCGCCGAGACGTCTGACGCCTGCCGGGCCAGTTCCTCGATCTCGGGCTGGGGATGGCCCGCGGCGTCACGGATGCGATCCGCCAACTCCTGCAGACGCGCGGTGGCACGCCCCAGATCCTCAAGGGCGCTCATGGCGCGTCCTCGCCGCCCGTGCTGCCGTGGCCATCGCGGGCGATACGCCCCAGAACCCCGTTGACGAAGGCCGGGGCCTCCGCCGCGCACCACTTCTTCGCCATCTCCACGGCTTCGTCGATCACCACCGGAACCGGTACGTCTGCCCGGGCCATCTCCAGCACCGCCACGCGCAGGATGTTGCGCTCGAGCGGTGCGATCCGGTCGGCGGTCCAGCCATTCGCCGCCGCCGTGATGCGCAGGTCGATTCCCGCCCTGTCGGCCTCGACGCCCTGCACCAGATCGCGCGTGAAGGGATCGCCCGCCGCCTCGCCCGATCGCAACGCGTTCTCCTCGAGTTCCGGCAGGGCCAGTCCGGTGACATCGCGCTGATAGAGCAGCACCACAGCCTGGCGCCGAGCCTCCCGGCGAGAGACCACCGCGGTCATCGGACCGCGACCCCTCCGCCGAGCGACGGCAGTGCGCTGGCGCGCTCCTGCAGGAATGCCGTGGTGTACCGACCACTCACGAACACCTCGTCGCGCGAGATCTCGACGAGGAGCGGCAGCGTGGTCGGGATTCCGGCCACCACGCTCTCACCCAGCGCCCGCTCCATGCGCGCCACCGCACGGGCGCGGTCGGGTGCCCACACGCACAGCTTGGCCAGAAGCGAGTCGTAGTAGGGCGGTACGAAGCCCCCGCTGCGGCAGTAGGTGTCAACGCGAACCCCGGGTCCACTGGCCAGACGGAACTCCCCCAGCCGCCCGGCGGCGGGCCGGAAGTTGAACGCGGGGTCCTCGGCGTTGATACGGCACTCGATGGCATGGCCCACTGCCTCGATGCGGCCGGTACGGCTGAGCAGTCCGCCATCGGCCACCCGCAACTGCTCGGCCACGATGTCGAGCCCGCTCACCAATTCGGTGACCGGATGCTCCACCTGCAGGCGAGCGTTCAGCTCGAGGAAGTAGAAGTCGCCGTGGGCGTCAACCAGGAACTCCAGCGTTCCCGCCGATCGGTAGTTCCATGCCCGGCACGCACGCTCCGCGGCAACGTGCATGCGCTCGCGTGTGGCATCGGGCAGGTACGGGGCCGGCCCCTCCTCGACCACCTTCTGGTGCCGCCTCTGGATGGAGCATTCCCGGTCGCCACAGATCAGCACACCGCCGAGTCCGTCCGCCAGGACCTGAACCTCCACATGGCGCGCACCCTCCAGCAGCTTCTCCACGTACAGCGATCCATCACCGAACGCGGCCAGCGCCTCCTGCGCGGCGGTCTCGAAGGCCTTGTCCAGTTCCCCGGCGGTCTCGACACGGCGCATTCCCCGACCGCCGCCGCCCGCAGATGCCTTGAGGAGAACGGGAAAACCCGCGCGCTCGGCGGCATCCCGGGCAGAGGCCAGGTCGGAGACGGGTCCGTCGGATCCTTCCAGCACCGGAAGACCCGCCTCGCGTGCAGCCCGCTTGGCCTGGATCTTGTCGCCCATGCGCGCCATCACCTCGGGTGCCGGGCCCACGAAGCGGATTCCGTTGCGCGCGCACTCCGTTGCGAAGTCGGGATTCTCAGACAGGAATCCGTAGCCCGGGTGCACGGCATCGCAGCCGGTCACCTCTGCGGCCCCGATGACGTTCCTCACATCGAGATACGACTCCCGCGCCGGCGGTGGACCGATGCACACGGCCTCGTCCGCCATCTCCACGGCGAGGCTGTGCGAATCCGCGGTGGAGTACACGGCGACCGTGGCGATGCCCATCTCGTGGGCCGTGCGGATTACCCGAACGGCGATCTCACCGCGGTTGGCGACGAGCAGCTTCACGGTGAAAGGGTGAACAGGACCTGGCCGAACTCCACGGGCTCGGCGTTCTGCACGTTGATCTCGCGCACGGTGCCTGCGCGGTCCGCAACGATCTCGTTGAAGATCTTCATGGCCTCGATGATGCAGAGCGTCTCGCCCTGCACGACCCTGTCCCCCACCTTCACGAAGGCATCGGAATCCGGGTTGGGGGCCGCGTAGAAGGTGCCCACGATCGGGCTCTCCACGCGGATGCCATCGTCCACCGGCGCCGACGGGCCGGATGCCGCCATCTGGCCGGCGGGTGCCGCCGGCCGCACCGTCACGCGGGCACCACCGATCTCCACGCTCACCTCAGACTGCCCTGCACCCTCGACCACCTCGATGAGGGTCTCAAGCAGGCCGCGGTCGATGGTCATTCCGCTGTCACTCGCACCCTCGGCCATCAGGGAGCGCCGCCGGTCGAGCAGTCGCTCCCCGGACTCGGGGAACTGGGCGAGGAGGATGGCATCCTCCTCCGATACATCCGATGGGGCTGCCGCGATGACCTCGTCGAAGTCCGGGGCGGGCACGGCCGCGGGCATACCTCGTCCCACGGCCAAGGCGGCATCGGAAACGGGGCCGCGAAGGCGCCCGCGCTCCCCGCGCACGACCTCGGCCAGGGCCGCGCTGGTCTCGCGCCACCGCACGCCGTCGACAAGATGTTGAGCGGCCTGGGTGACGACATCCTCCCCCACCGGCGGCGCCAGCGTGACGCCCCCGAGATCGCGCGACACGGCCGCGCACTCGTCGGCCGCCTCCCGCAGTCGTCCTCCCAGGCCCTGGCGGCTCAGACGAGCGGCCAGACCCGCGGCCAGGTCGGGCGGAAGCGCGATCTGGGGCCCACCGGCCAACTCGGCGGCGCGCCTCACCCGCTCCGGGGGCACGAGAGGCCAGATGGCCCGACCCGCCTCCTCCAGGGCTTCGCGGCTCGCGTCCAACTCGCGGTCCCCGCCATGCAGCGCCGCCTCCAGCGCCTCGGCCGATGGGCGTCCCGCCACAAGAGCGGCGGCACCCACCGCCGCGTGGATGGCATCGGCCCCGGCCAGTGCGGCGGCCAGAGCGGACATCGATGACAGACCGCCCGGCGCACGCAGCGATACCTCCACCGGCACCGAGCTCGCAGCCACGATCTCCGAGATCAGCGCTCCCATCCGAATGGGCGACAGGTTGCCGCCGACGTCGGAGACGCACAGGGCGACCACCCCCGGAAGGGCGGCAAGCGCGATGGCCTCCTCGGCCCAGCGGGGATCGTCGGATGCCGGGCTCGGCCCAAGCACGAGCGTGGGAACGAAACCCAGACCGGCCTCGCCCGCGCCTTCGGCGATCGGCTTGAGCGACGCCGGATCGTTCAGGAGATCGAAGGCGCGAATGCGTCCGGCACCGCTGGCGGCCGCGCACACGACCAGGCGCCGGGCGACGCCGGAGCCCATCGGGAGATCGCCCAGCAGCGTGCGCCCTGACAGCACCACGCCGATGGGGGTACTGCCCGCCATGCGTGCGACCACGCGAAGGCGGTCCCATGGGCTTTCCGTGCGACCGTCCATGCAGGCCCGAGCGGCCGCGGGGTCCATGGCCTCGATGACGCGTGCGCCCACCGGGGCGAGGGCGGCCGCAGCGGCACCCAGGTCATCGGGAGAGATGCGCGATCCCCAGGGCGGGGCGCCGAGATCGGACAGGGTGACGTCGACCAGCCCGATACCGGGCGTGGGGGACGAGGCGCTCATACGCGGCTCACGTACTCGCGGGTGCGAGTGTCCACCTTGACGCGATCCCCCTCATTCACGAAGAGGGGCACGCTCACGGACGCGCCGGTCTCGAGCTCGGCCGGCTTCGTGACGTTGGAGACGGTGTCGCCCTTCACGCCGGGGTCCGTGTGGACCACCAGCAGTTCCACCGTGGTGGCGGGCTGCACGCGGAAGGGCGAATCGCGCACGAAGAGCACCTGCACCTCGGTGTTCGCCGCCATCAGGTCGAGGGACTCGATGGCGGACGCCGGCACGTTGACCTGCTCATACGTCTCAGGGTCCATCAGCACGATGCCATCGCCATCCTGATAGAGCATCTGCATGTTCTTGGTCTCGGTGTTCACGCGCTCCAGCTTCTCGCCACCCCGGAAGGTGCGGTCCACCACCGACCCACTCGTCAGGTGCTTCAGCTTGGTACGCACGAATGCGCCGCCCTTTCCGGGCTTCACGTGCTGGAAGGACACGACGCTGACGAGGTCCCCCTCGACGTCGAGCACCCAGCCATTCTTGAGTTCATTGCTGCTGATCGCCGCCATGCCCCTCCCCCCTATGCGCTCGTGGTGGTGAGATCGGTGGTAACGCCCGTAAGCACCTCACAGCCGTCGTCGGTGATGACGACCAGGTCCTCGATGCGCACTCCGCCGACCCCCTCCAGATATATACCCGGCTCGATGGTCACCACCATGCCGGTTCGCAGTACCTCCCCGCCCTCCGGCCGTACCCACGGGCGCTCATGGACATCGAGTCCCACCCCATGCCCCAGGCCATGGCCGAACCGGTCGCCGAGGCCCGCCTCGACGATGACCCCTCGCGCCACCGCGTCCAGATCGGATGATCCAATCCCGGCGCGGCAGGCCGCAAGCGCGGCCCGCTGGGCCTCCCGGCACACCCGGTAGGCCCGGGCAAGGGAATCCGGGAGCACCCCCGTGGACAGCGTGCGCGTGCAGTCCGACGCGTAGCCGTCGACCAGAGCACCCATGTCCACCACCACCAGCGAGTCCGCCTGCACGGGCACGCGTCGCGGCACCGCATGCGGCAGGGCGCCGTGGGAGCCGCTCGCGACGATGATCGGAAAACTTGCGGCCTCGGCGCCGGCGTCGCGCATCCATCCCTCGAGCGCCCAGGCGACCTCGGCCTCCGTACGACCCCCGAAACCCTCATCCAGCAGACGACCGTACGCACCGTCGGCGATGCGGGCCGCCTCACGGATCGACGCGATCTCGCCGGGCTCCTTGATGCACCTGATCCCCTCCACGAGCCCCGATGTCGCCGCCAGCTCCACGCCCGCCAGCCGTGCGGCGAAGCGGTCGTGACGGGCCATGCTCACCTGCTCGGCCTCCACCCCCACACGCCCCGGGGGCACCACAGCCGCAAGGCGGTCCAACAGGTCCCTGCCGGCCAGAACCACGTCAACGCCACGCGTGCGCTCCCGGGCGTCCGACATGTACCGGGAATCCGTCAGAAGCACGCGCCGCCCGGGGCCGATCACCAGAATCCCGTTGGTGCCCACGTAGCCCGAGAGGTACCGCACGTTGGTGAGGTCGGTCACGATCAGGGCATCGAGCCCCTCCGCCGCGAGAACCTCATCCATGCACGCCTGACGCGCCTCGTGGCTCACGCAGCCAGCTCCGCCGCCAGGATGTCCAGGGCCTCACGGTAGCCATCGGGCCCCTTGCCCCATACGGCCGCAAGCGCGATATCCCGCACCACCGACACCTTGCGATGCGCCTCGCGGTTCTCCACGTCGGACAGGTGCACCTCCACGAACGGTGCTCCCATCACCTCCAGTGCGTCGCGGATGGACCACTGGTAGTGCGTCCAGGCACCGGGGTTCACCACGGCGCCGTCCACGGCGCCTGCAAGGCCATGAACGTGCTCGAGGAACGCCCCCTCGTGATTCGTCTGAAAGGTGCCCACGATCATGCCGCGCTCCTCGCCCCACGCACGCACCTGGGCCTCCAGGTCGGGCAGGGTCAGCGTGCCGTAGTGGGCTGACGGCCGGCGGCCCAGCATGTTCAGGTTCGGGCCGTGCAGAAGGGCGATTCGCATCACGGTGTGAGCTCCTCCACCGCGTCGCGCACGACGGCGGGGTCGGGATCCTGGTGGGTCAGCACGTCGCCGGGCGCGCGCAGCAGCACCATGTTCAGCGCTCGCCCGTCGGCCTTCTTGTCGCGGGACATGATCTCGATCACGCGGTCGACGTCGACCGCCGGGTCCAGTGCCACGGGCAGGCCATGGCGCGCGAGAACGGCGACCGTTCTGTCGCGCCACGTGGGGTCCAGCCCCAGCATGCGCTCGCTGATTCGCAGGGCGGCGAGCAGCCCCAGCGAGATGGCCTCGCCGTGGTGGTAGAGGTCGTAACCCGCCGCCGCCTCGATGCCGTGGCCCACCGTGTGGCCCAGGTTGAGGATTGCGCGGCGCCCGTGGTCGTGCTCATCCTCGGCCACGACGGCAAGCTTGCTGGCCGCGCACAGGCGCACGAGTTCGGCCAGGTCGGTGGATGGGCCGGGGAGATCGGGCCAGTTGGCCACGAGCTCCATCAGGTGCCCCCCCTCGAGAAGGCCGTACTTCACGACCTCGGCGAATCCGCACGAGAGCTCGCGAGCGGGCAACGTGGCCAGCACGGAGGGGTCCATCACCACCAACTCCGGCTGCCAGATGGCCCCGACGTAGTTCTTCCCCTCCGGGATGTCCACGCCGGTCTTGCCCCCAAGCGACGAGTCCACCATCGCGAGCAAGGTGGTCGGCACCTGGATCAGGCGCACGCCGCGCTGATACGACGCCGCGAGGAAACCCGCCAGGTCACCCACCACGCCGCCCCCCACGGCCACGATCGCATCGCGTCTACGTATACCCGCTCTGGCGGCAACCCGGGCCAGGCGGTCCAGTTCCGTGAGGGTCTTCGAGCCCTCTCCCGACGGCACGGCCGCCAGGCTCACCCTGAGGCCCGCCGCCGTCATCGATGCGGCCACCCGGTCCCCCAGCGCACCGATCGCCGCGTCAACGACCACCAGGGCCCCGTCTCCGCGCCCACGCGCCGCAAGCAGGGGTCCAATGCGGTCGAGCAGTCCGTCGCCCAGATATACGGGCATCTCCCGGTCGCCGATCGCGGCCACCAGCACGGGGGCGTCCGTGGCCACGGTCATCCCGCCTCGTCCTCATCGGAGCCGCCGCCTGATGCCCACTCCGCCAGCACCCGCGCGATCTCCTCGGGCGCGTGCCCGGCATCCAGAATCACATCGGCAGCCTCGCGATACACGTGCTCGCGCTCGCCGGCGCGCCGCACGAAGCGCTCGTGATCCTGCGCGAGGGGACGACCCGCGGTACCCCCCACGCGGCGCCAGGCCTCCTCGGGATCCACGCGAAGCCACGCCACCCAGGCATCCCGGCCCAGAAGGCCGCGGGTGCGCTTGCTGCTCAGCGCCCCGCCCCCCAGGGAGATCACGCCCGGCTCGGCCGTCAGATGCTCGCGAATGAGGTCCTCTTCGGTGCGGCGGAACCACAACTCGCCACGCTGGGCGAAGATCTCGGGAATCGACTGCCCGGCGTGCGCCTCGACCAGGTCGTCGGCGTCAATGAACTCCACGCCCAGGATATCGGCCGTCAGGCGCCCCACGGTCGTCTTGCCCGCCCCCATGTACCCGGCGAGCGCGATCCAGCGCGCCGTCGCCACGCTACCCGGCGAGGACCGCGCGATAGCGATCCACCGCCGCGTCCAATCCCGCGATCGAGTCCCCACCGAACTTTTCGAGCAGCGCCTGCGCGAGCACGAAGGCGATGACGGCCTCCCCGATCACCGCGGCGGCCGGCACGGCGCAGATGTCCGAGCGCTCCTTGAACGCGGCGCGGGGTTCCTTGCTCTGCACGTCAACGGATGCCAGCGGCCGACTGAGGGTCGCGATGGGTTTCATCACCGCGCGCACCACGAGCGGGGCGCCATGCGTCATGCCGCCCTCGAGTCCACCCGAGCGATTCGTCTGCCGGTGGTAGCCACGGTCCTCGGACCAGAAGATCTCGTCGTGCGCCTCGCTGCCGCGGATGCGACCCAGTTCGAAGCCCGCCCCGATCTCCACGCCCTTGATGGCCGGGATACCGAGCATGGCCTGGCCGATACGGCCATCAAGGCGTGCATCGCCGCTCACGTGGGATCCCAGGCCCGGGATGGGGTTGAACACCCATACCTCGAACACCCCACCCAGCGTGTCACTGGCCTGGCCCGCGCTCTTGATCGCCTCGCGCATGCGCCCTGATGCCTCGGGGCCAAGGGCGCGCACGGGGCTCTTATCCACGGCGTCGAAGTCGCCCAGCACAAGGTCGTCACGAAGGTCGGTGGCCTCGCTGCCCACGCGAACGACGTGGCTGCGCACCTCCATCCCGTACCGGCGCAGCAACGCTCGTGCCACACCCCCGGCGGCCACGCGGGCCGCGGTCTCACGCGCGCTCGCGCGCTCGAGGATGTTGCGCAGGTCGTCCGTCTCGTACTTCTGCATTCCCGCGAGATCGGCGTGGCCGGGACGCGGCAGGGTGATGGCGTCCACCGCGGCCTCGGTCTCCCAGATGGCCATTCTGTCGGCGGCCCAGTTCGGGAAGTCCAGATTGGTGATCATCATCGCCAGGGGGCTCCCCAGGGTACGGCCGTGGCGCAGACCGGCCGTTACCTGAGCGCGATCGGTTTCGATCTTCATGCGTCCCCCGCGGCCGTATCCCAACTGGCGACGCGCGAGGTCGGCATCGATGTCGTCGGGAATGAGCGGCAGGCCGGCGGGCAGGCCCTCAACGATCGTGGTGAGGGCCGGGCCGTGGGACTCGCCGGCTGTGCGGTAGGTAAGCGCCATGGATGGCGGAGCATACCGCCCCGGTCCGGGCGAATCCGGCGGCCCGCAGCGGCGGGCCGGCCCCTGGGTGGCTCATTCCGCCCACGCTCCCGCATGCCGATGCCCGACAGCCGCGCGGGCACGCGGGCCCCCTCCCCGTGGTGATGCGGTCGCCCTGTGGCTCGT
>Ga0209514_10003458_pt1 | contig 22459 bp, 18 predicted proteins | sample Subgrocontami58m_FD_187452 | JGI IMG/M metagenome (GOLD analysis project Ga0209514, IMG submission 187452) | Subsurface groundwater microbial communities from S. Glens Falls, New York, USA - GMW37 contaminated, 5.8 m (SPAdes) (version 3) | ecosystem: Environmental > Aquatic > Deep subsurface >...
AAGGTCAGCGACGCGGAGATCGCCACACTCAATATCACGGGGGACACATTCCATCCGGAATGGAATTGTACCATCTCGCCAAGGTCACCAATTTGAAGCGGTAGTTTTTGCTCGTCGCCTTACGGCGAGATTCCAGATCGGGTCAGGCATAAGTTGCCGTTGTAGCACATTCATGCTACAAACCGAATGCATATCACGAGGGAGTCCGAATGGCGACAACCACCATCCGCATTGACGACGATCTGAAAGCGCGGGTTGCCGCCGCGGCGGAGCGGGCCGGGAAGACCAGCCACGCCTTCATCCTCGACGCGATCGCCGAGACGGTGACGCAGGCTGAGCAGGACGAGGCATTCCATCGCCTCGCCGAGGAGCGTTGGGCGAAACTGTTGGAGACCGACCGGACCGTGGCCTGGGATGAAGCGAAGGCGTGGCTTGGAGCGCGATCGCGTGGTGAGCATCCGCCGAAGCCGATGGCGCGTCGCCGAGGGGGCTGACGGGCGGGATGGCCCAGATCGAACTCGCGCCGGAGGTTCTGGACGACTTCGACCGCATTCTGGATCACTTGGAGCGATTCGATGTAGAAGGGGCGCCCGGGCGGATCGAGGAGATCGTGGAGGCGGTGCAAATTCTGACCCACAGTCCTTTGATTGGGCGGCCGGTGAAGGGTGGGAAGCGGGAGTTGGTGATTGGGCGCCGGTCGCGCGGGTTTGTTGCGCTGTATCGTTTCCTACCGGATGTTGATGTTGTGTTTGTTCTGGCTATCCGGAGCCAGCGGGAGGCGGGGTTTAAGCGGGAGCGGTAGGGCGTTGGATTCACGTTGTCATTGCTGTGAGGCGATCGCCGGAGTTCCGGTTTGCCGCGTTCCATGATAGGTTTTTTACCGAAAGCTTCTCGATGGAGGCGCCATTATGGCGAAGCGGGACACGGCCACGGTCTCCGCAAAGCTTCAGATCTCGATCCCAAAAGCCATCCGGACCGCTCCGCGGTGGCAGGCAAGGCAGGTTTTTGCGTTTGTCCCAAGAGGCGACGGGGTGGTCCTGGTCCCGGTACCGACGCTGGAGATGCTCGCCGGCCTGGTCCGCGTCGCGAAGCCTGATGACTACCGGGACCGGACCGATCGGGTTTGATGCTGGTAGTCGACACCTTGGCGTGGACAGAATTTTTGAGCGGTTCCACGCTGGGGAGGTCGCCGGCGTCCGACCTGCCCGACCGCCTTTGAATGAGAGCCGCGCAGCTAGAGGTATCGTTCATGGCCGTGGTTGAGCATCATCCCTTCGGTAACACGGGCTACTCCCAACGGGAAATGATTGAGGAATAGGCATGCCAGTATATCTCGGGGCACTTGCTCTGCAGAACTATCGCGGGATCGGCGCAGTGATGCAGAAAATGAGCGGCTTCAAGACCTTCAATTTCTTCATTGGAGCCAACAATTCTGGAAAATCCACAGTTTTAGGCTTTATCAACCGCTATCTTCCCCTGGACCCCAGCGGCCACCGGCCATCCGCGCCGAAATCGGAGATCGAGCCACTTGAGCGCCACGGCGGACAAACAGGAAGTTCCGTTTACATGGCACTTGGATACACGATCGACCAGACACTTCAAAGTATTTACCACAAATACCCGAGGATCTCCCCGTCGACTCGACACAATGACAGCATAATAAAGATAGTCAAAGCGCTTGCCGACGAACAGGGTATGATTTGGATTGGAGGAACTCTGCCGTATAGGGGCAATCTAGAAATATATTCAAAAAATTTTGGCGACTTACCGAATATCCTTCAACCCCATGTTTGGCAAATGATTTGGAGCACACTTACCGAGCGCCGCCAAGGGGCCCTCGATGCCCATTGGATTCCGGAGACGGTTAGCTATATCACGAACTCACTGGATATTTCGATGCCTGTCGTGAGCCTGATTCCGGCATTCCGTCAAATAAGACCGGGGGATGCCGAAGTGGCAGGCTTCAGCGGTGCAGGTTTGGTCGACCGTCTCGCCGCAATTCAAAACCCGGAACATAATCGGCGCGACGACCGGAACAAATTCGATCGAATCAACGAATTTCTTCAGACCGTGACAGGCAAGCCATCGGCCCACATCGAGATTCCATACAGCCGCCAACATATACTTGTCCATATGGACGGGCGGGTTCTGCCGCTGGGTTCGCTGGGAACAGGAATCGAGGAGGTAATCATTATCGCCGCCTTTTGTACGCTAGCGGACAATGAGATAGTCTGCATCGAGGAGCCTGAGCTTCACCTACATCCGCTTCTTCAGCGAAAACTGGTAAGGTACTTGGCTGATAAAACAAACAACCAATATTTTATAGCAACTCATTCCGCGGCCTTCATAGACACAGATGGCGCCGCCATATTCCATGTAACTATGGAGAACAATATGACACAAATCCGAGAGGCACCGTTGAAAAAGGACGTATTTAGTAGCTGTCAAGACCTTGGATATCGGGCATCAGATATTGTGCAATCGAATTCAGTCATCTGGGTTGAAGGCCCCTCAGATCGCATTTATCTGAAACATTGGATTAGCATCGTCGATCCAAACCTTATAGAAGGAGTTCACTACTCGATCATGTTCTACGGTGGTCGCCTCTTAAGTCATTTGTCCGCTAACGACGAAGATATATCGGAATTCATAGAGCTTCGAGCGCTCAACCGTCACCTCGCGATTGTTATAGACAGCGATAAGGCGACCGAGGACGCGCCCGTGAACAAGACAAAAGCACGGCTTAAAGACGAATTCGATAGCCATGGTAGCATCGCATGGATTACAAAAGGCCGGGACATTGAGAACTACGTCAATCATTCGAGGCTGCAGAGGGCTGTGAACGCCGTCTATGGTGGCGCATATGATTCTGCTCTCCCCTGTTCGCCCTACGACCACGCACTCTATTTTCGACGCAGGGTTACTCAACGGCGCGGAACAGTATGTCCGTCGTCCGACATGATCGAACGAGTGGTGGACAAGGTTAAAGTAAGCCGGGCGGTTGTTGATGACGGCGCGAAGGATCTCGATGTGCTAGCCCATCTTATTCACCGCATAGCAGGGAATCGCTGGTGAGCAAGGTACAACCATCTGGAATCGCATAAGGTTTGGTTCTCGACGCCGCACCCCATGCCCGGACAGAATCTGCCATGCCCACCAACGCCGAAGATACCCTCCTGCCGTTCAACCTGCCAAGTATCGGGCAGAAGAAGATCACCGCCGCATTCGATGGCGGCCAGATCAGTTCCGACGGCGGCGTCCTGTTGCTGGCTGGCGCCGATCACAGGCTTCGGCTGATTGATCGGCTGGCCGAGTTGATCCCCGACCACCGCGATCCGGCCCAGATCACCCACACAATCGCGGACATCCTCCGCGCCCGGATCTTCGCCATCGCATGCGGCTATCCGGATGCCAACGATCTGGATCATTTGCGCCATGATCCCGCGTTCAAGCTGGCGTGTGGGCGATTGCCGGACACCGGTGATGACCTCGCGTCGCAACCCACGATGTCGCGCTGGGAAAATGCGCCCAGCCTGCGCACGCTGATCCGCATGACGCACGCGATGGTGGACCTGTGGTGCCACAGCTATCGGCGCGTGCCGCGGGCCATCACCCTCGATATCGACGACACCGCCGACACCGTGCATGGCCACCAACAATTGTCGCTTTTCAATGCCTTCCACGACGAACGCATGCTTCATGCCCATCCATGTATACGACGCCGAAAGCGGCCATTGCGTGATGACGATCCTGCGCCCGGGCAAGACACCGGATGGCACCGAAGTCCGCGCTCACCTGCGCCGCCTGATCCATCGCATCCGCTGCCACTGGCCGGCCACCCGCATCACGCTTCGAGGCGACAGCCACTATGGCCGCTGGGAAGCCATGCAGTGGTGCGATCAAAACAATGTCCGCTACGTGTTTGGCCTGGCTCAGAACAAGGCTCTCGATCGGCTTGTCGCGGATGCGCTCAACGCCGTCTCGCTGCGCTGGGAGCTTAACCGGGCCGATGTCGTACGGGACTACGCCGAGACATCCTATGCCGCCGGCTCCTGGTCCACCGCAAGGCGGGTCGTTGCGCGGATCGAGGCCACCTATAAAGGTGTCGACACCCGCTATGTCGTGACCAACATCACCGAGCGCGGCCGGCGCTGGCTTTATGATACGCTCTACTGCGCGCGTGGCCAGGCGGAGAACCAGATCAAGCGCCACAAGAGCCAACTGGCCTCCGACCGCACCAGTTGCCGTTCCCCCCTCGCCAACCAGATGCGCCTGATATTGCACACCGCCGCCTTCTGGCTGATGCGCACGATCCACGATGCCATCCCGGTGGATCAGCCCCTGGCGGTTGGCGATTTCTGTTCCATCCGCGCGCGGATGCTGAAGATTGCCGTGCCGGTCCGTGAAACCGCAACCCGGGTCCGGCTGGCCTTCGCCGCCAACTGCCCGGACGCGGTGCTGTTCCAGTCCTTGGTCACAACCGTCCTGATCCCCAGGCCGACCTGAATGCAGGGCAGTGTGCCCCTGACAACCTTTCGTCCTTCAACCCCTGACGCCTCCCAGATAGGGTCCGAAATGCGGTCAAGCCAGCAGCGGGGAGGCTGTTGCCATCGATGTTGCGGAAGCGTGATGCTTCGCTGCCACGGTTACCCGGTGAATAAGATGGGCTAATCGTCCTGTCGAAACTGTATGGCGCGGGAAACCCAGAAGATACCATGTTATCAATGCGTTGCGAGAACCGTACTAAATCGGCCCAGTCAAGAGGTTTGGAGAGAAAGGGGCCTCAGAGAGAGAAAACAGCCTGTCCGGGCGCAGAGCAGGTCAACAGGTCCGCCAGGAAAACCGCCGGAATCCTGGGCTTTCCTGCGCCGTAAACAGCCACGGAGAATGTTACCGGAGGGAGAATTGGCGGAGGGAGAGCAACTGGGTTCGAACTCTCTCCGCTTTATAAAAATTGCCTTATCGCACTGATACGTGTTTATAATGCTTACAAGACAGATAGTTACGCGCGAAGGTGCGCGAGAAGCGAACTACCCCAGACAAAACGCGGGTGGTCACATCTGTCCTCGAACCGTTGAGGCGCAGTGCTCGGCCCCGCAGACCTTGCACCGCGGACCACCCCGGCATCACACGGCGCGTGATCGTGTCTGGGCCAGGCGATCCCCCAGAAAGGCCGCGAGCGCCCCCATCCCCGAACGCCGCGTCCCGGGGATCCCCGCGCGAGCTTCCGCGTCGGGATTCCAGTTCGTGGTCGTGTTCACATCATGGACGAACGGCTGGCCGTCCGCGCCCACGATGAACTCGATGCCGACCACATCCACCCCGGTCCGCTTCGGGAAACCTTCCAGTCGTTCGATCAGACCCGTGTCGACGCCGTCCACCACGGTGGATTTGTGCGCGGGCCGCCCTGGCTCCTCGCCCACCGGGCAGGTCATGTCACCGATCACACACACATCAGCGGGGCACAGTTCGAACCCGTCACTGGTACCAGTCTCACCGCGGAGCGGTCCAGTCTCGGTCGCCTCCTCGTGCTGAACCCTGCGCACTGGGGGATCGAAAATCGCCTGTACGACGCACCACGTGCGCGATGTGACGGGCCGCGAAGGCCAGGTGCGTGCTCATGCCGGAGATGCCCCTCAGGTCCTCGCCGCGTTCCGGAATACCGCACTCACGGTCATCCGGTGGCTTGGCTACAAGGTGGTCGAACGATTCGAACACTTCGCCGGGTTCCGCTTGGTCGCGGTTGGGGCTGCCAGGGCTGAGAGCCGAATGACCGGGCCGTCGCGGTGAAGAATATTTGACGGCTGCCCCACGCCATGCTGCCATTCCGGGGATCGACGGTGAGACACAAGCACCGCGCGGCAGAGGGAACGATCCGATGAAGTCTTGGCAAGCCGGAATTCTGGCCGCGATGGCGCTCGCGGCTCCCACGGTGGCATTTGCGCAAGCCCCGATACCGGCCACCGGCAGCCTCACGATCGCCTTGGCGGCGGAAGCCACCAACATGGACCCGGCGAAATATGCCGCCGGCGTCGATCAGTATTTCTTCGGCCAGATATACGAACAGCTTGTCCGCCCCAGCCCGGAGTTGAAAAAGATCAACTGGCTGGCTGAAAGCTGGGAGTTGAAGGAGGATGGCGGCAAGCCCTGGCTCGACATCCGCATCCGCAAGGACGTGAAGTTTCACACCGGCACGCCCCTGACCTCGGCCGACTTCGCCTTCGCCCATCAACGGCTGAGTGACAACAAGATTTCTCGCTGGACGCATCTGCAAGCCGCCGTCGAAGCGTTCGAGATCGTCGACGACCACCATTTCCGCATCCGCTTCAAGCATGGCGATGGGTCGTATATCGCCGACAACCTGCAACTCTGGGCGATGTCGAAGGCCTATTTCGAAAAGGTCGGCGACGAGGAATTCGGCAAGAACCCCGTCGGCACCGGGCCGTGGAAATTCGTATCGCGCACCATCAAGGAAGAACTCCGCCTGGAAGCCTTCGACGACTACTGGCATCCCACCGCCCGTCCTGGCGTGAAGAACCTGATCGTCAAGATCATCCCGGAGGACCTGACCCGTGTCGCCGCCTTCAAGACCGGCGCGGTGGACTGGATGGACGCCGTCCCGCCATCGATGGTGGAGGAATTCAAGAAGATGCCCGGGGTGACGACGGCAAGCTTCGTCGCGCCCAACAATCTGTATGTCTCGATGGACGCGATCGGCGAGAAATCGCCGATGAAGGACGTGCGCGTCCGCCAGGCCGTGGCGCATGCGATCGACGTCGACGCCATCATCAAGAGCGTGCTGTTCAACCAGGGCGAACGCTATGTCCAGGTCGGCCGTGGCAGCACCGGTTACGATCCCGACCTGAAACCCTACCCGTACGACGCGCGCAAGGCCCGCGATCTGCTGAAGCAGGCCGGATTTCCTAATGGCTTCGAAGTCCCCTGCTACAACCTGACCTCCCCGCGGGAGCCCTATGTCAAGGAAGTGGGGGAGGCGATGTTCGCCTACCTGTCCTCTGTCGGCATCCGCTGCAAGGTGCAGGGACAGGAATACGGCGCCTGGATCACCTTCGGCCGGCGTGACCGCCAGGGCCACATGGATGGTTTCTACAGCAACATGTGGGGCCATGGTTCGCCGGGCGATCCCGGCACCGCCTGGGCCGGGCATGTCCACACCTATGTTCCGGGTGCCGGCTGGGGCATCACCTCGGTCCATTCCGATCCCGAACTCGATGTCATGATCGAGGAACTGAAGCAGACCATGGACCAGGACAAGCGCGCTGACCTGATCCGCAAGATCGCCCGCATCAAGCACGAACGTGTGGCCGGCGGCTTCCCGACCTATCGGCCTGTCGTGACGTTTGCCTGGCGCGACAAGGTGACCTTCGTCGGCTGGCCGCTGCCCGGGTTCTGGCGTAATATGCAGCAGATCGGCCTGAAACAGTAGCCGATCGCCATGTCCGGCTTTCTGATCCGACGGCTCTTGCAGGGTGTGATCAGCATCGTCGGCGCCAGCATCGTGATCTTCCTGATCTCTCGCCTGTCGGGCGATCCGATCCTGATCCTGCTGCCCAACGATGCCTCACCGCAACTGATCGAGGATACGCGCCGCAATCTGGGCCTGGACCACCCGCTGTGGCGGCAATACCTGATCTTCGCCCAGAACGCGCTGGCCGGGGATTTCGGCCGCTCCTACCGCTGGCAGATGCCGGCGTTGCGGCTGATCCTGGACCGGCTGCCGGCGACCATCGAACTCGCCCTGTGCGGCCTGTTCTTCAGCGTTCTGATCGCCGTGCCCATCGGCGTGCTGTCGGCAGTGCACCGAGGCGGCTGGATCGACCGGGTCGGTCGGGTCTTCGCCATGCTGGGCCAGGCGATGCCGGCGTTCTGGGTCGGGCTGCTGCTGATCCTGGTCTTCGCCATCCACCTGAACTGGCTGCCCGCGTTCGGCCATGGCAGCCCCAGCCATGTCATTCTGCCCGCCATCGCACTCGGCTGGTACCCCGTCGCCGCGCAGACCCGCATCGTGCGCTCCGCCATGCTGGACGTGCTGGACAGCGACCATATCCGCCTGTCCCGCGCTTTGGGCACGCCCGAGCACCTGATCGTCTGGAAATACGCCCTTCGCAACGCCGCCATCCCTCTCCTCACCATGCTCGGCGTTTACTTCGCCGCCATGCTGGGAGGCGCCTTCGTGGTCGAAACGATCTTCGCCTGGCCCGGCGTCGGCCGCACGGTTGTCGAAGCCGTGTTCAGCCGCGATTTCCCGGTGGTGCAGGCGGGCGTGCTGTTCACCTCGATCCTGTTCGTGATCTCCAACCTGCTGGTGGATCTGTCCTATGGCATCGTCGATCCCAGGATCCGCGATGCGCGCTAGCTGGCTCCCCGAATGGGCGCGAGGTCTGCCCTGGCTGCCTTTGCTGGTCCTCGCCACCGTCGGCCTGTGCGCCGCGGTCGGGGAGGACATGTTTCCCTTCGACCCCAACCACCTTGACCTGAGTGCCGCCTTCCGCCCCCCCGCCTGGCAGGAAAAAGGCAGTCCCCTCAACCCGCTGGGTGCCGACAATCTGGGCCGCGACATTCTCTCCCGCATCATGGCCGGATCGCGCGTGTCGGTGATCGTGTGCTTCTACGCGATCCTGTTTTCCGGCGGGATCGGCGCCCTGGCCGGCATGATCGCCGGCTATTTCGGCGGCATTGTCGACGCGGTGCTGATGCGCCTGATCGAAATCCAGCAATCCGTCCCCGCCATCGCGCTCGCGCTGATCCTGGCCGCGGCGATGGAGCCCGGCCTGTCCACCGTCGTGGTGGTCATCGTACTGACCTACTGGGCCTGGTACGCGCGCATCATCCGCGGCGAGATCATCGCCCTGAAAGGCCGCGACTACATCGCCTTCGCCCGTGTTGCCGGCGTCGGCACCGCCACCATCTTCGCTCGCCACCTGCTGCCGAACATCTTTAACACACTGGTCGTGCTGGCCACCTTGCAGGTCGGGCAGGTGATCCTGTTCGAGGCGTCCTTGTCCTTCCTCGGCCTGGGCATCCAGCAGCCCGACATCTCCTGGGGCCTGATGCTGGCCGACGCGCGTCAATACATCACCAATGCCTGGTGGGCGATCACCATGCCCGGCATCGCCATCATGCTGACCTGCCTGTCGGCCAATGTCTTCGGCGACTGGCTGCGCGACCGGCTCGATCCCAAGTTGAGGCAATTGTGATGCTGCTTCAGGTGGAAAACCTGCGGATGCACCTGCATCTCCGCCGCGGGGTGCTGCAAGCGGTGGACGGCATCAACCTGCATGTCGCGGAAGGCGAGACCCTGGGTCTGGTCGGCGAATCCGGGTCGGGCAAGACCCTGACCGGGCTGTCGCTGCTGCGCCTGCTGCCGAAAGGCTCCGGCCGGATCGAGACCGGATCGATCCGGCTGGACGGCCAGGAACTGACGACCTTGACCGAGGCGGAACTGGCGCGCGACATCCGCGGCCGGCGCATCGCGATGATCATGCAGGACCCGATGACCTCGCTGAATCCGGTGTTTTCCATCGGCGATCAGGTCGGCGGACCGTTGCGCAACCACGACATCGCCCGCGGCACGGCCTTGCGGTCGGCGATCGTGGATGTGCTGAAACGGGTGCGTATTCCCTCGCCCGAGGACCGATTGGGGGATTACCCGCACCAGTTCTCCGGCGGTCAGCGCCAGCGCATCGTGGCGGCGATGGCGATCGGCTGCACGCCGCGGCTGCTGGTGGCGGATGAGCCGACGACGGCGCTGGATGTGACGATCCAGGTGCAGATCATTGCGCTGTTGCGGCAAATCCAGCACGACGCCGGGGTCGGCATCATCCTGATCACGCATGATTTGGGCGTGGCCGCCAGCCTGTGCCGGCGCATCGCGGTGATGTATGCGGGCCAGATCGTAGAGACCGGGCCGGTGCGCACCATCTACCGCACGCCGTCGCACCCCTATACCCAGGCCTTGCTGGCCGCGATTCCTCGGCTGCACAGCAAGCGGACCCGGTTGGCGGCGATCCCCGGCCAGCCGCCCAGCCTGATCGAGCCGCCCACCGGTTGCCGTTTTGCCGCCCGTTGCCCGCTCCGCATGGACCAATGCGCCGAACCGCCGCCGACCGTGGACCTGGGCGATGGGCACAGCGCCGCCTGCTGGAAGCTGACCCACTGATGCTGGAACTGGCTGGGATCACCAAGCACTACCGGACGCGCAACGGCATCGTCCGCGCGGTGGAGGACGTGTCCTTCACCGTTCCTCCCAAGGGCACCATGGCGCTGGTGGGCGAATCCGGCTGCGGCAAGACCACGATCGCGAAAATCATCCTGCGACTGGAACGCCCGACCGCCGGCATCGTCCGGTTCGAGGGCGCGGACATCGCCACCATGTCACGCGCCGAGCTGCACGCCTATCGGCGCCAGGTGGCGGCGGTGTTCCAGGACCCGTATTCCTCCCTGAACCCCCGCCTGCGCGTGCATAGCATCATCGCCGAACCGATCCTGGCGCATGAACGCCCCGGGCGGGCCGAACTGGACAAGCGCATCGCCGAGGTGCTGGACATTGTGGGACTGCCCGCCACCGCCGCGACCTTGTACCCGCATGAGTTCTCCGGCGGGCAGCGCCAGCGCATCGCGATCGCTCGCGCGTTGGCCCTGCAACCGCGCCTGATGGTGCTGGACGAACCCGTCTCGGCCCTGGATGTGTCCATTCGCGCCCAGGTTCTGAACCTGTTACAGGACATCCAGGCGGAGTTCGGGCTGACCTACCTGATCATCGCGCATGACCTGGCGCTGGTGGAACATTTCTCCAGCGACGTCGCGGTGATCTATCTGGGCCGCGTGGCCGAAGCCGGGCCAACCGAGAAGGTGTTCGCCAACCCGCGCCATCCCTACACGCAGGCGCTGCTGGCGGCGGTGCCGCTGCCCGACCCGGACCATGTGCTGAGCGAGACCGCCGCGACGGGAGAGATCGCCAGCGCCCTGAACCCGCCCTCCGGCTGCAGGTTCCACCCGCGCTGCCCGCATGTCTTCGCGCCCTGCTCCGTCGTGGTGCCGCCCGCCTATCCGGCTGGCCCGGGGCATCACGTTGCCTGTCATTTGCTCAAGGATTTGTCGGCATGACCGCGTCGCTCTCCGATCTGGTTGTCATCGAAACCTCGGGCGATGTCGCGACGCGGTATTGCGGCAAGCTGTTCGCCGAACACGGGGCGCGGGTGATCCAGACGTATCGCCCGGATGACAGCCACATCGGCTATGGCGGTCCCGCGTCGCACGCTTATGCCGCCTGGCTGGACACGGGCAAGGAACGAGGGGCGGTTGGGGATGTGCAACCCGATCTGGTGATCGCCGGGCAATACGGCCCCGACATCGCGGCAGCCGAGGCGCTGGTAGCCGGCTTCCCGCGCCGTCCGCTGTTGCTGGCGCTGACCTGGTTCGGCCCGACCGGCCCCTATGCCGATTGGACGGGCAGCGACGGCGTGATCCAGGCGATGACTGGCCTCGCCTACGCGATCGGCCCGGCCGAGGGGCCGCCCACCCTGCCACAGGGCCACGCGCCGCAGATCGTCGCCGGCGCCACGGGGTTGATCGTCGCGCTCTCCGCCTTGATGGGGCGGCGCAATGGCCAGCGTATCGACCGGGTCGATACGAATGTCCTGGAAGCGCATCTCTGTTTCGCCGAACACAGCGGGCCCGGCTTCTTCAAGGGCGGCCCGGCGGCCCAGCGCCGCGGCGTCAACCGTTACTTGCCCGTCTACCCGCAAACCATCTTCCCGGCCGAGGACGGCTGGATCGGCGTCACCGCCCTGACTCCGCAGCAATGGCAGGGCCTGTGCGAGTTGATCGGCCTGCCCGACCTGGCCAAGGACCCCGATTTCGCCACCACCGACAAGCGCCTGGCCGGCTGCGATCGGCTGGACTCGATCCTGGGTCCGGCGCTGCGTCGTTACAAGGCGGCGTACCTGCTCGAAGAAGGCCAACGCCGCCGCGTCCCCATGGCGCCGGTGCCCAGCATGGAACAGGTGCTGGCCACGCCGCATTGGCGCACCCGGGAATGTTTCCGCGCCTTCGAGGCAGGGTTCGAAGGGCCGGCCATGCCGTTCCGCCTGCACCCGCGCTCGCCCGCCCCGGCCTGGAAGGAGGAGCGGCCGCAAGGGCAGGGGCCATTGGCCGGATTGCGCGTCCTGGACCTTTCCATGGGCTGGTCCGGCCCGCTGACCGGGCGCCATTTCGCCGATCTCGGCGCCGAGGTCATCAAGGTCGAGGGCTGCGCCCATATCGACTGGTGGCGCGGCTGGAACGCGCTGGAAGCCGGCGATCCGCCGCCCTATGAAATGCGCGCCAATTTCAACGCGGTGAACCGCAACAAGCGCGCCATCACCCTGGACCTGACCAGCCAGCAGGGCGGCGACCTGTTGCGGCGCCTCGCCGCCGGCGCCGACCTGCTGATCGAGAACTACGCGCCCGGCGTGCTGAGCCGGCTGGGCTATTCCGCCGAGGCTTTGGGAAAGCTCAATCCACGGCTGGTCTATATCTCGATGGGCGCGTTCGGCAGCGCCGGCCCGTGGTCCGGGTTCCGCGCCTATGGATCGACCACGGAACAGGCGTCGGGGATGCCGTTCCTGCACGGGGCGGCGGATTGGCCGCCTTCGATGCAGCACACCGCCTATGGCGACCCGGTGGCGGGGATCTATGCGGCGGTCGCCTCTCTGATCGCACTGTATGGACGGGCTCGGACCGGTGGTGTGACGATCGATCTGTCGCAGGTGGAATGTCTTTTCCAGCTCGCCGCGGACGGAATCGTGGCCCAGTCGGCAACCGGGGCGCCGCCGCCCCGCACCGGCAGCCAGAGCGCGGTCAGCGCGTGGCGCGGTTGTGTCGCCTGCGATGCCCCCGACACCTGGATCGCCGTCGATTTACGCGATCCCAATCAACTGCGTTTGGCCGGGATCGCGCTGGCTGGTGCCCCGGACCAGCCGGCCATCGGGACGGCCCTGGCGGACTGGGCCGCGAGCCGATCGCCGCAGGATACCGCTGCCGCCTTGCAGCGCGCCGGCATCGCCGCCGGTCCCGTGGTGCCGGCCCACCGCCTGCTGGACGATCCGCACCTGGCCGCGATCGGCTTCTGGCGACGGGCCGAACGGCGCCATGTCGGCACCCATATCGTTCCCAAACCACCCTTCACGCTGGACGGTCAGGCGCCGCCGCTGCGTCGCCCCAGCCCCACCCTAGGCGAGCACAACAGAGAGATCCTGCAAGCCGTGCTGGGCCTGTCATCCGCCGACATCGCCACCCTGGAACGCGACGGCATCATCGGAACGCGGGCGACATGACCGCCATCGTCTCCGCCCACCCCATTCACGCCGCACCAATCATCATCGGAACCTTCGCCCCATGCCCGTTTCCAAACTGCTGATCGCCAACCGGGGCGAGATCGCCATCCGCATTGCCCGCGCCGCCGGCGATCTGGGGATCCCGACGGTTGCCGTGTATTCCGTCGACGACGCGAACAGCCTGCACCTGCGCATGGCCGATCAGGCCCATTCCCTGCCGAACAGCGGAGTTGCCGCCTATCTGGACCAGGACGCGATCATCGCGGCGGCGCACGACACCGGCTGCGACGCCATCCATCCCGGTTACGGCTTCCTGGCCGAACGCGCCGACTTCGCGCGTGCCTGTTCTGCCGCCGGCCTGATCTTTGTCGGCCCAAGCCCGGATCATCTGGACCTGTTCGGCGACAAGGCCCGCGCGCGCCAAGCCGCCATCGCCGCCGATGTGCCGGTGATCGCCGGCATGGATCGCGCGGTGACGTTGCAGGAAGCGCGCGCCTTCCTCGCCGATCACGGCGCGATCATCATCAAGGCCATCGCCGGCGGCGGCGGGCGCGGCACACGGGCGGTGACCTCCGCGGACGACCTGGAGTCCGCCTTCCGCCGCTGCCAGTCCGAGGCCAAGGCCGCCTTCGGCCGCGAGGACGTCTATGTCGAGCGCTTCATCCAGCGCGCCCGCCATGTCGAGGTGCAGATCCTCGGCGACCGCACCGGCGCCATCGCGCATCTGGGCGAACGCGAGTGCAGCGTGCAGCGTCGCTTCCAGAAGATCGTTGAAATCGCCCCGGCCCCCAATCTCGACACGGCATTGCGCGACCGTATCATCGACGCCGCCGTCCGCTTCGCCCGCCGTGTCGGCTACGGCAATCTGGGCACGTTCGAATTCCTGATCGATGCCGATACCAACGATTTCGTCTTCATCGAGGCCAATGCCCGCCTGCAGGTCGAGCACACGGTCACGGAAGCGGTGACCGGTGTCGATCTGGTGCAGTCGCAGATCCGGCTGGCGAAGGGCGCGACCCTGGCGGAACTCGGACTGGACGCGCCCGACATCGCCCGTCCGCGCGGCTACGCGATCCAGACCCGAGTCTGCCTGGAAACGATTGCCGCCGACGGCTCGATGCGACCCTCCGGCGGCACCCTCACGGCGTATGAGGCGCCAAGCGGGCCGGGGATCAGGACCGACGGCTTCGGCTACACGGGCTATAAGACGAGCGGATCGTATGATTCGCTGCTGGCCAAGGTGATCGCGCACGCGCCGGGTCCCAGGTTCGCGGATGCCGTGGCGCGCGCGACGCGGGCGTTGAGCGAATTCCGCCTGGAAGGCGTCGGCAGCAACATCCCATTCCTGCGCGCGATCCTGGCGCATCCCGACTTCGCCGCCGGGGTCGTGCACACGCGCTGGCTGGATGAGCAGGTGATGGCGCTGGCCGCCGCCTCCACTGATCAGAAGCCACGTCATGTGGAGGCCGCCGAACCCGCTCGTGCCGATACCGGCGGTTTCGCTGGCGCGCGGGTCGCCAACGCGCGCGATCCCCTGGCGTTGTTCGCGCATGACGCCCAGGTCAAGTCGGAACAGGCCGGGGCCGGGCCGGTTCGGGACGACTCCGCGCCGACCGGCCCCGATGGCTCTACCGGCCTGGTCGCGCCGATCCAGGGCACCATCGTCAGCATCGACGTCAAGGCGGATGACGTGGTCCGCCAGGGTCAGCCGGTCGCGGTGGTGGAGGCGATGAAGATGGAGCACGTCATCACCGCCCCGCATGCCGGCATCGTCCGCCTGGTCACCATGGCGGCCGGCGACGTGGTGCGCGAGGGCTACCCGCTGGTCTTCGTGCAGGAAGCCGATGTCGGCCTGGGCGCCGTCGCGGCCACGGCGGAGGTCGATCCCGACCATATCCGCGCCGACCTGCAGGAAAACATCGACCGCCACGCCCTGACCCTGGACGAGAACCGGCCAGCGGCCGTAGCGCGTCGGCGCAAGACCGGCTACCGCATGCCGCGCGAGAATATCGAGCAACTGGTCGATCCAGGCTCCTTCAAGGAATACTGGCCGCTGGTCGTCGCGCGCCAGCATCAGCGCCATTCGCTGGACGCCCTGCGGGAAAACACCCCGGCCGACGGCGTGGTCGCCGGCATGTGCTCCATCAATGGCGGGCTGTTCGCCGACGATCGCTCCCGCGCCGCGCTGGTGCATTACGACTATACGGTGCTGGCCGGCACGCAGGGGCATCGCAACCACTACAAGCAGGACCGGATGTTCGAACTGGCGCACCGGTTCCGCATGCCCCTGGTGCTGTTCGGCGAAGGCGGCGGCGGCCGGCCGGGCGAGGACTGGATCGGCCCGCGCGTCGCCATCGACACCCATACCTTCACCACCCTGTCGCAACTCAGCGGCCTGGTGCCGATGGTGTCCGTGGTCAATGGCCGCTGTTTCGCCGGCAACACCGCGCTGGTCGCATGCTGCGACGTGATCATCGCGACCGAAGGCTCCACCCTGGCGATGGGCGGGCCGGCGATGATCGAGGGCGGCGGCCTGGGCATCTACACGCCCGAGGAGGTCGGGCCGATGTCGTTCCAAGTCCCGAACGGCGTCGTCGACATCCTGGTCAAGGACGAAGTGGAGGCGGTCGAGACCGTCAAGAAATACCTGTCCTATTTCCAGGGCGCGATCCCGACCTGGGACGCGCCCGACCAGCGCAGGCTGCGCCACGCGATCCCGGAAAACCGTCTGCGGCTCTATGACATGCGGGAAATCCTGCACACCCTGGCTGACAAGGACAGCGTGCTGGAAATCCGGCCCAAATTCGGCATCGGCATCATCACCGCCTTCATCCGGATCGAGGGCCGGCCGATGGGCGTGATCGCCAACAATCCGCATCATCTCGCCGGCGCGATCGACTCCGACGGGTCCGACAAGGGCGCGCGCTTCATGCAGTTGTGTGACGCGTTCGACATTCCGGTGCTGAACCTGATCGACTGCCCGGGCATCATGGTCGGCCCCGACGTCGAACGCACCGCCCTGGTGCGGCACTGCACACGGTTGTTCAATGTCGGTGCGAACATGACCGCGCCCTTGTTCACCGTGGTGGTGCGCAAGGCCTATGGATTGGGCGCGCAGGCGATGCTGGGGGCGGGATCCCTGGTGGGGTTCTTCTCGGTCGCCTGGCCCACCGCCGAGTTTGCCGGAATGAACATCGAAGGCGCCGTCAAGCTCGGCTATCGCAAGGAACTGATGGCGATCGAGGAACCGGAGGCGCGACTGGCCGAATTCACCCGTCGCACTGCCGCCGCTTATGAGCAGGCGAAGGCGGTGAACGCGGTGATGGGCGGTGGCATCGACGACGTGATCGATCCCGCCGACACGCGCGACTGGATCGCCAAGAGCCTGAAGCGCCTGCCGCCGGTGCCGCCGCGGACCACGAAGAAATATCCGTGTATCGACCCTTGGTGAGCACCATGATCGCGCATACCCGCGCGCATGGACGCGGCGTGCGGACCGGTCTACCGTCCCGGCCAACCAACAGGCACAAATTGTTACAAGGGGACGAAACGGTTGGCTGACGACCCGATTCAACCGGCCGGCGCGGAGCCGCTGCTGTCGGTCAGAGGCCTCGGGGTGTTCTTCGGCGGCGGGCCAGAAGAGGTACAGGCCACCAAGGACATCGACTTCGCCGTCTATCCCGGGGAGCGGGTCGGCATCGTCGGCGAAAGCGGCTGCGGCAAGACCGTCACCGGCCTCGCCCTGCTCGGCCTGCTGCCACCAGCCACCACGCGCATCGTCGGCTCCGCCATGTTCGAGGGGCAGAACCTGATTGGCCTGTCACGGGACCGGTTGCGCCGGGTGCGCGGTCGCAAGATCAGCATGATCTTCCAGGAACCCATGAGCGCGCTGGACCCGGTCTTCACCATCGGCCAGCAGATTGGCGAAACGATCCGTACCCATTTCGGTGCCACCAAGGCGCAGGCGCGGGAACGGGCGATCGACACGCTGGCAAGCGTCGGTATCCCCAGCCCGGCACGCGTGCATGACAGCTATCCGCACCAATTGTCCGGCGGGATGCGCCAACGGGCGATGATTGCCATCGCCCTGGTCTGCGAGCCTCGCCTGCTGATCGCCGACGAACCCACCACCGCTTTGGACGTCACCATTCAGGCGCAGATCATCGACCTGCTGCTGGATCTGAGCACCCGCAACGGCACCGCGCTGCTGTTCATCACCCATGACCTGGGTGTGATCGCGGAGACCTGCACTCGCATGTTAACCATGTATGCAGGGCAGGTGGTGGAAGATGCAATGGTCGACAATGCGCTAGTACAGCCGCGTCATCCTTACACATCCGGACTGTTACGATCTCTTCCACGCCTGAGCGAACGAGGGGCGGTGTTGCCATCCATAGTAGGGCGCGTGCCCAGCCTGAGGGAGATGCCGTCAGGGTGTCGATTTGAGGAGAGATGTCGTTACAGGCGCGAACAATGCGCCGTTCCACAGGAGATCGTGGCACTCGAGTCGACTCATCGAGTGCGTTGTTGTCGCTGGGATGCGCTGGAACTGCCTGGCGCGCTGACGGAGCGGGAGGCGCTGGCGTGAGCACGTCAATCGTAACCGTCGAGGATCTGCGTATCCGTTTCCCGACGCAGGACAAGCGCGAAACCGTGAAAGCCGTGGACGGTGTCAGCTTCGCCGTCACCGAGGGCGAGACGTTCGGCGTCATCGGGGAATCGGGCTCCGGCAAGTCCACGCTGGGTCGGGCGGTGGTCTGCCTGCTGAAGCCGAGCGACGGCCGGATCCTGCACGGCGATACCGACCCGTACACTCTGTCATCGGCCGAGTTGCGCCAGCGCCGGCGGGCGTTTCAGATCATCTTCCAGGATCCGAACGCGGCCTTGAACCCGCGCATGACGATCATGGACTCGATCCGCGAACCACTGGACATCATCGGCGGCACGTCGCGCGTCGAACGAGACCGGCGGGCGATGGCGATGCTCGATCGCGTCGGCCTGCCGGCGGAGTTTGGTCAGCGCTATCCGCATGAATTGTCGGGCGGGCAGAAGCAGCGCATCAACATCGCCCGGGTGTTGACGGTCCGCCCTCGCCTGATCGTGTGCGATGAGGTGGTCGCCGCGCTGGACGTGTCGATCCGCGCCGACATCCTGAACCTGTTCGCCGATTTGCAGCGGGAGTTCGGACTGACCTATCTGTTTATCACGCATGACCTGGGCGTGGTGTCGCATGTCAGCTCCCGCATTGCCGTGATGTATCTGGGCCGGTTCATGGAGCTGGGCCCGGCCGAGACGCTGGCGCAGCGACCGTTGCATCCCTACACCGAAGCGCTGATGTCGGCCGAACCGATCCCGTTGCCGTCGTCGATGCGCGGATCCCGGCGGATCATCCTTCATGGGGAAATCCCCAGCCCGACGAACCCGCCATCCGGCTGCCGCTTCCGCACGCGATGCCCTGCCGCAAAGGACCGCTGCGCGGCGGAAGAACCGGTCTGGCGGGAAATGGAAGCCGGACATTTCGTGGCCTGCCACTTCGCAGGCTTCGTGACCGGACGGGCGGAATGACGGAGCCGAGACCGGAGACGAGTGGCTTGAAGGCAGTTCAGCCAAGGGAGGTGGTACCGTGCGTGGACAGTCACGCCTGATCGGACGACGTCTGGCACAGATACTGCCGGTGATTGTGCTGGCAACATTCGTGGTCTTTGGATTGTTGCAACTGGTACCAGGCGACATCGCAGTCACCCTGGCCGGAGAGAACGCGTCCGATGAGCGGATCGCGGAGATCCGTCACGGCTTCGGCCTGGACCGGCCGTTCTTGGTGCAGTACGCATCCTGGCTATGGAATGCGGCGCACCTGGATCTGTCGCGGTCCTACCTGTCGAACGAGCCCGTGTTCGACCAGATCGTGCACCGGTTTCCGACCAGCCTGCTGATCGTCTGCGGCGCCATGGTCCTGTCTCTCGTGATCGGCATTCCCCTTGGTATTCTGGCCGCGACCAAGCCTGGCTCACGGCTGGATGCCGCCGTGACCAGCTTCGCGTCCCTGGGGGTGGCGCTGCCGAGTTTCTGGCTGGCGATGCTGCTGGTCGCGACATTCGCGCTGTCCTGGAACTGGTTTCCAGCAACGGGGTCGGTCGCGCTGAGCAAGGATCCCACGAAGGCCGTGCTGCATGCGGCCTTGCCCGCGATCGCACTGGCTGCGGGAGGCGTGGCGGAGGTTGTACGGCAGTTGCGCAGCGCGCTGATGGAGATACTGTCGTCGCAATATGTCCGAACGCTGCACGCGAAGGGCCTGTCACCAGCATCGATCCTGTGGAAACACGGACTCAAGAATGTCAGCGTCAACCTGCTCACGGTCGTCGGGTTGCTCGTCAACCGCCTGCTGGGCGCCACGGTCGTGGTGGAGGCGGTGTTCGCCATTCCCGGCATGGGCAGCCTTATCGTACATGCCGCGATCCACAAGGATTTCCCCGTCGTTCAGGGTGTCGTGCTGTCGATGGTCATCATCGTGATCTGCATGAATCTCCTGATAGACATCCTCTACACGATCCTCGATCCACGGGTCGGCCTGAAATGATCGTCTCTGTCGCACGCTGGTGCTGGCACAACCCGAACGCGGGTGCCAGCCTGATATTCCTGGTGGGTCTGTTCGTGCTGGCGATCCTGGCACCGGTCGTCTCGCCCTACGCGCCGACTGCGCAGAACGTGAACAATGTGCTGGCGGAACCCAGCTTCGCGCATCTGCTGGGGACGGACGATCTGGGGCGGGATGTGCTCAGTCGGCTGATCCATGGGGCGCCGGCGACGCTGTATGCGAGTTTTCTGGCGGTCTCGGTCGCCTGTGTCATCGGCATTCCGGTCGGACTGCTGGCGGGGTTCCTGGGCGGCTGGGTGGATGACGTGATTAGCCGGGTGATCGACACGCTGCTGTCCTTCCCCGGTATCGTGCTCGCCATCGGGGTCACGGGCGCGCTGGGTATCGGCCTGACCAACGGCATGCTGGCGGTGGGGATTGTGTTCTCACCGCAACTCGCGCGCCTGGTGCGGGCGCAGACCCTGGTGGTGAAGCAGGAACTATACGTCGATGCGGCCCGCTGCTTCGGGGCCAGCCTGGGGCGGATCATCATCCGCCACATCACGCCCAACGCGATCCAGCCCGTGATCGTGCAGGTTACGTTGCTGCTGGCCGTGGCGCTGTTGGCCGAGGCAAGCCTGAGCTTTCTGGGCCTGGGCGTGCAGCCGCCGCATCCAAGCTGGGGCGGCATGCTGGCTCGCGCCTATAACTACATGGAGATCGCACCGGAGCAGATGTATTCGCCGGGCATCGCGATCCTGCTGACTGCCCTGTCGTTCAACACGCTGGGCGAGGCGCTGCGCGTCGCGCTGGATCCGACCCGCAGGCGGCGCTAACGACTGTGCCCGCGGCCAACCGTCAGGTCGTGGGCTGTTGCGGGGGCGCCAGTCCGCGCGTGCGGGAGCTTCACCCCGGACCTTCGTCGTTGCGCGTGACGGAGGTCCGGGCGTCTCTGGTCAGCTTTCCAGCCAGACAGCCTCAAACCGCGGCTTGCCGAGAAGATTGGGCTTGAAGCCCTGCATCTTCTTGGTGTGGGCGTCCATTTCGAACTGGAATTGCAGAGGTACCACGAGCGCGTTCTCAGTCACCAGACGTTGCAGGCGGGCAAAGGCCTTCTTGCGCTCCGGGATGCCCTGGTCGCGGCGCGTGTCCAACAGGGCCTGGCCAAACTCCGGCACCGGTTCGACACGTCCGGTGTTGTAGAACCCGTCCTTCGAGAACATCAGTTGATAGGTCTGGGTGGGGTCCGGGCGCCCGGTCCACGAACTCAGATAGGCGTCATGCTTCCGTTCAACGAAATACTGTGTCGTGGTGTTCGGAACCACGCCGTTGGTGAATTTCAGCTTGATGCCGGATTTCGAGAATTGCTCGATCAGCACTTCCTCGCGTTGCAGGGCGCGCTGGTCGGATGTGCCCAGAATATCGAGTTCGAAGCCGTTTTGGTAGCCGGCCTCGGCCAGCAGCCATTTCGCCTTGTCGGGATCGTGCGGGTAGCGGTTCGCCATTTCTTTGTCGAACGCCCAATGGGTGGATGGCAGGGTCAGCATGGCCGGCTCCGCCAGTCCGCCCGCGGTGGCCTTGTTGAACTCGTTGCGATCGACCGCGTAGTTCAGCGCCTGGCGTACCCGCACGTCGTTCAGCGGCTTGCGGCCGTAGTTCAGGTAGATATGGATACACCACAGGGTGGGCCCGACGACAGAGACTAGGTTCTTCGCCCGGTCGATGATCGGCTTCTGCTGCGGGGACAGGAAGAAGACGAAATCGTTCTGCCCAGCGATGACGGAGCGCAGGCCAGTGTTCACCTCCCGGATCACCGCCAGTTCGACGCCCTCCAGATAGGGCAGGCCGGATTTCCAGTACTGTTCGTTGCGGGTGACGACGACTTTCTCATCGTTGGCCCATGACACGAAGCGCCATGGCCCGCTCCCGACGGGATCGCGGTCATGGCGCGCACCGCGTTCCTTCACCGCGGTTGGGGACACGATCATGCCGGCGCGGTCGGACAGGATCAGCGGCAGCGCGGTGTCGGGCTGATGTAGGGCGATCGCGATCTGTCCGGGGTCGACGACCGTGACCTCTTTCACGGATGCCAAGTCCGCCTTGATGTTGGATGTCGGACTGGATCGGGCGCGATCCAGGTTGAATTTCACCGCCTCGGCATCGAGTGGGGTGCCGTCGTGGAACACGACTCCGGGTCGCAACTGAAGCAGGAGGGTCGTGGGATCGGGCCAGGACCAGGACGTAGCGAGCCCCGGACGCGGTTCCAGGGTCGTCGGTTCCCACTCCACCAGGGTGTCGTACAGGGTATAGAGATAGACGTGGTCGCTCCCCGCGCTGCCGGTCGCCGGATCCAAAGTTGACGGATTGGTTGGTGCGGAAACCCGCAACACGCCACCGCGCTTTGCTTGCCCCCACGCCGGACTGATCAGGCCGGCGGAGGCTGCTAGCAGCCTGTCGGACTTACGGCCACCGGGGGTTCATGTTAGAATCGCAACGTCGATTCGCACCCTCCCCGGATGCCGCTGATGAGCAACTTCCGCCCCACCGA
>Ga0209514_10003460_pt1 | contig 22458 bp, 18 predicted proteins | sample Subgrocontami58m_FD_187452 | JGI IMG/M metagenome (GOLD analysis project Ga0209514, IMG submission 187452) | Subsurface groundwater microbial communities from S. Glens Falls, New York, USA - GMW37 contaminated, 5.8 m (SPAdes) (version 3) | ecosystem: Environmental > Aquatic > Deep subsurface >...
GTCGGCGGGCAGCATGTCGCTGGTGAACGATATGCGGTGGAAGGCGAGGCCCATCAGCTTGGCGAGCACCTGGGCGAGCGTGGTCTTGCCCACGCCGGGGAGATCTTCGATCAGCAGGTGCCCGCGCGCGATCAGGCAGGCGAGGGCGAGCCGGATCTGCCGCTCTTTGCCCAGGATGACTTTCGAGGCTTCCTGGATGACACGCTGAATGGAGGAAGAGGCCATGCCGCTACATGTCCCGCGCTGGAGGTCCGATTCTCAGTTTACTGGATTCCCGCTATGATGGACGCACGCGACGCGACAAATTCCACATGGCCACCGCAATCATCACCCATGCCGACTGTGCAAAGCACGACATGGGCGAGTTTCACCCCGAGAGCCCGGCGCGCCTGTCGGCGATCGACGACCAGTTGCTCTCCTCCGGCATCGCGGGGCTGCTCGATCACCACGAGGCGCCGCTCGCCAAAGTCAGCGATCTCGCGCGCGTGCATCCGGCGGAATACATCGAGACGCTGCGCATGGCCGTGCCGCGCCACGGCATCGTGCACCTGGATCCCGATACGGCGATGTGCCCGCACACCTGGGACGCGGCGCTGCGCGCGGCCGGCGCCGCCGTGCTCGCGACGGACCTCGTGATCGGCAAGCGCGCCGAGAATGCCTTCTGCGCCGTGCGGCCCCCGGGGCACCACGCCACGCGCGACCGCGCAATGGGGTTCTGCTTCTTCAACAACGTCGCGATCGCGGCCATGCACGCGCTCGAGCAGCACGGCCTCGAGCGCGTCGCCATCGCCGACTTCGACGTCCACCACGGCAACGGCACCGAGGCCATCTTCGGCCACGACGAGCGCGTCCAGATGGTGGGCACGTTTCAGCACCCGTTCTATCCGTACAGCGGCACCGAGAACACCGCGCCGAACATGGCCAACGTGCCGCTGGCCGCGGGCACGGGCAGCCACGGGTTCCGCGAGGCGGTCGACTACGTGTGGCTGCCCGCGCTGGAGCGCTTCAAGCCGCAGATGATCTTCATCTCGGCGGGCTTCGACGCCCACGTCGAGGACGACATGGCGATGCTGCGGTTCACCGAGTCGGACTACGCCTGGGTCACGGCGAGGTTGAAGGCCATCGCCGAGCGCTACGCGGAAGGGCGGATCGTCTCCGTTCTCGAAGGCGGCTACGCGCTGTCCGCCCTGGGCAGGAGCGTGGTCAGCCACCTCAGAGTGCTGGGCGGGCTCTAGCGGGCGCTCCTTCACCCCGGCCCTCTCCCGGTGGAGAGGGGTCTTCTATACCAAACGCAACCAGAATTGCGTTTGGTAGCACTATATGCCATAGTGCCTGCGATGAGAACGCGGCACTTCTGGATCGGGGCACTCGAGCAGGCCTGGCAGCGGCGCTCCGTGGTCTGGTTGTCGGGAGTGCGGCGGGCGGGCAAGACCACGCTCTCGCAGTCGCTGGCAGGGGCCGAATATTTCGACTGCGAGCTGCCGAGGGTGCGGCGCGAACTCGGTGATCCGGAGGCGTTTCTCGCCGGAATGCAGGGCAGGACCCTGGTGCTCGACGAGATTCACCGGCTCGGTGATCCTGCGCAGCTGCTCAAGATCGCTGCGGATCACTTTCCGAAGACGCACGTGCTCGCCACCGGTTCGTCTTCGCTCGGCGCCTCGCGCAAATTCCGGGATACGCTCGCCGGCCGCAAGGCGGAAGTCTGGCTGACGCCCATGATGACGGCGGACCTTGCCGACTTCGGCGCGCGCGACCTGAAGCACCGGTTTCTGCATGGCGGATTGCCGCCGTTCTTTCTTGCAAAATCGTTTCCGGAGCGGGATTTCCAGGAATGGATGGACGCCTATTGGGCGAAGGACATCCAGGAACTGTTCCGGCTGGAGCGGCGCCATTCCTTCCAGCGGTTCGCCGAACTGCTGTTCATCCAGAGCGGAGGCATGTTCGAGGCGACGCGATTCGCGCGAGATTGCGAGGTGAGCCGCACGACCATTTCGAATTACCTCGCGGTGCTGGAAGCCACGCTGGTCGCACACGTCCTGAAGCCGTTCAGCTCGCGGCGGGCCACGGAAATCGTCGCCGCGCCCAAGGTCTATGCGTTCGACACCGGCTTCGTATGCCACTACCGGGGATGGGACAGGATTCGCGACGATGATCTCGGCGTGTTGTGGGAGCACTTCGTGCTGAACGAACTTCACGCGCGCCTCCAGACCAGGGACATCGGTTACTGGCGCGACAAGCGCCAGCACGAGGTCGATTTCGTCGTCAAGAGGCGCGGCAAGCCGCCGATCGCGATCGAGTGCAAGTGGTCGGCCGAGGGGCTGGATGCGCGCAATCTCGCGGCATTCCGGCAGATTCATCCGCATGGCGAGAGCTTTGTCGTCTGCCGCGATGTGGAGCGTGCCTATCGCCGGTCCGTGGGAGGCGTGGACCTGCAGTTCGTCAACCTGGATGGACTCGTTGCCCGTCTCTCGGCCGGTGCTTGATGCCGCCGGCACCGGGCGACGATGCGCCGTCGGCGTGTAACGCCGCGGCGGCTTGCGGATCAGTTCCGCTTGCCTCCCGCATTGCCGGGGATGCTCGTCGCCTCGGGTTCGGCGCGCGCGGGCAAGCCGTGCTGCACGGCGATCAGGGCGGCCTCGGTGCGGCTGCGCGCATGGAGCTTCTGCAGGATGCAGGTGACGTAGTGCTTGACGGTCTTCTCGGCGAGATGCAGGCGCTCGCCGATCTCGCGGTTGGTGGAACCCAGGCTGACGAGCTCCAGAACGTCGACCTCGCGCTGCGTGAGCTCGGAGAGCGGATCGCGTTCCCGCGGGCGGGAGAACTCGACCAGCAGCCGCGTGGCGAGCGCGGGCGTGACGAAGGCCTCGCCCGCGGCCACGCTGCGCACGATGTCGCGCAACTCGCTCGCCGAGGCCCCCTTGAGCACGTAACCGTGCGCCCCGGCCTTGAGTGCGGCCAGCAGGTTGTCCTTGTCTTCGGAGACGGTGAGCATCACGATGCGTATGCCCGGCACGGCTGCGGCGATCCTGGCGGCCGCCTCGATGCCTCCGATGCCGGGCATGGTCACATCGAGCAGCGCCACCGCGGGACTCAGGCGCCGCGCGAGCTCCACGGCTTCCTCGCCGCTCGTGGCCTGGGCGATCACCTCGAGGTCCGGTTCGCTGCCCAGCGAGTGCGCGACGCCCTCGCGGAACATCGGGTGGTCGTCGGCGAGCAGGATGCGGATCGGATCAGGCACGCGGCAGCTCTTCTACGGATAGCGGAACCCGGGCGAGAATGCGCGTACCGCTCCCGGGTTCGGAGGCGATCTCGAAGACCCCGCCGAGCAGTCGAACGCGCTCGCGCATGAAGGCGAGTCCGAGCCGCCCGGAGTCGAACGCCGCCTGCGGAAGGAAGCCCGGGCCCCGGTCCGCGACTTCGATGAGCGCTTGCCCATCGGCGCGCCGGGCGCGGACCTGCTGGGCGGCCCCCCGCGCGTGCAGCCAACCGTTGTTGAGCGATTCCTGGAGCAGGCGATAGACGGTGATCCTCGCTGCAAGCGGGGCTTCGTCCAGCGCGTCGTCGACCTCGACCTGGACCTTCGTCCCGGACTTGTCCTCGAAATCGCTCACGGCACGCCTTACGGTGCCGGCGAGCGACAGGTTCGCGATTCCCGGCATCCCCAGCTCGGAAGCGATGTTGCGCAAATCCGCGAGAGAAGCGCTCAGCGCCTGGCGGATGGTGCGGAACTCGCGCAGCCCATCGCCCTCGCGCATTCCGTCCCCGGCGCCTGATTTGCCGAGATCGTCGAAGCGCATCAGCGCCAGCGCGATTTCCTGCGCCGGACCGTCGTGCAGGTCGGCGGCAATCCTGTGGAGGAACTGCTCGTTGAGCGCGGTGGTGCGCGCGCCCGCGTCGCGCAGCCGCTCGCGCATGCGATCGTTTTCGCCGAGCGTCACCCGCAGTTGCTGCAACTGGCGGCGCAGGTCGCGCTGCTGGTCGAGGATGGTGTTGTTCGCGCGGCGCACCATGCCGAGCAGCAGCAGATACATCGCGCCGGTGGCCACCGCCACGAGCAGCCAGCTGCGCCGCTGCGCGGCGCTGATGTCGCGGGCCAGGTTCTCCGTCGAGTGGTAGAACTCGGCGACTGCGCTCACCTTGCCGTCGGCGCCGGTGCGCACCGGCACGTAGACTTCGAGCAGATCCGGCCAGAGATCGCGCTCGGACGCGTTGTCGGGTTGGTCCAGGTCGCTGACCCGGGACTGCACCGCCCCTTTGAAGGCCGCGGCGAGCAGCCCATCGACGGCGAAACGGTGTCCCACCTGCGTATCGTCGTTGCTGTAGAGGATGCGGCCCTCGGGGTCCCAGAGCTTGAAGCGGACCACCTTGCGGCGCAGCGGCCCTTCGACGAACACGCGATCGAGCGCCGCGTGCGCCTTGTCGTCGATGCCGCCGCCGTCGATGAAATCGCGCAGTTGCGTCGTCAGGACGCTTTCCACGTAGACCGCCGCGATCGCGGCGGCCCGATTGACGGCGCTGCTCGCGATCTGGTGGCCGATCCAGGTGCCGATGCTGACCATGCCGCCGACGAGGACCGCGAAGCTCACCACCAGGAACTGACCCGAAACGTTCAGGTGCCTGAAAGGCTCTTTCAGCGCCAGCACTACGGTGGACAGGGGAAAAGCGGGTTGCGCCATGGGCAATGCTCGATGTGTGGACAGGATTATGACGCAATGGTCCGGGTCCGTCATGCGACCAAGGTCCGATCGGGATCGGACCTACATCCGAATCGATTCATGTCGCAAGCCCGTGGCGCGCGCGCGCGGGACCGCAAACAATGGCGACTGCAGGCATCCGAGGTTTTTTTTCTTGTGAAGCAAGCCATTGCGAGGAGCAGGTTATGAGGCGTTTCGTCGTATCGTTGATTCTGGCGCTGGGCAGCGGATGGTTGGGTCTCGCCGTCGCGGCGCCACCGGGGGCCGCGACGGCACAGGTTCCCGTGTGCAGGAATTGCCACGACGATTCCAGCGTCAAGGTCCGCGCCAACCACGCCGATTGCCAATCCTGCCACCGCGACGCTGCGGCGCACCTCGGCGACCCGATGAAGGCGAAGCCGACCAAGGCGATCGCCTCCGAAACCTGCCTGTCCTGCCATGCGACGGGCAAAGGCCACGCCAAGGACGCCAACCGGATGAACTTCGCGTTCTCCGAGCACAACAAGGCCGGCGTCCAGTGCAGCGACTGTCACGGCATCCACAATCCCAAGGTGAGCAAGCAGCAGAACGTGGGCCTGACGCGCGTGGACAGGAATTCGCTGCTTTGCGCCACCTGCCACCAGGACGTCCTGGCGCGCTTCAGCATGACCTCGCATCACCCGCTGAAGGAAGGCGCGATCTCCTGCACGAGCTGTCACCAACCGCACGACGGCAGGCAAGCGGCGCTGGGAGGCAAGACCGAGCAATGCGCCAAGTGTCACCAGGCGGTGCGCGGGCCGTTCGTGTTCGAGCACCCGCCGGCCGCGGAAGACTGCGGCAACTGCCATAACCCGCACGGTACGCCGAACCGCCGGCTGCTCGAGGTGGCGCAGCCCATGCTTTGCCTGCAGTGCCATTCGCTGCCGAACAACCGCCACGGCCAGACCGGATCGACGAGCGCGACGACGGCCGGAATCCTCGCCGAGAGAGTCTCGGGAGCGGTGCTGAGGAATTGCGCGAGCTGCCACGGGACGATCCACGGCAGTGCGATAGACCAGCATCTGAGACATTAACCGGAAGGATGAGCGACGCCATGAAAACGAAGACATTAATCAAGGTCGTGTTACCCGCGGTGGCGATCCTGGCCGTTCCCCCTCTGCATGCCGCCGGCGAGCCGGTCCAAGGCGAGGTCAGCGGAAGCGTCACGCCGAAGTTGTACTTCTTCGACTATTTCAAGGGATTCGGCAGCGACAGGACCCAGTTCCTGGAGCGCTACGACGCCCGCAAAGGGAGCGATACGCGCTCCGGGGCCTTTCTCGACGCCGATATCGACCTGGTCGTCGCCAACCCGCGGCGGGACGTGTTCGTGCTGGAACGCCAGGGCTTCGGCGCCTACAACCACCGCGGGATGCTCAAAGCCGACGCGGACAGGCTCGGCTTCACCGCCTCCTACTCGCATTTCCGCTCGGCCACCGGCGGCATCGACTTCCTGTACAGCCCGAATCAGGTGACCGGCGGCACCGATACCGCCTATTTCCTACCCGCCGGCACGAATACGAACACCGGCTACGCCGCCCAATTCAACGACGATTCCGGCCAGAAACTGTTCAGGATCGACCGGACCACCTACGCGATGGGGCTCGCGCTGAAACCCGAGCTGTTCGGCAAGTCGGCGTCGATGACATTGAACTACGACGGCTACCAGCGCGACGGAAACCGCTTCGCCACCTACGTGCTCGGCGGCAGCGACGTGACCGGAGGGGCCGCCAGGGTGCTGCAGCGCTGGCGCGGATTCGACATGCCCGTCGACGAGAAGATGAACCGCTACTCGCTGAACCTGACCGGCACGCCGGGTGGGGGCTGGCAGATCGTCTATGACGGCTCGGTGGAGAAGTTCGACAACCAGGCGAGGAACTACCAGGTCTCCGACATTGCGCCGCTCAGCACGTTCCTGGTCTCCAGCACGAAGTCGATTCACTTCGTGCCGGACAGCACCCTGGTTTCGAACCAGCTCCGCCTGGCGAAGAACTTCGGCGGCACCGCCGTCGCGGCCGGGTACGGGCTGTCGGTGCTCGATCAGGATTCGTTCTCCCAGAGACAGCAGGCCCTCGGATTCGACGCGGGCAAGATCACGACCAACAGCGCCTACGTCAACGTCAATTCCAACGTGCTGCCCGGGGTCGGTCTGGAAGGGTTCGTCAAGTACCTCAACCGCGACAACGATTCGACCTTTCCCGCGGTCGGCCTGATCAATCCCGCGGGCGGCGGCGAGCAACTGGACGTTCGGATCAACAAGATCAGGTCGCTCAACTACGGGCTTTCCGCGACGTTCCGCCCCAGCGCCCTCAAGTCCACGGTGACGGTCGGCTGGAAGCGAGAAGACAAGGACCGCGACCTGACCTGGTCGAATACATCCACGGTGGCTCCGCTGCTGAGCGCCATTCAGCCGCAGCGCTCGCTGTACCGGCAACAGACGCTCTCCGATGAGGTGTACCTCAACTGGGTGATGCGGCCGATGCGGGGGATGACCGTCAGGGTGACGCCGTCGGTGCTGCGCGCGAGCGACACCGGGCTGGTCACGGAACCGGCCGAGTCCTTGCATCTGAAGGCGAAGCTGAACTACGCTGCGAGCAACGGTACGTCGGTGAGCGGGTATTACAACTACAAGAACAGGAAGAACGACAACAATACCCTCACCGAGGTGCTCGCCACCAAGCTCGACGGCGCTTCGCTGGCGCAGAACACCAACCACACGCTGCAGTCGGCGGGCGTTACGGTGGGCCTCACGCCGAGCGAGAAGCTGCGCGCGACCGCGGGCCTTTCGTGGATGCGCAACGACTTCGCAACGTACTTCTTCTCCACGAACCGGCGGCGTTACGAGGCGCCGAACAACCCGGTGCTGTTCGTGCCGCGGGACGAGTCGAACTACGAAGTCGACACCTACGTGCTCTCGGTGGGCGCGGACCTGCAGGCGAGCGCCGTGCTTCGCTACAGCGGCAGCTATTCCTTCGCGCACTCGAAGGGGCACAACACGAGCGGATACATCGCGGCGTCGCTGCCGGTCGTGGACGACCAGGTCAACAGCGACATCCAGACTCTGTCGCTGGGCGTCGACTATGCGTTGAGGAAAACGGTGACGCTCAAGGGCGCTTACACCTACGAGTACTTCAAGGACAAGGTCTACGGCGACCTCACCGGCGGCCTTCACGCCTTGATGCTGGGAGTCCAGGTGGGCTTCTGAGCCGGCTGCTGGCGCGGCGGCGCGGACTCACGCCGCTGCCGCCGCGCGCGTTTCCTGTTCGAGCAGGCCGGCAACCGCCGCATCGATCGCATCGGGCGAAAGGCGGTCCAGCCTGAGCGCCAGCGCGGCGCCGAGGTCGGGATAGTTCCTGAGCGTCGAGCGCCGGTAGGCCGGGTCGTAGTGGTTGACGAGCAGGTCCCCGACGAGCTCCTCCCAGGCGCGCGCTTCGACCAGCGCCAGCCATCGGTCGATGACCGCGCGCCCGTAGAGACCGGCGAGACAGGCGAGCCTGGACTTGAGCGTCTCCGGATCGTCCAGGAAATGTCCGTATTCGGCGATCAGGAAACGGACCCGCTCCGCAACGTTCACCTCGACCCGGATGCAGTGGCCCTCGCGCATGCGCTCGAGCAGCGCTCCCGGCACCTGCAACTGGCCGATCTTCCTGCTCTCGGCCTCGACGAACACCGGTGCAGCCGGGTCGAAGCGCCGCAGCGCGTTCCATAGCATGCTGTCGAACAGCTTCTGCGGCGGCTGCGGTTCGTCGGGCAGGTCGCCCAGCACCGAGCCCCGGTGGCAGGCCATGCGCTCCAGGTCGAGCACCTGCGCGCCGTGCGCCGCGAGCCGCTCGAGCAGGCGGCTCTTGCCCGAGCCCGTCGCTCCGCACACCACCCGATAGTCGAGCTCGCGCGGCAGGGACTCGAGCCGCGCGACGACCTCGTGGCGATAGGCCTTGTAGCCGCCTTCGAGCTGCGCCGCCCGCCAGCCGATCTCGCGCAGCACGTGCGCCATGGCGGCGGAGCGCTTGCCCCCGCGCCAGCAATACACGAGCGGCCGCCAGCCGCGCGCGTGCGCCGCGAAGCGCGTCTCGACGTGCTTCGCGATGTTGCGCGCCACCAGCACCGCGCCCAGCTTCTTCGCGTCGAAGGGCGACACCTGCTTGTAGATCGTTCCGACGCGCTCGCGCTCCTCGTCGTCGAGCACCGGGCAGTTGACCGCGCCCGGCACGTGGTCCAGCGCGAATTCGGAGGGCGAGCGCGTGTCGATGATCTCGTCAAAATCATCGAGCTGTGCTACCGTGACAATGCTTGCTTGTCTCAAGAACGATCCCTTGGCGGCAGTGCCCGCAATTCTAATCCATCGGACTTCGCATGAACGCACCCGAACAGACGCCGATTCGACTGACCCAGTTCTCACACGGCGGCGGCTGCGGCTGCAAGATCGCCCCGGCGGTACTCTCGGAAATCCTCGCTTCGGGAACGCTCCCTCGGGCGACGCCGGCCGACCTGCTGGTCGGCATCGAATCGAGCGACGACGCGGCGGTCTACCGCCTGAACGGCGAGCAGGCGATCGTCGCGACCACGGATTTCTTCACGCCCATCGTCGACGACCCATACGATTTCGGGCGCATCGCCGCGACCAACGCGATTTCCGACATCTACGCGATGGGCGCGAAGCCCCTGTTCGCGCTCGCGGTGGTCGGCATGCCGCTGGAGAAGCTGCCATTGGAGGTGATCCGCAGGATCCTCGAAGGCGGCGAATCGGTGTGCGCAGGCGTCGGCATCCCGGTGGCCGGCGGCCATTCGATCGACACGCTGGAGCCGATCTATGGCCTGGTCGCGCTCGGCCTGGTGCATCCGGACAAGGTGAAGCGCAACAATCGCGCGCGCCCGGGCGACGTGCTCGTCCTGGGCAAGCCGCTCGGCGTGGGCATCCTTTCGGCGGCGCTCAAGAAGGGCGTCCTGTCAGCGGCAGGCTACGCGCAGATGCTCAAGATCACCACCACGCTGAATACGCCGGGCGCACTGCTCGCCGAGCTCGAGGGCGTGCACGCGCTCACCGATGTCACGGGCTTCGGCTTGGCCGGGCACCTGCTCGAGATCTGCCGCGGATCGCGCGTCGGCGCGAGCGTGAGGTTCGCCGACCTGCCGCTGGTTCCGGAGGCGCTCGAGTGGGCGCGGCAAGGCACGGTCACCGGCGCCTCGGGGCGCAACTGGGCGGGCTACGGAAGCGAGGTGCGCCTGCCGCAGGGATTCGCCGATTGGCAGCGCAACCTGCTCACCGACCCGCAGACCAGCGGCGGCCTGCTCGTCGCCTGCGCGCCCGAGGCCGAGGCGGCGGTGCTGGACGAATTCCGCAGGGACGGGTTCGACGACGCAAGAGCGATCGGGGTAATGACCGCTGGCGAGGCGGTGCTGACGGTGGTGTAACGGGTAGGCGTAGGTTGGACTGAGCGCAGCGAAGTCCAACGCCTCGTGCGGTTACAATGTCGGACTGTGCTCAGTCCGACCTACTCGCCGCGCTCAGCCCGACCTACTTGAGCAGCGGCGCGAGCCCTTTCCAGACGTTCTCGAGAATGACCGGCTGCGCGGCCGCGGTCGGATGCAGGTTGTCGTCCAGGAACATGTCCCGCCTGCCGGCGATGCCCTCCAGCATGAAAGGCGCGAACGCGGTCTTGTGGCGCCGCGCGATCTCTGAGAAGACCTGCTCGAATTCGCGCGTGTACTTCTGGCCGTAGTTGGGCGGCATCCTCATGCCCACCAGCAGCACGCGGCTGCCGGCCTTCTGCGCGGCTCCGACGATGGCGGCGAGGCTCATGCGCAACTGCGCAATCGGCAGTCCCCGCAGTCCGTCGTTGGCGCCCAGCGCGACGACCGTGACGCGCGGCCGATGCTGCTTCAGCGCGGCCGCGATGCGCGATGCGCCGCCGCTCGAAGTCTCGCCGCTGATGCTCGCGTTGACCACGGTATAATCCTTTCGCTCCCGCCGCAGCCGTTCCTCGAGCAGTGCGACCCAGCCGTCCTTCTGGCCGATGCCGTACGCCGCGGAGAGGCTGTCCCCGAAGACGAGCAGGGTCGGCGCGGCGCAGGCAACGCCCGAGCTCATCAGCGCAAGCGCGATCAAAAGTATCCTGAACATGACTGCAAAAGACCTCGTGCCCATCGTCAAGTCGGTCGGGCTCTCGAAAATCGTGCCGAGCGGCGGCGAAACCCTCGCCATTCTGAAGGATATCGACCTCGAGGTCATGCCCGGCGAGGCGCTCGCCGTGCTGGGCGCGTCGGGCTCGGGCAAGTCCACGCTGCTCGGGCTGCTCGCGGGCCTCGACGTGCCGAGCGCGGGCAGCGTCGCCCTCGACGGCCACGACCTGTTCAGCCTCGACGAGGACGGCCGCGCGATGCTGCGCGCCAGGCTGCTCGGCTTCGTGTTCCAGTCCTTCCAACTGCTGCCGGCGCTGAACGCGCGGGAGAACGTCATGCTGCCGCTCGAGCTCGCCGGCAATGCGCGCGCCGCGGCCCTCGCGACTGCCATGCTCGAGCGCGTCGGCCTGGGCGAGCGCCTGGGCCACTACCCCAAGCACCTCTCCGGAGGCGAGCAGCAGCGGGTCGCGCTCGCGCGCGCATTCGTCATGCAGCCCAAGCTCCTGCTCGCCGACGAGCCCACCGGCAATCTCGACGCAGCGACGGGGGCGGGCGTCATCGACCTGATCTTCGAGCTGAACGCCGAGCGCGGCACGACGCTGGTGCTGGTGACGCACGACGAGATGCTCGCGCGCCGCTGCACGCGCCAGATCCGCCTCGCCGGCGGGCGCATCGAAGGCGGATAGACGATTATGTCCCGAGTGGCGGCAACTTTGGCAATGATTCCGGGTTTCTTATACGTCTCGCTATTTCGTGAAGTTGCGAAATCGCAACTTCACGAAATAGCGAGATTGATAAAGGCAAAATCCGCCTGGTTGGTTCCGGCCTGTCCGGCTTAAGGTCATGGTCCCATTGTTCCTGAGCATGCTGCTTCGCGATTGGCGCGCGGGAGAGCTGCGCATCCTGGCGCTCGCCCTAGTGGTGGCCGTGGCGAGCGTCACGAGCGTCGGCTTCTTCGCCGACCGCGCGCGCCAGGCGCTGACGCGCGACGCGCACCAACTCCTCGGCGCCGACCTGGTGCTGAGCGCCGACCATCCGTGGAAGCCCGAGGTGCGCGAGGAGATCGCCCGCCGGGGACTCGCGCTCGCGGAGAACACGAGCTTCATCAGCATGGCGCGGCGCGGCGACCAGGCGCAGCTCGCGAGCGTCAAGGCGGTCACGCGCGGCTATCCGCTGCGCGGCAAGCTGCGCGTCGCGCCCGCGCTGAACGCGCCCGACGCCGCATCCGACGCCGTCCCCGCGCCCGGATCGGTGTGGGTGGACGAACGCATGGCGCTCGCCCTCGGCGTCGGCGTCGGCGACGCGATCGAGCTGGGCGACGCGAGGCTCGGCGTCGCCGCGATTCTGACCCTGGAGCCCGACCGCGGCGTGTCGTTCTTCAACATCGCGCCGCGCCTGATGATGAACCTGGAGGACGTGCCTGCGACCGGCCTGGTGCAGACCGGGAGCCGGATCCACTACGCGCTGCTCGCCGCGGGCGATCCCGAGGCGGTGTCGGCTTTCGAGCGCTGGCTCACGCCGCGCCTCGCACGCGGCGAATCGCTGCAGAGCCTCTCCAACGCGCGCCCCGAGATCCGCTCGGCCATGGAGCGCGCGCAGAAGTTCATCGGCCTCACCGCGATGCTCGCGGTGATCCTCGCCGCGGTGACGATCTCCCTCGCCACGCGCCGCTACACCCAGCGGCACCTGGACGGCTACGCGGTCATGCGCTGCTTCGGCGCGACGCAGGCGCGGCTGTTCGCGCTGTTCACCGGCGAGTTCGCGGGGCTGGGCGCGATCGCGTGCGCGGCGGGCTGCCTGGCGGGCTATATCGCGCAATGGGTGATCGCGCTGCTGGTGGCGGGACTGGTCGTCGTCCCCCTGCCGCAGCCGTCGCTGCTGCCCGCGCTGCAGGGCTTCGCCGTGGGGATCGTGCTGCTGCTGGGATTCGCGCTGCCGCCGCTGATGCAGTTGCGGGAAGTGCCGGCATTGCGCGTCATGCGGCGCGAGGTCGGGCCGCCGCGCGAAGGCACGCTCGCCGGCTACGCGGTGGGCGCCGCGACCGTCGGCGCGCTGCTGGTCTGGCAGGCGGGCGAGACGCGGCTCGGGCTGATCGTGCTGGGCGGATTCGCGGGCGCGCTCGCGATATTCAGCGTGGTCGCTTTCGGCGCGTTGAAGCTCCTCGGGCGCGCATCGGGCGGGGCGAGCCTCGCCTGGCGCTACGGCCTGGCGAGCCTGGCGCGGCGCGCGCGTGCGAACACCGTGCAGATCCTCGCGTTGAGCCTGGGGCTCACCGCCATCCTGCTGCTCACCTTCACGCGCGAGGACCTGCTCGCGACCTGGAGGGCGAAGCTGCCGCCGGATGCGCCCAACCGCTTCGTCGTCAACATCCAGCCCGAGCAGCGCGAGCCGCTGCTCGGGTTTTTCCGCGCCGAGCGCGTCGCCGCGCCCGAGGTCTATCCGATGGTGCGCGGCCGCTACGTGGCGAAGAACGGCTCGCCGGTCGATGTCGAGCAGTTCGAGGACCGCGCCCGCCGGATGGTCGAACGCGAATTCAACCTCTCGTACATGGAGACGCTGCCGGGGCACAACCAGATCGTCGCCGGCCGCCGGTTCTCGGCCGGGGACCTCGCGCGCGGCGCGCTTTCGGTGGAGGAGGGCATCGCACAGTCCCTGGGCTGGAAGGTCGGCGACCGGCTGTCCTGGCAGGTCGCGGGGCAGACCTTCATCGCGCCCATCGTCAGCGTGCGCAAGCTCGACTGGGACTCGATGCACGTGAACTTCTTCGTCGTCGCCACGCCGGGGCTGCTCGCGAACGCGCCGACCTCGTTCGTCACCAGCTTTCACCTGGACGCGGCGCAGGCTTCGCTCACCAACCAGCTCTCGCAGCGCTTCCCCAACGTGACCGTGATCGACATGAGCGCCATCATGCGCCAGCTCCAGGGCGTGATGGACCAGGTGATCCGCGCGGTGCAGTTCGTGTTCCTGTTCGCGCTGGGCGCCGGGGTCCTGGTGCTGTACTCGGCGCTGCTCGCGACGCAGGACGAGCGCGTGCAGGAGGCGGCGGTGATGCGCGCGCTCGGCGCGCGGCGCGCGCAGGTGCTCGCCGCGCAGCGCGCGGAGTTCATCGCCCTGGGCCTCATCGCGGGGGCGCTCGCCGCCGCCGGCGCGATCGCGATCGGCTACGCCATCGCGACGTTCGTCTTCCGGTTCCCCTACCACGCCAACCACTGGGTGTGGCTGGTCGGTCCGGCGCTGGGCCTCGCCTGCGTCGCGGTCAACGCGTTTGCGGGCGCGCGCTCGGTGCTGTCGCGCCCGCCGATCCTCGCGCTGCGCGAACTGTAGGTCGGGCTGCGCAGCGAAGCCCGACACCGGTCGTTGGGCTTCGGCCGGCGGCCTCAGCCCACGCGGTTCCCGGAGGGAGCCTCCCTTGTGCGGCGCAGCAGTGTTTCTGGCGTTCGCCCGCCCGGAACGATCGTTCCGCTCGTTGGCCGCTTCCGTTGCGATTGTGTTCCCGGAATCCGCCTGTTAAGTTATGCGACTGGGCAGGCCGCGCCAAGACGGCCGCCGCGATTCTCTTACCAGGAGACACTGCATGATCCCGCCTGCGTTCAATTATCACGCACCGAAGAGCATTTCCGAAGCCGCGCAACTGCTCGCCGGCTTCGGTGACGACGCCAAAGTCCTCGCCGGAGGCCACAGCCTCCTGCCGCTCATGAAGCTGAGGCTCGCGCAGCCCGCACACCTCATCGATCTCAACCGCATCGAAGGCCTCAAGGGCATTCGCGAGGAGGCGGGCGCGATCTGCATCGGCGCGATGACCTCCGAGAACGACCTGATCGCCTCGGCGCTGCTCGCGCAGAAGGCGCCGCTCCTTCCCGAGGTGGCGCGCCAGATCGCCGATCCGCAGGTGCGCAACCGCGGCACCATCGGCGGCGATCTCGCGCACGGCGACCCGGCGAACGACCATCCCGCGGCCGCGATCGCGATGGACGCGACGCTCGTGCTCGCGGGCCCGAGCGGCGAGCGCAGCGTGCCCGCCGACAAGTTCTTCCTGGGCACCTTCGCCACGGAATTGAAGCCCGGCGAGATCCTGAAGGAGATCCGCATCAAGCCTTTCCCCGCCGGAACGGGCTATGCCTACTGCAAGCTCAAGCGGAAGACCGGCGATTGGGCGACCGCCGCGGCTGCGGTGGTGATGCAGATGTCGGGCGGGCTCGTTTCGAGCGTGCGCATCGCGCTCACCAACGTCGCGCCGGCGGCGCTGCGCGCCACGGCCGCGGAGGCCGCGCTCAAGGGCACGCCCGCGAACGAGCAGATGATCGCCGCGGCCGCGCAGGCGGCCGCCTCCGCCTGCAGCCCGTCGGAGGACCTGCGGGGAGACCGCGAGTACAAGCTTGCGATGGCGGACGAGATGACCCGGCGCGCGATCCGGCTCGCGCTGTCGCGCTGCAAGTAGACCAGGGGACAAGATCATGGCAAAGACAGAGATAACGCTGACGGTGAACGGCAGGAAGATCGCGAAGGCCGTCGAGCCGCGCACGCTGCTCGTGCATTTCCTGCGCGAGGAACTGAACCTGACCGGCACGCACATCGGCTGCGAGACGAGCCACTGCGGCGCGTGCACGGTGGACCTGGACGGCAAGTCGGTGAAGTCCTGCACGCTGTTCGCGGTGCAGGCGGACGGCAGCCAGGTGCTCACCGTCGAGGGGCTTGCGCAGGGCGGCAAGCTCCATCCGCTGCAGGAGGGCTTCCACCAGGAGCACGGCCTGCAGTGCGGCTTCTGCACGCCCGGAATGCTGGTGCGCGCCCACCGGCTGCTCGCCGACAACCCCTCGCCCTCCGAGGAGGAGATCCGCGCAGGCATGTCGGGCAACCTGTGCCGCTGCACGGGCTACCAGAACATCGTCAAGGCGGTGCAGCACGCCGCCGCGCAGATGCGCGAAGCCGTTACCGCCTGAGCCGGAACAGCCGGAACCGGTTGCCGTGATTTGCCATCTCAAATCTCCCGATTTTGCGCAGTTGCAACTTCGCAACTGCGCAAAATCGGGAGACCTAAATAAACCCAAAGTCCTCGCCAATTCCGTCAATACGCGAGTGACAAAAGACTGAAAGAGGGCCGGATCCATGAACGCACCCATGAACGAACGCCAGCAGAAGCTGGCCGGTATCGGTGAATCGCGCCTCCGGAAGGAAGACGCGCGGTTCCTCCAGGGCAAGGGCAACTACGTCGACGACATCAAGCTGCCCGGCATGCTGTACATGGACATCGTGCGCTCCCAGTACGGGCACGCGCGGATCAAGAAGATCGACAAGGCAAAGGCGCTCGCGCTGCCGGGCGTTCTCGCGGTGCTGACCGCCGACGACCTGAAACCGCTCAAGCTGCACTGGATGCCCACGCTCGCGGGCGACGTGCAGGCCGTGCTCGCCGACGAGAAGGTCCACTTCCAGATGCAGGAAGTCGCGATCGTGGTGGCGGAGGACCGCTACATCGCGGCCGACGCGGTCGAGCTGGTCGAGGTCGAGTACGAGGAGCTGCCCGCGGTCATAGATCCGTTCGAGGCGCTGAAGCCCGGCGCGCCGGTGCTGCGCGAGGACCTCGCCGGCAAGACCGAGGGCGCGCACGGCAAGCGCACCCATCCCAACCACATCTTCACCTGGGAAGCCGGCGACAAGGACGGGACCGATGCGGTCTTCGCCAAGGCGTCGGTCGTGGTGAAGGAGCAGATCCTCTACCCGCGCGTGCACCCGTGCCCGATGGAAACCTGCGGCTGCGTGGCCTCGTTCGACGCGGTGCGCGGCGAGCTGACGACCTGGATGACCTCGCAGGCGCCGCACGTCGTTCGCACCGTCGTGTCGATGCTCTCCGGGATTCCCGAGAGCAAGGTGAGGATCATCTCGCCCGACATCGGCGGGGGCTTCGGCAACAAGGTGCCGGTCTACCCGGGCTACGTGTGCGCGATCGTCGCCTCGATCGTGCTCGGAACGCCGGTCAAGTGGATCGAGGACCGCATCGAGAACATCTCGAGCACCGGCTTCGCGCGCGACTACCACATGACGGGCGAGCTGGCCGCCACGAAGGACGGCAAGATCACCGGCCTGCGCGTGAACGTGGTCGCCGACCACGGCGCGTTCGACGCCTGCGCCGACCCTTCCAAGTACCCCGCGGGCCTGTTCCACATCTGTTCGGGCTCGTACGACATCCCGACCGCCTATTGTCGCGTCGACGGCGTGTACACCAACAAGGCGCCGGGCGGCGTCGCCTACCGGTGCTCGTTCCGGGTCACCGAAGCGGCCTACCTGATCGAGCGCATGGTCGACGTGCTCGCGCAGAAGCTCGGCATCGACAAGGCCGAGCTGCGGATGAAGAACTTCATCGGCAAGGAGCAGTTCCCGTACACCTCCGCGTTCGGCTGGGAGTACGACTCGGGCGACCACCACGCGGCGCTGAAGAAGGTGCTGCGCGCGGTCGACTACAACGCGCTGCGCGCCGAGCAGGCGGAGAAGCGCAAGAAGGGCGAGCTGATGGGCATCGGCCTCGCGACCTTCACCGAGATCGTCGGCGCGGGACCGAGCAAGATGTGCGACATCCTCGGCCTGGGGATGTTCGACTCCTGCGAGATCCGCGTGCATCCCACGGGCAGCGCGATCGCGCGCATGGGCACCATCAACCAGGGGCAGGGCCACCCGACCACCTACGCGCAGATCATCGCAACCGAATTGGGCATCCCGTCCGACGAGATCCAGGTCGAGGAGGGCGACACGAGCACCGCGCCCTACGGCCTGGGGACCTACGGCTCGCGCTCGACGCCCGTGGCCGGAGCCGCGGTCGCGATGGCCGCGCGGAAGATCCACGCCAAGGCGAAGAAGATCGCCGCGAACCTGATCGAGGTGAGCGAGAACGATCTCGAATGGGAGATCGACCGCTTCAAGGTCCGCGGCAACGACGCGAAGTTCAAGACCATGAAGGACATCGCCTGGAGCGCGTACCACGAGCCGCCCGCGGGACTCGAGCCGGGCCTCGAGGCGGTGCACTACTACGACCCGCCGAACTTCACCTACCCGTTCGGGGTCTACCTGTGCGTGGTGGACATCGACCGCTTCACGGGCGAGACCAAGGTGCGCCGCTTCTACGCGCTCGACGACTGCGGCACGCGCATCAATCCGATGGTCATCGAAGGCCAGATCCACGGCGGGCTGACCGAGGGTTTCGCGGTCGCGATGGGCCAGCAGATCGTGTTCGACGAGCAGGGCAACATCCTGAGCAACACGCTCGCGGACTACTTCCTGCCGACCGCCGTCGAGACGCCGCACTGGGAGACCGACTTCACCGTCACGCCGTCGCCGCACCATCCGATCGGCGCGAAGGGCGTGGCCGAGTCGCCGCACGTGGGCGCGGTTCCCTGCTTCACCAATGCGGTCGTCGACGCGTTCGCGCATCTCGGCGTCACCCACATGACCATGCCGCACTCGGCCTACCGCGTGTGGAAGACCATCAACGAGCACGGGCTGAACAAGTGAGCCGGGAGGGGCGTTACTACTTGTCATCCCGAGCGACGTTTCCACTTGTCATCCCGAGCGCAGCGAGGGATCTGCTTTTAGCCGCCCCATGGACGCGACCGCTCTCCGCCAAGGCCTGATCGCCTCGGGCTACGTCCCCGACGAGGAGCTGGTCTCCGTCCTCTGGCTCGCCCGCGCCCTTGAGCGCCCGCTGCTCGTCGAGGGCGATGCGGGCGTGGGCAAGACCTCGATCGCCGGAGCGTTCGCGCGCGCGACCGGGCGGCGCCTGGTGCGCCTGCAGTGCTACGAGGGCCTCGACCTTCAGCAGGCCGTCTACGAGTGGAACTACAGCCGGCAACTGCTCGCGATCCGCCTGGGCGAGACCGGCGCCGCGCGGCCCGACGAGCAGCAGCTCTTCCAGCGCAGCTTCCTGCTCGAGCGGCCGCTCTTGCAGGCCATCACCTCGCCCGAGCCCTGCGTGCTGCTGATCGACGAGCTGGACCGCGCCGACGAAGCCTTCGAGGCCTACTTGCTCGAAGTCCTCGCGGAATACCAGATCACCGTCCCGGAGATCGGCACGCTCAAGGCGAAGACCATCCCGTTCGTGGTGCTCACCTCGAATGGCACGCGCGAGCTGTCCGACGCGCTGCGCCGGCGCTGCCTCTACCATTTCCTCGACTATCCGGACCTCGCGCGCGAGATCGCGATCGTCAAGGCGACGCTGCCCGAGGCATCGGGCCGCATGGTCGAGGACGCGGTGGGCTTCATCCACCGGTTGCGGCGCGAAGAGTTGCAGAAGATCCCCGGTATCGCCGAGACGCTCGACTGGATCCGCGCCCTGCACAAGCTCGAGTGGCGCGCACTCCCCGAGGATCCCGAGACGGTGCTGAGGACGCTCGCCTGCGTGTTGAAGACCAAGGACGACCGCTGGCAGGTCACTGCCGAGACCGTCCAGCGGCTTCGTTCTGCGGCCTTCGGAGTCGCACCGTGACGTCCTCCGCCGCGATTGAATCCGTCGCAGGATTCGGCCGCTACCTGCGCGGCAACGGCTATCCGCTCGGAAGCGGTGAGCAGGTCGCGCTGGTCGAGGCGGCGCTCGCGCTGACGCCAGCGAATTACCGGCGGCTCGAGCCCTGCTGGCGCAGCATCGTCTGCACCAACCGCGACCAGTGGCAGCGCTACCCGGAACTCTTCAGGCTCTACTGGCGCGCCGATGCCGCGCGCGGCGCGACCAGGCTGAGCGGCGCCGCGCGCCGGTCGCGCAGCCTGCGCGAGGCCGTCGAGGAATTACATCAGTCGATGGCGGCGGGCGAGTCGCCCGCTGCAAAGGCGGCGAGCGGATCGTTCGATGCCGGCGCAGAGGCCCGAGCCGAAACCGCGGCCGAGGGCCGCGCCCAGGGCGGCGCGAGCGCCGTCGATCCGCTGGAGAAGCGCGCCATCCAGGAGTGGCGCCAGGAAGACCTCGGGAAGCTGCTGCAGATCGCCGAGGAGCTGGCGCGGCGCATCCGCCGCCGGCTCAGCCGGCGCGTGCGCATCGACGACCGCGGCAAGGCGCTCGATATCCGCCGCACGCTGCGCCGCAGCTTGAAGTACGGCGGCCTGCCGCTCGCGCCCGCCTGGCAGCAAAGACGGCGCACGCTGCCGCGGCTTTTCATGCTGGTGGACGTCAGTCGCTCGATGGAGCTGTACGCGCAGCTCTTCCTGCGCGTCGCGCGCGCCTTCTGCGAAGTGCTCGGAACGCGCGTGTTCGTGTTCCACACGCGCCTCACCGAAGTCACGCCACTCCTCAAGCGCGCCTCGGGCCGCGTGCAGGAAAAGATCAATGCCGTCACGTTCGGCTTCGGCGGCGGCACGCGCATCGCGGCGAGCCTGCGCGAATTCACCGCGGTGCACGCGCGCGCCGCGCTCACGCGCCGCAGCATCGTGATGGTCTGCAGCGACGGCTACGACACCGATCCGCCCGAGGCGCTTCGCGAGAGCCTGCGCGCGGTCGTCGGACGGGGCGCGCGCGTCTACTGGCTGCACCCGACGCGCACCACCGCGCTATCCGCCGCCCTGGACCAGTCCCGCGACTTCGTCACCACCTTCGCCCCCGCCCACGACCTCGCCAGCCTCCAGAAAATACCGGCGCTCATTCACTAGGAGAACGTGCCATGAACGACGTGCAAACCCTGTTCAGACGGGCCAACGAGCTCGAAACGCAAGCGGTACCCTTCGCCCTCGTCACCGTCATCCGCGCCCTCGCCCCCACCTCCGCCAAGCCCGGCGACAAGGCCATCGTCTGCGAAGACGGCACCATCTACGGCTGGATCGGCGGCGGCTGCGCCCAGCCCGCGGTGATCCGCACCGTGCGCCAGTCCCTCGCCGACGGCAAGCCGCGCAACGTGCGCATCACGCCGCAGCAAAGCGGCGAGGAGATCCTCGAGGACATCATCGAGTTCACCATGACCTGCCACAGCGGCGGCACCATCGACCTGTTCGTCGAGCCCGTGGTGCCCAAGCCCGAGCTGGTCGTGTTCGGCGCATCGCCCGTCGCGCAGGCGCTCGCGAGCCTCGGACCGCGGGTGGGATTCCAGGTCGATTGGGTCGGCGGTGACGCCGCGCCGCTCGCCGACGCGGGCGACGAGGTGCGGCGGATCGCCGAGCAGGAACTGGATCGCGTCAGGGCGGGCGCATTCGCCGTCGTGGCGACGCAAGGCAAGGGCGACCTCCAGGGTCTGAAAGGCGCGCTCGCGATTCGCGCCCGGCACATCGCCTTCGTCGCCAGCCGGCGCAAGGGCGACATTCTCAAGGAGTCGCTGCTCGGCGCGGGATTCGACGCGCAGGCGGTGTCCGCCATCGAAGCCCCCGCCGGCCAGCCGATCGGCGCGCAGACGCCCGAAGAGATCGCGCTCTCGGTGCTCGCGTCGCTCGTCGCGAGAAGAAGGGCCGCGGTGCACCCCGATGCGCCCGAGAAGGCACCGGAGAAAGCCGCCGCGCCCGCCGAACCCGCGCAACACGCCTGCTGCGGCGCCAAGGCCCATCACGCGGCACTCGCACCCGTGGTGGAGACTGCCGCTCCGAAACCCGCAGCCAAGCACTCCTGCTGCGGCGACTAATCCCCCCTCTCCCTCCGGGAGAGGGCCGGGGTGAGGGAAAATCTCAAGACAAATTCCCGTACCACGAAACCGCGAACCATAACACCGACGAGGCAAGCATGGGTTGCATCCTAAAAGGCGGCGGCGGTCTCTACCCGCGCATGCGGCTGGGCGCGGTGCTCCTCGCCGCCGGCGAAGCCAAGCGCATGAACGGCATCAACAAGCTCGCGCTCGAAATGCAGGGCGTGCCGCTCCTGAAGCGCGCGCTCTTCGCGCTCAGCGGGGCAGGGGTAGACGAAGTCGCCGTCGTGCTCGGCCACCACGCCGAATCACTCGAACCCCTGGTGCGCGATTTCCCCGTGACCGTGGTACGCAACGACCGCTACCGTGAAGGGCAGATGACCTCCGTGCACGCGGGCCTCGCCGCGCTGCCCGGTCCGTTCGACGCGATGCTCATCTGCCTCGCCGACCAGCCGCTATTGAACGCGCAGGACATCACGGCCCTCATCGGCGCCTTCAAGAAGCGCGACAAGGGCGTCGCCGTGGTGCCGAGGGTGAACGGCGAGCGCGGCAATCCCATCGTCCTCGACTGGGCCGCGCGCGAGGAGATTCTCGGCGGCGACGCCAACCTCGGGTGCCGCCAGTTCATCGAGCGCAATCCGGAGCGGGTGGCGATCTTTGACACTGCGAACGACCACTACGTAGTTGACATCGATTCTCCCGACGACATCCGCGCGCTGGAAGCGCGGCTCGGACTGAATTTCAAGCTTCCCGAAGGCGAGGCACACGCGGCCTGATGCTTCACGGGTTCGGGTTCGAGCCCTTGTCGGGGAGCCGCGCGAATGCGGCTTGCTTCTTGCGCGCTCCACGGAGTGCCTTCACCCCAGTCACTCCAAAGCAGCATCGATCTCGCTCGAGATAGAGAACGACCATGCGCGATGGAGGCGGTTCAATTCAAGACAGGTGACCTGCCCAGGATTTCAGGACCAGCCGTAAGTTGAGAGAATGGCTCCCGCAACCCAAGAGGGAGCCCATGAAGAAGAGCCGATTCACCGAGGAACAGATGGTCGCGA
>Ga0209514_10003462_pt1:0-5000 | contig 22450 bp, 12 predicted proteins | sample Subgrocontami58m_FD_187452 | JGI IMG/M metagenome (GOLD analysis project Ga0209514, IMG submission 187452) | Subsurface groundwater microbial communities from S. Glens Falls, New York, USA - GMW37 contaminated, 5.8 m (SPAdes) (version 3) | ecosystem: Environmental > Aquatic > Deep...
ATTATTTTCCCCCGTAAGGCTCCTCGCCTCCTGTTCATTAGCCACAAACAGATGGACTCTTTTAATAACCTTTAAAAGCGATTCTTTCTTAGTGTTTATCCAATAATTCATGCTGTCTAAGCCTATGAATCTTGGATTTTTCATGCTGTCTAAAAGGCAAGACTGTATATCCGGGTCAACATTAGCCAGGAATATGTTCTTTATAACTCTGTGCTCTTTGGAAATTTGGGGTTTAAAAATACTCAACACCCCTAACTGGGTATCAATGGTTATGGCAGTATTGCAATCGCCTTCATATTTACCCTGCCAACGAAAAGTATTTCCCTGCTCTTTTTTAATGCCGGATAAAATTACTCCTTTATCAGCTAAAAACTTTATGAACTTAGGAGGAAAATCCAGGCCGATAATCGAGACAAGATAAACCTTTGTGAAGATACGTGCCGCCATGGAAAAATGCGCGGCTGACCCGCCGAGGATCTCCTGCCTTTCTCCAAAGGGAGTTTTTACTGAATCGAGTGCGACTGTTCCAAGTACTAAGATACTCATAGTTTCCTATAGTAACAAATTCAGGTTAAAGTAGCAAGTAGAAAGTAGCAAGTAGAGAGAATTTCTCGCTACTCTCTACACTCTACTCTCTACTAAAAAGAAAGTTAGCAGATTGGAACAGAAAAGTCAAACGGGTGGCTCATAGCTCGTAGCTCATAGGTCATAGATGGGGTGGCGAGGTTTGATTTGAGCAGCAGTAGAAGCTGAAAGCGACTATGGGGTAACAAAGTTTGTGATGAGCAGGGCGTGGAAAATTTTTATGGCTTGGTTCCCGAGTCTAGCGAGGAACAGAAAATTTTCCTCGAGTGAGATTTGCCGCTGGAGCAAACCGAACGTCCCTGCGAGTACAAACTTTGGCAGGACCCCAAATTTGCAGGATTTAGAGAATCTGTAGAAGATTGAGGCCGGTTTTTGAATCAATATCCTTAGACGCCTTGACGCCGGTTAACTCTAAAATTATCGCCTCGATAACCAGGAAAACTTTAGTCTTCTCTCTCACGCAGCCGGTAAGAGTTTTATTCTTCTTACCCATCGCAGAATGGATGTGTATCTGGGGGCCTTTGGAATTGGTAAAAATCGTTCCAATGCCCATAACTTCCCAGCCGTCTTTAAAGCTCATTTTGTTTGGTTCCGGAGGAATTACTGGCTTTTTCGGACCTGTAACAAGCGTGCCCTTTTTAAGCGCGCCTAAAAATATCAAAGTCGCTGCCTTGATTTTCTCTTTGCGGGCTAGACCAGAAAGCTTGTCAATGAAGATATCGTCATCTTCAAACTTCACCAGAAAAACCCTTCCGATTGAGCCTTTTGTATATTTCATATTTTAGTATTGCGTATTGTGTATTGAGTATTGCGTAAAAAATCAGGAACAGATGTTAGTATACTTTGAAAGAATTTACTATTCTTAACATTGTATCCAGCATTTCTTTTGACGGAGGATCAGCGCTGATACGGATAAGCTGGACAGAGCTAAAAGGCCATTTTAAAAACCGCACAGCTCCGTAAATCTGGCGCAGGCTCGTTACCTCGCCTGACTGAAACACTGCCTGTTTATGAAAAACAACTGTATTAGACGAAGCAGTACAGCTAATAACTTTGGGGTTTAGATTGCTCATTGAATCAACCCCGATAACCACCTGCTTGATTTCCGGAGATATATCCTGAAATACTGGATCGCTAGCTTTTATATGCTCTGGCTTTGCTAATTCAGAGCAAAAATTGTTAATACTGATATTTTCTGCCAGGCTTTGCATTTTATCTTTAATCTTAATAGGAAATGCGCTTATAAAACTGCCGGCTATTATTGGATCGTATAGCCCTCCTAAAGCCTGTGCCCCAACCCAGGTCCTTCCTGACCTGATTACCAGGCATCCTTCCAGTATAATCTTTCCACCCCTAAGCCCATAAGAAAATTCCGGAAACTTTAACATCTGCCCCTTATCTCCACCCGGCATATCAACCCTGATGTCCGGAGCCGGTGTGCCGAATTCCTGCGGGTAGGAAAACTCAAACCGTCCCTGGGGGTCTATATATGTTTTCCACTCTCCTGCCTGGGCTGACAGTGCCGTAACAATAAAACAAAGTAAACCAATCACTAAAATTTTTCTTATCATCTATTTATCCTCACATTTGTTCGTATTGAGTATGGCGTATTGAGTATTGCGTAAAAAAACAGGACCGTCCCCTTTAATTTTACTCTAAAATACGGGATAGAAAACTAATTTTGTGTATTATATTGTTTGGCTAAGAGTAAGATATCGTCTATGCTTTGTTTCTCAGTTGCATAAAGATATTTATATGCTTTATCATAAATGGTCAAATTCAAAAATAATATTTTTTGTTCTTGCTCAGCAAAAAGTGTCTTTCTTTTAAATTTTTTTACAGATGTTTCTGGATATCTAGCAACTATAAATATTTCTGGAGTTAAAGCAAAATGGTGGATACGCTCTGTGAATGTTGGCTGATAGATTCCGACTCGTTTTGGGATAATCACAACAAGAGGATTATCAGAAGTAACAAATTTTTTAGACTTAGAGATAAAAACTGTCCAATGCTGATAAAAGAAAAGGTTGGCAAAACCAGGAAAGCTATCGAACATCGCTAAGTGAAAATAATTGTTGAGGCCTAAAGAGTATTCTCCGGCAATCATAATTTTTTTTATTCTTTCACGCTCTTCCAACGAAACGCTTTTTTCCATATTTTTGTCAATTTGATCAAACCATTCGTTTATTTTAGGATGGCTAAAATGCAAAGAATTTACCTTTTTCATAACTTTTGTTGTCATCGCATTAATCTGATCTCTCATCACAGGACCCCTAACCCACAGCAAACTCATTAAGAAAGAAATTAACCATTTTTCGTTATCTAATATTTGTTCGTTATTAAGAATTTTTAATATGATTCGATCTAAATTCTTTGCAATCCAATCCTCCATCTGCTGAAACATTTTTTCTATCTGTTGACTTATTTCATCCGGTTCGCCAGTTTTAATCCCATAGAAAAATTTTTCGTAGCAAATACCGTTGGTCCCACGAGGAGAAAGGATCTCTTTCTGTTCACAATCTAGAACCTCTACTAGATGGGCAGCGTTTAAAAATTTTTTAAGATAAAATTTTGGCACAAAATGTTGCTCTATTGTAGTTTTATTCATTTTAAAAATTACGAATTTCCAGCAATAAATACTTAAAAGACTAAAGCCGTAGTTGCTTTTTTAGTTAAGGTGTATTATTTGAACTTTAGCTAATAAGCTATAAATCTAAGAAGCTGAGCTTGATGAAGAAGATGCGGAAGACGAAGAATAGGTAGATCCTGTTGTCGAGACAGAGACCTTCGGTATCTGAATTACAGTAAAAATAGGATTAGAGTATATACTATAATCACCAAATATGATTTCTACGATATGTTTACCAGGTTGGATAAAACTCATATTCCCTTTTAAATAAAGAATTGTCAATTCATTGTTTATTTGGAATTGAGGTGAATAATATAGGTCGACAAACTTTTTATTATCTGGAGTGATTATTTTAACGATTAATTTTTGAGCACTGTTAACTTCATTGCTTTCAGCTCGTAAAGTAATAAATAAACAAAAAGGAGTAATGGGAGAAGGAAAATCATTGGTCTCAAAAGCAAAGTAAATGTCTTTTAGGGTAAATAATTTGTCATCGCTAATCATTAAATCTTTGCTTATAACTAAATTTTCAACTTTCATCTCTCTTTCTCCAATCTTTACCCGTTTTTTTGCTATAATTATCTGTTACTGCATTTTGGATTGCATATAATCTTTCACCGAATTCTTTTTGCATTTCCTGGGCTTGTCTTGTATTATAATAACTCAACACCAATGACACTATCGATAAGACAGATGCGATTATAGTTAGTATAAAGGAAAGGTAGTTATTAGCTTCTTTAAGGTTTTCTCTACCTTCTACAAGCACAATTACATAACCGCCACAGAAAGCAAATAAAATCACAGAAATAAGAAAATGTTTTAAAAATCGTCCCATCTCCCAAGTAAAGAATTTGATATCTTCTCTCTTATTATCTTCTGACATATATCTCCGCCCTTAATAGATATTATAATTTTATTTTATTGCAAAGCAACTATTATTTTGTCTCCCAATTTTAAGCATCTTAGCTAGGAATCCCCCTTGTAAGTTTTAGTACTTCGACGCGCCCTTCGGGCTTGCTCAGTATAAAGCTTTTTTGTGAGGGAAAATCGGTTTCTGGTTTTGTTTTACACTATACACTATACGCTAATCGCTAACCGCTAAACGCTATTTCACTGTGGACTATCGACTATGGACTAAAAATTAAAAATCCCGCTACTCAATTTAATGAATAGCGGGACTTTTTAATTTTTAAGGGAGCACCGACCTACTCTCCCGATGCCTTACGGCAACAGTACCATGAGCCCTGAAGAGCTTAACTACCGTATTCGGAATGGGAACGGGTGTTTCCTCTCCGGTATAGACACTCCCAAATATTTATTAACTCGTTGGTAATCCGGCGAAGCTGAACACAATAAGTATTCAGCGAAGACGGACCCAAATATTGCGAAGCAAAATTTCAAGCCTTGCCACAAATTATTTTGTTTTTAGGCGAAGGCCTTTTGCCTCTAAAACTTAAACAACAGAATTTCAAAGTGAACGTTTGAGTATTTAAATAAAAACTAACTAAGTGATCAAGCCTATTGGCTGATTAGTACTCCTTTGCTAAAACCCTTACGGGCCTTACACGTGGAGCCTATCAAGGCTGTAGTCTACAGCCAGCCTATAGTCCGACTTACGTCGAACAGGGATACTTAATCTTGAAATGGGCTTGGCGCTTAGATGCCTTCAGCGCTTATCCCTGCCGAACATAGCTACTCAGCATTTGCCCTTGGCAGAACAACTGATACACTAGAGGTTCGTCTTTCCTGGTCCTCTCGTACTAAGGAAAGCTTTTCTTCAAGTATC
>Ga0209514_10003462_pt1:7500-22450 | contig 22450 bp, 12 predicted proteins | sample Subgrocontami58m_FD_187452 | JGI IMG/M metagenome (GOLD analysis project Ga0209514, IMG submission 187452) | Subsurface groundwater microbial communities from S. Glens Falls, New York, USA - GMW37 contaminated, 5.8 m (SPAdes) (version 3) | ecosystem: Environmental > Aquatic > Deep...
TCCTCGGACTACTGAAATGGTTTACTTCGTCCGGTTTCACCCCGTATAACTATGTATTCATCATACGGTTACGCCGTATTACCGGCGCAGGGTTGCCCCATTCGGAGATCTGCGGATTAACGCCTGTTTGCGGCTCCCCGCAGCATATCGCTGCTTACCACGTCCTTCATCGCACTGTTTGACCAAGTCATCCACCATAAACCGTTAGTAGCTTGACCACAAAATTAGAAAATATTGCCTACTCTCTTTTTGTAAAACGCCCTCGAAAATTGCGTTTTACAAAACGTCACCCTGAAATTAAGTTGTCAAAGAACATTTGATACAAAAAAATGCGCAAATAAATTTGCGCTGGAAATCCATATGTGTGCACATTCGCTCGCTGTTTTGCTTGTCGCAAAACTACGCTCGCTTAAGTCACTTTAAAATTTTCTTGTCGAAAATTTTAAAGTGGAGGTGATCGGAGTTGAACCGACGACCTCATGCTTGCAAAGCACGCGCTCTCCCAACTGAGCTACACCCCCGAACTTTTGCTAACGCAAAAGAAATCCGAAACTCAAAATCCAAAAGTCAAAATTTTGTAATTTGAAATTTGACATTTGAAATTCTAAAATTCGCGAAGCAAATTTTTGATGGTGGGCCCAAGAGGTTTCGAACCTCTCACCCCCGCGTTATCAGCACGGTGCTCTACCGACTGAGCTATGGGCCCATATCACAAATAAACACAGTTGATATTTTAGAAATCCATAGCTAGTCGCGTGTCAGACGGACACAGACTTCACGTCTTAAATGCATCTGCGCTCATCTGTAAATAATACTCTGTGTCAATCTGCGCAAGAAAAATTTAGCCAAAAAATTGGGAGTAGAACCGGCTTTCACTTATTCAATATAAAACATCATTCTCTAATATATTTTCAGTCGCTTGCCCGAAGGCAAACTGTATGAAAAATAAATTAGAAAGGAGGTGATCCAACCGCACTTTCCAGTACGGTTACCTTGTTACGACTTAGCGCCAGTCACCCTGCCTACCTTCAGTCCGCATACGCGGAATTTCGGGTATTCAGAGCTCCCATCGCTTGACGGGCGGTGTGTACAAGGCCCGGGAACGTATTCACGGCGTCGTAGCTGATACGCCATTACTAGCGATTCCGGCTTCATGGGGTCGGGTTTCAGACCCCAATCTGAACTGAGGGATGTTTTAGCGATTGGCGCCACCTTACGGTTTAGCAACGCTCTGTACATCCCATTGTAACACGTGTGTAGCCCAGGGTATAAAGGCCGTACGGACTTGACGTCATCACCACCTTCCTCCTCGTTATCCGAGGCAGTCTCTCTAGACTTTCCTTATAATAAGCTTACGCCTAATACAAAGTGGTAACTAAAGATAATGGTTGCGCTCGTTGCAGGACTTGACCTAACACCTCACGGCACGAGCTGACGACAGCCATGCAACACCTGTGTAAGTTCTCGATTTAACGAGTCATCTCCCTTTCAGGTTCTTACTTCCTACATGTCAAACCCTGGTGAGGTTCTTCGCGTAGCATCGAATTAAACCACATGTTCCACCGCTTGTGCGGGCCCCCGTCAATTCCTTTGAGTTTTAACCTTGCGGCCGTAGTCCCCAGGTGGGGCACTTAACGAGTTATCTTACGACACCGACCCTTGCGAGCCGGCACCTAGTGCCCATCGTTTACGGCTAGGACTACCAGGGTATCTAATCCTGTTTGCTCCCCTAGCTTTCGCAGTTCAGCGTCAGAATCGAAATAGAGAAATGCTTTCGCTATTGGTATTCCTATCGATATCTACAGATTTCACCCTTACACCGATAATTCTATTCTCTTCCTTCGACCTCAATCCTGATAGTTTTGAATGCAGTTTCCCGGTTAAGCCGAGAGATTTCACATCCAACTTATCAAGTAGCCTACCTGCCCTTTACACCCAGTGAATCCGAGTAACGCTTGCCACCTCCGTATTACCGCGGCTGCTGGCACGGAGTTGGCCGTGGCTTCTTCTACTGGTACCGTCAATTCTGTGGCTATTGACCACATTTTTTCTTCCCAGCTGAAAGAGGTTTACAATCCGAAGACCTTCATCCCTCACGCGGCGTCGCATAGTCAGACTTTCGTCCATTGCTAAAGATTCTCGACTGCAGCCTCCCGTAGGAGTCTGGGCAGTGTCTCAGTCCCAATGTGGCTAAACATCCTCTTAGACTAGCTACCCGTCAAAAGCCTTGGTAGGCCATTACCCTACCAACTAGCTGATAGGCCGCGAGCTCATCTTAAGGCATTCTTGATTGCTCAAAAACTTTAATTTTAATATCATGCGATATCAAAATGTAATCTGGTATTAACCTCGCTTTCGCGAGGGTATCCTAGACCTTAAGGTAGATTACTCACGTGTTACTCACCCGTTTGCCGCTTTCCCTTGCGGGATCGCTCGACTTGCATGCCTAATCCACGCCGCCAGCGTTCACTCTGAGCCAGGATCAAACTCTCCAAAATTTTGGCTATTAATCTCAAAGAACGGTTTTTTTTCCGCCGTAGGCGAAAAAAATCCACTTCATAAATCAAGAAGTGGATAAAATAAAAAAGGCATCAAAGAGATGCCTTTTCACAACTCTCGACTATAAATGTCTTAAATTACTCTAACTTGTCAAAAACCTTAAATGTGTTTTTTTGCTCATAATTTGCAAAACTTGCCCATGTGGGCAGTAATAAAATATAACACAAGAGGTTTTTTTTGTCAAGCCCTAAATTAATTATTTTTTAAGGGTTACGCTGCTAAATATGAAACCTTGCTCCTATTTATTCGCCTTGTATTTACCGGCGCTTTCAAAGATAAAACTTCTTGCCTGGTTCGGGTCTGATAATGTGGCGAATTCCAGGTCTATCTGCTGATCCAGGACCGTGACTGCCGGCTTCTTGTCAGCTGTGGTTATAAAGCTTAACACGTCTCCATCCTTGGAGTGCGCAGCCTTTAATAGCGGCAATTCTGCCACTACTACTGCCTCTTGCTTTGAAGTATCCAGGCCCACATAATCAAGCCTGTGGTCTTTGGTCCACTCTATCTTGACCTTCAAATCGCCCTTTACTTTTTTCAATACCTTATCCGGAATTGCGACTGCCCATTCATCCCAGCCCTGGTGCGGGTGCACAACGCCGACCTCGGTCCAGGATTTATTATTGACCAGGACAAACACGTGCAGAGATTGGACGCTTACTGCATTTAACATCGGATTCTCGTACCAAGGGCATTTCAAATCAGTGCGCATAATCAGGCGCGCGCCGTTATCCTTGGTTTTCAAGGAGCCAAAGTTAAGCTCCATGATTTCGCCTTTCTTGCCGTAGAAACTTTGCTCTTCTGTTGACTCGATGTAGGCAACCTTAGCCAGCTGGTCTTTTTTATGTTTATCAACAGCTGAAAGCGCAGGCACTGGTATCTTGTAAGTCAGGATATTGCCTTCAGGAGTCGGAGCAATGCTCACGTCTTTTGGATGGTCAACCTGGATAAGTTTTACCATATCTATCCAGCTGGTCTCATCTTCGCTGTCTACGATATTGATTAAATATTTGCCGTCTTTAGCAACCAGAGGCTTCATCAACTTGTAAAAATCATGATAATACATCGGGTTACCGGCAGGCAATATATCATTATCCTTTACGAATTCAGAACCGTTCCAATTGTAGATGTACGGACAGGACCATTTCTTAGTAGTGATATTCTTTACTAAGATTTCAGCTTCGGCGGGTATATAATTATGCTTCGTTGCGGTTACTTGGATAGTGCCTGTGCCCTGAGTCGATGCCTGAAAAATAACTTCGCCGTTGGCGCCTGTGATACCTGTTGCAAAAGAATCCCCGGTCTTATAGCTAGTTACAAGCACTCCCTCTATTGGCTGGCCGCTGCCATCCTTAACCAACACAGAATAATTATAATTTCTCCAGACAAAAGAACCGATAGTTATATTCATTTGTTGCGGTTCGGCGGTCCAGAGTTCCATTTCCGGGTCGCCTAAAAGATTAACCACAAAAAGATTCTTTCTAAACGTTATGTCTGTATCAGGATCAAAGGTCGCGTTGCCGTTAAAGTCATTTACAATCTGCAATTTAGCGTCATAAAGCGCCTGGCCTAAATGATATTTTCCATTCAGGAATAGTTGTTGGTTAAACCGATAATTATCACCATCATCTCCGCTTTGCGCGGGAGAATTCCAGCCAATCCAATAATAGCTTGTTCTGGCTGAGCCAATAAAACCAACTCCCCAATCCGGCTTGTTGTATCCGATTAAAACCGAATCACCTATGGAAAAATTTATATTTTGAGCCGGCGTGTAATAATAATAATCAAATCTGCCGTTATCGCAGGATTCTGCATAAACAACTGAACGCTTATTGCCGTTTGTTATGGTAGTCGTATCTCCTCTTAGGAAATAATTGCTCCTGTCTGGAAGAACCTCATACATATACGCCCTCATATTAGAGCCGTGCGCAGCCCAGTTCACATATGCCCTTCCCTGGCTGACATAAGAAATGAAATTAACCTCACTTAAATCTGCATCCTTGGGATAATTGTTTAAATAATAAAGCCTGTAGTTGGTGATATTTGCCGGATCAAGAAAATCATTCTTAATAAACTGCATTACTGTTGCGCCGTCAGTAGAGGCATCAGCCCTTCCGCCTGCAATAACTGCTTCTTTTGTCCAGGTTCCGACTTCAGGAGTCTTTTCATAAGCAATAAGTTTATTAACCACTGCGGTAAGTTCATTGGCTTTATTAGTAGGGATTCTTCCTACATAAGTATCAGGAATCCAGCGTAAATCATCACTAAGTTCTCCGTATATTCCGGAATCATTAGTATCCCAATCATAAATAAAGCTATCCGCAACGCTTGAATCAGCGCAATCAGCGTAGTAGTAATCCGCAGGCACTACTTCCTGATCACCAGTAAACCAATAAAATCCCGGAGCTCCGACATAACGGGCCGGCAATTTCACGCCTTCTGCAGGCGCCATAGTATCAGGCATGCCCGCGCCTTGCTCGCCGGCAATCAAAAGCCAGTCGAATTTAGCAGAGTAATACGGATTATAAGGAGCGTTGGGGCTTACTTCAGTCAAGAATTTGCGGATTTTTTCCTGTAAATCGACTCCGGAATAATTTGCATCTATCCAATCAGTCGTATAAACCTTTGCCAGAGTGCCTGTTTTTGTTTTCCAGTCTGCCAATGGCTGCATAGCGCTGGCATTTTCAGGTAAAGTGATTATGGCGTATTTTATCGGCAAATTTGCAATAGGTTGAAGAGGAATTATTGTAAGCATCTCGTCAACACCTAGGGTTTTTACTGCCTGGAGCTCCTGATAATTATATATTAGCTTTTTTGCCGTATCTTCAAATGCCGGGCTCCTCTTAGCAACCATCTTAGCGTCTAATCCGGCTTTAGCAGTATCCAGGTTATAATCGATTTTTATTGTATAAGTGTCGTAAAAAACAATTTCACTGGTGCCTAGATTCTGCACCAGGGGGTTAATCGCAACGCTGATAAGACGATGGCCTTTTATTGAATTCTCTCCCAGGACCTTAAAATTTTCAGCCGGGAAATTATTTAGCGTATACTTTAGCCTTGCTGCTGCCAGGTCCGGCCTAACGGGTACTGCAGTATCAGACGGGGCAAATCCCTGGAATACACCTAAATTATTAACAGCGCCCAGGGACCGGCTGGTTGTATTTAAAAGCGTTACATTTACGTCTTTGGCATTAAAAGGGATCTCAAAATAGAGTTTTTTGTGCGGTAAAAGCGGCAGGCCAAGCACAGCATTTAAGCCGTAATCCTTGATTTCGTAATAAAGCTTGCCTCCGGCATCCCGGACTATCGGCGCAGGCACGGTGATCGTATATTGCTGGCTTACCGCGCCTTCGGAATTTGCCTGATGTATAAAGGAGAATATTATGCCTAAACTAAAAATAAAAACTAAAGACGTAATAATACCTACATAGAGTTTTCTACTCATTTTTTCCTCCAGGAAAATTTAGATATAAATTCAGATAGGGAAATACACAGGATTCTTCGTTAGGTTGGATTTGTCTTCGATAAGCTGTGCTATCCATAATATTTGTAACAACTAATAGCAAAGCGGCTGGTAACATATAAGTATACATACCTGTAGCCTATTTGTCAAGCCGTACTTTTTAAATAATTCGCAAAAGTTGACATTTAGTTTGGACCTGTTGTTGCTGTCTGCGTAGTTGTAGTAGGCGTACTAGGATTATGCGGATTATTAGGGTTATAAGGGCTGAACACTATTGAAGGCACAGTATCCTCGCCTGTGTAAACCGTGTCAGAGCGGTAAAGACTGCCCATTTGATCGACTTTAAAAGTATGCAACCCGTATATACTCCCCTGTTTAGGCTGAGCAGTTACTGAAAAAGTATTACGGGTTACGGCAGACGACTGGTCAAATTGGAAATTATATTTAGCCTTTGAGCCGGAGGTAAGTAACGGGCCGACTGAAAGCGTAGGATTGACAATGCTCAAACTGCTCAAGTTAGAAGGATAGGTCTTATAAAGAGTCCGGTAGACCTCTAAGGCCGCAGACAATTTGCCCAAAGAAGTAATCGCGTCTGTTTCGCTGCTGCGGATATAAGCAGTGACAAAAGACGGAATGCTCACTGCTAAGAGTATGGCAGCTACTGCGCTTACCAATAAAAGCTCTGTAATTGTAAAAGCCTTTATGACTCTCTTCAATTTAATCACATTTCCCCCTCGACCCTTTAAGCGCGCGCGTCTTTAAGATTTTGCCTTTAGCGCTTAAAGAAGCCTTCGCTGATAAATATGTAATCCTTTACATCTTTTCTGCCCCTGACTTTTGCTTCCGAAGCAAAGTTTAGAATTACCTCATCGCCTTTGTTCAACTTAAGGTATTTATTATCCGAAGAATTAAGCATTAATAAGGCGTCTTTTGCTTTGGCAGAATAAGCGCCGGTAAAAGCCAAACGCTGAATCTTAATCGGCTCTTGGCGTGAAGTATCCAGTAAACAGAAATCAAGCTTGTGTTCCTTTGTCCAGATAAACTTTATCTTCAAGTCGCCGGTAATCCTGGCCTCATATTTAGTCAGGTCAATTGCCCAGATATCCCAGGATTCATGCGGATGGACAACGCCTACTTCCTGCCAGCGCTTGTTATTAAGAAGCACCTGGACGTGCAAAGAATAGCATGATCTCTGCTCTTCATCAACTACTGCATACGCCTCTTTTAAATCCGAACTCGAGACTATCCTCATGCCGTTTGCGGTTTTGTCTACTTTGCCAAAATCGAATATCAGAAAATCTCCTTTTTTGCCGTGATAATAACCATTTCCTTTAGTAGACGCAAGGCTTAAGATATCTTTGCCTTGCGCGTCTATAATTTTTAAAGGCTTCATCAAGCCTTTTTCATTATAAGTCAAGGCGCTGCCATCCGGCGTAGGAGCAATTTTTACCCCGCGCGGATGAATTACCTCTAGTAAGCCTACATGGTCTAAATAGCTTTGTTCATCAAGAAGCTCGGCAATTTTTAACTCAATAATACCTTTTTCGCTCGGGCGCACAGGTTTTGTAATCAGGTAATAATCAGTATATTCGTTGCCTTCGCCTCCCGGGATAATATCATTATCCTGAATGAATCCTTTAGCTGTCCGGACCAAGAGATACGGGCAAGTGCTTTGTCGCGTACCACCAGGACAAGGCGGAACACTACTAACGCAGCCTGTGCCGTTACAGCTAGAACAGCACAAACCTTGGCAAGGATTTGACGGAGGATCGCAAGGAGGACGAGGACAATCATCCCCTGGGTCACCATGGCCAGAAGTACCGCCTGGGCTAATACCAATCGGCGCCCAATCTGTCGGGGGAGTCAAGGCATAATAAGCAACGCCGTTCGCTTCTGATGTGCTGGAACCAATCTTAAAATAGCGCACACCGGTCTTACCCGGCTGTGAAGGGTCAGCGAAAATCCTAAATGCATAAGTAGGCACAATGTCAGCTTCCGTAGAAATCCGGAAATCATACCCCTGCTTTTGGCCTAAAGCTAATTTTTCGTCGATTAAAGCCGGACGAGTAGCGCGTAATTGGCTAAAAGTAGTAGGATACGTGCCGTACAATGTCCGATACGTCTCAAAAGCAGTAGCCAGCTTATAAAGATTTGTCAAAGCTGCTGTCTCATTACCGGTAATGCTGGTGCGCAAAAAATTAGGCAGGACAAAAACAAGCAACAAAGCTGCTACCGAGATAATCACGGCTAATTCTACGGTGTTAAACCCTTTCATTATTTTACGGATCTTCGCTTTCATTTTGCACCTCTCCATTTTTATGAACTAAACTAGTTATAAAAAAACCTATTCCGCTTGGTAAAAACTTGGAATAGGCTATAAGTTGCTTTCGGTAGCCAGACTATCCCTTGTCCCAAACAGGATTCTTAGCTTTGCCCCGTCTTCGCTAAATGCTTGCGCGTTTAGCTTCGCCGGGCCAGGCATAGCTTAAGACGTAAGTATTTAAGCGAAGCCTGGGCCCCAGTTTTTCAACTGGTTTGCCTTTTTCGAGCATTTACTAGTTGTCAACATAAAGTATAGCACAAATTTGCGCCTATTTCAAGCCTGAGGCAATAAATCTAATTATTACAACATGTTTAAAATAAAGGTGTTATGTAAAATACAACGCCTTATGTTTATAATTAAATCTTGCCTAAAACCTTTAATTATGATAGACTAATTTAACTTGCTTGTCAACAACTTCTTGTCATGTTTAATGTTAGGAAATAAATAAAATCAGCGATCATATGAAAAAAATCAGGCTTGATAAGAACATTATAAAGGTCGTATCTGCCTCGATAATCATTGCCTTAGCCTATTCGTTCTCCTACGAAAAATTGCCTGCCTTAAACAATTTATCCTTAAAAACCTCGGACTTATTTGCCAATCTTGCTTATGATATAAAACCAAGGCCCAAGGCAATTAAGGATATCTGCATTGTCATCATTGATGACGAATCATTCGTTAAATTGCAGAAAAAATGGCCCTGGCCGCGAAGCACTATATCGCTATTTCTTGAGCGCCTTAACGAATATAAACCCAAAATTGTAAGCCTAGATCTCTCCTTCATCGGCGAAAGCCAGGATAAAAATGATGATGTGTTACTGGCTCAAGCGATTAGAAATTCCGGAAACGTTATTTTAAACGGCTACATCGGCCCGGATGGAAGTTATAATAAACCTTACCTGCCATTCCAGGAGGCAAGCCTTGATATGGGTTTTGTAAACAAACCCCGGGATAAGGACCTGACAGTGCGTAATTCCCGCCTGCTTTATCCTAAAAAAAATGACTCTGAAAGCTTATACCTATCATTCGGCTTAAAAAGCGCCCTGCATTACCTCGATATAGGGCCAAATGATATTTATGTAAAGAACAATTCCTTTGTCATAAACCATTTAAGGAATAACCAAAAGCCAAGACAGCTGGCAATACCCATTAGTAAATCCGGTACTGTGCGGTTGAATTTCCAGGCGAAACAGAAAGATTTTGCAGTAATCTCTTTTTACAAGGTCATTAAAAAAATAGCTCCGGAAAAAAGCATTGCCGGAAAACTTGTAGTCGTGGGGGTCACGGCTGAAATATTCCACGACATTTACTCTACGCCTCTGGGGCTGATGCCGGGAGTAACGCTCAATGCCAATGAAATATTAATGTATTTATCGGGTAAGACTATAAAAGATTTACCAAAAGCCTGGCAATTCGTCTTAGTTCTCATGGCCGCAATTTTAAGCGCAATATCCACTTACAAGCTTAAAATTTTAAAAGGCCTTTTCGCGCTTTCTGCAGGGCTCTTAGCACTTTTTTCTATAAATCTCGCTCTCTCCTACTCTAACTTTGCAACTGATTACTTCGGCCCCTTATTTATCGCCTGTTTCGTCTATCTTGGGACTCAAAGCTATAAATATGTCCGGCTGCTCGTCGAGGCAACAGTCTTAAAGACTATGGCAATCACTGACGGACTGACCGGGCTTTATGTGCACCGATACCTGATGCTTAAACTTGAGGCGGAATTCAACCGTTCAATCGAAGAAAATACCCAGCTTAGCTTCCTGATCATGGATATCGACCATTTTAAAAATATAAACGATACTTATGGCCACGAGGAAGGCAATGTGATATTAAAAAATATCGCTAAAGTTCTGCAGGATGCCAGCCGCAGGGTAGATATCGTGGCCCGCTATGGCGGAGAGGAATTCTGCGCAATACTGCCGTCTACTGCAGAAAAAGGCGCTAACATTTACGCAGAACGTATCAGGAAGGCAATCGAAGAATTTGATTTTCCCTATAAAGAAAACCAGCCTGTTAAAGCTACTATAAGTATAGGCATTGCGTCCTTAAAAGTAGCCAATCCCCAAACAGCCCAGGAATTGATTGCTTTTGCCGATAAGGCGCTTTACAAAGCAAAAGAGACCGGAAGAAACAAGGTCTGCAATTTTAACCCGCCGCCAGTTTCAGAAGAGAAAAATAAGTCTTGAGGAATTTTGTAACTCGTAACGGAGTAACTAGTAATTAGTAATTATTTTTAAATTACCCGTTACTCGTTACCAGTTACTAGTTACTAAAAAGGTGGAATTTTACGGAAGGATTATTTTTAAAAATCTTGTCTTGCCGACTTTTAGCGTGCCGCAACGGTTAATAACAAATTTCTCGTCTTTTATAACTTCATTTTCAAAACGCACTGCCGCGTCTCTCAATAGCCTTCTCGCGTCATTTCCTGATGCGACTACTTTACTCTCCATGAGAATTGTAAAGATAGTCTCGCCCCTGGCGTTTTTTAGCCTATGCTCCTGGGCCAGTTCCGCGAGATTGCCTTTGCTGAAAACTGCCTCAAAATCACTTCTTGCCTTTGCCGCTAATTCCGGAGAATAAAATCTTGTAACAATGCCCTCGGCAAAATTTAATTTTGCCTCTTTAGGGTGCATCTTTTTTACGGCCTCAAGATTATCCTCGGTGAGCAGTTCATAGTAACGGATCATCAGCTCGTCGGATATTGACATAAGTTTTCCAAAGATCTCCCGGGGCGGCTCGGTTATGCCGACAAAATTATCATAACTCTTAGACATCTTCATTTTGCCGTCCAGGCCTTCAAGCAAAGGCAGCGTAATAACAACCTGCGGCACTTTCCCGAACGACCTCTGCATATCCCTGCCGACAAGCAAGTTAAATTTCTGGTCAGTGCCTCCCATCTCGATATCGGCATCAAGTGCAACAGAATCATAACCCTGCATCAAAGGGTATAAAAATTCCACGACGCTTATGGGTTTACCTTGTTTTAACCTGTTGGAAAAATCATCGCGCTCAACCAGGCGGGCAACGTTATAACGGCTGGCAATATCTAAAAATTTATCCAGGCTCAAGCTTCGAAACCATTCTGAATTGTACCTAACTTCGAGATGCTCCTTATCCGTCAAAAGGATTTTTGCAACCTGTTTAAGGTAGGTCTTGGCGTTATCGGCAACTTCTTTTTTAGTAAGCATCTTCCTGGTCTGGGATTGCCCGGAAGGGTCGCCGATCAAGGCAGTGTAATCGCCTATTAAAAGTATCGCCTTATGATTTAAATCCTGGAAGGTCCTTAGTTTCCTTAAAAGCAGGGTATGTCCGAGGTGGATATCGCTTGCGGTAGGGTCAAAGCCGGCCTTTACGCGTAACGGCCGTCTGGCTTTGAGGGCATTGTTGATATGGCCCGTCAATTCTTCTTCGCTGATTATTTCAACGGTTCCGCGCTTTATCTTATCGATTTGGCCTTTTATATCAATCTTGGTCATTATTCTTTAGCGCTTAAGCCAATCTTCATCGCGTCTACGTCAACCTTGATAATCTTTGCCTGGATTTTATCGCCGGGCTTTAATTGATCTTTTTTTTCATTGTCAATTTCGCCGGTATATATAAGTCCTTCCAGATCATCGGCCAATTTTACGAACACGCCGAAATTCGTGACCGAAGTCACCTCAGCATCAACGACCTTGTCCAGAGAGTATTCCTGGGCAATTCGCGGCCAGGGATTCTCTCCCAGCTGCTTTAAGCCTAAGGCTATTCTCTGATTTTTTGCGTCTATGGACAAAATTATAACTTCGATTTTTTGCCCCTTTTTCAAGACTTCCTGGGGATGGTTGATTTTCCTGGTCCAGGAAAGGTCTGAAATATGGATCATGCCTTCTAAATTATCCGGCAACTCTACAAATGCTCCGTAATCGCTGAAGCCCCGGACAGTGCCGGCAATCTTCATCCCTTGAGAATATTTTTCTCCCACTATCTCCCAGGGATTGGCCTCAAGCTGTTTTATGCTCAAGGATATCCTTTTGCTTTGCTTTTCTATACTTAAAACTTTCGCTTCCACGATATCCCCGATTGCGAAAGTCTCTTTTAAGTCAGCTATTCGTTTGCTCCAGGAAATTTCCGAAATGTGTATCAGGCCTTCTATGCCTTTTTCCAGTTCGACAAATAAGCCGTAATTCAAGATGTTGACAATTTTTCCCTTTAGTTGCGTACCAATAGGGAACTTATCTTCGATCTTTTCCCAGGGATCAGGAGTGCGCTGCTTTAGCCCCAGGGAAACCTTTCCGCTCTCCCTGTCCAGATTAAGTATTGCGACCTCTATCTTGTCTCCTATTGCCACAACTTCCGAAGGGTGCGATATACGCGACCAGCTCATGTCGGTGATATGAAGTAACCCGTCCACGCCGCCCAGGTCCACGAATGCGCCGAAATCTGTAATTGCCTTTACTATGCCCTGACGGCTATCGCCGATTTTTAATTCTTCCCAGAGTTTTCTTTTTAAGACTTCTTTTTCTTTCGCATACGCATCTTTCCTGGAAACTACCAGACTGCGCCGCTGATGGTTTATTTTGACAATCTGAAATTTGAAGATCTGGCTGATAACTTCGCTTTGGCCCTTGCCTCTAAAGGTAGACAAGGATTCGGGTAAAAACGCATCTATGCCCATAATCTCGACAGTGTAACCGCCTTTAATTTTTGTCTTAACTCGGCCATCTAAAAGCTGGTCTGTCTGGGCTATTTTAGCTATCTGCTCCCAGCCTTTCATCCTGGTAACTTTCTCTTTAGATAAGACGACCATTCCGTCTTCGCTTTCTAAGGCTTCAATAAGGACTTCCACCTCTTTGCCCACTTCTAATTCTTCAGGCCTAAACTCCGATGCAGAAATCATGCCTTCGGATTTATAGCCTATATCAATCATTACCTCCTTGGGGCTTATACTGATAATCTTACCCTTTACTATCTGGCCTTCGCTGAAATTTTTAAAGGTCCCCAGATACAAGTTACCTAAAACATCGTTCTGATCTAACATTATCCTTTCACCTCTGATTTTTGAATTTTTCCGCCCAACTTTGGCGGACCCGCCTTTGGCGGGAAATAGCCTCAAACTAAGGCTTATTTAATCCTATTACGTTAACCTAAATCCATACGGAAGTCAAGTAAAAAACTACCAACTGGTGTTTTGTTTTTTACGGGTGCCGCAAATACTTTTGCGGCCAAGCGTTTGCCGACTGGCGGTCAAATTTCGCGAAGTGCCGCAAATACTTTTGCAGCCAAGAAAAATCAGCTACAGATTATACTGCAGGCAGATTTTTCTTGATCTTGAGGAGTGAAGCGACGAAAGATCTTATTGTACTGGTAATAAACTACAGTGTAGCCAAAACCGCTTCCAGGCGTTTCAAGGCCTCGCCATATTCTTCATTGCGCCCGATAAAAAACGGCTTACTGAATGTTACGTTGATTTTAGAGCCGGCCTGTACACGATTAGTATCCTTAGGCATGGCTTTTTCGCTGCCTTCAATTTTAGCAGCAATGATCGGCACGCCGGATTTCTTTGCCAAAAGTAAAAACCCTCTTTTTAGCTGATGAAACGATTCTTGAGGGCTTTCCAGGCGCCTGCCTTCAGGAAAGACAACTAACGCCCGGCCCTTATCTAAGAGCCTAAGCGAATCCTTTATTGACTTAAGGTCAGCTCTATCGCGCTTGATGGCAATGACGCCTACTGACTTCATCCAGGCGCCAAAAAACCGCTTGTCGAACAAGTCTCTGCGGGCCATAAAGGTAAGTATCCGCGGACAATTTACACCTATGGCTACGGGGTCAATGAAACTCAGGTGGTTAGATATTAATAGAAAAGCGCCTTTACTAGGAATGTATTCCCGGCCGCGGACATCATACTTTATAAAAAAAACGAATTTTGAAATAACATAAAAAATGAATCTGGAGACAATATAGGGTATTAACACTTGGTTATCATTTTCCTACCTTCGGCAATCAACTTTTCTGCTTCAAGCTTGGTCTTGGCTTCAGAGTAAACTCTTACAATCGGCTCGGTACCCGAACCGCGCAACATCAGCCAAGTTCCATCCTTACAAATAAATTTTAGCCCATCCTTCCTGTCAACGCGCATAACTGCTTTACCCAAAATACTAGTTGGGATTGCAATATTATTTATATTGAAATTTCCGACTTTTTCCAACCTCACACTGTCTTTGGTATAATAGTAACTGCCGAATTCACTCTTTAATTTCTTCAATACCCCGTTAATCCCAGAATGCCTGTAAGCGAGCATCTCCAAAATAAGCAATCCGGCTAAAGAACCGTCGCGTTCAGGGATATAATCCTGAAAACCTATGCCGCCGGCCTCTTCGCCGCCTACCAGGATATTTTTAGACATCATCAACTTGCTTATATATTTAAACCCAACAGGCGTCTCGAATAACTCTAGCTTCAAGCGCTGGCAAATCTTATCAATCATCGAAGAACCGACTATGGTTTTAACCACCGCTCCCTTTTGCTTGCGGTCCTCTACCAGATGCAAAATCAACAGGCAAAGTATGACCTGCGGACTGATAAATTCGCCGTTTGAGTCAACCGCGGCAATCCTGTCAGCGTCTCCG
>Ga0209514_10003463_pt1 | contig 22445 bp, 18 predicted proteins | sample Subgrocontami58m_FD_187452 | JGI IMG/M metagenome (GOLD analysis project Ga0209514, IMG submission 187452) | Subsurface groundwater microbial communities from S. Glens Falls, New York, USA - GMW37 contaminated, 5.8 m (SPAdes) (version 3) | ecosystem: Environmental > Aquatic > Deep subsurface >...
AGCTCGTGGAGGTCCTCGGGCGTGAGCTGCCCCGCGTGGACGACGAGGGCCCCTGCGAGGATCGAAAGCGTGGCGAGGATTCGCTGCATGAGGACTACTTGTTCGGCGGCTTCTTGAAGTAGGTGGAGATCTTGTAGTTTAGCTTCGTCGATTCCTTCGCGGCGGGCGGGGGGTTCACGGAAGGGGGCTTCTTCCCCTCGCTCATCGGCTTGTCCGCCTGGATGATGAACTGCTCGCCGCAGGCGACGCACATCCCCTGGCGGCCGACAAACCTCGGCGAGAACTTCAGGCGGGTGCCGCATTTCCCGCACGTCATCTCGATCTTATCCAAGGTCGGCTGCCTTTCCGTGGAATCGCCCTGCCTTAGATCATAGCATCGGCGTTTCCGGACCTCCAAACAAAGTCCGAATAGGACCCGTAGACTCATACTTCTGGTTCCCCTGCACCTGCCCCGGAGGCTCCATGCCCCGCGTCACTCTCCTCCTCGTCTCTCTCGCCCTCCTCTCCCCCGCCGTCGCCGAGGACCGCAAGCGCGGCCACACGGAGGTCTTCAAGAAGGCCGGCCCCGCCATCGTCGGCATCAACAGCCAGAGGGGACGAAACGGCTGGTTCGGCACCGGCACGATCATCCACAAGGACGGCTACATCCTCACCTCGACCACCGTCGTCCCGCCGGGCGTCTCGAAGATCGTCGTGACCACCGCAGACGGGAAGCACCACACCGCGAAGCTCCTCGGCGCGAGCGTCGACAAGGAGGCCTCCCTCATCCAGATCGAGGGGAACGACTGGGCGCACGTCGACATGGGGACCTCGGCGGGCGTCGAGCCGGGGCAGGTCACCTACACGATGGGGAACGTCCTCAACAGCATCACGCAGGACAACGAGGTGTCGATGTCGTTCGGCATCGTGAGCGGCCGCTACGAGATCACCGAGGCGATGGAGGGGGCGAGCTACAAGGGAGAGGTGATCGAGACGAGCGCCGCGGTGAACCCCGGCGTCGACGGCGGGCCGCTGCTCGACGCGGACGGGAAGGTGATCGGCATCCTGAGCCTCAGCTACTCGCGCGTCCGCTGGCTCGGCGTCGCGGTCCCGATCGACGTGATCCGCCCGTACGTCCAGGGGCTCGCGCCGGAGGCCTTCGGCGCGCCGCCCGCGCGGACCAACCAGGGCAGCGGCCCCGGCTACCTGGGCGTCGTCGCGGCCGACGAGGAGGACCCGGGGACGGGCATCCCCGTGACCGAGGTGAACCAGGGGAGCCCCGCCGACCGCGCCGGCATCGCCAAGGGGGACCGGATCCTCGAGGTCGACGGCAAGGCCGTCCACTCCGCGAAGGAGCTGGAGAAGATGATCCGCGCCATGAAGTCAGGCCAGCAGGTGCGCCTCAAGTTGAAGACCGAGAGCGGGCCTGCGGACATGACCATCACGCTCGACCGCGAACCTCTGTAGGGGAAGACGGAGAGGAAGACGCAAGTTTCAATCTGCAATCACGCAGTTGTGCGGAGTACCATCGTGCATTCCAAGCTGATCGCCCTCGCAGTCCTGGCCGCCCTGCCCGCGTGGGCGGAGGAGGCCTCTCCCGATGCCCTCGCGGTGCAGCGGGCGTACGCGGAGGTTTTTAAGAAGGTCTCCCCCGCCATCGTGTCGCTCGACATCGATCTGGAGGCGCGGGAGAAACCGAAGAGCCGCGCCCAGCGCCTCCAGGACATGATGACCCCCGCGGCGCTGCGGGAGTACTACAAGCGGCCCGAGGGGCCGGTATCGGGCGTGATCGTCGGGAAGGACGGCTACATCCTCACGACCTACTACGCGGTCGACGGGACGGTGCACGGGATCCAGGTGCACCTCGCCGACGGGCGGACGCTCGACGGGAAGCTGCTGGGCCGCGACCAGGCGCTCGACCTCGCGCTCGTGAAGGTCGACGCGAAGGGGCTTCCGACGCTGGAGCCCGCGGACGTCTCGAAGGTGCGGGTCGGCGAGTTCGTGATGATCGTGGGACGCTCCCCCGACCCCGAGCGGGCGAACATGACGGCGGGGATCGTGAGCGCCGACGGGCGGAACTCCAACACGGCGATCCAGACCGACGCGGAGATCGACTACGGCAACATCGGAGGCGCACTCGTCGACCTGGACGGGCGGATCGTGGGGATCGCGGCGCAGCTCTCGACGCAGGAGTACGGCCTGAACAGCGGCGTCGGGTTCGTGACGCGGTGGGACTGCGTGGAGCGGACCCTCCCCGACCTGAAGGCGGGGAAGGTCGTGACGCGCCCCCCGTCGCCGTTCCTCGGCGTGCAGGCGGCGGAGGGGGCCCTCGAGGTGGAGGGGGCGCAGATCGACCAGGTGCTGCCGGACAGCGCCGCGGAGAAGGCGGGCCTCCGGAGCGGCGACGTGATCCGCGAGTTCCAGGGCGAGAAGATCAAGGAGTGGGAGGACCTGTCGAAGCTGATCCACCTCTGCAAGCCCGGGGACGAGGTGAAGCTCGTCGTGCGCCGCGGCGATACGGACATCGAGATCGAAGCGGTTCTGGGCGAGAGGAAGTAGGACGGAGAAGTTTCAAGACTCAATGTGCAATAGGCAAGTCGTCGGAGCTCGAAGGAGCGTTTCATGAACCGCGTCTGGATGGCCTCGCTGGTGATCCTCCTCTCGTCAATCCCAGCGAGGGCCGACGACCCGGTGGCCGCCGCGCGCGGCGTGGAGGCGGCGGTCGAGCGGATCGTGGACAAGGTCGTCCCCGCGTTCGTCTTCATCGGCGGCGGGAGCGGCGTCTGCATCTCCGAGGACGGGTGGTTCGTCACGAACTTCCATGTCGTCAATTCACCCCAGGGCATCATCAAGCGTTGGCGTGTCAAGACGCCCGACGGGAACTCGTGGCTCGCCGAGGTGGTCGGCACCGACACGCGGGGCGACATCGCATTGGTCAAGATGAAGGAAGCTAAGGACCGCCCGCACGTCGACCTCGGCGACAGCGACCTGATGGAGACGGGCGAGTACGTGATCGCCGTCGGAAACCCGTTCCTGCTCGGGAGGCCCGACTGCCGCCCGACCGTGTCGCTCGGGATCGTGTCGGCGAACCACCGCTGCGAGGGGTCCTTCGACTCGCCGAAGAACCTGCAGGGGTACCTCGACTGCATCCAGACCGACGCCGCGGTAAACCCGGGGAACTCGGGCGGGCCGCTGTTCAACATGAAGGGTGAGTTGGTCGGGATCAACGGGAGCATCTCTCCGCGCTTCGGCAACCGCGTGAACACCGGGATCGGGTATGCGATCCCGTCGAACCAGATCAAGCGGTTCATCCCCACCCTCAAGGAGGGAAAGGGGAACATGCACGGGGTCGTGGACGGCCTGACGATGCTGCCCAAGGAGTCCGCGGGGGACGGCGCGACGGTCGGGCGGGTGAAGCCGGGCTCGGACGCGGAGAAGGCGGGGTTCGAGAAGGACGACCTGATCGTCGAGGTCCAGGGGATGCCAACGCCGACGCTCGCGCGCTGGTGGGGCGTCGTGTGGACCTGGCCCGCGGGGGAGACGCTCGCGTTCAAGGTGAAGCGCGGCGACAAGACGATCGACGTGTCGGCGAAGCTGTCCCCGCTCGACGAGGAGGAGAAGGCGAAGCAGAAGCCCTACCTCGGGCTGCGTATGGAGACCTCGGAGGACGGGGGCATCGTCGTGCAGGGGGTTTCGCCCGAGTCGCCCGCGGCGAAGGCGGGCGTCCAGTCGGGGGACGTCATCAAGTCGATCGACGGCAAGGAAGTGAAGGACGCGGGCGCACTGCTGAAGGTCGTCGGCGAGCACAAGACGGGGGACAAGATCAAGCTGAAGGTCACGCGAGAGGGGAAGGAGATCGAGGTGGAGGTGACGCTGGAGGCGAGGAAGTAGCGCTTCGCGAACTCCAACTCCAAAGGCCAACTCCAAGAAACCCCAACTCCAACTCCAAGAGAACTCCAACACCAACTCCAAGTCGCCACGAAGCGCACCTGGAGTTGGAGTTGCTGTTGGAGTTTCTTGGAGTTGGCTCTTGGAGTTGGAGTTCGCGTAGCGCTACCGGTCGAACGAGAACCCCTTCCGCTCGGCCTCCTCGCGGACCGCCTTCTTCACCACCGCGTCGAATCCCGCGTCCGCGTTCAGCGAGTTCTTCTCGATCTCCGTCTTGATGAATCCGTCGCGCTGCGCGGCCAGCTCCTGGATCCGCGCCTTCACCTTCTCGCGCTCCGCGTCCATCTTCGCGATGTGCTCCTTCTTCTGCTCGAGCGTCATCCCGCGCATCGCCTCGGGCAGGTCGGCGTCCTTCACGTCCTCGAGCTTGAACCCCTCCTGCTTCGACGCCTCGACGAGGTCCCAGTCGTCGGAGCGGTAGAGCTTCCCCGCCTTGCACGAGGCGCGCTGCGCGATGGCGTCCTGCGGCGCCGCAGCGGGCCCCGCGCCCTTGGCCGCCTCGTCCTGCTCCTCCATGCACTTCTCCTTGTCCTTCCCCATGGCGCCGAAGGCGAGGAAGGTCTTGTTGAGGTCGCCGTTCAGCTTCGCCAGCTCCGCGTCATACGGCGTCGCCACGGAGACCACCCCGCCGGAGAGGTCGATCCTCGAGTAGTGGCCGTCGGTCAACCGCGCGATCTGCTGCCACTGCGGCTCCGCCTTCGCGAGGTCGACGTCCCCGCCGTAGACCGTGTTCACCACGACGCCCGCCTCGATCGCGCGCTTCGCGACCTTCTCGAACCCGAACCGCTCCTTGTCCGGGTCCTGGTCGGCGCTCTCGTTCCCGACGACGAACATCACCTTCAGCGCGTCGGGGTCGTGGCTCCACTTCATCTGATCGACCGCCGTCGCCATCACCTGCCCGACCAGCTCGGTCGAGCCGTTCGTGTCCAGCTTCATGAGCTGCTGGTAGACGCCGTCGAGGTTGTCGGTGAGGTCGATGTAGACGTGGATGAAGCCCGTGTCGGCGCCGAACGGGTCGTAGCCGTAGCCGATCAGGCCGATGTGGAGGTCGGGGGTCGGTTTCGCGAGGGCCATCTCGTTGACGATGGCCCAGATCTTCTGCTTCGCGGAGGCGATGATTTGCTCCATGCTCCCGCTCTGGTCGATGCAGAAGACGATGTCGACCGAGACGTGCTTCTCGTCCTTCTCCCCCGCGATGGCGGGAACGAACGAGGAGAAGGCGAGCATCGACGCGGCGGCGCCGACGACGAGGCGATTCCAGAGACCCATGGCTTGACTCCCTTAGAAGTGACGGGCCTTGGACGCTGACTCCGTCGGGTAAGTTCCCGCGCTCTCGACATCGACAGGGCGTCCCGCCCGTCGGACGCACGGGACACGATCCACGAAGGCGCACGAAGACACACGAAAGGGGCGGGAGGCGCGGGGTGGACGATCCACGAATGCGCACGAATCGACACGAATGGTGGGGCGATCAGCGAGGAGGAGTCGAGGAGGGCTTGCGATGGCGCCCCAGGCCGCGCCGTCATGGGTCCTGCGTGTACGACATGGCCGTGTTCCATTCCGGAGAACCGGGCCTTGCGCGAATCACCGCGCCCGAGAACAAGAGGACGTTGATGTCGTCGTCGCCGCCAGGGCTGTGATTCGTCGGGCGATCGCAGGCGATTGGCCATGAAGCCTGCCAAAGTCCGTCTTGCACCTCCCCACCTGGAATCGTTGCCGGGGAGGGAACTCGATAGTCGAGTGTCTTGGGCCCCGGACTCGTCCCCAAGACCTCGCAGACGAAAAGGTCGTCGTTCTGCCCGCACATCGACGTCTGTTGAGTCGGGTAGGTCCGCAGAGCGTCCAGGAATTGACGTCCGGCGGCTCTTGAGTAGGGCGGCACACCCGTGGGCGGATAGCAAAAGACGCTGCTACACCACTGCGAGCCCCACTTGCGAATGCAACCCCCGAGTGCTCGGAGATGGCTCGCGCACTCCACCTTCCTCTGCTCCACCCGCCGCGCCCTGGCAATCCGCGCGATCCAGATGCTGCCCAGGATGCTGATGACAGCGACCAGCGCGAGGAGGTCCCTGAGGCGAATGCTCCGGCGCATGCCCTGCGGCGCCTCCCTCATCGACCCGGTCCTCCCCAGCGCGATCGCCCCAACCACGCTGCATCTAGAGCCCGCTCGGACCCCCATTCGTGTCCATTCGTGCGCATTCGTGGATCGTTACTTCAGCGACTCCAAGGGCCCCTCGTCGTCTGCGAACGGATCGGAGAGCGAGATCCGCCGGCGAGGCGACCTCACCCACAGCTCCTTCCAGTTCGCACGCGCATCCATTCCCCGCTCGCGGCAGATCCGGATGAACGCCCCACGCACCCACGCACGCGTCCCCCGAGGCGCACGCGAGATCGCCTCCTCCACCGCGCCGTCCTCCGTCACCCGCCGAGCGAGCCCCTCCGCCGAGAGCTGGAAGTAGTACCCCTCGTCGAAGTCCACCTCGTGGTACTTCAGGTCGATCTTCCGCGCGACGAGCCACATCCCCACCATGTCGAGGAGGTCCTTGTACGACTTTCCCGCCGCCGACAGGCGCGATGCCAGCTCCTGTGACTCCTTCGAGGTGAGCTCACGCTCCACCGCCAGCCGCGCCCCCTCCTCCGTCTGGCCGTCCACCAGGTCCACCTTCTCTGCGAGCTTCAGGATCCACGTCGACCACGGCGCGAGCGACGCGAGCCCCCCCTTCCCCCGCAGCGCCTGCTCGATGAGGTCCAGCTTCGCCACCCAGTCGAGGTCTTTGTAGAGCAGGAATGGGTTCTCCGTCATCGCGACGAGGAGCCCCTCCCACTCCTTCAGGAGCGCGACCGTCCGCTCGTCCTTGCCCTCCAGTGCGGCCGCGGAAGAGGAGGACGTCGCCTCGCGCCCGAGGTAGAACCGCTTCGCCTCCTCCAGGTACGCCCGCTGGATCTCGATCGCGGTGAGCGACCCTCCGTCCGCGAGAGGGAGCCTCTCCGCGAGCCTCACGTCGCGGCTCACCGCGCGGAGCGCCTTCACCGGGTGCCTTAGCCGCAGGCGATCGAAATTTACTCCGGACTCGATCATCCCGATCACCAGGCCCGTGATCCCCGCCTTCAGGCGGCTCGTCGCCTCCGACATGTTCGAGTCGCTGCCGAGGATGTGCAGGCGCTTCCGCGGATGGAAGATCGCCCACGGATCGAGGACGAAGGTCTTGATGTCGATCAGCGGCTTCGTCCGCTCGTCCCAGTAGACGCGGCAGAGGCTCCCGATGCACTCCGTCTTCTGCGACAGCTCGTACCCCGCCCCGCCCTCTGAGAAGACGACGCGTCCCGACCCCGTGAGGATCTGCCGCGTGACGAGGAACGAGATCAGGTGCCGGCGGAACGCGCGGAATATGAAGAGGCGCAGGAACGCCGAGTAGCAGACCGCCCAGGGCCAACTCACGATCCGGCTCACGAACCCCAGGAGCCCGATGAGGCGGTCCTCCGACATCGAGAGGAGGTACGCCCCCAGCCGCTCCAGCCACTTGCGCGCCTTCGCCGCGGGGCCGCGCAGGACCGGGAAGAACTGGCCCACGGTGCACATGACGAAGAGGATCCAGAGCGTGAGGCCGAAGATGACCAGCACGAGGAGGGGCAGGAACGTCAGGGCCGTGACGAACCAGAAGCCGATCCGGAAGAACGGGAAGAGCGCCATCATCACCGCGCGCGACGAGGCCGGCAGCGGGTCGTCCACGAGGTAGTTCTCGTGCGTGCCGTAGAAGTTCCCCTTCCCGTCGGTCGAGTTCTTCCCGAGGCGGAGCGTCCCGTGGTACCCGCGCGCGAGGAGCTTCTCGCGCACGCGGCGGAGCGCCTCCCACAGGATCCGGTCCTGCGCGACCTGGTACGTCGCGAGGTCGTCGGCGGAGAGGCACTCGGGCGTCGAGGCCTCCAGGAGCCCCTGCGAGAAGGCGTGGACCTGCGCCTCGTAGTGGAAGAAGCCGCCGTTCTGGAGGAAGATCCCCTCCTTCGACCTCAGCGAGCGGACGGAGGGGTGCTGCGACTCCAGCGTGGCGCGGAAGAGATCGAAAATCTCGCGCCGGGTGAGATTGGAGTCCGGCGCCGGCGGCGGGTCGAGGACCAGCGCGTACTCCGTTTCAGTGCCGAAGATGCGCTGGTCCATCGCGGGCTCGGGGGCGCCCTCCGGGCCGGGCGGCCGGCTTGGGCTGGGGGGAGGCGTTGTCGGGAACGAGGGCGGCGCTATTCCCCGCCGCCGGGGACGGTCCAATTCTTCACGAAGTCGCCGGGCCGCGTGGCGCTGTCGCGGACGATGCGGTCGTACGTCGCACCCATCCGATCGATCGACGGCTTCTTCGGGGTCTCCACCGGGCGAGTCGTCGCCTTGGGAGAAGTCGCGATCCGGTTCATGGCGTCTCCTTTGATCATGGCCGCCGAGGGCGGACGACAGCCCCGGGCACGCGAGGAATGCTAGCACTGGCCGGGAGCGTTGTCAATCGGCGAACCGAGGGCTCCGAGTGTGGAGACGCGGGAAGTGCGGGGGGGACATGCGAAGATTTCGTCGTCGTAATCGTAGTCGTAATCGTTCTGATCGAGAACGCCGGTTTCGGACGGAACGACTACGATTACGATTACGACTACGATGACGATCCGTGCGGGAGGGAGAGAGAGGCGGTCGTAAGCCGAGTTTTGTTCCGGCCCTTTCAGGCCGGGGCGACCATTCCTCTAGGACCGTGCTCGCGCACGGCCTCCAACGACCTACCCGAGGGCTCGGCCGGACCAGCCTACCCCTCCCCGCTTGCGCAGGGAGGATCGCCCTCCTATTCGGTCTTCCTCCGGGTGGGGTTTGCCATGCCCCCGACGTCGCCGCCGGGGCGGTGAGCTCTTACCTCGCCTTTTCACCCTTACCCTCCTTCGCTCCCGCTTTCGCAGGAGCTACGGAGGGCGGTATGTTCTCTGTGGCACTTTCCCTGACCCGCCCCTTGGGGAGCGGGTCGGCTCCCGTTAGGAGTCACCCTGTCCTGCGGAGCTCGGACTTTCCTCCCCCCGAGGGGCGTTGCCCCTGCGAGGAGCGGTCGCCGCACCGCCTCTCTCTACCTCCCGCAGCGAAATGAGACGGCTCGCTCACGCGAGCCTGACCACGGCGCGCTTACGCGCGCCTCTCCATGAGACGCGGACGGGCGCCTCTCCAGGGAAACAGCTACCGCCCCTGCGCGTTCGCGGATGTCTCCGCGAGGATCTGCCGCTTGTACTCCGACATCTCCGCGTCCGTGAACCGCCCCGTCTCCTTGAGGGCGTCAAGGAACCCCTCCGGGTCCCTCGACACCCGCTCCGAGACGTCCTTCGCCGCGACGATGAACACGGCACTCTTGTCCTTCGCCACGTCGAGAACCATCGGGTAGAGGATCTTCGTCATCGCCCGCGCCACGCCGCTGTCGAGGCGGAAGTACAGCTTCGCGCTGGTCGCGATCGCCTTCCCCTCCTGCCTGTAGCAGAGCACGATGACCCCTCGGCCGTGAATCCTCGGCAGCAGCGGCCCCTGGTAGTACCCCTTCGTGTAGTACACCCTCTTTTCCGCCCCGCGATAGACCTCATAGAGCGACACCTTCACGCCCTCGCGGTCATCCAGGACGACGCACTCCTCCTCCTCGATCGGCTTGATCACGTACTTCCCCAGGTCGAGGGCGCGCACGATCCGCGCCGTCAGCGGCAGGCGGTCGAGCAGGTAGTCGTACGTCGTCACGCTGCTCGCGACCTCCTCCCGCGCGAACTCCGTCGAGAGGCTCGCGCGGTCGGCTACGTCGTGCACCAGGGCCGCCTGCGCCTCCGTCAGGCTGTCGTACGGGATGGCGTAGTCGGGCTCGTCGGCCCCAAGCCGCAGGGCCAGGGCGACGAGGACGGACGCGAAGAGAGCAGGACGAGCGAACATGAAGACCTCTCCGGAACCCGGAATGATACCCCCGGCAAGGGGTTCGGCGCAATCCGGCACCCCTCAGCGTCATTATCGGCCGTTCGACCGGACCGCTTGACGCCCGTTCCTCCCCGACCTAGAATCCGCCGGCTTCCTCGGAGGGGACCTCATGCGCGCCGCCCTGCTGCTCCTCGCCTGCGCCATCGCCGCCTCCGCAGACATCATCCACCTCAAGAACGGCGGCTCGCTCGAGGGGAAGATCGTCGACGACGCGGGAGACTCCATCACGCTGCAGACGAAGACCGGCGGCGTGATGCACGTGAAGAAGGCCGACGTCGACTCCATCGAAAAGAAGCCGTTCGAGGTCCAGCAGCCCGCGCCCCCGAAGGAGAACCCCCCGAGCGCCGGCGGCGGCGAGACGTTCGAGGACCCGATCGCGGGATACCGCCTCCAGTTCCCCAAGGGGTGGCGCCGCGCGCCAAACGAGAAGGCCCTCACCTACGCCGCGCCCAAGGAGGGCGACTACCAGCCCCGCATCGACGTGCGGATCGTCCCGCGCACCGGGACGATCGAGGCCGTCGTCCAGCAGGTGAAGGAGGCGCACGCGGGCCTGAAGGTCGACACCGAGGGGGAGCGCAAGATCGCCGGCGCCGAGGGACACCGGGCGTGGGAGGTCTTCGGCACCTTCCCCCTGCCGAACAAGCCGGGCATCGACCTCGTCTCGCTCGAGGTGACCATCGAGGCGAACGAGAAGGCCAACTTCCTCATCCTCGGGTACTGCTCGAAGGCGACCTTCGCGAAGCACGCGGAGGAGTTCAAGGCGGTCGTCGACAGCTTCACGCTCACGCCCGCCGCGAAGCTCACGCCGGAGCAGCAGAGGGACTTCTCCACCTGGCTCGTGAAGGCGAAGGAGGCCTCCGCGAAGGGCGACGACGCGGGGACGATCGAGGCGTACAAGAAGGCGGCGGAGATCATCCCGACGTTCACGGACCTCCACCACAACCTCGCCGTGCTCTACCTGAAAACGAAGAAGGTCGACGAGGCGATCCTGGAGTACCAGATCCTCACGAACCTCCGCCCGGGGAACGCCGACGACTGGTACACGCTCGGGACGCTCTACACGGGGAAGCAGAAGTTCGAGGACGCGGCGAGGTGCCTGAAGAAGGCGATCGAGATCGACCCGCGGCACGGCAGCGCGTGGAACAACCTTGGCACCGTCCTCCTCGCGAAGGGGGACGCGCCGGGCGCGATCCAGGCCTTCAAGCGCGCCGCCGAGATCCAGACGAACGACGCCTCGCCGCTCACGAACCTCGGGAAGGCGTACGAATCGACGAACCAGATCGAGGCGGCCAAAGAGGCATTCCAGAAGGCGCTCGACCGCGACCCCGCCAACGCCGAGGCACGCGCGGGGCTCGATCGGCTCTCCAAACCGAAGTAGGACCGCATGCCCGACCTTCTGTTCGAAATCGGCACCGAGGAGATCCCGGCCGGCTACCTCCCTCCCGCGATCGCGCAGGCGAAGGAGCTGCTCGCGAAGGGGCTCGCCGACGCGGGGCTCGCCTGCGGAGCGATCACGGGGCTCGGAACGCCGAGGCGGATCGTCGTCCACGCGGCGGAGGTGCCGGCGAAGGCGCCGGACCAGACCGTCGAGGTGACGGGGCCGAAGAAGGCGGCCGCGTTCGATGCGGAGGGGAAGCCGACGCCGGCGCTCGCCGGGTTCATGCGGGCGAACGGGATCGCGGACGTCGCGCAGATCCGCACGGAGGACTCGCCGAAGGGGCCGGTGGTGCGGGCGACGGTGACGAAGCCGGGGAAGAAGGGGATCGAGGTCCTCTCGGCGCTCCTCCCGCGGATCGTCGCCGACCTCGACTTCCCGAAGTCGATGCGCTGGGTCGGCAAGGAGCCGACGTTCGCGAGACCGATCCGCTCCCTGGCTGCCCTTCTCGGCGAGGAGGTGATCCCGATCGTCGTGGGCAGGGGGCGCGCGGGGCGCGTGATCGCGGGGCATCCGTTCCTATCGCCGGGGACGTTCGAGCTGCCGAAGGCGGACCTCGCGCTCTACCAGGCGCTCCTCCGCGAGCGGTACGTCATCGTCGACCCCGCGGAGCGGCGCGCGGCGATCGAGGCGGCGGTCGCGAAGGCCCTTGCGCCGCACGGGGCGCGGATCGAGGAGCCGGAGCTGCTCGACGAGGTCACCTACCTCGTGGAGTTCCCCTTCGCGCTGGAGTGCAGCTTCGACGAGGCGTTCCTCGGGGTGCCGGCGCCGGTGCTGGAGTCGGCGATGACGGAGCACCAGCGGTACTTCCCCGTGCGCGGGGCCGACGGGCGGCTGAAGGCGCGGTTCATCACGGTGATCAACCGCACGGCGACGCAGGCGCCGATGATCCGCGAGGGGAACGAGCGCGTGCTGCGGGCGAGGCTTTCCGATGCGCGGTTCTTCTGGGAGAGCGACAAGAAGAAGCCGCTCGAGACGCTGGTGCCCCGCCTCTCGGGGATCCGCTTCCTGGGGAAGCTCGGGACGATCCTCGACAAGACGGGGAGGCTGCGGAAGCTCGCGGCGGCGCTCGCGAAGCGCGTCGGCGTCGAGTCGCCCCACCTCGATCGCGCCGCGATGCTCGCGAAGGCGGACCTCCTCACGGAAATGGTCGGCGAGTTCCCCGAGCTGCAGGGGGTGATGGGAGAGGAATACGCCCGGGCGCAGGGGGAGCCGACGGAGGTCGCGGTGGCGATCCGCGAGCACTACCAGCCCCGCACGGTGGAGGATGCGCTGCCGGCGACGCCGCTGGGGGCGGTCCTGTCGCTCGCCGAGAAGTTCGACAACCTCGCGGCCTGCTACGGGAGCGGGCTGAAGCCGACGGGAAGCCAGGACCCGTACGCGCTCAGGCGGCAGGCGATCGCGGTGGTGAAGATCATCCTCGAAGGGAAGCTGTCGCTCTCGCTACGCGACGCGGCGAAGGAGGCGCTCTGGCTCTTCCCGGCGGAGCTGATGACGAACGCGACGGCTGCGGACGACCTCATGGCGTTCTTCGCCGACCGGATCTACCAGATGTGCGTCGACGAGGGGAAGCCGTACGACCTCGTGCGGGCCGCGCTCGCGACGGGGTGCGACGACATCGCGGACTTCCGAAGGAGGCTCGATACGCTCGTGGAGCTGTCGAAGATGCCCCTCTGGGCGGGGCTGGTGGAGGTGGTCGAGCGGACGTTCAACATCCAGAAGAACCAGGATATCGCTGGCGAAGTGGACGCCTCGCTCCTTGCGGAGCCGTTGGAGCAGGAGCTGTGGAAGACGTGGGGCGATTTCGCGAAGACCGTCGAGCAGCTCACCCTGGAGGGGAAGTACCGCGAGGCGAGCACGGTCTACCACGACGCGTTCGCGAAGCCGGTGCACGATTTCTTCGACAAGGTCTACGTGAACGTCGACGACCTGCGCGTGCGGAAGAACCGGATCCTGCTGCTTCGGCGGATCAACCACCTCTATTCGAAGCGGATCGCCGACCTCGCCCAGGTCGCGCAGAGGTCGTAGGCGCAACGCAGCCGGGGACGAGATGCCGACGTGGTCGCAGTTGACCGTGGACCTCGTCCTCTTCCTCATCCCCACGGCGATCGCCGTTCGTGGCCTCGTGCGGATGCGACGGGCGGTCCTGGCCGCGGAGGGACTCGCGACGGACGTCGTCGCGCTGGCGGGAGAGACGGAGCGGATCGCGTCGCGGCTCGCAGAGGTCGGGAGCCGCGTCGCGGCGGCGTTCGGGAGGCTCCTCGAGGCGCGGAGCAGGGGGGCGACCGCGTCGAACCGCGCGCTCGAGAGGGTCGCCCGGGGCATCGCGCTGCCGTACGAAGACGGGGAGATCCTGGCCTTCGCGCTCGTCGCGGCGGCGACGATCCTCCTCGCGCAGCCTCCCCAGGCCGTGGCGAGCACCCTCGCGGCCGTCGAGGCGCCGTCCGTGGCGGGCCTGTTGCTCCTGCGGGTGAATGCAAGCGTGGCGGGCCGACGAATCGCCGTCGCGCTTCGGGAGGCGCTTGACGCGGATGCGCGTCCTAGAGCTGGATCGTGAAGCTCCAGAGCAGGAACGATACTGCCGCGCAGCCGAAGGCGGTCCCGACCGACTTCGGGTTGTAGAGGTCCTTCATGAGGATGAGGATCGACACGGGGATGACCATCGAGAAGAGGAGGCGGAAGACCCAGTAGAGGATCGTGTAGTCCCCCTCGACGCGCATCCGGACGATGTCCCCCTCGGGGACGATGACGTCCGACTTCTTCTTCACCGACACGGTCACCGCGCCGTTGCTCCAGGCCAGCTTTCCCTCGAGCAGCTCGCCGTTGCTCCTGCGCGTGACGCTCCCGGAGGGGTTCTGGAGCCCCTTGAAGCACTTCTGGACCGCCTCCATCCTGTCGGCCCCCGCGTCGAAGGCGCTGACGAAGGCGATCCAGATGAAGAGCTTCGAGACCGCGATCACGAGGAGCGGGTGGAGGATCGGCAGGAGGATGGGGTTCATGCCGAAGCAGAAGAAGTTGCTCGACTTCCTCTTGACCACGCCGAAGCGGAAGGCGAGGAGGGCGGGCACGGCGCAGAGCGCCAGGAATACGAAGTGCAGGGCGAATTTCATGGTCCCTCGCTACGGGCGTCGAGGACGCGCGCGGCAGCCTCACGGCTGCCGATCCACGGCGCCCTCACGGGCGCCACTCCATGGCGCGCTCACGCGCGCCTCTCCATGGCGCCCTGACGGGCGCCACTCCAACGTACTAGGCAGGCTTCGCCGACACGCGGGGCAGCCACACCGAGATCCGCGTGCCTCTCCCCTGCCCGCTCTCGATCTCCACCGTCCCCCGGTGGGCCTGGACAAGTCGCTGCACGATCGCGAGCCCCATCCCCGTCCCCCTGGGCTTCGTCGTGAAGAACGGGTCCCCTGCGCGCGCGCGCGTGTCTGGATCCATTCCAGAGCCCGTGTCGATCACCTCGACCCGGACCCCCTCCTCCTCCCGCGCCGCGCGGTCGCCGAGGACGAGGACCGCGGAGCCCCGGCCCGGGACCACCGCGCCGCGGATCACCACCCGGCCCCCGCCGGGCGTCGCCTCGATCGCGTTGATCCCGAGGTTGAGGAAGACCTGCTTGAGCGCCTCGGGGTCCGCCTCGCATTCTAGCCCCGCCGGAACGTCAGTGACAATCTCGATCTGCTTCTCCTCCCGCCGCTTCCTGAGGAGCGTCGCAATCTCGTCGACGAGGCGCGCGAGGTCGACCTGCGTGAGCGTGAGCGGCCTCCCGCGGGCATAGTCGAGGAAGTCGCTCACGATCCGGTTCAGCCGGTTCGATTCGCGGACGACGATCTCCATCAGCTTCTTGTCGTCCCCCTCGAGATTCAGCCCCTCCCCCAGCTCCTGGATCGCCCCGCGCATCGACGCGAGCGGATTGCGGATCTCGTGGGCCATCCCCGCGGCCAGCTCCTGCACCGCCTGCAGCCGCTCCGCGCGCGCCGTCATCGTCTCCAGCTCCCGCCTGAGCGTGATGTCGTCGAGGATCGCGACCACCCCTCGCGTCTCTCCGTCCGCTCCGCGCAGGAGCGAGGTCTCCACCGAGACCCACACCCACTTCCCGTCGCGCGCCCGGAACTGCGCGTCCCGGGCGACCACGACCAGGTCGCGGAGCGCAGCGAAGAGCGGCCCGTGCCTCCCCTCCTCGAGAAGCCTCCCGAACGGCACTCCCTCGACGGGGGTCCCCTCCGCGATCCCGAGCAGGTACCTCGCGGGGTCGTTCGCGAACGCGACCCTCCCTTCGCGGTCCACGGCGAGGACGCCTCCCGACATCGTATGGAGGATCTCCTCGTTCAGGATCCTCGCCTGGGTCAGCTCCCCCGCGAGCCGCCCCGCGAGGAGCGCGACGATGTGGAGCGAAAGGGCGAAGAAGAACAGGTACGGCAGGATGAACTGGAGCCTCCGCGAGACGCGGATGACCAGCTTCGGATCGACGAGCGGCAGGCTCCACCCGACGGGGGAGCTGAGGAAGTAGGCGAGCATGACGCCCGACAGGAGGACCGTGGACGCGGCCGCGATGGCGAGGCTCGCGCGCGAGGAGACGTAGACGGCGGCCGAGAGGACGGAGAGGAAGTAGAGATAGGCGAAGATCGACTCGACGCCGCCGGTGAAGTAGATGAGCGCGCTCTCGAGGACGACGTCGACGCCGATCTCGACCACGGCCATGGTCCGGAGGTCGGCGATCGCGCGGCACGCGAGGAGATAGACGACGTCGACCGCGACCGCCGCGATCAGGACGGAATAGGCGTAGAGATAGGGAACCGTGAACTCGCCCGTCGGCTCCCACTGCAGCACCAGGATCGAGACGATCCCGAAGACGGCGATCGCCAGCCGCACGAAGTGCAGCCACTGCAGCCGACGGAGGAGCGGCCCTCTCGCCTGGTCCACCGGGGCCCCTCCGCTACTTCTTCCTCAGCGTCTCCTGGATCTTCAGGATGGGGAGGAAGATCGAGAGGACGATTCCTCCGACGAGCGCGCCCATCACGCCGATCAGGAGCGGCTCGATCAGGCTCGTGAGGGCCTCCACGGTCGTCTTCACCTGCTGGTCGTAGAACTCGCTGATCTTCTCGAGGAGCTGCTCGAGGGCTCCGGATCGTTCGCCGATCGAGATCATCCTCGTGACCATCGGCGGGAAGACGCCGCTCCGCGCGAGCGGTTCGCCGAGCGTCTCCCCCTTCTTCACGCTCTCCTTCGCCAGGGAGACGGCGTCCTCGATGATCCGGTTCCCGGTGGTCACGCTCACGATCTCGAGCGCCCCGAGGATCGGCACGCCGCTCTGGATGAGGGTTGCGAAGGTCCGCGCGAATCGGCTGACGGCGACCTTCCTGAGGAGAGGCCCGAAGATCGGGACCTTGAGGAGGAACCAGTGCCACTGCCGTTCGCCGGTCGGGGTCTTCTTGTAGACGAGGAACCCCGCGACGGCCGCGGCGATGCCCAGGAGGAGGTAGATCAGGTACCCTGTGAGGAAGCGTGAGACGGCGAGGAGGATCTTCGTCGGCGCGGGGAGGTCGACGCCCAGGGTCTGGAAGATCGACTCGAATTTCGGGACGATCCCGATCATGAGCCCGCCGACGATCAGGAGGATGAGGCACAGCGACACGACCGGGTAGGTCATCGCGCTCTTGATCTCGCGCTTCAGGGCCTCCGACGACTCCATGTACTGCGCGAGCCGGACGAGGATCGTATCGAGGGCGCCCGACGCCTCTCCAGCCTTCACCATGCTGACGTAGATGCGCGTGAAGATCTTCGGGTACTTCCCGAGGGCCTCGGAGAAGTCGGTCCCGCTCCGGACCGACTCGATGATCCGCCCGCAGACGAGCTTGAAACCGGGGTCCTCGGCCTGCTCCTCGAGGATCTCGAGGCTCTCGACGAGCGGGATGCCCGCGCCGATCATCGTGGCGAGCTGCCGGGTGAACACGGCGAGGTCGTCCCCGCGGACGCGGGCGCGCGGCTCGCCGCCGAACAGGCCGCGGGCGGCGCGGTTCTTCTGCTCGCTGATGGAGACCACGGTCAGGTTCTGCCGACGCAGCTCCCCCATCGCGTCGTCGCGCGTGGGCGCGCTGATCGATCCCGACCGCTCCTTCCCGTCGGCGGTCTTCACGGCGTACTTGTACTGCGGCATGGCGGCTCCCTAGTCCCCCATCGTGATGTTCAGGATCTCTTCGATGCTCGTCCGGCCCCTCATCGCGTTCACGAGCCCGCAGCGGCGGAGGCTGAGCATCCCGCGTTTCTTCACGGCGTATTCCTTGAGCTCGATCGCCGACCCGCCGTTCACGATCATCTTCCGGATCTGGTCGTCGAACTCCAGCACCTCGAGGATCGCGAAGCGCCCCTTGTACCCGTTCACGCAGCGCGGGCACCCGACCGCCTTCATGAGGTACGGGGGCTGCGTCTCCTTCGTCCAGTTCCCGCCCGCGGCGACGATCGCCTGCACGTTCTTCTTGAGCGCGTCCACTTCCTCTGGCGTGACGCCGATGTTGAGGAGGCGCTCGTCCGTCGGGATCTCGAGGACGAGCTGTTTGCAGTTCTCGCACAGCTTCCTGAGGAGGCGCTGCGCGGCGATCAGGATCACCGACGACCCGACCATGAATGGGTCGATCCCCATGTCGATGAGGCGCGAGACCGAGCTCGCCGCGTCGTTCGTGTGGAGCGTGCTGAACACGAGGTGGCCCGTGATGGCCGCCTTCACCGCGATGTCGGCCGTCTCCTGGTCGCGGATCTCCCCGATCATCACCGTGTCGGGGTCCTGCCGCAGGATCGAGCGCAGCGCCGCGGCGAACGTCAGCCCCTTCTTCACGTTCACCGGGACCTGGCACACGCCGTCCATCTGGTACTCGACCGGGTCCTCCACCGTGACGATGTTCTCCTCAGGGCAGATCACCTCCTTCACGGCGGAGTAGAGCGTCGTCGACTTCCCGCTCCCCGTGGGACCCGTGACCAGCACCATGCCGTACGCGGCGTTCACGGCGCGCTTGAAGGCCTCGAACGCCTGCTTCTCGAAGTTGAGCGACTCGAGGGAGTGCGCGAGCCCCGAGGAGTCGAGGATGCGCATCACGACCTTCTCGCCATGCACGGTCGGCAGGACCGAGACGCGGAAGTCGATGTTCCTCCCCTCGAGCTTGAGCTGGATCTTTCCGTCCTGCGGGATCCTCCGCTCCGCGATGTCCATCTGCGCCATGATCTTGATGCGGCTCACGAGCGCATTGTGCATCTTCTTCGGCGGCGCGTAGACCTCCCGCAGCGCGCCGTCCTGGCGGAAGCGGACGCGGGTCTTCTTCTCGAACGGCTCTACGTGGATGTCGCTCGCCCCCTCCCGCACCGCCTGGCTGATGATGAGGTTCACGAGCTTGATGACGGGCGAGTCCCCCGCCGCGTCGGTGATCTGCGAGAGGTCGACGTTCTCCTCGCTCTCCGCCTCCTTCATCTCCAAGTCGGGATTCGCGAGGCCGTCGAGCAGCCCCTTCACCTCCTCCTCCCCCGGATTGTAGGCGCGCGCGATCGACTTGCGGATCGACCGCTCCGTGGAAACGACCGCGCGGATGTCGCACTCGGTGACGGTGCGGATCTCGTCGAGCTTGATGATGTCGAACGGGTTCGCGATCGCGAGCGTGAGGATGTTCCCGATCCGCGCGAGCGGCAGGACGCCGTAGTAGGTCGCCAACTCCTGAGAGAGCGACTGCACCGCCCGCTCCTCGGGGTCGACCCGCTCCACGTCGATCGGCGGGATGTTCATCTCCGCGGCGATCGTCGCGATGAGGATCCTCTCCTCGACGAGCCCCTTGTCGAGGAGGACGTCCTCGTACGACTTGTCCTCCTGGCTCGCCGTCTGGAAGGCCTCCTCCGCCTTCACGTCGGGGAGGAGCCCCTTCTTGATGACGATCGCCTTGACCCGTTTGTCGAAGATCCGGAACGCCATGAACCCTATCCCTGGAGCATCCTCCGAAGCTCGCCGAAGGCGAGCGAAGGAGGATCACGTCTTCACCCTCGGCCAGTAGGTCCTCACGGCCTTCGCGACCTGGGCGGCGGTGGAGACGTAGAGTTGCACCTGGCACCCGGTCTTCCGCTCCAGCTCCTCGAAGACCTTCTCGTTCAGGAGGCCCGACACGGCGATGATCAGCGTCTTCCCGATCCGGTCGAGCGCGACGAACTGGTTCTCCATCAGCGTGTCGACGGGGACCAGCTCCACGATCTCCTTCGGGATGTTGTACCGCGAGGCGTCGAGATACGGGAGGCTGAACTGCGTCGCGATGGTCCGGGCGATGTCCCCCTCGGTGACGTAGCCCAGCTTCACGAGGATCTCCCCGAGGAGCTCCCCGGTCTCCTTCTGCTTCTTGAGCGCCTCCAGGGTCTGCTCGTCGTTGATGAGGCCCTCGCTGACGAGGATCTCACCCAGGCGCTTTTTGGTCAGCTTGGCGATGTTCACCATCGGCCGGACTCCCTTGTCCGACCCCGGGGCCCGCTCTGCGAGCCCACCCCTGCCCCCATCTGCGGGCTACCTCCCGAACATCCGCTTCAAGTCGTCCGGGTCGCTCGAGTGCGCGAGCGCCTCGTCGAACGTCACGAGGCCCGCCTTCGTCAGCTCGAACAGCGATCCGTTCATCGTCACCATCCCGAGCTTTCCGCCCGTCTGGATCTGCGAATAGATCTGGTGCGCCTTGTTCTCGCGGATCAGGGACCGGATCGCCGAGTTCGCGATCATGATCTCCGACGCGAGGGCCCGCCCCTTCCCCCCGGCGCGCGGGAGGAGCTGCTGGCAGAAGACCCCGTTCAGCACGAACGAAAGCTGCGTCCGGATCTGCTGCTGCTGGAAGGCGGGGAAGACGTCCACGATGCGGTTGATCGTCTGCACAGCGTCGCTCGTGTGCAGCGTGGCGTAGGTCAGGTGCCCCGTCTCGCTGATCGTCAGGGCCGCCTCGATCGTCTCGAGGTCCCGCATTTCTCCGACGAGCACCACGTCGGGGTCCTGCCTGAGGACCGTCCTGAGCGCCTCCTTGAACCCCCGCGTGTCGCTGCCGACCTCGCGCTGGTTGATGAGGCAGTTCTTGTTCTTGTGCACGAACTCGATCGGGTCCTCGACCGTGATGATGTGCCCCGCGTCCCGCTGGTTGATCCAGTCGATCATCGCCGCGAGCGTCGTCGACTTCCCGCTGCCCGTCGCGCCCGTGACGAGCACGAGCCCGCGCGGCTGCTCGCACAGGCCCTCGCACACCTGCCGCGGGAGCCCAAGCTCCTCGAAGGTCTTCACGTGGTGCGGAATCACCCGCATCACGCACCCGACCGCGCCCCGCTGCATGAAGACGTTCGTCCGGAACCGCCCGAGCCCCTCGATCCCGAAGGAGAGGTCGAGCTCGAGGTTCCTCTCGAACCGTGCGATCTGGTCGGTGTCGAGGATGGAGTAGACGAGCTTCTGCGTGTCCTCCGCGTTCAGCATCTCGTGCCCCGTCGGCATCAGCTTTCCGTCGACGCGGATCCGCGGCGGGCTCGCCGCGCTGATGTGCAGGTCCGATCCGTTCCGCTGCACGAGCAGGGTCAGGAGTTCCTCGAGGGAAACCATCCCGCTATTCCTCCTGGTGCGTCTTCGACGCCTGGTCCGCCTTCGACTTCTGCACGATCAGCTCCTGAATCCGGGCGGGGACCTGGTCGTAGTGTGAGAACTCGATGGTGTAGGTCCCTTCCCCCGCCGTGATCGACCGCAGTTCGGTGGAGTAGTTCATGACCTCCGAGAGCGGCACCTGCGCGCGGACAATCTGCAGGTTCCCGTTCGTGTCCATGCCGACGATCCGCCCGCGGCGGCTGTTGATGTCGCCCGCGATCGCGCCCATCTTCTCCGACGGGATCGTGACCTCCAGGTTCACCACCGGCTCGATGAGGGCCGGCCGCGACTTGGCGACCAGCTCCCTGAAGCACTCCCGCGCCGCGATCTGGAAGGCGATGTCCTTCGAGTCGACCGGGTGCTCCTTCCCGTCGAACACCTCCACGTGGATGTCGATCACCGGGTACCCCGCAATCACGCCCTGCTCGCAGATCGCGCGGACCCCCTTCTCGACCGAGGGGATGTACTGGGTGGAGATCGCCCCCCCGAAGACGGCGTTCTCGAACTCGAATCCGCTGCCGCGCTCGAGGGGCCATGCCCGCAGGTGAACCTCCGCGAACTGCCCCGATCCCCCCGTCTGCTTCTTGTGGCGGTAGGTCGCCTCCGCCTTCAACGTGATCGTCTCCTTGTAGGGGATCTTCGGCTGCTTCGTGTTCACCTCCACCCCGTACCGCGCCTTCAGGCGCAGGAGCGAGATGTCGAGGTGCAGCTTGCTCATCCCGTTCGCGATCAGCTCCCCCGTCTGCTTGTCGCGGCTCATGACCAGCGTCGGGTCGCTCTCCGCAAGGTAGGTGATCGCCTGCGAGAGTTTCTGCTCGTCGTTCCGGTTCTTCGGCTCGAGCGCGGCGCTTACCATCGGGATCGGCCATCCGATCGACGGGTAGGCGATCGGATGCGCGACCGTCGCGAGCGTGTCGCCCACGGAGATGTCCTCGACCTTCGTCAGGGCGACGATGTCGCCCGGGATCGCCTTGTCGATCGCCTTCTGCTCGCGTCCGAGGAGCTTGAAGAGCTTCCCGATCCGCTCCGTCTTCCCGGTGCGGACGTTGAAGATGGAGGTCTCCGCCACGAGGGTCCCCGAGTGGACGCGGAAGATCGAGAGCTTTCCCACGTGGTGGTCGCGCGTGCTCTTCACGACGTGCGCGCTGAACGGCGCATCGGGGGTGCGGTCGAAGCCGATCTCCTCCTTCTTCTCGGGGTGGATCCCCTTCTTCGGCGGGACCTCGAGGGGGTTCGGGAGGCAGCGGACGAGGAAGTCCATCGCCTCCTCCACGCCGGCGCCCTGGCGCGAGCTGGCGCAGAGAATCGGCACCAGGCTCCCTGCGGCGATCGCCCGCGGGAGGGCCTTGTCGCGCTCCTCGGTGGTAATCTCGCCCGCCTCGAGATACTTCTCCATCAGCTTCTCGTCGACCTCGACGACCGCCTCGACCACCTTGTCGTGGGCGGACTTGAGATCGCCGATGGTCCCCGCGGGCGCGGCCGCGGGCGGGTCGAGG
>Ga0209514_10003464_pt1 | contig 22441 bp, 25 predicted proteins | sample Subgrocontami58m_FD_187452 | JGI IMG/M metagenome (GOLD analysis project Ga0209514, IMG submission 187452) | Subsurface groundwater microbial communities from S. Glens Falls, New York, USA - GMW37 contaminated, 5.8 m (SPAdes) (version 3) | ecosystem: Environmental > Aquatic > Deep subsurface >...
CCTGCAGGCTTTAAACTATTTTTCGTATTGTAAACATCCATTTTAGATAACAATGGATGTTTAATCATCTAAGAATTATTCTATTGGTGTCAGATACGAGGATACATAACTTTTATAAAAGCACTTTCTTTACCCTTTTTATGATCCTGTAGCTCAGCCTGGTTAGAGCACTGCTCTGATAAGATTTTTATTGATTGTCAGAAAGGCAGGGGTCCCCAGTTCAAATCCGGGCAGGATCATTTATATGTCCAGAATTACATTTGGTGAAGCTCCCCACCCCAAGGGTTTGCCTACGGGCAAATCCGCTTCGGCGGAGTGAGGCATCAACGAACAGAAAAGCACTCTAAATTAGCTCGTCTTATGGATAACTGCGTGATTTATAGCACGTATAGTCGCAGTTTTCCAGATAGAGAACTGCGTACAAAATGTCATATAACCTACGCAGTTATCTATATTTTTCAAGAACGGAGAAGTTTAACATTGACTCGACTTTCGTCCACCCCACAGCAAGCTATGGCTGTATTAACGAAAAATAAAAAATAATAAGAAGAATAAAAAAATAAAAAGTAAATTTTAGTTAATTTTACCAGATACTGTTCCAGTAGCAATTAAAGGTATCGAACCTGTCCCGCCCTTATAAGTTATTGAAACATCTGCGTTAAAACTTTGCCCCTTAGTTAATATTCCAGCAGCAAAAGTGCATCTAAAAAAGAGCGTTTGTCCAGCATTCCAGATATAACCGGGAGCAGCGTAACTTAAAGCCCCCCAAGAAGTCACAGAAGTCGATAAACCCGATGTAAGCGCTACACATGTTGGATTACCAGATGGACTGTTTACAGTCATAACTACATCTGTTGCCGCGACAATGGTAGCTGTTGAAGCTCCACTATTCCTTATTTCTACATCAACAACTTGTGTTCCAGAAGCGATCGATTGTGACAACGCTGTAAACGGTGGGCTAAATATACTAGCCTGACCTACAATGCTAGAAGGTTTGAAATAAATAGCTATAACAGCAATTACAATAATCGCTGCAAGAATTGCCCAGCCATAAGTCATCAAGAACTCCATAGCTGCTTGTCCTCTATTTTTCATTTTTTAACCTCCTTTTACTTATTATGGAGAATTCGAGGAATTATATTCTCATTCATTCGAACTCTCTAGACAGAGAATTTGAAATAAAAGATAACTCAATCACACCAATTCTCTGTAATAAATATCCCATAGTATAATAAATATACTTTATAAATTCTTTGTTTTTCCTGCTGTGTTTTATTTAGTCAATCATGCAGCACAACAGGATTGTAGTGAGATTTATAAACCTTGTTTTTTAATATTTGAAATGGCTGGAGTTGTAGTAGTTATCGTTAGGCTAATGCCCGATTCTGTGGATGAAGATTTAGAAAAGATTAAGAAAGAAAGCGAGAGGAGTTTAACTAAAGAAGGGGGCATGAACATTTCTTTTGAAGAAAAGCCGATTGCTTTTGGATTGAAGGCAGTGTTTGCTAAATTTGCTTTTCCAGAAGATAAAGGGACGAATTTAATTGAAGATATTTTAGGAAAGATAAAGGGTGTTTCTTCGGTAGATATAGAAGATTATAGAAGAGCTTTTGGGTGAATTATTTTCTTAGTTTTTGCCAAGTAAATACTTATAAAATGGAATCACTTTTATTTTGTTTATTTCTTTCTCGATATCATAAGACAAAACTAATGTGTTTTTTGGATTGAATTTATATATAAATTTTCTTAATGATTCTAAATTCCTGTCTTTTATTTCTCCAGATTTAATTTCAATTGCAGCCAGGGGATTTGTTTTTATAATATCAACTTCATTTTTAAATACATCTCTCCAGAAAAATTCTGCATCTAATTGAATAACTAAAAATTGTTCAAAAACTTTTGGAAAATTAGATTCTATAATTAATGAATTTAATAAAGTAGAATAATATCTTTTTAATTTTCTTTCTGTTTTTCTAGCATTGTTTGAAAAGTTATAAAGCTTTTTTATAAGAAATGCTTGTTCAAGATATTCTAAATAATTGGAAACTAATTGTCTGGAAACTCCAAGTTCTTTTGATAATTCTTGTATTTCTATTATTTGCCCCGGATCATTATAGATAATATTAAAAATTGATTTCATAAGCGTTGAATTTTTAACTTCGAAGACATCCGGCAAATCTTTATAAATGATTTTATCTACTATTCCTTCATTTATGTATTTTCTTGCCTCCTCCTCTTTAGAATTAATTAATTCAGGGAATCCGCCTGAAATTAAAAATTGCTTAAAATTCTCAATTATTTTTTCCTTTTGAATAAAGAAATTATTTATCTTTATATTCCTAAATTCTAAAAATTCTTTAAAACTTAGAGGATTTATTTTAAATTCATAAATTCTTCCAGCTAAACTTTCTTTTGATTTTTTTCTTATAAATAACGATTCAGATCCAGAAATTATAAACTTAATGTTTGGATGTAAGTCATAGGCCACTTTTAATTGTTCACTCCAATTTTTTAATTTTTGAATTTCATCTAAGCATATTAAATATTTTTTGGTTTTATCAATTTTTGAAATTAAATTTTCATAAATTTCAAATAAATCTAATATTCTTAAGTCTGAAAATTCGTCAAATGAAAAATACAAAATATTTAATTTATTAAAATTATTTTCTAAACTTTGTTTAATCAGTTTCATCATTAAAGTAGTTTTACCTACTCTTCTCAACCCAGTTAAAGATATTATCTGCTTAGTTGGAAAGAATTTAGCTATTTCTGAATATATTTTTCTTTCTTTATATTCAATCCCCAATTCAAATTTTTCTTCTTCATTCCACCAAGGATTTGCTTTGCCGATATATTTTTCTATAATTTCTTTGTTCATCTTATTAATTTTATGTTATTTAATAATAACCTATATTTAAATCTATGTTATAATAAAATAACATAGATATTTAAACTTTTCGTATCTTTGATTTTATACAACTATTTTAATCTTGATGAATGGTGTTTTCTGGTGACGTTTCTTCGGTGGATATAGAGGATTATAGAAGAGCTTTTGGGTAGTTAGAATAATGCTCTAAGAGAAGATATTAAAATTACTGCAAATGTAATGAGGATTATAAGAACAATTAATACCGGAATGAAGGCTGCGACAAATGCTTTTCCTTTTGAAATTTTGTGGTATTCTGATAGCCCATAGGTAGATAAGACTAGGGAATAAATGAAAGAAAACATCCCGATAAGAGGGATAATGGACAGTATTTCAGAAGGTACTAGAGAGTAAGTTATGGCGTTGTAAGTATCTGTAAATTTACCTTTGCCTTTGAACAGATAAATAATAAAATGAGAAATTCCAGAATAAATAAAAGTCGATGCTATTCCTAGAATAAGAATAGCAATAAGGAAAAATATTGAAAGGGTGGACGCAATAGAGAATATCCCCAGACCATAGCCCGAGGTTATGATTAAGCTAAAAAGGAATCTTAAAATAAGGACAACTACTCCGACTAATAAAAATGTTAGAAAAGAAGGAAGGATTGATTGTTCTCTGACTTCTTGAAAAAATGATGGGGTGAAAATTTTTCCTATTTTCTCAAAAAAATTAAGATTTTTTTTGTTTTGCAAATTATTTTGGATGTTTTTGGGGTTATTTTGTTCATTAAAAGCGAAGGTGATTTCTTTTTGAGAATACCCTTTTTTTAGCAGTTCTGGAATAAGCTCTTCTTTTGAGTATCCTCTTTTTTTGGATTCTGAAATAAAATCTTTTAGCGAAGGCATATCCCTAGCGGTTTTTTTGATTAATAAATTATTGCTTTTTAGGTATTTACTTGGCTTTGTAAAGTTACTATGGCTTCTTTTAGTTGCATCTTAAAAATTGCCTATAGTCAAGGACACAAGCAATTTACCAAATGTGCCTTGACTATCAAGGGAAAGACATAAAAGCTTGGTAGATTTTTTATGTCTTTCACTATATTTACATCAATTGTAGAAGAATTTTATTGATTAAATTACATTAACAAACTACATCTTTTGTATTGGCACATGGATTTATTGCACATTATGAATAATGAGATTAAAGTTGATAACATCTCGATTATTGGAAAGATTGATTTGTTGAAAACAATCAATTTTTCATCTCACTCGCAAAACCAATGGTTTTGATTATTTTACTTGAGAAAAGTAAGCAGTTACCTTTTTTATCGAGCTAAGAAAGATTTAAATATCTTATATTCGTTTAACCTCTATGAAATTAGAGTATTTATTTTACGTTTTGGGAATAATTTTTATTTTTGCTACTGTCGCTTATTTTTCATACAATTATTTGTTTAATCTGTCTGATGGAATAAAACTAATAATCTTAATTTTGGCAATGATAGTATTCTTTGTGTTGGGAGAGGTCTTCTGGGAGAAGGATTGGTAAAATGGTATACTCGCCTTATTTAGCTCCTTTTGGATGGGGGATATTTTTCATAGGCTTAATGGCCGCAATAATTTTATTTGCAATAAGAAGGAAGTTTTATCCTGTCATGTATTTAGTCTCTATAGCCTTGTATGTATTTACTATAGGTTTTGTAATCGATATATTTGACCTTAGTAAAAATGGGGTGCTGCTGATGCTAGCATTTTCTGCTCTTGTGTTTATATTGCTCGGACTTTATTTCTCACATAAGTCTAAAAACAAGAAAGATTCTTTCATTAAGGGAATTCCATCTAAGGGAAAATAAAATGAACTTAAAAATTGTTTTTGGCATAATCGTACCTTCTGTGATTATCGTTTTGCTGGCAGTTTTTGCCAGTTTAGACATTGGTTTTTCTGTAGAAGAGAGTTATCCTAAACAAATTTCTATTTCTTCGGAAGTATTTCAGAATGGGCAGATAAAAACTGCGGTTAAAATCGGAGAGATAGATATAACAAATGATTATTTATTTTCTAAAAGATATGATCTTCAACAGTTAAGGGCTTGCTTGATAGATAATTCGAAGGTTAAGGAAAACATTGACGCTGGAACTTTGGAGTATAGTGGAGGAGATTATCCTTTAAATGAAGGTTTGGTTTATGATTATTATGGCAATAGTGAAAGAAACGTACAAATAGGGGCTTACGCAAATAAGAAAGTTAAGATTTATTTAAGACCTTCTGACTATTTTAACTATGGAAAATTAGGATATCGGACTCAAACTCCAAATTTAGGAACTAATTATTCTGATTTGATTTCCGAATATGGACAATACGATGAATTGGTAATTATTAAAGTTGAAAATTCTGGAACTAGACTTGCTTATGCACGTTATTCTAATTGCTATGATTTAAATGACGAAACTTTAAGCAAAGCGATTCATATTCAATTAGTTGCTTGATTAGGGCAAGTTATAAATAAGATAAGGGTTTATTTTAAGCCGAGAGCTCTTAGTAATCTGTTAAATAAAGAATCGTTTGAAAATTTTACACCTATAACAATCTCTCTATTTTTAATACAAACTCCTTCTAAACAAGATTCTCCAATAGAACAAAAAGTGCTACTAGTAGCAGAGCATTGTCCATTTTGTTTGCATGAATATTGTATAATTTTATTTTTTGGATATGGCAGGCATTTATCTATTTTAGGTTCTCCTGAAACAGGCGTGCAGGTTCCTACAATTGTTAAGGAATTGTCTGGGTCATCGTCTGTACAAGTTGCTCTCTCGATTGGGGTTTCCGGCCCTTTATCATCTTGAGTTTCTCTTACAGGATTTTCTGTTCCTGGCTCAGATATTGGTTCGTCTATTAACCCAGAATCAACTGTCGTTCTAGGAGTTATCGCAAAACTTCCTTTATCTTCAGACCCTTCAAGTGAAATATAAGTGTTATATGATTTTGTTTCATAATTGTCGAAAGAAATCTCCATCCTATAATTAAACCCTGTTTCTAAATTAATATATGCATAATAATCTGGCCCAGTTGTTGTTTGAGAATAAGCGGTGGTGCTCGTGTCTTTATAAAATTTAATTAAAGCCCCCATTATATGAGCTCCGGTATTTGAGTCAGTAACTCTTAATTTAATTAACTTTGATGTCCGGGTTATTATTGGCTGGTTTGGATTTAAAATAGATATGTACTGATAAGGTTCAGTTCCAGCAGAAATAGTAACACTAGCTCCTTCTGTTGTAATTGCCTGATTCTGGTAGCCTTCCAGACTAACAACAACATTATATGTCTGTCCAACGTTTAATGTTATTTCAGGAGTTATTCCATTTGATCCAGTCAATAATGGATCTCCAATATTTGTTGTTCCTTTTTTAAATTGAACGCTTGCTCCCTGCATTGAAGAGCCGTATATGTTGAGTATTTTCATTTTTACTTGCCTTGTTGCTTGTGTAGAAGGGGTTACAGGAGTCGTAGCAGTCATAGTATATGAAAATTGTTGATGCCCTGTACCAGCGACAATTATTACGGCAGGCGTTACAACATGATTGTAACCTGTTTTAGTTATATCGAAAGTATATGATTGTCCAATTGTTAATTGGGGGCTAGAGGTTGTAACTCCATTAGCTCCTGTTGTCCGCGGGCTTCCAATCGCGGTATTCCCTTGCTTATAGATTACTGATACATCGGGGATAGGATTTTCATTAGCATCTCTAACGTAAACTTCTACATATCTTGTTGTCGGAGGCGTAGGCGCTGCAGGAGTAGTCGACTTCATCAGCCTGTAAGAATATTGATACGCGCCACTTCCTAAAGGTATAACTGCAACTGGCGTAGTTAAAGAATCATAGTCTTGTTTAGTTATATAAAAAGTATATGCTGCCCCGATTGTTAAATACACTCCATTTAAGGTAATTCCATCCGTGCCTGTTTTTTGGGCTGCAATTGATGCAGAACCTGACTTATAGGCGACTGTTGCATTTTGTACAGGATTATTATCAGAATCATAAACATAAACTTTTACAGGTCTTGTTGTTGAGGTTGAGAATTGAACATTATTATCAAGTTTTTTAAAAAAGAAATCTGACCAAGAAAAGGCAGATGCGAACGAACTTAGAAGGAATATTGAAAGGATAATCAACACTGAAATTATTTTTTCATTTTTCATTTTTCCTCTTTTTTTACAACAATTTTATAAAAAGAATGGGAATATATATATATACCTTTCGGTTTTATTTTTGTTATGGCTTTGACGAAAGAAGAAGTAAGAGAATTGAAAAAACAACTAATTGAGCAAGTTAAGGGAATGCCTGAAGATAAAAGGAGAGATGCAGAAAAGCAAATTGAAGAAATGTCTTCAGAAGCAATTGAAGCGATGGTTGAACAGCAGAAGGGGAGACAGCAGATTTTTAGGATGATTGTAAACAAGGAAATTGATAGCATGATTGTTGCAGAGAGCAATGAGGCTATTGCAGTGCTTGAAATTAATCCTTTGTCGAGAGGCCATACAATGGTAATACCTAAGGAAGAAGTAAGCAAAAAGGAGAAGATGCCTAAGGAAGTTATTAGTTTTGCAGAAGGAATTGTAAAAAAGATTGAGAGAAATCTAAAATCAAAGAAAGTAAATATGGTTATTGGGGAGAAAATGGGAGAAGCGGTAATAGACTTAATTCCAATTTATGATAAAGAAATAGATGGAAAGACAGAGAGAAAACATGCGAGCAAAGAAGAGCTCGAGGAAGTGAATAAAACGATAAATACTGAAGTCATTAAGAAAGCCGAGCCTGAAAAGATTAAGATAGAAAAGAAAGAGGAGAAGGCAGAGAGAGTGAAGTTAAAAAGAAGAATACCATAATTATCAGGGTGATAAAAAATGCGGGAATAAACGGAATTCCCTCTTTTATCAGAACATTTCTTTTATATTTCTTTAAAAGTTTTATGTCTTTTTTAGATAAGCCATGAACTGTCTTTTTTAATGTTATCGAAGAAGATAGCTTAACATTCCTTTCCAGCCAGTCTCCCTCTGTTAGTTTGTTATAATTGTAAAGCTTTATCATACAGTTTTCAAGAGATTTTGTGTAAACGTAAATCAGAGGTATAAGAAACAATATGGTTAGCGGAATTAGCAGGGGGTTGATAAACGTTATGAAGAGAAATACTATAAATAATATTGCAGAGGTTGTTAATGTAAATTTATATTTTTTGAAATAACTTAAGAGTTCTTTTTTAAACTTTTGTTTGTTTTTAGTCACTATGATTATTGAGTATAATAATGAATAAATCGCTCCGACTAGGAATAAGACGAAAAGGAAAATTGGAGAAATAATGAGTAGGGATTTATAGGTAGTATACGGAAGAATTATTCCGAAGCCCATGAGGAGTTTTGCATCTCCGCCTGCAAATGCCTTTGCGTAATATAATGCGTGGGCGAAGATGAAGAAAATTGCAAAACCCAAAATGCCTAAAAGAAAGAACTGGAGGTTTTTTGTTGCAAGAGAATAAAATGCGCGGTAGGATAATACAAAGGCGATGAAAGAGAAATTGAGCCAGTTGGCAACCTCTCTTTTTTTTAAGTCTTGAATTGAGGCAAATAGTGTAAATAAAAATGCAAGAGCAAAAAGGAAATAGTATTCTTTCATTTTGATGTTATGGAAATGGGTTTTATTAAACTTGAGGTTTTGAATATTATTTATTTTTATGAAGTTTTGACAAGCCTTTTTTGATTTACAACTTTAAATTTGCTTAATTTTCTCAATTTTGGAAGAATTTCATTGATTGAATCATTAATAAGCGTATATAGAGTTTTTGGCTATTTTACTTCAGAAACCTAAAACAGATAACTTTTTAAACATGTTAAACATGTTTAATTTATGGAAAAGCAAAGGATTTTTGTAGGGATTAGAAACGTAGATGAAGAAATATATAGGAAATTTAGGGCATGGGTAATTCAAAATAAACTTAATATAGGTTTTGCGTTAAGTGAAGCAATTAAAATATATTTAGATCAAATGAATATGAAAATTCAGAAGTTGAATAAAGAACAAGAAGCTTTTAGAAAACTTATAAAATTAAAGCCATTAGATCTTGGTCCAGGAACGGAAAGATTAAGTGAAGAAATAGATGATATTTTATACGGTTCAAAAAGATGATATTAGACACTAGTTTCTTAATAGCTTATTGCAACATAAGAGATTTTCACCATGATAAATCGATAAAATTAATGTCGGATATTATTTCAGGAAAATATGGTAGAATTTATATAACCGATTACATATTTAGTGAGATAGCTACAGTTCTTTCTATAAGATTTAATGATTTATCTAAAACCATAATTTTTTGTGAATTAATAAAAGATATTGCAATGATTAAAATAAATAATCGAATATTCGAAGAGGCATGGAAAATCTTCAAGAAGCAGAAAAAGACTAAACTGAGTTTTACTGATTGTACAATTATTGCAACAATGAAATCTGAAGGGATACAAAATATTGCAACTTTTGATGAAGATTTTAAAGAAATAGAAGGGATTAATGTTATTGCCTAAGAGGCTTTCGTTTTTTATTATAGCAAATAACTTCAATAATCGGATATAATCGGGTTATTTGCTAGATAGGAAATGACATTGAAAATATACGAAAATTAATGTTATTTCCTATAATGTTATTTGGGCGGGTTGTTATTGATTGTTACATTATCTGATCTATGCCTGCCGCCCCTTTTGTATTTATTGTAGCGCATTTTTGCTTTTTTATCTCGCTTTGTCTTTCTCCTATCAGGAAATCCGTAGTCCATTTTTTATTTAACTATTTAAGGTATTTATTTTTTATGTTTTAGTCTTGAGCCTATGAAAGCTCCAAATGAAGATGAGAAGAAGAAAAATATTAATGGAGCAAGAATATAATTGCTGTTCAATGAGGGATTGTAAATTATTATCAAAAGGAAGATTATCAGAGTTATGGAACCGATGTATCCTCCGATTATAAGTCCTTTAAACACATTTGGAAGAGTGTTCCAGCGCTTTAATCTTGTTTTTTGGAACGACATTTTGTTAAGGAGAACAGTTGAAATTTTTGCAATCAATGCCGCAGGAAACTTCTAATCTTGAATCGGAGCATTTTATATCTTTGCTGTCTATTGTATAGTTTCCACAACAGAAAGTTATTTTGTCGTTGTTTTCACAGGCAATTGAGCAGGCTTGCTTAATTGAAGTTGATTTAGAAGTATCCATAAAAGGCTTCGATGAAGCTGTAAATGATTTAAAGCCCCCTGTTAACGCATAGGTCAAACCTATTAGGACTAGAATGCCTATTACTATCAGAATGAGAGTTGATATTGCCATTTCCATAGCTTTAGAGTTCATTTTAATTGCAGTTAGTTAAGGCACTGCATAATTCGTTATTTACTTTTATTGCGCAAGCTTTTGTTTTGTCACTATCAGTTTTGTCACCTATCAAGTCCATACATTTTTTCACTGCGGGAGAAACTTCTGTTTTTTGAGGCAATATCACATTTTCGCATTTTCCTTCAAGTTTATTCGTTAATCCTGAGGCAACTCTTGTGTCTTCGCAATTTAGCCATTCTTTCTTGCCTTCTACGGTAACTTCTCTAAATTCATTGCAATAGGTATATCGGGCATTGGAAGTTACGGCGAGATTGCATGCGTTTACCACATCACTTATCGAAGTTTTTCCTCCGAAGATGTTAATTTTTTCCCAGAGGTTTGACCAACCCATTGAAAAACCTAAAATTAATAAGACAAGGACTATTATCCCTAGAACTATGAGAATTAATGTACCGATGGAAAGGTCTTGAGCTTTCTTGTTCGTCTTTAAAATGCTATTCACGCTCTTTTTCATGTTTATCATAAACAAAAGAGATTTATAAATCTTTTTGAAATTAGTTTTTAAGATGCAGTGTTGCATAATTCTCTAAGTTCTCGACGATAAAACTTTAAGCGAACTTTTCACTTATCGACGATAAAAAATATTTATGCAATACTGCATTTTTAAGATAAATTTGCAAAAGGTTAAACTTGCAAGGGGTTTGACTTTATTTCTAGAGAAAATGCTCTTTGCATTTTGTTATATCCTCTTTCTGATTGAACGAAAAGAGAGTTTATTTTTAGATTGTATAGATTATCGGATTGCGAAATTTCAAATTCTGAATTCCTGAATTTAGCGTAAAGATTTCCGGCTCTTTCAAATTTGTTTAAATTTTCTCTTTCTGTTGCAATTTGAATTATTTTTTGTTTTATCTGATCTAGAGAACAGGACTGACAAGAAGAAATAGATTCTTGGAAGATTAATTGTGCTTGTTGTCCTGCATAAAGTTCATTGAACTTGATTTCAAACATCATTTGAGAGAGGTTTTCTGATTGTGAATCAAATTTTGAGTTGAATGACGCCATTGCAAACAAAACGCCTAGAGATAATACTATAGCTAATGGGAAAAGCAAGATTATCGCTATTTGAGATTTTTTATTAATCATATTATTTGCATCCTCCAATGTAGTATTCTACAAAAATTATTTCTTCTTTGTTGTTTTTGAATGAAGTCTTATAAACTGCATTTTTTTCTTTATATTTTAGACTGGACAAAGGTGTGGAGCCAATAGTTCCAGTTTCTAGATTATTATTCTGATATACTATAAAAAAGTCATCTCTGGCAGATCCCCCGGTTTTTCCAATGGGATTAAATGAAGGGCCTTTTGCGATAGCCAAACAATTATTTTTTGTGTCTAAAAGTCTTTTCAGTTCATTTTCAAGACTGTTTCTTTCTAGTTTATCATTTTCATATAAGATTAGTGCATCGATAACTAAAATCTCTTTTTCTTGATTGTTTATTTGAACTTTTATCTTTTGCAAAAGGAGATCGTTTGCAGGAAAAGAGACTTTTGATATTTCTGAAGGGGAGGGCTTATGAAGGATTGAAATTCCAGCTGCAACGACTATAAAACCAAACATCACCAAAGCGACAAAGATAAAAACTATTGGTGCGGATATGATATGCCCTAATTGAGATTTTTTGTTTATCATCATGTTAATTTTTCCTGAGATTTTTGATTAGAACCTGTAAGGATAAAAAATTGAGATTCTGTGTTATTGTCTTTGTATATTGTTGAGTTGAAACATTTTGGATAAAGAATATTCTTTTCTGAAAAGGAGCATTGAACTTCGTCTCCCTTACCCAATCTTAATAATTCTAAATCTCCTTTTTTTATTTGTATAAAAAGAGAATTATTCAGAGCGTTTTGATTTATTTGACATTTTGCAAGAAAGTCTTGAGTGAGAAAATCCTTATCTTGATTATTCCAGTTTATTTCACTGTTTTGAATACAGGTGCTTATCTTATCGTTTAAGATTTTTGCGTCAGTTAAGCGAAAGTCATATTCAGAACCAAAGAAGAAAGATATTCCTGTCCAAATGCCTGCGCCTATTGCTACCATTATCATTATATAAGCCAGGAGCATTAGAAATTCTCCAGATTCTGTTTCTGCTTTTTTATTTTTCATTTTTGTTTTTCAGTTACTTCAAATTTTAGAATGTTTATCGGAGTTCCAAGCTCAATTTTAATGTTGTTTATGCCTACCTTGTTGAAGTATGAATAGCAGGTTTTTCTTCCTAGAGAAAGCTTGACACAAAGTTCGTTATTTAAATTGTCAAATTGAAAAATCTCGGAAAATGATGATAGCTTGTTTTTTTGTGCAATTTCAGCTGCTTTATGTATATCTAGAGTAATGTTATCTCCTGGCTGTGCAAGATTAATCACTTTGGAAATTTCTTTGGCATAATATTTCGCCCAGATTGAAGCGCCATTTTGCTGATTTTGGACAAAAAGAAATATTCCTACAACGAATATAATTACTATAAGAACATATAAAACATTTTGCATAATTATATCGCTTGCTTTTTTATTCATTTTTTAATGTAGTCTATATTATCATAATATGACTTGGAGTAGAAGGTTATATTTAAGAGATTTTCTTTTTTATCAATATTCAATTCAATTAACTTTAAAGGAAGAGGGATATTGCTTTTTGGGAATAATTTAAATACAATAACTTGGTCGCCGATTTCAAAGTTGTTTGTTGTTATATTTCTATCTGTTTTTCTGCAAAATCCTGTATCTTGGCAGATTTTGCCTTGATATTCTGGCAGAGTCATCAAATCTCCTTTACAGACACACAGGCAGGAATTGAGAAAACATTTATTTGGCCTGTTTGGATTATTAACATTAAAGCCGATAAGGTACCAGTCGTCCCCATTGACTCCTCTTATCGTTATATTTGCTGCCTGATTATCTGGAAGGGCGTTTATCTTTTTTTCTATTAAATTTGCAACTTCTTTTGCGCTTTCTGTTTCTATGTTGTTTGTTAATTTATTATATAGATAATATGCACTGTAAATTAATAATAATAAACCTATGACTGCAATTATCACGCTTAAGGTATTTTCCAGCACAATTGCTTTTTTATTTTTTGAAATCATTTTAAGGGCTGCCTTCAAGTTGAGGGCAAATTGCATTTAAAGTATTTACATCATAGGGTAAAATTTGAACTGTTGAACAGCCGTTTTGCCTTGCGTCGTCCGTGCTAGTGAAATTTCCACAGAAACCTGCGGAAGCTACTTTGCCTTCGTAGACATTTGACATTGCGTATAATGTAACTCCTGCTCCTCCGACTACTGCAATTGTCAATCCTGTGGGGGTCGAAGCCAGGGTTTTAATTCCCGGAGTCATGAAAGTGCCTCCTGCAACTGTAGCCCCAAAATTCAGAAGTTTTGCGAATGCAGAACCATAGTCTTCAGGTTTTATTTGCGAGAATACTACTGCATACTCGCTGATTGATTTTGTTGACAAAGTTTTACTTATGTCTTCAGGCTTTGTTGTTGCTTTTGCATATGAATTTGTCCCCCTATCTGTAAAGGCATTTAAGTATGTAAAGGATTTTCCGGGGACAGGCGTATTTTTCATATAGTCGTTTACATTTACATTGCTTATTACTCTTTCATCTTTTACGTTTATGGCGATTCTTGAGCAGATTAAACAAGTTACTTTCTGACTTTCCCAATTTGTATATTTTTTGACTCCTCCATTAAACAAATCTAGCTTGCCTTCTCCCATCATGCTCCAGCAATCGTACATTGCATTTGTTATGGTTTCTTCTATTTTAGTTGTTGAAGCAGGGCTGTTTTCTTTTATGTTCAATTTTGTTACTTTGCTTTCTCCTATAAATTGATTGCAATCTTTATCGCTGGTTAAACAATATTTTTTTGTGCTGCATTTTAAAGGAACGTATTGAGATCCTGCTTGAGGAGTTGTTGCCCTTGAAATTACCGAAGTATGGCAGATTTCATAATCTGAAATGTCGTTTAAAAAATAAAGCTGAACTAATAAGGCTAAGACCAATACGAATCCTAGCAAGGATATTAAGATTATGATAAATTGTCTTGCGGTTAAGCCACCATCTCCTCTTTTTTCCATTAAGAATTTAAGAAATTCGTGTTTATAGATTTTTACATATTGTTAGGAAAGGCCAGAGAGGTTTTTTACAATTCTGAGGACTATATATCCCGCTGCTAAAAAAATAATTATCCATATGGCCAATTTTAAAAACGAGTCTATTTCAAAGGCTTTTTTGTTTTTTATCATAGTATTGCAATTGGGCAGACAGTATCTTGTTGTACCGGAAGGAAAAGATCAACTTTAAGGTAACTTGGATTGTAGAAAGAAACACAGAAATAGTTTGAAGTATCTAGGTTATTTTCTTTATAACTGATTTTAATTGGTTTTGAAAGGATAGAAAAGCGCCAAGTGTTTAATTGTGGAACTATCAATTTATATAACTCGTTAGATTGCCCCATTGTTTTTTTTGAATCATAATTTAAGCCTTCAAAATTATAATTTATTTTTATTAATTCTAAACTATTGCCCTTCAATATCATTTCTCCATAGACTTTTCTATCCTCGGTATTTTTACTTCTTAACACTGAATCTACATCCCCTGAAGGATATTGTAGGCCTATTAAAAATAGGTTTAATTGAGGCGGAGTCTTGAAAGAAATTCTTGCAAATTCTTTGTTATCCGTAGAATCATAAATTAGAATATTTTCCTTTGATCCTAGATTTACCCATTTATTATTGTCTCTAATAGTGTGATTATAATAGTAATTCATGAAGTCATTTTTAATCGTGGCATCTTGGAGAGTTTTTTTATTAAAAGAAGCCTGGCCGTTTTTATCAAAGTCCCAGAAGTTTACGCTATCGTACCATTGAACTTTGTCTTGGGAAATATCATATCTTATTATTTCAGAATCCAATATCAGCGTTGTTGATGCATTTAAAGTTGGAACAATTACTCCTGTTCTTATAAGTAAGTCTCTTCCTGCTCCTGTAATAAACAAGAAAAAAAGGGCAATTATAAACATAGCTAAAACTATCCCGATGAAGACTGTTCTTATTTCAAAAGCTTTTTTGTTCATTTTCCAAATCTTATTAATTTTTGTAAAAAATCTATTGCTGCACTGCCTTTTCCTTTTAAAGTAATGTAAAGTATTACAGTCAGGATAAGTACCGCAATGCCTATAATCCAGGGAACGAGATGTTCTATTTGAGCTCTTTTTTTCATATAAACTATAATTTTAATAAGTATAAAAGCTTTCTTATGAAACGCACAATTTATAACGTCTTTTTTCTTTTTAAAAGGGAGTGAATATTGGAAATCTGAAAAGGGGGAAAAAATATAGTGGTAGAAAGAAGTAAAAAGAAGATGGAAGGTGAAAATGGTATATGAAGATGAATCTGCAGCAGCCATAATGGATAAGTATAGCAAGAAGTTGCAATCTCAATTGAATTCCAAAGGGTATTCGTCTGGAGATGGCCTAGAGAAATATTCTGGAGAGTATCTTAGATTTAGGGCGGAGATGATTCCAGAATTGACGAGGTATGAAAGATGGGCAAAGTCTTTAGGGAATGTTTTGAAATTGAAGATAGCTGAAAAAGACAGGTCAAGAGTGCAAAAGTTTTTGGACATTTCACATTTGGATGTTAATGCTTCTCAGGCTTTGACTTTGTCTGTGATGTCTATGTTTGCTGTTTTTTTTGCGGCAGTGATGGCGGTAGTTGGAATATATTTGATTAATGGGAGTACGCAGTTATTATTGGGATTTTTAGGTTTGATTGCAAGTTTATTTGTGTTTTATTATACATATAGTATGCCTCAAAGGCTGGCAAATATCTGGAGATTGCAGGCTTCTGCACAAATGGTGCCTGCAGTATTATACGTTGTCGTATATATGAAACATACTTCTAATTTGGAAAGAGCAATTGAATTTGCCTCTCAGCATTTAGAAGGACCTTTAGCTTTAGATTTTAAGAAAATATTTTACGATGTAGAAATAGGAAAATTTTCAACAATAAAACAATCATTGGAGAATTATCTTGACAAGTGGAGAGATTACGCGCCTGAATTTATCGAGAGCTTTCATCTTATTGAGAGCAGTCTATTTGAAGCCAGTGAAGGAAGAAGAGTTGAGATTTTAGAGAAAGCTTTGCAAGTTATTCTTGATGGAGTTTATGAAAAGATGTTAAAATATTCCAGAGAAATAAGGTCGCCATTGACTAATTTGTACATGCTTGGAATTATATTGCCAACTTTAGGCCTGGCATTGCTGCCTTTAGCTTCTACACTTTTAGGGGGGGTTTTCAGGTGGCCTCATGTTTTTGTTTTGTTTAATGTGATAATTCCATTTTTTGTTTTTTATATGGTTTCTGAAGTTCTTTTGAAGAGGCCTGGAGGATACGGAGAGACTTCTGCTTTAGAGTTAAATCCGCATTATGGATCTTATAAATCTAGAAAACCTTGGATAAAAGCGTTTTTCATAGCGCTACCGTTTTTAATTTTGGGCGTATTACCATTTATAATGCAGTCCACTTGGTTTGTAAGTTCGCTGAATGTACAGCAGGGATACAATACTTTTGGACTAAAAACAGATTATACTTTTTCTGAATTGGGGTTGAGTTTCTTGGGAGGTGGCAAACTTTTTGATTTCAAGAAAATACCTGGCGGGGGAACGGTTGGGCCATTTGGGCTTTTAGCAATTTTATTAAGCATGTTTATTCCGTTTTCATTTGCCATGTTTTTCTCAATTGCGTATTCTGCAAAGACTAAAAATTTAATAAAAACTAGAAGAGATACAAAGGTCTTGGAAAGCGAGTTTGCAAATTCTTTATTTCAACTTGGAAATAGATTGGGGGATGGAATTCCAGCGGAAATTGCATTTGGGAGAGTTGCTGAATCTACTATGGGGCAAACAAGTTCGGATTTCTTTTTAGTTGTGAGCAAAAATATTCAGCAGGGAGGAATGGATGTAGAATCTGCAGTATTTGACAGGAAGAGGGGAGCTATTATTTTCTTTCCCTCTGCTTTGATTTCTACTTCCATGAGGATATTAATAGAATCAGTTAAGAAAGGCTTGCAGGTTGCTGCAAGGTCTTTGATGTCAATCTCAGAATATGTGAAGAATATTGAAAAGATAAATCAAAGATTGAGGGATTTGCTTGCGGAGATTGTTTCTGATATGAAGTCTAATATGACTTTTCTTGCGCCTTTACTCGCGGGAATTGTAGTGGGGCTTGCGGGGATGATTACTTTTATTTTGGATAAATTACAAGTGCTACAGGCACAGGCAGGAGGAGGCGAAACTGCAGGAATAGGAAGTCTAGGAAATATATTCTCTATTTTTGATTTAACACAGATGATTCCTCCTTATTATTTGCAGATTTCTATCGGGGTTTATATTGTAGAAGTGATATTTATTTTAACAGGAGCTTTAGTAACTGTTGATGCGGGGAGAGATGTTTTGAGAGAGAAATATGAATTGTCTAAGAACTTGAAGAGAGGAGTATTTCTTTATTTGGCTACGGCGTTAGTTTCAATATTTGCGTTGAGTATTTTGGCAAATATTGCTTTGGGCGGGTTGGGCGGATAAAGTTTCGTGGGATCCTCTAACTTAAGGTTAATGTCCTCACTTGATCCTATTTTTTTATCGACGCTGATAAAATTTTAATTGAGTTAAGTGCTCCCGAGGAGCGTTAACAGCATAATTTTATGAAAATTTTGGAGATTTTTTGGGAGCGTTTAACTAGATAATGGTTTAAGTTATTACTCAGTTTAGACAACTTTTTTTGAGGGAGCTTTTTAAAGTTCACTTTTATTATTATTTTAATGGCAAGTAGAATTGAAGTTATTACAAAAACTGGAGACACAAGAGCAGACGTAAGGAAAAGAAAAATACAGTCAATGGGTTTTCATGTTGAGGATGTAAATCTTGTTGATGTTTATACTCTTGATGATGCTGTTAAAGATTCTGAGTTAAGTAATGTTGCAGCCATGCTTTCTAATCCTGTAACGCAAGAAGCTGGAATAAATCAACCAAAAGCACCAGAAAAGTTTGATTATGGAGTTGAAGTTGGTTTTTTACCAGGAGTAACAGATAATGTTGGAACTACTGTAAGAGAAATCGTAGAAGATCGTTTTAAAAGAAATTTAGAAGGTCAAACTGTTTATAATTCTCAGGTAATGTTTTTATCAGGAAATTTAACAAGAGAAGACGCTGTTAAGATTGGAGATTCTTTCTCAAATCCAGTAATCCAAAGAGCTTCTGTTAAAAGTTATGATGAGTTTAGGAAAGACAGAGGAATGGAGGCAATAGTTCCAAGAGTAAGACTTCATGAGGAGCCAGTTGCAGGACTAGTAGATATATTGCACGCTAGTGATGAGCAATTGTCAGTAATTGGTAAACAAGGGATTGCAAATCCTGATGGAACAAGAAGAGGACCATTATCTATGGATTTAGCTTATATGAAATCTGTTCAAAGTTATTTTAATGGCTTAGGAAGAAATCCAACAGATCTTGAATTAGAATCAATTGCACAAACATGGAGTGAGCATTGCAAGCATACAATCTTTGCAGATTCTATAGATGAATTTAAAGATGGATTGTTTTCAACTTTTATTAAAAGAGCAACAAATGAAATAAGAAGTAAAAAAGGAGATAAGGATTTCTGTGTTTCTGTATTCACAGATAATGCTGGAGGAATAGTATTTGATGAAGAATTTTTAGTTTGTGACAAAGCTGAAACACATAACTCTCCAAGTGCACTTGATCCTTTTGGTGGTGCCATAACTGGAATTGTCGGAGTTAATAGAGATCTAATGGGTTTTGGAATGGGAGCAAAACCAATTATAAACAGATACGGATTTTGTTTTGCTGATCCTACAGATTCAAGAGAGCTGTATAAAGGAAAAAATAAAACTCAAAAAATGTTATCTTCAAGAAGAATAATGGATGGAGTTATTGAGGGAGTTAATGTTGGCGGAAACTGTTCTGGAATTCCAACACCTCAAGGATTTGTTTTTTTCGATGAAAGTTATAGGGGAAAACCATTAGTGTTTGTAGGAACTGTTGGGTTGATTCCAAGAGAAAGAAATGGGCAAGCAATGCATGAAAAACAGGCAATGCCTGGAGATTATGTTGTAATGGTTGGGGGAAGAGTTGGAAAAGATGGTATTCACGGAGCAACTTTTTCTTCAGAAGCAATTGATTATGGAAGCCCCGCAACTGCTGTTCAGATTGGAGATCCAATAACTCAGAAAAAAGAAAGTGATGCACTTATTAAAGAAGCTAGAGACAGAGGTTTGTATAGAAGTATAACTGATAATGGTGCTGGAGGATTATCTTGCTCTGTTGCAGAAATGGCAAAAGAATCTGGTGGATGTTATGTTCATTTAGATAAAGTTCCTGTAAAATATCCTGGGCTTGCTCCTTGGGAAACATGGGTTTCTGAATCTCAGGAAAGAATGACGTTAGCAGTTCCAAAAGAAAAATGGGATAGCTTTAATGATTTAATGAGAAGAAGAGGGGTAGAAGCAACTGTGATTGGAGAATTCACAAATTCTGGAAAATGTGTTGTTGATTATAATGGAAATAATGTTATGGATGTTGATATGGAATTTTTGCATAATGGATTACCGCCAAGACCAATTAAAACTACTTTTACAAGAAAAACCCATGAAGAGCCAACTTTTGATTGTTTAGAAGACTTAACAGATTCTTTACATGGAATGTTGAGAAGACAAAATATTACAAGTTTTGAATTTATTTCTAAACAATATGATCATGAAGTTCAGGGTGGCAGTGTCATTAAGCCATTACAGGGAAGAGGAAGAGTTAATGGAGATGCGACTGTAATAAAACCTAGGCTTGATTCAAATAGAGCTGTTGTTATATCTCAAGGGATTAATCCTTCTTATAGCGAGATTGATACTTATAATATGGCTGCGTGTGCAATTGATACTGCAATAAGAAATGCTGTTGCAACAGGAGCAGATTTAGAACATCTTGCTTTATTAGATAATTTCTGTTGGTGCAGTTCAACTGAACCAGAAAGATTGGGGCAACTAAAAAGAGCATGCCAAGCATGTTATGATTATTCAACTGAATTTGGAACTCCTTTTGTTTCAGGAAAAGATAGTATGTTTAATGATTTTAAAGGATTTAATGAATCAGGAAATCCATTAAAAATTTCTGTTCTTCCAACCTTATTAGTTTCAACAATAGGTGTAATGAAAGATGCACGAAAAGCTGTTTCAATTGATCCTAAAATTGAGGGAGATTTAGTATACGTCCTTGGATTTACTCACAATGAGCTGGGTGGGAGCGAATATTTTGCTATGAAGGGAGAACAAGAAAGAGGGAAAAAATATATTGGAAATAGTGCTCCAAGGGTCGATGCAGAATTAAATCTTGGAATGTATAGATCATTTTCTAAAGCAGCAGAAGAGGGATTAGTTGCTTCTGCAATAAGTGTTCATCGAGGAGGATTGGCTACAGCTTTGGCAAAAAGTGCAATTGCAGGTCAATTAGGTATGGATGTTGAATTAGAAAAAATTCCAAGCTATTGCACAAGAGAAGATTTTACTTTATATTCCGAAAGTCAGGGAAGATTAGTTGTAACTGTTAATCCCGAGAATAGAGAAAGATTTGAAACAGCGATGGGACAAAATATGGTTGCAATGGTTGGAAGAGTAAGAGGAGATAGTCAATTTAGAATAACCCAAAAAGGAAAAAATGTTGTAGACACTACAATTGATAGAATGACTGAATCATATAAATCAACATTTAAGGATTATTAAAATGGCAAACCCAAACGTTTTAGTTTTAACAGGATATGGAATAAACTGCGACGAAGAAACAAAGTTTGCATTTGAAAAAGCAGGAGCAAAAGCAGATTTAGTTCATATTAATGATTTAATTGAAGCACCAAAAAAATTAGATGATTATCAAATTGTTGCTTTTCCCGGAGGATTTTCATACGGAGATGATACTGGCTCTGGAAATGCTCTAGCCTGGAAAATAAGAAATAATTTAGGGATAGAAAGATTTACTGAAAATAATAGATTAGTAATTGGAATCTGTAATGGATTTCAAGTTTTAGTAAATCTTGGTTTATTGCCAGCACTTAACGGTCAATATGGGCAAAGACAAGTTGCTTTAAATCATAATGACTCAGCAAGATATTCAGACAGGTGGGTAGATTTAGATTTCAATGGAAAAAGCCCCTGGACAAAAGGAGTAGAAAGAATTTCTTTGCCAATAGCACACGGAGAAGGAAATTTTTATGCAAGCCCAGAAGTTTTAAAAGAAATTAATGCAAGAGGACTTGTTGCTGCAAGATATGTTGAAGGAGATATATGCAGATACCAAAGCCTTCTAGCAAATCCTAATGGCTCTTTAGAAAATATTGCGGGAATAGCCGATGAAACTGGAAAAGTCTTCGGATTAATGCCTCATCCAGAAAGAGCAATATCTTTCACTCAATTACCTCACTGGACTTTTTTAAGAGAGCAATATAGAAGAACAGGAAAAGAAATTCCTGAAGAAGCAAGAGGAATAAAAATCTTTGAGAATGGGGTAAAATATTTTGAATAAGATGGCATTAAAAGAATTATATCATCCTGAAAGTGGAAGAATGAGAGTTGCAGGTTTGATGTCTGGTTCTGGAAGCAACTTGAGAAAGATTATTGAAAATGGAAGAAGATTAGAAGCTGAAGAAGGAAGATCGCCTTATCAAGTAGTTGTTATTTTCTCAGAGAATCCTGAGAGCAATGCAGAAAAAATTGGAAATGATTATGGTATCCCTATTGTTGTAAGAGATTTAGGATCTTTCTATAAAGAAAGAGGAAAGCCAAGAAGAGATTTATCAGTTAGAGCGGAGTTTGATGAAAGAACTGTTGAAGCATTAAAACCATTTAGTGTTGATGTAGCTGCTTATGCAGGTTACATGAGTATTGCAACAGACCCATTAATTACCTAAGTTTTCCTAGAAATTTATACACTACGTAATTTATCGAATATAGAATAGAAAGATTTATATAGTTGTAATGTATAATTTATACATTACAATGTTCATCAGAAAAATAAAAAAGAAAAGTGGAACATATCTTGCAAAAGTTGAAAGTTATAGAGACAAAGAAGGAAAAAT
>Ga0209514_10003467_pt1 | contig 22428 bp, 23 predicted proteins | sample Subgrocontami58m_FD_187452 | JGI IMG/M metagenome (GOLD analysis project Ga0209514, IMG submission 187452) | Subsurface groundwater microbial communities from S. Glens Falls, New York, USA - GMW37 contaminated, 5.8 m (SPAdes) (version 3) | ecosystem: Environmental > Aquatic > Deep subsurface >...
CCTTGGGGTAGCGCCCGCAAGGGCGCCTTGGGGTCGCGCCCGCAAGGGCGCCTTGGGGTCGCGCCCGCAAGGGCGCCTTGGGGTCGCGCCCGCAAGGGCGCGGTGGAGTGACACCCGCAAGGGTGTCGCGTCGCATCGTATGTCGATGGATCTCACCAACGACGCTGCCACCCGCTTCTCGCGGCACTCCTCCTCCGCGCTTCCGCCGGAGCTCGAGGAGTCTCGCAAGAAGATCCTCCAGGTCGCCTACGAGTTCGGCCTGGACCCGATCGAGACCTACTTCGAGATCGTCGAGTTCGACGAGCTGAACGCGATCGCGGCCTTCGGCGGCTTCCCCACGCGCTACCCCCACTGGCGCTTCGGCATGGAGTACGAGGAGCTGCAGAAGGGGTACGAGTACGGCCTCCAGAAGATCTACGAGCTCGTCATCAACAACGAGCCCTGCTACGCCTACCTGATGAAGTCGAACGGGATGGTGGACCAGAAGATGGTCATGGCCCACGTCTTCGGCCACAGCGACTTCTTCAAGAACAACCTCTGGTTCAGCCAGACGAACCGCAAGATGATCGACGAGATGGCGAACCACGGGACGCGCATCCGTCGCTACATCGAGCGCTTCGGCGAGACGCCGGTCGAGGACTTCCTCGACACGGCGCTGTCGATCGAGAACCTGATCGACTATCACTCGGTCTACTCCCCCACGCGCCAGCGCCAGAAGTTCGACTTCAGCGGGGTGGACGAGAAGGAAGCGCAGATCTACAAGCTGAAGTCGAAGGAGTACATGGACCGCTTCGTGAACCCCCCCGACTTCATGCAGAAGCAGCGCAAGCGGATCGACGAACAGGAGAAGAAGCGGCATCGGTTCCCCGACCGGCCCCAGAAGGACGTGCTGCTGTTCCTGATCGAGCACGCGCCGCTGGAGAACTGGCAGCGGGACATCCTCTCGATGGTGCGGGAGGAGGCCTACTACTTCGCGCCGCAGGCGCTGACGAAGATCATGAACGAGGGGTGGGCCTCGTTCTGGCACTCGACGATCATGACGACGAAGATCCTGAACGACTCGGAGATCGTCGACTACGCGGACCACCACAGCGGGACGATGGGGATGCGGCCGGGGTCGATCAACCCCTACAAGATCGGCATCGAGCTGTATCGGGACATCGAGGACCGCTGGAACCGGGGACGGTTCGGCAAGGAGTGGGACGAGTGCGACGACATCCAGGCGCGGAAGTCGTGGGACAAGAACCTGGGGCTGGGTCGCGAGAAGATCTTCGAGGTGAGGCGCATCTACAACGACATCACGTTCATCGACGAGTTCATGACGAAGGAGTTCTGCGAGCGGCACAAGCTCTTCGTGTACCGGTTCAACCCGCAGACGAACCGGTACGAGATCGCGGACCGCGACCCCACGAAGATCAAGCAGATGCTCCTGATGCGGCTGACGAACATGGGGTACCCGGTGATCCGCGTGGAGGACGGGAACTACGCGAACCGGGGGGAGATGCTCCTGCGCCAGCAGCACGAGGGGGGCGACCTGGAGCTGCGGGAGGCGCGGGACACGCTGAAGAACCTCCACCGCGTCTGGCAGCGCCCGGTGAACCTCGAGACGGTCGTGGAGGGGGAGAAGAAGCTGCTCTCCTTCGACGGCGAGAAGTACAAGGAGTCGGCGGTCACGTCGGCGTAGGGTCCTCTCGCCATCGGCGCGCCCTCGGCGTCCTCCCGGTCGTCTTCCCTCGCGTCGAGGACCGCCGGGCGCGGCGGGGTTGACGCGGACTCGCGGGATCGGCTACCGTAGGCGAAGAGGCGACGTGATCGCTCATCGGAGGTCATCGTGGTAGGACCGGGGCGAACGGCCACCATCATCCTGCAGCCTGAGGGAGTCCGCATCCCGGGCGTCCTGCGGGACCTGGGATGCTTCCGCCAGTGGGTGCGGTCCGCGGAGTTCCCGGAGAAGGGCCGCATCGACTGGATCGGCGGCGAGGTGGAGGTGGACATGTCGCCTGAAAACCTCTACACCCACGGCACTCCGAAGGCGGCCATTGCTCGGGCGCTGGGAGCCATCGTGGAGGATCGCGACCTTGGCGTCGTCTTCGTGGACGCCACGCGAGTCACCGCGGTCGCCGCGGACCTCTCCTCCGAGCCCGACGTCGTCGTCGTGTTCTTCGAGACCATCGACGCGGGCCGCGTTCGGCACGGGCCGGCGGCCTCGGGAGAACCGGGGCAATACGTCGAAATCGAGGGCGCGCCGGACCTGGTGGTCGAGTGCGTAAGCGACTCCTCGGAGACGAAGGACTGCGAGCTCCTCCGCGACCGCTACTTTCAGGCGGGGATCCCCGAGTACTGGCTGGTGGACGCCCGAGGCGAGGCGCCGAAGCTGACGCTGCTCCGGGCGGGCGCGGCGGGATACGAGGAGGCACGGTCGGACGCGGACGGGTTTGTCGTCTCGCCGCGTCTCGGCGTGGCGGTGCGCCTCGTGCGGCTTCCGCAGAAGTCCGGAGTCGTCCGCTATCGGCTTGAGCACCGTCCGGCGTAGCGCGGCCTGCCTCCCGTACCGCATCGGGTCCCTGCAACCGCACTTTCCATCTGGCCGGCCAAAGTGCCCAGGCCCCGAGTCAAATTGCGAGGCCATACCACGCACTTGCGTGGTATACTCACGCAACATGAACCGCCTGGAAGACCTGCTCTCGTCGCGCGTGAAGGCCGGGGTGTTCCGCCTCCTCTTCGGTCCGTCGGCCACGGAGCTGCACGTCCGTGAGATGGAAAGGCGGTCCGGCCTGGCGGACGCGACCGTGCGGCAGGAGCTTCGCAGGCTTCGCCGGCTTGGCCTGGTCGAGGAGAGGCGCGCCGGGAACCGGGCCTACTACCGAGCCAACCGAAGGCATCCCCTCTACGCCGACATCCGCAACATCGTGCTCAAGACGGTGGGGCTGGTCGATCTCCTCCGCGAAGCCCTGGACGACCCGGGGATCCGGGTGGCCTTCGTCTTCGGCTCCGTAGGGGCGGGGGAGGAGGACTCCGGCAGCGACATCGATCTGATGGTGATCGGGTCGATCGGCCTGCGGCGGGTGGCGGAGCTCCTGTCGGGGGTGTCGGCGCAGGTCGGACGGGAGGTCAACCCTCACGTCCTGACCCCCGAGGAGTATCGGAAGAGGCGGAAGACCCGCGACCACTTTGTAGGCTCCGTCCTCGGCGCCCCGAGGCTGATGGTGGTGGGAGGCGAGGATGAGCTTGCAGCAGTGGGCGGCTGACGGGTGGCTCCGTCCGCACAAGCCGACCCGCAAGGAGATGGCTGATTTCCTCGCCATCGTCGATCGTGACATGGAGGACTCTCAGGGCAACGTCTCCGCCGACTGGCGCTTCGGCATCGCGTACAATGCGGCGCTGAAGCTTTGCACAGTGCTGCTGCACGCGTCGGGATACAGGCCCGAGAAGACGCTCGCACGCTACCGGACACTGGCGGCGCTGATGCCGATCCTCGGGGACACGCGGAAGAGGGACGCGGACTATCTGGACGCATGTCGGATGAAAAGGAATACGGTTGAATACGACATGGCGGGCGCGGCGAGCAAGGCGGACGCCTTGGAGCTGCTGGAGTTCGTCCGGGGGTTCCGGAAAGAGGTGCTTGCGTGGCTCCACGCGCACCACCCCGAACTGGTCCCGCAGAGGCGCCGGTAGCATCTTGACAGCAACGGGAGCGGTTGTCAGGATGAGATCATGCGAACGACAGTGACCCTGGACCCCCACCTGCACGCCGCTGCGGCGGAGGTGCAGGGTTTCCGCGCTGCGGTCTCGTGCTCCCCGGATCGACGCTTGACCACGTCGGCGTGAGCCTCTACGATCCAAATTGGGCGCGGGAGAGTCGACGTGGCCATGGCCCTCTCCCCCACGCCGTTCCCTCGGTTCCCGTGAGGATTCGCCATGTCCGACCTGAATGAGGTGCTCAAGCAGGCCATGAGCCTGGACGCACGGGAAAGGGCGGCCTTGGCGGAGCGGATGCTCGCGAGTCTCGACGAGCTGAGCCCGCAGGAGGCGGACCGTCTCTGGGCGGAGGAGGCCCAGAGGCGCCTGGACGAGTACCGCGCGGGCCGCGCCCGGGCCATTCCCGCCGAAGAGGTCCACAAGAAGGCCGAGGGGCTTCTCCGTTGACTTCCGTTCGCTACCACGAGGCCGCGGAGGAGGAGCTCCTGGAGGCCATCGGCTATCTGGAGCTCCAGGTCAAGGGCCTCGGGCGACGATTCCTCACAGAGGCACAGCGCGCGGAGAATCTCCTCGAGGAGTTCCCCGATGCTGGCGAAGAAGTTCGCCCGGGGATCCGCAGGCGCATCTTGCGGAAGTTCCCCTCCGGCCTCATCTGCTCGAGAGAGGGCGACGGGGCGTTGATCCTGGCGGTCGCGCACCTCAGCCGTCGCCCTGAGTACTGGGTGGGGCGAGCATGAGCGGCGACCCGCGGTTCCGCTTCGGCCGCAACTGGCGGTCGTTCCTGGACCACCACCTGCACGCCTCGGCGGCGGCGGAGGCGCAGCGCTCGCTCGCGGAGTTCCTGGCGCCCGCGACGCTCGCGGGGCGGACCTTCCTGGACATCGGCTGCGGGAGCGGCCTCTTCTCGCTGGCGGCGCAGAGGCTGCGGGCCTCTCGCGTGGTGAGCTTCGACATCGACGCCGATTCGGTGGCGTGTTGTCGGGAGCTGCGCGAACGCGAGGGGGCGCCAGCGACGTGGGAGGTGAGCGAGGGGTCGATCCTGGACGCGGCGTTCGTCGCGAGGCTTGCACCGGCGGACGTGGTCTACTCGTGGGGGGTGCTGCACCACACGGGGCGGATGTGGGACGCGGTGCGTGCGGCGGGGAGGCTGGTGGCGCCTGGGGGGCAGTTCTACCTGGCGCTTTACAACAAGGTGGAGGGCTGGGGCCTCCACTCGGACGGCCGCTTCGGTCCCTCGAGCTTCTGGGCGTGGGAGAAGCGGTGGTACAACCGCTTGCCCGGCGGCCTCCAGCGCGCGCTGCAGCTCGCCGCGCTGGGGACGATGGTGGTGACGTACATGCTGCGGTTCGAGGGTCCGCTGGGCGAGTTTCGCAAGCGGCGGGCGCGCCCGAGGGGGATGAGCCTCGAGGTGGATATCCGGGACTGGCTGGGCGGGTACCCCTACGAGGCTGCCCGGCCCTGCGAAGTATTCGCGTTCTGCCACGAGGAGCTGGGGCTCGACCTGGTGCGGATGAAGACGACGGACACGCTGCACAACAACGAGTTCCTGTTCCAGCGCCGTCCGTAGACGTGCTCGTCTCAGGGGATGATCTCGGGCTCTGCCCCGTCCTACGTTCGTACCGCCTTCCCCCCTCGCTCGAAGGAGCGTTGCGCCGCTTCGAGCAGCCGCACCACCTCCAGTCCCTCTCGCCCTCCCGTCAGCGGCCGCTTTCCGTCCCGGATGCACTGCACAAAGTGGGCGCACACGAACTCCAGCGCCTCGCGCGCGTCGATCTTCGGCGCAACCATGTCTCCCGTCCGATACTGGACCATGAGCACGTGCCGGTCCGCGTCCGTCCGCGCCTCCAACCCGCGCTCGTACACCTTTACCTGGTAGTCCGGGTCCATGTGGTCGAAGACGACCGTCTTGCGACTCCCCCCCAGGATCGTTTGCCGGATCTTGACCGGGGAGAGCCAGTTCACGTGGAAGTGAGCGATCAACTCGTTCGCGAATCGCACTGTCAGGTAGGCGAGGCTCGGAAGATTCCAATCCTTCCACCGGACCGGGCTCGCGCAGGTGGCCGCGACGCTCACCGGCGGCTCGTCGATGAGGTGGCGCATGATGGCGAAGTCGTGCGGCGCCAAATCCCAGATCACGTTCGTGTCCTGCGAGAACAGCCCGAAGTTGATTCGCACGGAGTCGTAGAAGCGAAGATCCCCAAGCTCCCCGGCGTCGATGAGCTCTCGGATTCTCCGGACCGCTCCCGAGTAGATGAAGGTGTGGTCCACCATCAGGATGCGCCCCTTCCGCTCCGCCAGGTCCACGAGCTTGTGCGCCTCGCGAACGCTCCCGCAGAGGGGCTTCTCCACGAAGACGTGCTTTCCCCGCTCGAGCGCCGCCCTCGCCAGGGGATAGTGCGTGGGAAGCGGCGTGGAGACGACCACGGCGTCCACGTCCTCGCGCGCGATCAGCTCCTTGGCGGAGGCGACGAGCGCTACACCTGGATAGACGTGCTGTGCCGCCTTGAGCCGCCCCGGGTCCTGGTCGGCCACCGCGACCACCACGCAGTCCGACTGCTTCACGAAGTTCCGCAGGAGGTTTGGACCCCAGTATCCGTATCCGACGAGTCCGACCCGGATCATGATGCCCCCGTGCAATGTGCGCCGCGATTCCCGGCTGATCCACAGCGCTCCAGGATGCCCGCCCCGCCCTGGGGGTCAAGGGATTTGTCCCTGCGCCCCGCTCGATGTTAGACTCCGCGCCTCATGGATGACACCGCATCGCGCCGCCGCACCTGGGCCGTCTTCTGGGCCCTGACTGTCCTGGGAGTCGCCATCCGCGTCGCTTGGATCCTCGCCACGCAAGAGCGGTTCGTCCCCTACACCGATTCGTGCCGCTTCGTCTGGATGGCGCGGGAGCGGATCGGAACCTCGCTCGTGCACCCGCCCGTGCTCCACGAGCCTCTCTTCCCCTGGCTGCTGTCGGTCGTCTTCGGCGTCTTCGGAGATTCCCTCCTCGTCGCTCGGCTGACCAACGCCGGCGTGCAGTGCCTCTGCGCCGTGCCGCTCTTCGTCTGGACCTGGCGGGTGTTCGATCGGGGGACCGCCATCGCCACCGCGGCTGTCTTCTACCTCCTGCCCGGCCTCGTGTCGGCCTCCATCGAAGTCTACGACGTGAACCTGGCCGCGCTGCTCCTGGCATGCCTCCTCCTCATCGGACTCCGCGAGCGCGGCTTCTTGCGCGGGTTCGTCGAGGGGAGCATCGTCGGCCTCGTCTACCTGACCCGATCCGAGGGGCCGGTGTACGGCGTGGGACTGGCGATCGCCACCGTGATTGCAGTCCAGCCCTCCGGCGCGGCGCGATGGGCGCCGCGCGCCCGGGCACTCCTGGGGTTGGCCCTCGGCTTCCTCCTCGTGGGCGGGCTGTACCTGGTCCACCTCCGACTCGCCTATGGCGGATGGATCATCTCGCCCAAGCAGGCGATCCTCCTGCGTGTCCTTCGCGGGGGCGCTGCCGACCCCGTGCCGACCCTGCCCATGCGAACCCTGATCAACGCGAAGGCCTATCTCCTGTCGTTTCTCCCTTGGGCGCTCTCGCCCCTCCTCTGGCTCCTCCTCCCCTGGTCCTGGCTCTCGGAGTCGAGGTCACCTGGGCGGCGCGATCAGGAGGTGAGGCTCCTGCTCCTCGCGGGGAGCTTCCTGTTCACGCTACCGGTGACGAACCAACCGAACTATCGCTACCTCATCGTCATCCTGCCGCTCCTGCTTCCATGGGTCGGCCACGGCTTCCATCGACTCCATGCGTGCGTGCAGGCCAGGAGTCCGCGCCTTGCATGGCCGCTGGTCGTTCTCCTTGCCTTCGCGGGAGCCGTGCCCCACTACGTGCGCCTGGCGGGAGCGGAGGGGAGCTTCGGCCGCTCCTGGGAGCCTGAGCTCCGCGAGGCTGGCGCCTGGATTCGCGCGAACAGCCGACCGTCCGATCGCATCGGGTGCGGCGGATCGAGCGAGGTCTTCCTCTCCGAGCGGCGAATGGCGACGCTGCCGTCCGACCTCCTGGCGCGAATCGGCACGCCGCAGGAGCTCCTCGCCGCGTATCGCGCGGCGGGGGCGAGGTACCTCATCCTCTCCGAGAGGTATCCGCCAGAAACGCCGATTCTTCTTCGTCTCCTGCGGGAGGGAGGCCTCCCCGGAATATCTCCTCCCGGCTTCTCCCGCGGTTGGCGCACCGGCCGCGGGGTCCTGGTCTTCGATCTAGGTCCCTAGGCTCGAGGCCGGGGCGGAAGGCGTTGACCTCATGACGGGATTCGGGCAGGATGCTGCCGCTTCCCTGGTCGTCCCCACTCCCCGGTGTCTTCGCCATGCTCGATCTCAAGACGACTCGAGTCCTCGTCACCGGCGGCGCGGGGCTGGTCGGTTCTCACATCGTCGATCAGCTCCTCACCGAAGGGACGCCCCGAATCGTCGTCCTCGACAACCTCTCTCGGGGCCGTCGAGAAAACCTCGCGGACGCCCTCCGGCATCCGTCCGTCGAGCTCGTGGAAGGGGACCTGCGCGACCGCGCACTCGTGGAGCGGCTCGTGCGGGAGGCCGACGTCGTCTTCCACCAGGCGGCCATTCGGATCACACAGTGCGCCCAGGAGCCGCGCCTCGCGCTCGAGGTGCTCGTGAACGGGACCTTCAACGTCGTGGAGGCAGCCGCGAAGGCCGGCGTGAAGAGGGTCGTGGCCGCCTCTTCCGCGTCCGTGTACGGCATGGCCGATCGGTTCCCGACCTCCGAGGACCACCACCCCTACCGCAACCGCACGCTCTACGGGGCGTCGAAGGTGTTCCTCGAGGGACTCCTCCGCAGCTACCGGGAGATGACGGGACTCTCGTATGTCGCGCTGCGGTACTTCAACATCTATGGGCCGCGGATGGACGCGCACGGCGTCTATACCGAGGTCCTGATCCGTTGGATGGAGCGGATCGCGGAGGGACAGCCGCCCATCATCCTCGGCGACGGCAGGCAGACGATGGACTTCATCTACGCGGAGGACGTCGCGCGGGCGAACCTCCTCGCCGCGCGGGCGGACGTCGACGACGACGTCTTCAACATCGGAAGCGGGCGGGAGACCAGCCTGGCCGAGCTCGCCGACACGCTGCTCGAAGTCATGGGGTCGAAGCTGAAGCCCGAGCACCAGCCCGAGCGGAAGGTGAACCCGGTCGCGCGGCGCCTGGCCGACGTGTCGCGCGCCGAGAAGGCGCTCGGCTTCCGCGCCCGCGTCCCCCTCGCGGAGGGGATGCGCCGGCTATACGAGTGGTGGGAGGTGGTCCGTGCTGCGAAGGCTTAGGGACTGGCTGCGGCAGGGGCGCCGCGCGCGGGAGCCCCACTGCCCGCGGTTCAATGCGCACTGCTGGATCATCGGCGAGCCCGAGGTCGGCGACGGTGTCTGGATCGGCGCCTTCACGGTAATCGATGCGCAGGGGGGGCTGAAGATCGGGGCCGGGACCGACATCAGCTCGGGCGCTCACGTCATCACGCACTCGACGGCGTGGCGCTGCGTCAGCGGGCGAAGATTCCCGGAAAACGAGCGCGCGGCCGTGGACATCGGCGAGTGCTGCTTCATCGGGGAGAACGCGACGGTCCTCCGCGGAGCGAAAATCGGACACCACTCCATCGTCGGCGCAGGTGCAGTCGTCACGGAGTTCATGGAGATTCCGCCCTACTCCCTCGCCGTGGGTGTTCCCGCCCGCGTGGTGCGCGACATCCGGGACGAGATCGAGGCGAAGGTTTCGGAGGCATCCAGGAGCCGCTCATGATTCCCCTCACCCGCCCCCTCACGGGGGACGAGGAGATCCAGCTCGTCGCGGAGGTGCTCAGGTCTGGGTGGCTGACCCAGGGACCGAAAACAGCCGCCTTCGAAGAGGCCATCGCGCGCGTCGTCGGGGCCCCGCACGTGGTCGCCGTCTCGTCGTGCACCACCGCCCTCCACCTGGCAGTCCTCCTTGCGGGCGTCCAGCCGGGGGACGAGGTCATCGTGCCCTCCTACACCTTCGTCGCGACCGCAAACGCCGTCCTCTACGCCGGTGCAGTCCCCGTGTTCGCCGAAATCGACGCGAAGACCTTCACCCTGGCGCCCAGCGAGATCGAGAGGCTCGTGACCTCCAGGACACGCGCGGTGATCGCGGTCGACCAGTTCGGCCTGCCGGCGGAGCTGGACGCCCTCGAGGAGGCCTGTCGCGCCCGAGGGCTCGTTTTCCTCGAGGACGCCGCCTGCGCCCTGGGCGCCGCGTACCGAGGCCGGCCCATAGGCTCACGAGGAAAGTTCGTGCTGTTCAGCTTCCATCCCCGGAAGTCGATCACGACGGGAGAGGGCGGCGCACTCGTGACCGACGACCCTGCCGTCGATGCACGGGCCCGGATCCTCCGCTCGCACGGCGCGTCCCTTTCGGACGCGGCGAGGCACGGCGCCATGGGCAAGGCGTTCGAGTCGTACGTGGACCTGGGGTACAACTACCGGCTCTCCGATCTGCAGGCGGCCGTCGGCCTGGCCCAGGTCAAGCGCCTGGACGGCATCCTCGCCCGGAGACGCGCGCTCGCCGCGCGGTATGCCGAGCGACTCGCGGGCCTGCCATGGATCGAGCCGCCATTCGAGCCCCCACACGCCCGGCATCCCTACCAGACGTATGCAGCGCTCCTCCGTCCAGGGGCCCCGATCGACCGAGACTCCCTCATCCGCCACCTCGCCGACTGCGGGGTGTCTTCGCGACGCGGAATCCCCCCCATCCACCGCGAGCCGTACATGGAGGCCCGCCTGAAGGCCCCGGTGACGCTTCCGGTGACGGAGGACATCTCCCGGCGGACGCTGATCCTCCCCCTCTATCCGCAGATGACCGAGGCGGAACAGGAGCAGGTCGTGGAGGCGCTCCGCTCGGCCCCGTCTTCCCGGGCGCGCTGATGGCGGGTCTCAAGCCCAAGGTCGTCGTGCTCGGCGGCGGAGTGGCGGGCCTGTCGGCGGCCCTCCACGTCCTGCGAACCGGCGAGTTCGAGGTGGACCTCTACGAAGGGCGGGACCGCGTCGGGGGGCTTGCAACGAGCTACCAGCTCGGCCCTGCGACCTTCGATTTCGGGCCGCATGCGTTCCACAGTCAGCAGCCTCCGATCATCGACTTCTTCTGCGGGCTCATGCGCGGGGAGTTCTACGAGATCCAGAAGGACGTCGCGATCCAGTTCGACGGGCGGCTCTACCCGTATCCGCTCAACCCCATCAAGGCCCTCCGGAACATGTCCCTCACCCGCGCCGCCCGGTGCGGGTTCTCCTACCTGTGGAACGTCGCCACGAACCACCGCTCGCTCGACTCCCTCCGCACCTCGGAGGAGTTTTTCATTCGGAACTACGGTCGGGAGCTGTACCGGATCTTCTTCGAGGGGTACACGCACAAGGTTTGGGGAATCCACCCGCGGGACCTCTCCGCGGAGTTCATCAAGAACCGCCTTCCGCCCACGAGCCTCCTGCGAATTGCGTGGACGGCCCTGACCGGAATCGACATCAAGGTCAAGAGCCCCAACCAGGTCCCCCTGAAATTGAGGATCTTCTACCCCAAGGGAGGGTCGATCCGGTTCCCGCTGGCGATGGCGCGCGAGGTGCAGGCCCGCGGGGGGCGGATCAAGCTCGGGACCCGGATGGAGGCCGTCCACCTCGAGGCAGGCCGCGTCGTGGGCGTCACGCTGCGGGACCCCTCTGGTCCGCGTCGCGTGCCATGCGACGTGCTGATCTCCACGGTTCCGCTGCCGGACCTGGTGAAGTCCCTGGAGCCGCCCCCGCCGCCCGAGATGGTCGAATCGGCAGGTCGCCTGGTCTTCCGGCCACTGCTGATCGCGTGCCTCTGGATCGAGGGGCCACCAGTCTTCCCCTACCAGACCATCTACTACACGAACCGGATCTTCAATCGCCTCGCACAGATGAACAGCTACTCCCCCGAGACAGTGCCCGCCGGGACATGCGGCGTGACGGCCGAGCTGACCTGCTCCGTCGGGGACGGGCTGTGGACGATGGACGAGCGGACGCTGATACGCAGGGTCGTCGAGGACATGGAGGCCGAGAAGCTGGTGTCCGCGGATCGGGTGAAGGACGCGATGCTGCTGAGGGAGATCCATGGGTATCCCATCTACGACCTCTCCTTCGAGGAGCACCTCGTCCGCCTGCGCCAGGCCGTCCACGCCGTGCCAAATCTATATGTGAGCGGAAGGCAGGGGATGTTCAACTATGCGCAGATGCACTACGGGGTGAGCTCCGGCATGGCAGTTGCCCAACACCTCCTCCAGGGAGGCGAGAAGCCCCCGCTGCCGGCCCGGGGGACCGAGGACGCCCTGTTTGCATGAGCGCCTCCGGCCCGGAGGAAGTGATAGGATGACACGTCGGTGAGACTCGTGTCCACGCCCTCGAGGGTGATCATCCACGCATGTGCGGCATCTGCGGAATCGTAGCCCTCCACGGCCCGCTCGCGGACGAGTCGAGAGTCACGCTGGCGCGGATGAACGGCGCCATCGTGCACCGCGGGCCCGATGACGAGGGGTCCCTCCTCGACGGTCAGGCCGCCCTCGCGATGAGGCGCCTCTCGATCGTCGACCTCGCCACGGGCAAGCAGCCAATCCACAACGAGGACGGCTCGGTCCAGGTCGTCTTCAACGGCGAGATCTACAACTTCGCCGAGCTGCGCGCCGACCTCGAGAAGAAGGGCCACCGCTTCCATACGCACTCGGACACCGAGGTCCTCGTCCACCTCTACGAAGAGGAGGGGGACGCCTTCCTGCCGCGCCTCAACGGGATGTTCGCCTTCGCGCTCTGGGACGCGAAACCAGGCCGCCTGCTTGCGGCGCGCGACCGCGCAGGGAAGAAGCCCTTCTCCTACGCCGTGACCCGCGACGCGTTCGTGTTCGTTTCGGAAGCGATCGGGCTGACGGGCGTGAGCCAGGCCGTGCCCGTGGCGGACGCGCTCCCGACCGACGCGCGCCGCTGGCGGAGGTTCGCTTACGTCCCGCGGGTGGTCGCCTTCGCGGGAGGCAGACAGTGCCCGCGACGTGGAGACGGAAGACCGTGGGCGTGGTGAGAGAAGCGACTCCCGCTACTCGTTCCCACCTGCGCCCTGCTTGCGAAGCTCCTCCTCGACCTGTTCGATCGTGACCCCAGAGAGCCAGCGATCCCTGTCCTGGGAGTAGTCGCCCGACCCGGCGTAGTACAGCCCCAGGAAACGCACAGCGTTGGCGGGACCAAGTTCGCGCAGGAGAGCCTCGAATCCCCTTCCTCGCAGTTCCGGCAAGGGCATCAGATGGATTCCGTTCTTCATTGAAGCAACTCCGCTGCAAGGGCCACCGGATTCAACACGCGAACCGCGGACGGCGGACCGAGTCGGCCGGCAGCCGCAATGAAACGGTCGTCGGTCGTGACGAGCACCGTGACTCCGGCCGCTTCCGCCAACGCGAGGTGCATCGCATCGAAGTCCTTCAGTCCAAAAGATCGCAGGACCTTCGCTCTGTCCAGGACTTCCTTCGAGAGACTGCCCCGCTCGGTAGCCCGGGCCAGCAGCGCCTCCACGGCGGAGCGGCGGATCTCATCCGGGCAACGTGAGATTTCAGCCGCCACCGCATCCGATGCAACCCAGACTACCTTCCCCTCCTCGACAGCGCGCAGGAGGTGTACGAGAGCCTCCGTCTCCAGCCGGATCCTGCCCTGGGTTTGATCGTCGAATGGCCGATTCAGACAGCAAGCATCCAGGTAGATGCGTTGTGTCACCGACCGCTCCTGTGCGAAAGACCGTCCGAGTCACACCCTCCGCATGATAGGGCGGTCGGGCGACGATCTCAATAGCCACGCGACTCCCAGGATGACGGCGTCGACCGGCTCCTCGACCTCCGCGCGCGCCGCTTGATCCCGGTCAGGGGGAGGGGCGATAATCCCCGCGCTCCCGACCCGATTCGAGACGCGATGAACAGCGACCCGCAGACCGTGGACGTCTCCATCGTCATCCCGCTCCACGACGAGGAGGCCAGCATCGACGAGTTGGTGCGTGATCTGCTCTTTGCGCTCGCCGAGAGGCTCGTACGCACCTACCACGAGAGCCAGGGGAAGCCGATCTGCCGGGTGGGGAGAACCGCGAATGCCCCGTCCCCAGCGGCTCCTTCCTAGCATGTGCGGAATCTGCGGAATCGTAGCCCTCCACGGCCCGCTCGCGGACGAGTCGAGAGTCACGCTGGCGCGGATGAACGGCGCCATCGTCCACCGCGGGCCCGATGACGAGGGGTCCCTCCTCGCAGGGCAGGCCGCCCTCGCGATGAGGCGCCTGTCGATCATCGACCTCGCCACGGGCAAGCAGCCGGTCCACAACGAGGACGGCTCGGTCCAGGTCGTCTTCAACGGCGAGATCTACAACTTCGCCGAGCTGCGAGCGGAGCTCGAACGGAAGGGCCATCGCTTCTATACGCACTCGGATACCGAGGTCCTCGTCCACCTCTACGAAGAAGAGGGGGACGCCTTCCTGCCGCGCCTCAACGGGATGTTCGCCTTCGCGCTGTGGGACGCGAAGCGAGGGCGCCTGCTCGCCGCGCGAGACCGCGCAGGGAAGAAACCCTTCTACTACGCCGTGACGCGAGACGCCTTCGTCTTCGGATCGGAGCCGAAGGCCCTCCTCCAGCACCCCGACGTGTCGCGCCGCATCGACCAGGAGGCCCTCCGCCGCTTCTTCCTCTTCGAGTACGTCCCCGCCCCCTTCTCCATCTGGGAGGGGATGCGCAAGCTCCCCGCCGCCCACAAGCTCGTCCTCTCGGAGGGACGCGTCGAGGTCGCCCCCTACTGGGACCTCGCCTTCGCCGGCGAGCCCGAGTGCACCCGCGCGGAGGCCCCGCAGCGCCTGCTCGCGTTGCTCCAAGAGGCAGTCCGTCGCCGGCTGGTTTCGGATGTGCCGCTGGGCGTCTTCCTCTCGGGCGGGATCGACTCCTCCACGATCGTCGGGCTGATGGCGCGCCTCGTCGACCCGAAGCGCATCCAGACCTTCTCGATCGGATTTCGCGAGGCGGAGTTCGACGAGTCGCGCTGGGCGCGGCAGGTCGCATCGCACTTCGGCACCTCGCATCACGAGGAGGTGCTCTCCGCCGACGGAATGGCCGACATCCTCCCCGAGCTGGCGCCATTCATCGACGAGCCGTTTTCCGACTCCTCGATCATCCCGACCTACCTGCTCTCGAAGTTCACGCGGCGGCACGTCACCGTCGCCCTCGGCGGCGACGGAGGGGACGAGCTCTTCCTCGGGTATCCCCCCTACCAGGCCCATGCGATCGCCGACGTCGTGGAGCGGCTCCCCGCGTTCGTCGCGACCGCGGGGCGGGCGATCGCCGCGAGGCTCCCCGCAAGCTTCGGGAACATGAGCTTCGACTTCAGGGCGAAGTCGTTCGCGCGCGGCGTCGGACTTCCGCGCGGGAGGCGGCACCAGACCTGGATGGCGGCCTTCACGCCCGGGGACCTGCGCGAGCTGCTCGTGCCGCCGCTGGGAGAGGGGGTCGAGGCGCCGTTCGACGAGCTGGACGAACGCCTGGCGCGGCGCCACTTCCGCCACCCGCTCGAGGCGGCGGCCTGGCTCTACTTCAAGTACTACCTCGTCGACGACATCCTGACGAAGGTCGATCGCGCCTCGATGGCGGCCTCGCTGGAGGTGCGGGCGCCGTTCCTCGACCCCGAGGTGATCGACTTCGCGGCCCGCGTGCCGATCGCCTGGAAGATGCCCCGGCTGCGCCTGAAGGGGCTGCTGAAGGAGGCGGTGCGAGGGCTCCTGCCGCGGGAGGTCATCGCACGAGGGAAGCGCGGGTTCGGTATCCCCATGGCGCGCTGGCTCGCCGGGCCGCTGCGCGGGATGATGGAGTCGCTCCTCGCGCCCGCGCGGCTCGCGTCGCAAGGGATCTTCCGACCCGATACCGTGCGCCGTATCATCGGCGAGCACCTGTCGCGGCGCGCGGATCACCGCAAGAAGCTGTGGGCGCTGCTCGTCTTCCAGATCTGGTGGGACCAGTACCACCCGACTCTCGCCTGACGGCCGTCACATCCCCCAGCTTCTGCTCCGGTGCTTGCCGAAGCCACTGCCCATTGCTACTCTCGAACAACATCGTCCCTTCCGTGTGGATTCGCGAGGTGAGAGTGGTGGACGATTCGCGGCGCTGGCGATGGATCCAGGTCCTTTTCCTGTGCCTCTTCGGACTGCACTGCTGGAGACTCGCGTTCAAGCGGATCGAGTTGAACGACGAGGGGATGATCCTCTACTCCAGCATCCGGATCCTCGACGGCAGCACCCCGTATCGCGACGTCTATGTACACACCATGGGTGGGTCGTTCTGCCTCCAGGCCACGGCCTGCGCCCTCATCGGACGCACCGTCGTAGCACACCGAGTCGTCGCGTGGCTCGCACACATGGTCGCCGCCGCACTCGCCCTCGCCCTTGGTACGCGGCTCCTCGGCCCGCGGAATGGGACGATCGCGGGGTCCATCGGCGCGATGTCCGCCCTGCCCTACTGTCACCTCGGCCACTATACCCAGTGGTCGCTCGCGTGCATCCTCGGGGCATTCGTCCTCGATGCCCGAGCGAGGGCCTCGGGGCGCGCGAGGACCGCCGCCTTCGCCGGCCTTTGCCTCGCCGCGGCGTTCTGGTTCAAACCGAACACGGGCCTGTACGCAGCGGTGGCGCTCATTGCCTTCCACCTCGCGCTTCTCGCCACGGGGGGCGGTCGGACCTCGCTCCGCCTGCTGGGCGGGATCGTCGCGGGAGGACTTCTCGGGGGCGGTGTGATCTGCGCGGGGCCGCTCGCCTGCGGGACCTTCGGCTGGATGTGGGAGGAGAACTTCGCGAGAGAAACCGTCGCGCGATTCACTCGCACCTACTCGGCGGCCATGCCATCCCTCCAGTCGCTCTTCTTCGTTCCGCGGAGCGTGAAGAGTGCGTATTCACTATACGAGGGCTGGCTGTGCTGGCTGCCCATTCTCGCGAGCGCACTCGCGATCGGGACACTCGCCGTGCGCCGGATCCGACGCGCCTGGAACGACGACGACACGACGCTGCTCCTGCTCGCATTGCTGACCATCGCGATCCTGGGAAGCGCATACCCGCGCGCCGATCGCGAGCACTTCGGGCCTGCGCTCCTGCCGGGCAGCCTCGTGATTGTACAGCTCCTGCGTCTCTGGGCGTCACGGGGGCCATCCTGGGTGCGAACCGTCCTCGTGTCGGGCCTGCTCGCGCTGTTCGCAACCCTGGTGGCGGAGCAGTTCATCGTCTTCCGAGGGAATGACTGGGAGCTGGACGGGGCGGCGAAGGGGATCTACGTGCGGGAGGGACAGGCGCGCCAGATCGCGCGCCTGAAGGAATGGACGACGAAGTACGCCCCGCCGGGGTCCCCGATCCTCGTCGTCCCCGACTCCTCGCTGCTCTACATGATCCTCGACCGGCCGGACGCCCTCACTTTCGGCCCGGCGTTCTTCCAGGCCGTGCTCATGCGCGGTGCGCCCGCGGTCCTCGCCGATCTGGAGATGCACCCGCCGGCGCTCGTGCTCGACCGGGTCCCGCCGACGTTCATCCCCGACTCCGAGACGTGGCTCCGGCAGATCGGTTTCCGCGCCTGGCTCGAGGCTCGCTATCGCCTCGTCGATGAGCAGGAGGGATTCCGTGCGTGGGTGCCGCGGTAGAGCGGCGGCTCCGCGCGTCGAGGGGTGATTCGTATGGCCCCCGTGGCCCCTCCGGAGTACCATGTCCGCCCCTCGGGAGGCGGACATGTCGCTGCCAGTCGTCGCCATCGTCGGGCGACCCAATGTCGGGAAGTCTACGCTGCTCAACGCCCTGATCAAGAGGCGCCTGAGCATCGAGGACCCCATGCCCGGCACGACCCGCGACCGCGTGAGCGCACGCGTCCCCCTCGAGGGTCAGCTCGTCGAGCTCGTCGACACCGGCGGCATCGTCGAACGCGACAACGACCCCCTCGCCAAGGAGGTCCAGAAGCAGGTCGACCTCGCCCTCGTCGCCGCCGACGTCATCGTCTTCGTCGTCGATGTCCGCACCGGCCTGAACCCCTTCGACGAGGCCATCGCCGTCCGCCTCCGGCGCACCGACAAGCCGATCATCCTCGTCGCCAACAAGGTCGACACCCCAGGCTTCCGCGTCGGCATCCCCGACTTCTACAAGCTCGGCCTCGGCGACCCCCTGGGCGTCTCCGCCAAGCAGAAGGTCGACGTCGACGTCCTCCGAGAGAGGATCGTCGCCGCCCTCCCCCGGCACGCCGATGCCGACACCATCCCTACCCTCAACCTCGCCATCGTCGGCCGCAGGAACGTCGGGAAGTCCACCCTCGTCAACTTCCTCGCCCACGAGGAGCGCGTCATCGTCAGCGAGATCCCCGGCACGACGCGCGACGCCGTCGACGTCCGGTTCGAGCGCGACGGCAAGGTCTACGTCGCCATCGATACCGCCGGCCTCCGCAAGCGCGCCAGGGTCGACTCGACCATCGAGAAGTACACCCGCATCCGCACAGACCAGTCGATCCGCCGCGCCGACGTCGTCCTCTTCCTCGTCGACGCCAGCGAGACCCTCTCCATCGTCGACAAGCACCTCGCACACGACATCGAGCTGGCGGGCAAGCCGGTCGTCATCGTCGTCAACAAGTGGGACCTCGCCGTCGCGAAGAAGGTCCGCACCGGCAACTACGTCGAGTACATGAACAAGGTCTTCCCGGGCATCGCCTACGCCCCCGTCTCGTTCATTTCCGCGAAGAAGGGGACCAACATCTGGTCCGCCCTCGAGCTCGCCGAGCAGCTCCACATCCAGGCGGGGACCAAGGTCCCGACGAGCGCCATCAACGAGGTCCTCCAGCGCGCCCAGAACGAGCGCACCGCGCCGAGCCCCGGCGGCCGCATCCCCCGCCTCTACTACGGCACGCAGAAGGGGACCCACCCGCCGAAGATCATCGTCTTCGTCAACTACCCGGAGGCGTTCACGATGGACTACCGCCGCTACCTCATCGGGAAGGTGCGGCAGAACCTCCCGTTCAAGGAGGTCCCGGTGTTCCTCGAGCTGCGCGGGCGCACGGAAGGCACGGACCAGGAGCACGCGACCCCGAAGCGCACCTCCAAGAGGGAGAAAAAGGCATGAGGAAGCTCCTCGCCATCCTGGCCATCGTCGCGCTCGCCTCGTGCGGGAAGTCGGACTCGAACACCCCCAAGGCGAACGGCGCCCCCGGCGAAAAGGTCCTCGTCTACGCCCGCGGCGGCGACAGCGAGAAGCTCGACCCGCAGGACACCACCAGCGGCGAATCGGTCAAGGTGACGACGCAGATCTTCGACACCCTCGTCGACTTCGCCGACGACTCCTCGAAGGTGGTCCCCTCCCTCGCGACGAAGTGGACGACGTCGCCGGATGGGAAGACCTGGACGTTCGATCTGCGCGTCGGCGTGAAGTTCCACGACGGCACGCCGCTCGACGCGGACGCCGTGGTGTTCAGCCTCAACCGCATCCGCGACCCGAAGGACCCGAACCGCAGCGGCGGGACGTTCGGGTACACGCAGAGCTACGACGTCATCGAGGACGTGAAGGCCGAGGGCCCCCGCAAGGTCGTCTTCCACCTGAAGACCCCCTTCGCCCCGTTCCTCACGAACCTCGCGATGTTCCCGGCGAGCATCGTCTCCCCCACCGCCGTGAAGAAGCTCGGCGCCGACTTCGGCAGGAGCCCCGTCGGCAGCGGCCCGTTCCGCTTCGAGAAGTGGGTGCCGAAGGAGAAGATCGTCCTCTCGGCGAACAAGACGTACTGGGGCGGCGCGCCGCAGAGCGACAAGATCATCTTCAAGGTCGTGCCCGACAATTCCGCGAGACTCCTCGACCTGAGGAACGGAGAGGCGCACATCATCGACGGCGTGAGCTGCCCCGACCTCGACGACATCCAGAAGGAGGGCGCCCTCGTCGCCCTCGAGGCGCCTGGGATGAACTTCGGCTACCTCGCGATGAACACCGAGAAGCCCCCCTTCGACGACAAGCGGGTCCGCCAGGCGATCGCAATGGCGGTCGACAAGAAGCGGATCGTCGAGCTGATGACGAAGAAGCACGGGATGCCCGCCGTGAATCCCCTCCCCCCGACCGTGTGGGGGTCGAACGAGGCCATCTCCGACTGGCCGCACGACGCCGCGAAGGCAAAGGCGCTCCTCGCGGCCGCCGGGCACCCGGACGGGATCGACGTGGACCTGTGGGCGATGACGACGCCGAGGCCCTACTTCCCCGAGCCGAAGAAGGTCGTCGCGATCCTAATCGAGGACCTCGCCGCGGCGGGGATCCGCGTGAAGGCGATCGAACAGGAAATGACCGCGCACATCGACGCGACCCAGAAGGGGCAGCACCAGATGTGCATCATGGGGTGGATCACCGACAACGGCGACCCGGACAACTTCCTGCACGAGCTCCTCGACAGCGAGAAGGCGGTCGCGGGGTCGGCGAACAACGTGGCGTTCTTCAGGAACGCCGCGTTCGACGACCTGGTGCGGAAGGCGCAGCAGGTCTCGGACATCGACGAGCGGACCAAGCTCTACCGCGAGGCACAAGTGATCGTCCACGAGGAAGTGCCGATGGTCCCCCTCCTGTACATGCCCGAGATGTGCGCAATGCGGAAGGGCGTCACGGGGTACAAGCTCCACCCGATGGGGCTGGTGCGGCTCAAGAACGCGAGGGTGGAGTAGGCGCACGGCGCCCTCACGGGCGCCGATCCGCCGCGCCCTCACGGGCGCGACTCCATAGACCACATGCGACTGCTGGCGTACGTCGGGCGAAGGCTCCTCGCTGCGGTGCCGGTCCTCCTCGGCGTGTCGTTCGTCGTCTTCCTGACCATCCACCTCCTGCCGGGCGACCCGGCGCGCGCGATCCTCGGGGAGAAGGCGCGCCCCGAGAACCTCGCGCGGATCCGCCACGAGCAGGGCTGGGACCGCCCGTTCCTCGTCCAGTACAGCCTCTTCCTCAAGCGCGTCGTCACGACCGGTTCCGTCGGGCGATCGTTCCGCACCGGCCTCGACATCCGCGACGAGGTCCTCCGTACCTTCCCCGCGACGATCGAGCTGTCCCTCGCGGCGATGATCCTCGCGACCGGCCTCGGCATCCTCGCGGGGATCCTCGCGGCGAAGTGGCAGAATCGCTGGCCCGACATCGTGTCGATGGGGATCTCCCTCCTCGGCGTCAGCATCCCCGTCTTCTTCCTGGGGATGCTCCTGCTGATGGCATTCACTCCGGGGCTCCCGGTCGGCGGGAGGCTCCCATCGACGATCGACTACGACGAGTCGACCCACTTCGTCATCATCGACGCCCTGCGGATCGGCCGAACCGACCTGATCCCGATCTTCCTGCGGCACCTCCTGCTCCCCGCCATCGCCCTCTCCACCGTCCCGATGGCCGTGATCGCTCGGATCACGCGGACGAGCATGATCGAGGTCCTCTCGAGCGACTTCGTCCGCACCGCCCGCGCGAAGGGGCTCTCCGAGACGCGCGTGGTCCTCGGCCACGCCTTCCGCAACGCCCTCGTCCCCATCGTCACGACCGTCGGCCTCCAGTTCGGCGCGCTCCTCGCCGGCGCCGTGCTGACGGAGACCGTCTTCGCCTGGCCCGGCATCGGCCGCTTCGTCGTCGACGCGATCTCCGGCCGCGACTACATCGCCCTCCAGGGAGGCGTCCTCGCCATCGCCGCGGCGTTCGTCGTGGTGAACCTCGCCGTCGACGTCCTCTATGCCGTCCTCGACCCGCGCGTGCGGGTGGGAGGGAGCGCATGAGGAGGACGATCCGCCGCATCCTGCGCAACCGCTCGGCGACGATCGGCTTCGCGATCGTCGGCCTGTTCCTCGCCACTGCGGCCCTCGCGGGGGTCCTGGGGCGCTACGAGCCGCTCTCGCAGGCGTTCGCGCAGCTCGCGCGCCCGGATGGCGCGCACTGGCTCGGGACCGACGACCTCGGCCGCGACGTCTGGTCGCGCATCTGCCACGGCGCCAGGGTGTCTCTCGAGATCGGCGTCGTCTCGGTGCTCCTCTCCGCACTCGTCGGCGTGCCGATCGGCTGCGTCGCCGGGTACGTCGGGAAGTGGCTCGACGCGGTCCTCATGCGCGTGATGGACGTCCTGCTCGCCTTCCCCGGGATCCTCCTCGCCCTCGCGATCGTCGCCTTCCTCGGATCGAGCCTGGTGAACCTGATGATCGCGATCGCGATCGTGAACGTGCCCACGTACGCGCGGCAGGTCCGGGCGAGCGTGCTGGTGCAGCGGGAGCTCGACTACGTCTCCGCGAGCCGCGCGCTCGGTGCAGGGCACGCGCGCGTCCTCTTCCGCCACATCCTCCCGAACTGCCTGGGGCCGATCCTGGTCCTCTCGACGCTGGGCATCGGCACGGCCATCCTGGAGGCCGCGGGGCTCGGTTTCGTCGGCCTGGGGCTGGAGGAGGGGCGCCCCGAATGGGGGATGATGCTCGCGGAGAGCCGGCAGCACTTCCTGCGCGCCCCGTGGGTCGTCGCGGGCCCCGGCGTGGCGATCACGATCACGGTCCTCGGCTTCAACCTCTTCGGAGACGGCCTGCGGGACCTCCTCGACCCGCGCGCCCGGCGGAGGTGATCCTGTCCGGCGGCGGAGGAGATCCCGATGGCGCTTTTCGGTGACACAGAGCCACGGCGCTCGTAATCGTAGTCGTAATCGTTTTGGCGTGAACGATTACGACTACGATTACGACTACG
>Ga0209514_10003471_pt1 | contig 22404 bp, 21 predicted proteins | sample Subgrocontami58m_FD_187452 | JGI IMG/M metagenome (GOLD analysis project Ga0209514, IMG submission 187452) | Subsurface groundwater microbial communities from S. Glens Falls, New York, USA - GMW37 contaminated, 5.8 m (SPAdes) (version 3) | ecosystem: Environmental > Aquatic > Deep subsurface >...
GGCCGGATCGGTCTTGGCGACGACAATGACGAGGTCGCAGAGGTAGCCGTTGGTGATGAAGATCTTCGAGCCGTTCAACACGTAATGGTCGCCGTTCTTCACCGCCGTGGTGCGCACCCCCTGCAGGTCGGAACCGGCCGCCGGCTCGGTCATGGCAATGGCCGCGATCATCTCGCCGCTGGCCATTTTCGGCAGGTATTTCTGCTTCAGGTGCTCGCTGCCATAATGCAGCAGGTAGGGCGCGACGATCTCGGAATGCAGCCCCCAGCCGAGGCCCGTGGCGTTGATGCGCGCCGCCTCTTCCATGACGATGACCGAGAAGCGCTTGTCCACGCCGACCCCGCCATATTCTTCCGGCATGGTCGCGCAGAGGAAACCGGCAGCGCCGGCCTTGGTCCAGATCTCGCGATCGACGTGGGATTGCTCCTCCCAGCGCGCGTGGTGGGGGGCGACTTCCTGTTCCATGAAGCGGCGGGCGGTATCGCGGAAGGCTTCGTGGTCGGCATCGAACAGGGTGCGCGGAATCGACATCATGGCGACTTCTCCATCTTGCTCCAGAGGGGCCGCCATGCTACCAAGCAAGCGCTTGCTTGACAAGAAAAGGGGGCGGGTCAAGAATTGACGGTTCGCGAGAGGAGGGCAGCCAATGATTCCGACACCACCCATCATGACCGCCACGCATGAAGTGCTGAACCAGGCCCATGCGCTGGAAAACTACAACGCCTACCTGAACAACCTGCCGCTGCAGGAGGCCGTCAGGACCCAGGGTGCCGGCTGGGCGCAGGACTGGCTCATGGCGCGCGGCGCCGAGGTCGGCAGCGCGGAATGGATCGAGCACGGCCGCCTGGCCAACGCCAACATTCCGCAACTGCGGCTGTTCGACCGCTACGGCAATCGCCGCGACGAAGTCGAGTTCCATCCTTCCTGGCACGAGTGCCTGGGCTGGCTCAAGCGCCACGGTTGCGACACCGGGCCCTGGGCCGAGCCCAAGCCCGGCGCCCATGTCGCCCGCGCCGCCGCCTATGTCATGTTCGCCGAGATCGAGGACGGCTCGCTGTGCCCGACCACCATGACCTATGGCGCCGTGCCGGTGCTCAGGCATGTGCCGGAAATCGCCCGCGACTGGATGCCCAAGCTGCTCTCGCGCGAGTACGACCAGCGCTTCATTCCGGCCGCGCAGAAGAAAGGCGTGCTGATCGGCATGGGCCTCACCGAAAAGCAGGGCGGCTCCGACGTGCGCGCCAACACCACGCGCGCCGAACGCATGGACGACGGCTCCTGGCGCATCACCGGCCACAAATGGTTCCTCTCGGCGCCGATGTGCGATGCCTTTCTGGTCACGGCGCAATCGCCCAAGGGCCTGTCCTGCTTCTTCGTGCCGCGCTGGACGCCGGAAGGACGGCTCAACGAACTGCGCATCCAGCGCTTCAAGGACAAGCTGGGCGACCGCTCCAACGCCGGCACCGAAGCCGAGTTCTGGGGTTCGCAGGGCTGGCTGGTCGGCGAGGAAGGGCGCGGCATCCCGACCGTGCTGGAGATGGGCGTCTACACGCGGCTCGACTGCGCCATCGGCAGCACCGGCATCATGCGCGGCGCACTGTCGCAGGCCATGCATCACGCGTCGCTGCGTTCCGCCTTCGGCAAACTGCTGAAGGACCAGCCGCTGATGATGAACACGTTGGCCGACATGGCGCTCGAAACCGAAGCCGCCACGGCGCTGTCGCTGCGCCTGGCGCGCGCCTTCGACGCGCAGGAAGACGAGTCCGAGAACCTGCTGCGCCGCCTGCTCACCCCGGTGGCCAAGTTCTGGATCTGCAAGCGCTGCCCGACCCTGGTGGCCGAGGCCATGGAGGTGCACGGCGGCAACGGCTACGTCGATGAAGGGCCGATGCCGCGCCTGTTCCGCCAGAGCCCGCTCAATTCCATCTGGGAAGGCTCGGGCAACGTCATGTGCCTCGACACCCTGCGCGCCATGGGCCGGCACCCGAAGAGCGTGGAAGTGCTGGCCGCCGAAATCGCGCCGGCGCTGGGCAGGAACCGCGCCTTCGACGCCTTCGCCGCGAAACTGAAAGACGGCCTCGCCAACCCGCAGGACATCGAGACCCGTGCCCGCGAACTGACGCAGGGCATCGCGCTGGCAATGCAGGGTGCGCTGCTGCTGCGCCACGCGCCGGCGCCGGTGGCCGAGGCCTTCTGCGCCTCGCGGCTGACGCCGAATCATTGGGGTGCGAGTTTCGGCACGCTTGCGGCGAACACCGACTTCGCCACGCTGTTGGTTCGCGCCTGGCCGGGGGACCATGCATGACGGCGATCAGGCCCGAGTGGCTGGCCGCCACCGAATTCATCGACCACGAACATCCGGCGGTGCGCGAGTTCGTCGCCGCAAGGGTCGCGGTCGGCGACACGCCAAAAGAGAAGGCGCTGAATCTTTACTACGCGGTGCGCGACGACATCCGCTATGACCCCTACAGCAGCAGCATGCGACGCGAAGCCATGCGCGCCAGCACCACGGTGATCAAGGGCGTCGGCTACTGCGTGCCCAAGGCCCTGCTCTATGCCGCCTGCCTGCGTGCGATCGGCATCCCGGCGCGACCCGGTTTCGCCGACGTGAAGAACCACCTCTCCACCGAGAAGCTGACGCGCCTGATGGGCAGCGACCTCTTCGCCTGGCACGGCTACGTCAGCCTGCTGCTCGACGGCAAGTGGGTCAAGGCCACGCCCGCCTTCAACTTCGCCATGTGCCAGCGCTTCGGTGTGCTGCCGCTGGATTTCGACGGCGCGCACGATGCGCTGATGCACCCCTACAACTCGTCCAACCAGCGCCACATGGAATACATGAAACAACGCGGAGAGTTCGACGACCTGCCCTACGAAGAACTCAAGGCCGACATGTTCCGCATGTACCCGAAGCTGGTCGAGATCAGCGAAGGCAGCAGCGGCGATTTCGATCACGAAGCAATCAAGCGGCCCGCATCATGGGCGTGAAGATCGAACGGCAAGGCGCGGTGACCACCGTCGTCATCGACCGCCCCGCGGCCCGCAACGCCATCGACCGCGCCACGGCGCAGGACTTGGCCGCCGCTTTCCGCGACTTCGACGCCGACCCGGCGCAGCACGTCGCCGTGCTTTGCGGCGCCAACGGCCACTTCTGCGCCGGTGCCGACCTCAAGGCCTTCGTCGCCAACCCCGGCGAGTGGTCGCTGAGCGAGGAGGGCGACGCGCCGCTGGGCCCCACGCGCATGCTGCTGTCGAAGCCGGTTATCGCGGCGATCTCCGGTTACGCCGTGGCCGGTGGCCTGGAACTGGCGCTGTGGTGCGACTTGCGCGTGGTCGAGGCTTCGGCGACTTTTGGCGTCTTCTGCCGCCGCTGGGGCGTGCCGCTGATCGACGGCGGCACCATCCGCCTTTCGCGCCTGATCGGCCATTCGCGCGCGCTGGACCTGATCCTCACCGGCCGCGCGGTCGGCGCCGAAGAGGCGCTGGCCATCGGCCTCGCCAATCGCGTGGTGGCTGAGGGCCAAGCGCGCCACGCCGCAGAGGAGTTGGCGGCGCAGATCGCCGCCTTCCCGCAGACCTGCATGCGGGAAGATCGGCTGTCGAGTTACGAGCAATGGGGCCTGCCGCTGGCCGAGGCGCTCAAGAACGAATGCCGCCACGGGCAGGCCTCGCTCGCCGGCGGCGAGGCCGAAGCCGGCGCCGGACGCTTCAGGAGCGGGGAGGGACGCCATGGCCGCTTCTAGGCGCCCGCTGGCCAAGGACGAACCCAACCGCCGCGCCGAGATCGTGCGCGCGGCAAGCCGCCTGTTCGCCGAAAAGGGCTACTCCGCGACCACCATCCGCGACATCGCCAAAGCCGTCGACATGCAGTCGGGCTCGCCCTTCTACCACTTTAAGACCAAGCACGACATGCTGCTGGCCGTGGTGCTGGAAGGCATGGACATCATCACCCGCGCCGTCAGCGCCGCCGCGGCGAAAGGCGGCACGCCGCGCGAAATCTTCGAGGCCATGCTGCTGGCCCATCTCGAACAACTCCTGGCCGAGGACGGCCGCCACTTCGCCGCGACCCTGCTGCACGAAGGTAGGCAGCTCGAACCGGCGGCGCTGAGCGAACTGATCGCCCACAAGGACGCCTACGAGGCACTCTGGCAGAAGGCGCTGAAGGATCTCAAGCGCACCGGCGAGATCGCCGACGACAGCCGCGTCGTGCGCCTGTTCCTGATGGGCGCACTGAACTGGACCGTGCAGTGGTACCGGCCCGACGGCGGGCGCACGGTGAGGCAGATCGCGAAGCAGCTTTCGTCGCTGCTGCTGAAGCCAGTTACGTGAGCCTGCCGGGCGGGGCGGTCGCGCCGGCGGCCCGGGTTCGCCGGCCTGCGGCTGCCCTTGCTGCGGGGCCGCGCCAGGCCGCTGGCTAAACTAGCCGATGCCGATAAAGCCGGCATCCCCCAAGAGGACTTCCTTCGGGGCGTCGTCGTCGGACAACGCCAGCGGAAATCCCCTGTCACGGCTCCTCGCCGCGGCGGCTCTCACGCGCCGCCGCCACAACCACCCCATCCTGCGCCGAATGCTGGACGGCTATTTGCGGACGAGGAGTTTGCGTATCGCGCCGCCCGGTTTGCGCGGCTCCGGCTTGGCGGCGGGTCGCGGCTTTTCCCTGTTGAGGTGGGCGCGTACGGCGGAGGCGTAACTCATGTCCTCGCGCTTGATGTGGTTCATCAGCCACTTGATCAGGGTGCTCTGCATTTCGATCGCCACGTCCTCGCCGAGCAGGAAACGGTGCCGGTACTCGGCGACGCGGCGCGCGAACAGTTCATGCACCTTCTTGTGCGGGCCGAAAAATTCGTAGTCGGCCTGCTCCATCATCGCTTCCTCGAAGCTGAAGTGGGACACCGTGTACTCCAGCAGTTCCTCGAGTACCCGGTTGACCGTGCCCCGGTCCTGATGCAAACCGGCTTCGTTCAACTGGTTGATGAAATCGACGATGCGCTTGTGCTGGTCGTCTATGGCGTCGATGCCCACGCTCAGATCCGGGGTCCAGTTGACCAGTTTTGCCATGTCACCCTCTCTCCGTCATTTTTATCCTTGGATGCGCCATTCTCGCGCGGATCAGGCAAGAGCGCTTGCCTGCCAGGCGATCAGCTCGGCGGCCGGCATCGGCCGCGCGATGCCGTGGCCCTGGCCAAGCTCGCAGCCCATCTGCAGCAGGGCCTGGCAGTGCGCTTCGGTCTCCACCCCTTCGGCCACGACGCTCATGTCGAAGGCCCGGGCCAGCGCGATGATGCCCTGCACAACGGCATGGCCGCTCTTGTCCTGCAGCATGTCGCGCACGAAGGACTGGTCAATTTTCAGCGTATCCACGTCCAGCTTGCTCAGGTAGGTGATCGACGAATAGCCGGTGCCGAAGTCGTCCAGCGCAAAGCTGACGCCGAGTTGCCGGCAGTCCCGGATCAGGGTGCCGATCCTGGCAAAATCATTCAGCGCCGCGGTTTCCAGCACTTCGATCTGCAGGCGGCGCAATTCATCCACGGCGCCGAGGAGGATCGCCCGGTCCTTCAGCTTGGCGACGAAGCCCGGCGATTCGAGCTGATAGGCCGAGATATTGACGCTGAGGTCGATGTCGAAGCCCTGCGGTCGCCATTGGCGCAACTGCCCGAGGGCCGCAGCCAGCACCCAGTCGCCCAGCTCGATTTCAAGCTCGGTGTCTTCCACCACCCGAATGAACTTGTCCGGCGACAGACAGCCGCGCTGCGGATGATTCCAGCGTATCAGCGCCTCGGCGCCGACCAGGCGCCGGCTGTGCAGCCTGAGCTTGGGCTGGTAGTACAGCTCGAATTCGCCATGCGCCAGCCCGTGCCGGATCTCCTGCAACAACTTGTGGTGGGAACGGGCGCGCCGGTCGCTGGCAGGATCGAACAAGTGGTAGCGGTTCTTGCCGGACTGCTTGGCCAGATGCATGGCCTGATCGGCGTGGTGCAACAGGATCTCCGCTTCCTGCTCGTCTTCCGGATAGAGCGCGACGCCGATGCTGGCCGTGATGCCGAGCGTCGTGTCATCGACGATGATCGGCTGCTGGATGCTTTCCAGCAGGCGGTGCAGGCTTCCCGCGCATTCCTCCGCCACCTGCAGCCCGACCAGCAGCACGATGAACTGGTCGCCACCCAGGCGCGCCACCGTGTCGTCCTCGCGCACGGCTTCCTTGATGCGCCGCGTGATCTCCACCAGAATCTTGTCGCCGGCACCATGGCCGTGGGTGTCGTTCACCTGCTTGAAGCCGTCCAGGTCGAGGTGACACACCGCCATCAGGCCGCCCTCGCGCTTGGTGCGTGCCAGGGCCTGCGCCATGCGATCGGCGAGCAGCGCGCGGTTGGGTACCCCGGTCAGGGCGTCGTAGTGCGCCAGATGCTCCAACTGCTTTTCGTGCTCCATCCGCTCCGTGACATCGACCGCCAGGCCGATGATGCCGCGGACGCCGCCATCCGGGTTGAGCAGGCGCACCCGGGTGATTTCCAACAGGTGCTCGTGGCCGTCGACAAACGACAGCCATTCCTTGGAAAGATGCGGCGCGCCTTGCCCAAGGCATTCGCTGTCCGCCAACCGGCAGCGGGCGGCAAGGGATGGCGTCAGCAGATCGGCATAGTGGGCGGCGGCAAGGAATTGCGCCTCGCCAATGCCTATGGCATCACAGAGGCGGTGGTTGATGAAGCGCATCCGGCCATTTGCATCGAGCATCCAGATCGCCAGCGGCGCGTTGTCCAGTATCGACTGGAACAATCCGTGTTCATCGTCCGGCGCCTGGCGCGCCTGCCCCACTTCGGGCGGGAGCCTGGCGACGGGCGGTGATTCTGGCGTGGGTGACGTCATGGCAATGGAGGGGATTTGCTGCGGCACATTCTACGGCTTCACCCGTGTGCCCGCGGCGGCCAACCGCACGACTTCGGGGACGGACGTCAATCGAAGTAGCTGCGGCCTTCCTCGAAGCGCGCGGCGAACCAGCCCTTCTTCAAGCTTTCGGTGCGCACCTTGCCGCGGCTGCTGGGGGCGTGGACGAAGCGGTCGTCGCCGATGTAGATGCCGACATGGGAGCGGGGCTTGTTGCGGGTATTGAAGAACACCAGGTCGCCGGGCCGCAGCTTCTCCGCCGGCACCGGCTTGCCCTGGCGCGCCAAGTCGGCGGCCGAGCCGGCCAGCCGCAGGTCGGCCGATTTCTCGAAGACATGGCTGACCATGCCGCTGCAATCCAGCCCGGCCTCGGGGTTCTTGCCGCCGAAGCGGTAGCCGGTTTCGATCAGGCCGAGCGCGTAGAGCACCACGTCGTGGGCCTTCTGATTGGGTTTGGCGCCATGGTCGGGGTTGGCCGGAGCGGTTCGCGCCGTATCGTCGGCGCCCTGCGTCCCGCCGGGAAGCCTCGATGCCACCGGCGCCGCCGCCTGGTTGCCCGGCGGCAGAACGCCGCAGGCCCCCAGCACCAGGGTCGAGCTGGCGAGCAAAGCCGAAAGCGAAGTACGCGGAGCCGACATGCGGACAAATGTATTCCGCTAGACTGCGCCTCTTAATCCCGAGCAAGGCAGAAAACCCCATGCAAATCCGCGCCGCCGTCCTCAGCCAGATGGAACAACCGCGCCCCTACGCGCAAACCCGGCCGATCGCCATCGAGACCGTGAACCTCGCCGGCCCCGGCGCCAACGAGGTGCTGGTGAAAATCACGGCTGCCGGCCTGTGCCATTCCGACCTGTCCATCGTCAACGGCGACCGGCCGCGGCCGATGCCCATGGCGCTCGGCCACGAGGCCGCCGGCGTGGTCGAGGAAACCGGCCCCGGCGTGACCGACCTCAAGCGTGGCGATGCCGTGGCGCTGGTCTTCGTCCCCAGTTGCGGTCATTGCCTGCCCTGCCTCGAAGGCCGCCCGGCGCTGTGCGAACCCGGCGCCGTGGCCAATACCGCCGGCACCATGGTCGGCGGCCACCGGCATCTCACGCGCGCCGACGGCGCGCCGCTGAACCACCAGGTCGGCGTCTCCTGCTTCGCCGAATATGCCGTATGCAATCGCGGCTCGCTGGTCAAGGTGACGCCCGACCTGCCGCAGGATGTCGCCGCCGTGTTCGGCTGCGCGGTGCTGACCGGCGTCGGCGCGGCAATAAATTCGGCGCAGATCAGGCTGGGTCAGACGGTCGCCGTGGTCGGCCTCGGCGGCGTCGGCCTCTCCGCCGTGCTCGGTGCGCTGGCGGCCGGCGCACGCGAGGTGATCGCCATCGACAGCCTGCCCTCCAAGCTCGACGCCGCACTGGCGCTGGGCGCGACGCGCGCCTTCCGTGCCGACGATCCCGACCTGGTGGCGCAAGTCAAGGCCGCCACCAACGGCGGCGTCGATATCGCCATCGAGGCGGCGAGTTCGGTCAAGGCGCTCGATGCGGCCTACAGGATGACGCGGCGCGGCGGCACCACGGTGACCTGCAGCCTGCCGCCGCCCTCGCACACCTTCAATGTGCCGGCCGTTAACCTCGTCGCCGAGGAACGCACGCTGAAAGGCAGCTACCTCGGCTCGGCCGTGCCGGCGCGCGACATCCCGCATTACATCGCGCTGTTCAAAGCCGGCCGCCTGCCGGTGGACAAGCTGATCACGCACCGCCTGCGGCTGGACCAGATCAACGAGGGCTTCGACCGGCTCGACTCGGGCGAAGCGGTGCGCCAGGTCATCATGTTCGACTAGCCAATGAGCGCGCGGCCCTACCTGTTCACTTCCGAGTCGGTCTCGGAAGGCCATCCGGACAAGCTTGCCGACCAGATTTCGGACGCCATCCTCGACGCCTTCCTGGCGCGCGAGGCGACGGCCAAGGTGGCCTGCGAAACCCTGGTCGCCGACAATCTGGTGGTCATCGCCGGCGAATTCCGCACCTCCGACGAAGCGCTGTTCGACGCGGTCCATGACCGCGCGGAAGGGATCGCGCGCCAGGTGCTGACGGACGCCGGCTACAGCGATGCCGCGACCGGCATCGACCCGGAGCGTTGCGAAGTCAAGGTGCGCTTCAACCACCAGTCGATCCAGATCAACAAGGGCGTGGTGCATGCCGACGGCCAGCTCGGCGCCGGCGACCAGGGCCTGATGTTCGGCTTCGCCTGCGACGAAACGCCCGACCTGATGCCCTACCCGATCTGGCTGGCGCACCGGCTGATGCGGCGCCAGGCCGAACTCAGGAAATCCGGCGCGCTGCCCTGGCTGCGTCCCGATGCCAAGAGCCAGGTCACGGCGCGCTACGAAGGCCACAAGGTGGCCGGCATCGCCGATGTGGTGATCTCGACCCAGATAGCACCCGACCTCGACCCGGCCTGGGTGACGCGGGAAGTCACGCGCGAGATCATCGATCCGCTGCTGCCGGACGCGATGCGCACGGCGGACCTGCGCATTTTCGTCAATCCCGCCGGTCCTTTCGAGATCGGCGGCCCCAATGGCGACACCGGGCTGACCGGGCGCAAGATCATTGTCGATAGCTATGGCGGGGCCGCGCCGCACGGCGGCGGCGCCTTCTCCGGCAAGGACCCGAGCAAGGTCGACCGCTCGGCCACCTACATGGCGCGCTACGTCGCCAAGAACATCGTCGCCGCCGGTTTCGCCCGGCGCTGCCTGGTGCAGATCGCCTATGCCATCGGCGTGGCCGAACCGGTGTCGGTGATGATCGACACGCAAGGCACCGGCAGCGTGCCCTACGACGCGCTGGAAGCGGCGGTGAGGAAGGTGTTCCGCCTGACGCCCTCCGGCATCATCGCCATGCTCGACCTGGCGCGGCCGATCTACCGCCAGACTGCCGCCTACGGCCACTTCGGGCGCGACGACATCGACCTCTCCTGGGAGCGCACCGACCAGGTCGCGGCACTCAGGTCGGCGCTTGCCGGCCGCGCCGCTTCCCTGTAGGTTTCGGACCTTTACCCAAACAGGAGCATGCAATGAAAGTCTGGCAACACCTCGCCCTGGCGACCCTGGCGGCCCTGGCCGCCACCGCCGCCGTCGCCGGCAAGCCCGAAACCACGCCTTCCGGCCTGGTCTATGAATCCCTCAAGGACGGCAGCGGCGCGCAGGCTTCGCCCGAGGCCAGCGTTCAGGTGCACTACCGCGGCACCCTCGCCGACGGCAAGGAGTTCGACAGTTCCTACAAGCGCGGCCAGCCGGCGACCTTCCCGCTCAATCGCGTGATTCCCTGCTGGACCGAGGGCGTGTCGAAAATGAAGGAAGGCGGCAAGGCCAAACTGACCTGTCCGCCCGCCATCGCCTATGGTTCGCGCGGCGCCGGCGGCGCGGTGCCGCCCAATGCGACGCTGAGCTTCGAGGTGGAACTGCTCAAAGTAATGCGCTGAGCATGGCCGCGTGAGCGACACCGCCCCGGACCATCGGGTGTCACGCCTGCTGGAACAGGGTGGCGTCGTCGTCCTTAGCGGAGCGGGCCTCAGCACTTCCTGCGGCATTCCCGACTATCGCGATCGCGAAGGCCGCTGGAAGCGCGCGCAACCGGTCGATCACCAGGCCTTCCTGCGCTTGCCGCAAGTGCGCCGGTGCTACTGGGCGCGCAGCTTCCTCGGCTGGCCGACGCTGGACCAGGCCCGGCCGGGGCGCGGCCACCATGTGCTGGCGCAGTTGGAAGCGCTGGGCCGCATCGCCCTGACGATCACGCAGAACGTCGACGGCCTGCACCAGAAGGCCGGCAGCCAGGGCGTGCTGGAACTGCACGGCGGCATTGCCCGCGTGGTCTGCCTCGATTGCCGAGCAAGCTGGCCGCGCGCCGAGGTGCAGCAGTGGATGCGCGCCGCCAATCCGGATTTCGCCAACGCGAGCGCCCCGGCGGCACCCGACGGCGACGCCGATACGGCCGACGGCTTCGAGGCCGGCTTTCAGCCGCCCGCATGCCCGGCCTGCGCCGGCATGCTCAAGCCCGACGTGGTGTTCTTCGGCGACAGCGTGCCGCAGGAAAGAGTCGGCGCCGGCATGACGGCGATCGCCGCCGCGGCGGGCCTGCTGGTGGTCGGTTCCTCGCTGATGGTGTATTCCGGTTTCCGCTTCGCCGAGCATGCCCATCGCCTGGGCAAGCCGGTGATGGCCATCAACCTCGGCAAGACCCGCGCCGACCACTTGCTGGCGGCCAAGGTGGAACGGGATTGCGACGAATTCCTGCACGGGCTGCCGCTGCCCATGCACCCCGCATGAGCCACCGCCGCGCGGTGGCGCTGATGGTGCTGGTGACGCTGCTGTGGAGCATTGCCGGCGTGGTCACGCGCCAGCTCGACGCCGCGCGCAGCTTCGAGGTCACCTTCTGGCGCAGCCTGTTCAATGCGCTGGCGCTGCTGGTCCTGCTGCTGCCGCTGCGCGGCGCGGCGCTGTTCCGCGACATCCTTGCCGGCAACCGCGTGATCTGGTTTTCCGGCCTGTGCTGGTGCGTGATGTATACCGCCTTCATGGTGGCGCTGACCCTGACCAGCGTCGCCAACGTGCTGGTAGCCATGGCCACGGGACCGCTGCTGACCGCGCTGGCCGCGCGCCTCTTCCTCGGCCATCGCCTGCCGGCGCACGGTTGGGCCGCGATCGGCGTCGCCGGCATCGGCATCGCCTGGATGTTCGGCGCCGAGGCGAGCCGCGGCGCCTCGCTGCTGGGCAGCCTGGTGGCGCTGGGCGTGCCGCTCGCCTCCTCGGCCAACTTCACCCTGCTGCAGCAGCGCGCGGGTTCCGCGCGCGAGGGCGGGCCGGCGCAGGACATGCTGCCGGCGGTGCTGCTCGGCGCCGCACTCTCGGCCGTCCTGACACTGCCGCTGGCCTGGCCGCTGCAGGCCTCCGGCCATGACATCAGCCTGCTGGCCCTGCTCGGTACCTTCCAACTGGCGATCCCCTGCCTGCTCGTGGTGCGCCTCGCGCGCGAACTGCCGGCGCCGGAAATCGCCTTGCTGGCGCTGCTGGAAGTGATCTTCGGCGTGCTGCTGGCCTGGCTCGGCGCGGGGGAAGTTCCCGCCGACAGCACGCTGGCCGGCGGCGCGCTGGTGCTGGGCGCGCTGGCGGCGAACCACCTCGCGGGTCGCCGCGCCTGACGGCGGCTCGGTTCAAGCCGGCGTCTGCGGCAGCTCGCGCTTGCTGCCGTCGTCGTTGATCGCGACGTAGGTGAATTGCGCCTCGGTGACCTTGACCACCACCGGATGGCTGGGATTGCGTTCGGCATAGACCTGCACGTCGACGGTGATCGACGTGCGGCCGACCTTGACGATATCGGCGTAGAAACTGACGATGTCGCCGACCGAGATCGGCTGCTTGAAGAGGAAGGAATTCACCGCCACCGTGGCGATGCGGCCGCGCGCCAGGCGCATCGCCGGAATCGCGGCGGCGATGTCGCATTGCGCCATGACCCAGCCGCCGAAAATGTCGCCGTTGCCGTTCATGTCGGCCGGCATCGGCATCACCCGCAGCACCGGCTCGCGCCCTGGTATCTTCACGCCTTCATGGCCCATGGCCGTCCTCCCTCGTTGCCCAAGCCGACAGTATAGGGTGCGCAAGAATCGGGTGGCGCCGGGTGGCGGCATCGCCGATACTGTGCGCCCATGACCACCGCCAGTCTCGCCCGCCTGCTGCTGCTCTCCGCCATCTGGGGCGGCTCCTTCCTGCTGATCCGCGTCGGCGCCCCGGCCATCGGCCCGGTGCCACTGATGGAAGCGCGCGTGCTGCTCGCCGCCCTGCTCCTCGCCGCGGTGGCCCTGCTGCTGCGCCGGCCGCTGGCCTGGCGCGCGCACTGGCGCCACTACCTGTTCATCGGCCTGTTCAATTCGGCGCTGCCCTTCCTGCTTTTTGGCTACGCCGCGCTGACGCTGTCGGCGGCGATGCTGTCGATACTGAACGCCACCTCGCCGCTGTGGGGCGCGCTGATCGCCGCCGTCTGGCAGCGCGTGCCGCTCCCCGGCCGCACGCTGGCCGGACTGGCGCTCGGCGTCGCCGGCGTCGGCCTGCTGGTCGGCTTCGACCGCGTCGCCCTGCAGCCCGGCGCCGGCCTGGCCATCGCTGCCTCGCTGGCGGCGGCGCTGTGCTATGCCGTGGCCAGCAACTACACCAAGACCGCCAGGACCGTCGAGCCCTTCGCCAACGCCCACGGCAGCATGTGGGCGGCCAGTCTACTGATGGCGCCGGCGCTGCTGGCCTTTCCGCCCACCGCGGCGCCGACGGCGGGCATCGTCGTCCTCGTCGCGGCCTTGGGCGTCATCTGCAGCGGCGTTGCCTACCTGCTCTACTTCCGCCTGATCGAGGACATCGGCGCCGCGCCGGCGCTGACCGTGACCTTCCTGATCCCGCTGTTCGGCACCGGCTTCGGCTGGCTCTTCCTCGACGAGGCCATCGGCTGGCACACCCTGGCCGGCGCCGCCGTGGTGATCGCCGGCACCGCGCTGGTCACCGGCTTTTCGCCGCGCCTGCTGGCCCTGCGCAAGGAGGCGGCCAATGCCTGAAGCGACGTTCGCCGAACGCGGCGGCGAATGGCGGCGCCAGTACGATGCGGTGGCGCGGGCCATCGCCTTCATCCGCGCCAATGCCGCGCGGCAACCGGAACTGGCCGAAGTCGCCGCCGCCGCGCACTTGAGCGAATTCCACTTGCAGCGCCTGTTCTCGGCCTGGGCCGGACTCTCGCCCAAGCGCTTCCTGCAATACCTGACCAAGGAGCACGCGCGCCATGCGCTGCGCGCCTCGGCCGGCGTGCTCGACGCGGCGCTGGCCGCCGGCCTCTCGGGGCCGGGCCGCCTGCACGACCTGATGGTGAGTTGCGAAGCGCTGACGCCGGGCGAGATCCGCGCCGGGGGCGAGGGCGTCGAACTGCGCTACGGCCTCGCCGCCACGCCGCTGGGCGAAGCGCTGTTCGGCTGGACCTCGCGCGGCGTCTGCCATCTGGCATTTTGCGACGCGGATCGTGCAGCCCAGGTCGACACGCTGCAACGGCTCTGGCCGGCGGCGGATTTCATCCGCGACGACGCGGCGGCGGCAGCCCTTGCCGCCCGCGTCTTCCCCGCCGCGCCGGCGCCGGGAAAACTGCACCTGCTGCTGCGCGGCACCAACTTCCAGATCAAGGTCTGGGAAGCCCTGCTGAAAATCCCGCCGGCATCGCTGCTGTCCTACGGCCAGCTCGCCGGCCACCTGGGCCGGCCGCGCGCCGCGCGCGCCGTCGGCTCGGCGGTCGCCGCGAATACCATCGCCTACCTGATCCCCTGCCATCGCGTGATCCGCGAGGACGGCGACAGCTCGAACTACCGCTGGGGTGTGGAGCGCAAGCTGGCGCTGCGGGCGTGGGAGTTGGGGCGCTTACCTGACGCCGCTGGTTGAGCGGGGCGACAACCGGGACGGTTCACAGTCCACCATGTGCGGTCCAGAACTGGGCCGGGACAATGATGGGATATCGATCAGCCAGCGCCAGCAAATCCTTGTCGCCGGTGATCAGATAATTCGCGCCGGAGCCTTTTCTTGCCGCAAGCAGGGCGCCGAGCACGGGTTGGTCGGCGGCATCACGCAATTCCGGATCGGCGCCTTCCAGCGGTTCGACGATTTCGGCCTGGATCGACAGGATGTCGACCAGATCCTCGATCTCTGCCGAGCTCAGGCCGTGGCGTTGGCGCAAACGCGGCAATACCCGGCGCAATTCGTCGAGGATGTACGTGCAGAGCAGCACCTCGATCGAGCCATGGCGCCAGGCAGCCAGTATCTTTCCCGGCACGCTGGCTGGATAGGCAATGCCGGACAACAGGACATTGGTGTCGAGCACCACCCGCAGCGTTGCCACGACGGTCAGGCCTTGCCAGCCACCCGGCGCGCCCGCGCCCGCTCCTTGCTCACCGCCGCGTTGATTTCGGCAAGCCCGTCCGCTTCCGGCACGCCCGCGTATCCCGCCTCGATACGCTGGCAGAGCGCGTCGAAACGGCCCTGCATGCGACGGATGCGCTCGAACAGGCGGGCATCGACCAGCGCCGCAACGGGCTTGCCATCCTTGTTGATCACCACGCTGTCGTGGCGAAACTGGACCTGGGCGAGCATTTCGCCGAGGTTCTGGCGGAAGCTGACGGCATTGGTTTCGGTAATCATGCGGCCCTCACGATCGTTATGATCATGCTGGTCATTATGGTTTAGTGCAAGGTGGTCGTCAAGCACCACGCGTCTGCAGGTAGTTCATCGGGCCGCCCGTGTAGGGCGCGAAGCCGGTGCCGAAAATCACGCCGGCGTCTGCCAGCTCGGCATCGGCGACCACACCGTCCTGCACCAAGCGCTGCGTGGCGGCTAGCAAGGGTTTCAGCATGCGTTCGGCGAGTTGCGCGCTGTTTGCCAAACCCGCCGTCCCGCCAGCGCCGACTCCCGACTTCTGCGCCTTGCCTTCGACCCATGTGTAGAAACCCTGGCCGGACTTCTTGCCCAGCTTGCCAGTCTCGAACAGTTCCACCAGCTTCTTCGGCGGATCGGTGTCGCCGACCAGTTGCTTGCCGGCATGCACCGCGACGTCAAGGCCGACGGTGTCGGCCAGTTCGATCGGCCCCATCGGCATGCCGAAGGCGACCATGGCGGCGTCGATGGCCTCGGGCGCGATGCCTTCATCCACGCACTTCATGGCCTCGTGCAGGTAGGGCGCCAGCACGGCATTGACCAGGAAGCCCGGCGCGTCCTTGACCGGCAGCGGCAGCTTGTCGATCCTGCGCACAAAGGCGGCGGCCTTCTGCGCCACCTCGGGCGCCGTTGCGGCGCCAGTCACCACCTCGACCAGCGGCATCATCGCCACCGGGTTGAAGAAGTGGATGCCGACCAGACGTGATGGATTCTTGAAGCTCGCGGCGATGTCGGCCAGCTTGAGCGAGGAGGTGTTCGAAGCGATCACGGCATCGGGCCTGGCACGCGCCTCGATGTTGGCGAAGAGCTTCTGCTTGGTTTCGAGGTTTTCGAAGATGGCCTCGATGATGACGTCGGCCTGGCGCACGCCTTCGCCCTTCGGATCGGCGATCAGGCGGTCCAGCGCAAAGCGCGCCAGCTTTCTGTCGCGCAGCTTCTTCTCCAGGAATTTCGCCGCGCGCCCCACTGCCGGCGCGATGCGCTCCACCGACTGGTCCTGCAGGGTCACGGTCATGCCGCGCAGCACGCACCAGGCGGCGATGTCGCCGCCCATGACGCCGGCGCCGACCACATGCACGCGCTGCGGGGCAAAACCGCTCGCGTCCTTGCCGAAACCCTTGAGCCGGTCCTGCAGGAAGAAGACGCGGATCAGGTTGCGCGTGGTCGGGTGCGCCACCAGCGCATCGAGCGAGGTCGGCTCGCCGGCCGGCACGGCCAGCGTGTTGCCGCCATGGTTCTGCCACTGATCGATGATGGCGTAAGGCGCCGGGTAGTGGTCCTGCCGCGCGCGTTTGGCGACCTGCTTCCTTGCGCCGCTGGCGACCATGCCCTTGAGCGGGCCGTTCATCAGCTTTTGCATGAAGGGCAGGCGTGCCTGGCGCGGCGGAGTGCCCGACAGCAGCAGCATGCGCGCGGCGCTTTCCATGACGCGCGGCGGCACGCACTCGTCGGCCAGGCCCATTTTCTTCGCACGTTTGGCGTCGATGTTCTTGCCGGTCAGCATCATGTCCAGCGCCGCCGCCGGTCCGATGATCTGCGGCAGGCGCAGCATGGCGCCCCAGCCGGGAACGATGCCGAGCATGACCTCTGGCTGCGCGAACTTTGTGTCGGGCTCGTCCACGGCAATGCGATAGCGGCAGGCCAGCGCCAGTTCGGTGCCGCCGCCCATGCAGTGGCCGCGCACCAGGGCCAGTGTCGGGTAGGACGTGGCGGCCAGCCGGTTGTAGGTATCCCAGCCGCGCTGAATCAAGGCGCGGGCTTTTTGCGGCGTATCGGCGGTGGTGAATTCCTCGATGTTGGCGCCGGCAATGAAGCCGGCGGCCTTGGCCGATTTGAAAATCAGACCTTTCGGCGGGTTCTTCGCGCACTCGTCGAGGATCAGGCCGAGCTCGGTCATGACTTCCGCGCCGAGGGTGTTGGTCGAGGATTCGGCGGTGTCGAGGATGGCCCAGGCCACGCCATCGGCTTCACGTTCGAGTTTCCAGTGCTTGAAATTGCTCATGTCTCATCCTTGTCTGAAACCTGATAGCGGCCGACGATGGCCGGCCGCTCGTCGCCATCCACATGCAGCGCAAATGCGCCACGATCGGGCTGCGTTTGCGCCCGCAGCGCGAGCCTCGCCCCATAGAACACCGGGCCCTTGATCCAGGTTTCCAATGTCATCGCCGCGTGCCGTGCCGCGCCTAGGTGTGCGAGACACTGGCCGATGGCGCGCTGCGGGTGGGCGAAGGCACGGGCGAAGCCCTGGCGGCGCGCATAGCTGTCGTGCAGATGCAGCGGATTGAAGTCACCGGAGAGCCGGCTGTAAGCCAGGCGACCGTGCACCGGCATCTGCCATTCGGTAACAGCCGGGCCATCGACTGCGGGACTGGCCGGCGCCTCGGCCTGCGCCTTGCCGAAACGGCCGCGCGAGTAGAAGGTGTTCACCGCCTCGAACACCCTGTGGCCCTGCGTCTGCGCCGTCACGCACAGGTCCATCTCGATGCCCTTTTCGAGAATGCGCGACTCGCCGGTGCGCACCGTGAAATCCAGCACCGCATCGGGCGCGATGGCCTCATGCTGCGTCATCCGGTTGCGCACCTGCAGCACGCGCCAGATTGGCAGCGGGAAGGCGGGATGGCTCAACACCGCCATCAGCATGGGAAAGCTGAGCGTGTGCGCATACAGGATGGAGAGATCACCGGCTGGCGGCAGGCCGGAGAGCGCGAAGTAATCCGCCAGATCGCGCGGCGCGGAACGCTGCCCGAGCCAGTGCGCCTCGATCTCCGGCAGCCCGCCGGCCGCGTCGAAGCGGCCCTTGGGCCGCCACATGCGCGCCATGAAGCCGAAGAAACTCGGCTTGCGGCGGTAATCGAGGCGGACCGACATGCGCGTCGCGCCACGCTTCAGGTGGCTTCCACCAGCACCGCGCCGCCCTGGCCGCCGCCGATGCAGATGGTCGCGATGCCGCGCCTCTTGTTTTCGCGGCGCAGGATGTGCAGCAGGTGCAGCACGATGCGCGCGCCCGATGCGCCGACCGGATGGCCCAGGGCGATGGCGCCGCCGTCGATGTTGAGCTTGGCCGCATCCAGTGTGCCGAGCGGTGCGTCGAGGCCGAGTTCGTCCTTGCAGTAGTCCACATCTTCCCAGGCCTTGACGCAACCCATGACCTGGGCGGCGAAGGCCTCGTTGATCTCCCAGACGTCGAGGTCGTTCAAACCCAGACCGTGGCGTTGCAGGATAGGCGTCGCGGCATGCACCGGGCCGAGACCCATCTGCGCCGGATCGAGGCCGGCCCATTGCGTGTCGGTGATCTTGCCGATGGGCGTGAGCCGGTATTTCTCGACGGCCTCGGCAGAAGTCAGCAGCAGCCAGGCCGCGCCATCGGTGATCTGCGAGCTGTTGCCCGGTGTGATCTTGCCGTACTTGCGGTCGAAGAAGGGCTTGAGCTTGGCTAGGCCTTCCATGCTGGAATCGTGTCGCACGCCGTCGTCCTCCGCATACACCTTGCCGTTGGCATCGATCAGGGGGACGATCTCGTCGAAGCGGCCGGCCTTCTGCGCGGCGGAAACCTTCTTGTGGCTGTCGACCGAGAAGGTATCCATTTGTTGGCGCGAGATGCCGAACTTCCAGGCCAGGTTCTCTGCCGTCTGGCCCATCATCAAATTCACTACCGGGTCGGTAAGGCCTTTGACGATGCCGATCACCGGCGTGAGCAACATCGCGGGGCGCAGTTTGGCGAACATGCCGAGCCTGGCGGCCAAAGTACGCGCCTGCGCCATCAGCGAGAACCACATCACCATCTTGTCCGAATACAGCAGCGGCGTGCGCGACAGCGCATCGACGCCACCGGCCAGCACCAGGTGTGAGCGGCCGCTGTGGATATTGGCGATGGCCGAATCCAGCGCCTGCATGCCCGAGGCGCAGTTACGCATCACCGTCCAGCCCGGAACCTTGTTGCCGCAACCGAGGCGCAGCGCGATGACGCGGCCGATGTTGACCTCATCGACGCTGGGCCCGGCGCAGCCGACGATGACTTCGTCGAGGTCTTCAGGGGCGAAGGGCTGGCGCGCGAGCAGCGCCCGGCCGGCGATGGTGGCGAGGTCGGAGGCCGAGAAGGGGCCGGGGACGTTGCGCGACTTGAGGAAGGGCGTGCGCGCGCCATCGACGATGTAGACGGGTTCGAAGGCTTTCATGCTTGCTCGCTCCATGGTGCTGTGCGCCTTGATGTTTCAAACGCGTTGATTGCCGAGGGTATGGGGGCGCCAAGGACGACAGGTACCCGGCTCCGTCCATGTCCTCCGTCGCGGGCTGCGCCCGCTCCTCCCCCTTTACTTACCGGATCCGGGTACCTGCCATCCTTGGCGGGACAGGTTTGCGCTTTGCAACCGTAAAACCGCGCCGGCGTCACCTGATCGGGAGGGTGGGGCGTTCCCCGCAGCGAAGTAAAGAAGGAGGAGGCGCCCGCAGGGCGCCGACGGATGACATGAGCGGAGGGGAATGCCCCGCCGTCCCGATCACGCGCCACCCTCAACACCTGAGCGAGTTTCATCCTAAGCGACCTTGCGCAGGGCTTCGGGCTTCGTCGGCGGCTGCACGGCAACCTCCACCGAAAAATCCTGCGGGAAATCATCGACCGCGATGGCGCGATCGCGCAGGACGGCACGGCGTTGCAACAGCGCGTGTTCCTCGGCGGTGATGACGCCGGCTTCGCGGGCGTGGGCGGCCATGGTCGCCGTGCCCCCCAAGGGGGCTTCCTTCGGGGCGTCACCAGCGGAAATTTTGCCTTCCTTGCGCGCGGCACGGATGCGCGCCTCGATGGGTTCGGCGGCGACCGTGGCTTCCAATGCCAGTTCGACGACGCCGACCGCATCCGATTCATCCCTCGGCACGAACATGCCGGCGGTAAGCCGGTCACGGGTGGCAGAAGGTTCGATCAGGAGCTGCGCGACTTCGTGGCCGAGCTTGTCGGAGGGCACTTCGTAGGGGCGGCCGAGCGGGAAGATGTACCAGTGCAGCAGCGCTGCGATGAAACGGTTCGGGTAGTTGGAGATGACGCCCTCGAAGGCGTTCTGCATCCTGAACATGGCATCCCAGATCGCCCAGTGCAGCAGCGGCGCATCATGGGCCTCACGGCCCTCGTCCTCGTAGCGCTTGAGCGTGGCCGAGGCCAGGTAGAGCAGCGAAAGGATGTCGCCGAGGCGCGCGGAAAGTTTCTCCTTGCGCTTCAAGTCGCCGCCCATGACGAACATCGAGACGTCGGCGAGGAAGGCGAAGGCCGCCGAGAAGCGCGAGAGCTGCTGGTAGTAGCGCCGCGTTTCGGGCGCCACATCGGCCGGCACGGAAGCGAAGTTGGAGCCGGTGAGGCCCATGCTCCAGGAGCGGAAGCCACGGGTCCAGATGAAACCGAGATGGGCGGCGAAGGCGGCATCGAAATCGCGCAGGCCCTTGCTTGCGTCGGCCTCCCTGGCCGCCGCCATTTCCTTCAGCACGTAGGGATGGCAGCGGATCGCGCCCTGGCCGAAGATGATCAGGCTTCGCGTCAGGATGTTGGCGCCCTCGACCGTGATCGCCACCGGGATCTGTTGGTAGGCGCGGCCCATGAAATTGTTGGGACCGAGGCAGATGCCCTTGCCGCCGAGGATGTCCATCGCGTCGTTGACCACCTGGCGCGCGCCCTCGGTGACGTGGTACTTGACGATGGCCGAAACCACCGAGGGCTTCTCGCCGAGGTCGATGGCGCCGGCGGTCAGGGTCCGCGCCGCGTCCATGGCGTAGAGCTTGCCGCCCATGCGCGCCAGCGGTTCCTCGATGCCCTCGAAGCGGCCGATGGCGGTCTTGAACTGGCTGCGCACCCGCGCATAGGCGCCGGTGGCGCGCACCGCGAGCTTGGCCATGCCGGTGTTGGACGAAGGCAGCGAGATCGAGCGCCCCGCCGCCAGGCATTCCATCAACATGCGCCAGCCCTGGCCGGCCATGGCCGGCCCGCCGATGATCCAGTCCAGCGGCATGAAGACGTCCTGGCCTGAATTAGGCCCGTTCTGGAATACGGCATTGAGCGGGAAATGGCGGCGGCCGATGATCACGCCGGGATGGTCGGTCGGCACCAGCGCGCAGGTGATGCCGAGGTCTTCCCTGTCGCCGAGCAGATGCTCGGGGTCCTGCAGGCGGAAGGCCAGGCCGAGGATGGTGCAGATCGGCCCCAGCGTGATGTAGCGCTTGTCCCAGGTCACGCGCATGCCGATGACTTCGCGGCCCTGCCACTGGCCCTTGCAGACGATGCCGAGATCGGGGATCGAAGCCGCATCCGAGCCGGCCTGCGGGCTGGTCAGGGCGAAGGCCGGAATCTCCAGGCCCTTGGCCAGGCGCGGCAGATAATGGTCCTTCTGTGCCTCGGTGCCGTAGTGCAACAGCAGCTCGGCCGGGCCCAGCGAGTTCGGCACCATGACCGACACGGCGGCCGCCGAACAGCGCGTGGACAGCTTCTGCACCACGGCCGAATGCGCATAGGCCGAGAATTCGAGGCCACCGTAGCGCTTCGGGATGATCATGCCGAGGAAGCCCATTTCCTTGACGTAGGCCCAGACCTCGGGCGGCAGGTCGTGGTGGATCTGGGTCGTGTCCCAGTCGCTGACCATGGCGCAGAGCGTCTCGCACTCATTGTCGAGGAAGGACTGCTCCCCGGCCGTGAGCTTCGGCGACGGGTAGTCCAGCAACTTCTGCCAGGCCGGCTTGCCGGAAAAGAGCTCGCCTTCCCACCAGACGGTGCCGGCTTCCAGGGCCTCTTTCTCGGTCTGCGACATGGTGGGCAGCATCTTCTTATAGAGGGCGAAGATCGGGCCGGTGAGGATGGCGCGGCGCAGCGGCGGTACTACCAGCGCCGCGACAATGGCAGCAATCAGTATCAGTAACCAGGTCATGGCGTTCTCCTAGTGTCAGGCGGCGCGCTTGGCGCGCGGCTTCCTGGCGGGCTTGGCAACAGGTTTGGCAACTACGTCGGGCAGTGGCGCGCGCAGGCCGCCGATGAGGAAGCTCATCAGCCGCGCATACAACGCCTCGGGGTCGGAATCGTCGATGGGGCCGAGCATGCGCAGCGCCTCGGCGCCGGAAATCGCATAGGACAGCGCGCCCATCATGAAATGGAAGCGCCAGAGGAATTCCTCCTGCGGCACGTCGGGCAGGGCCTTGAAGAATGCGGCCTTGAAGCGTGCAATGACCTCGGCGTATTCCTCGGCGAGGAAGGTCCGCACGAATTCGGTGGGCTCGGTGTAAGTGCGGCCGAGCAGGCGCATGAAGGTCTGGCCGCCGTTTCTGTCCGCCGCCATGCGGATCGC
>Ga0209514_10003472_pt1 | contig 22401 bp, 24 predicted proteins | sample Subgrocontami58m_FD_187452 | JGI IMG/M metagenome (GOLD analysis project Ga0209514, IMG submission 187452) | Subsurface groundwater microbial communities from S. Glens Falls, New York, USA - GMW37 contaminated, 5.8 m (SPAdes) (version 3) | ecosystem: Environmental > Aquatic > Deep subsurface >...
CTTACTTACTCCTACATAAAAATCTAGGAGAAGAACACTGTCTGGTGGGCAGTTTAACTGGGGAGGTTGCCTCCAAAAGTGTAACGGAGGCGTACAAAGGTTGGCTAATCCTGAATGGAAACCAGGACGTGTCGTGCAAACGCGGCAAGCCAGCTTGACTGCGAGACGTACAGGTCGAGCAGGGACGAAAGTCGGTGTTAGTGATCCTCGGATCCCTCGTGGGAGGGACCGGGCTTAACGGATAAAAGCTACCCCGGGGATAACAGGCTGATCGCTTCCGAGAGTCCATATCGACGAGGCGGTTTGGCACCTCGATAGTCCCGCACTAGCGGGATATGTCGCCTACGAGAGCAATCTTGTAGAGAAAAATTTAGCTCATATCGGTGAAACCCGATTTAACCTCTGAACCGGTTAAAGGGTAATACCGAGGGAAGTTGCCCCGACGCTGTGTCGGGATTAACCCCGTAACGACTGATTCCTCATCTCTATGACATAGAGATAACGGATGAGATTTTTGATTTTATATCAACTATCACACGCTAAGCCCCCAATCACAATTGGGGTGATGGTATAGTCTATGCCATTGGTAACAATGGAGATACATGGTCGGCTCATCCTATCCTGGGGGTGGAGAATCTCCCAAGGGTCCGGCTGTTCGCCGGTTAAAAGGGTACGCGAGCTGGGTTCAGAACGTCGTGAGACAGTAGACCTATGCCGTTTTCGACACGGCATTAAAGAGCTGTCTATAAATTTGACTAAATGCTGGAAACTCCGAGCATGACGTGATACTATGGTTTATAGAGACTTATTAATCTCTATGAATACAGGTGAAAAATCATCGTCTGCGGACAATCAGCAGGTAAGCAGGAATGTTGATGATGACTATTTCTCTGGTTTTGTTGATGGCGAGGGATGTTTTTATATCGGATTCTCGAAACGTGATGATTTGCCAATGAAATGGCAGATCCTAACCGAATTTCACGTAAGTCAGAATCCAGGGAGTAAAAACGTCCTTAACGCATTGCAAAGAAGACTCGGATGCGGTTATCTCAAACCGAATCATCCGAAAAGTTCATCGGATAAAACGTGGATTTTGGTTGTTAAAGACAAAAATGACCTCCGAAAGAAGGTTATTCCATTTTTTGACAAACATCCACTACAAACAACAAAACGACTGGATTACTATGTATTTAAAAAGGTAGTCCAGATGATAGAAGAGAGAAATCATTTGACGGAAGAAGGATTTCGTAAGATCGTAGAATTGGTTTTTTCGCTCAAGCGAGAGACAAAGAAACGATACACCAAGGAAATGCTTCTTGCTTCTTGACACCTCAGAGACTATACGTCAGACCCCGACGGTACCGTCGGGAAAGATATAGTCCGAACTGCATAGCGATATGCAGAGTGTCCATAGAAATATGGCACTCCCGATTGTAAACAATCGTGGATAACAATTTTGTCGGTCTCTATCCTGTGCAAGCGATCGATTCTTGAGGGAAGCTCTCTCTAGTACGAGAGGACCGAGAGGGACAGATCCCTGGTGTGCCTATTGTCGGAAAACCGGCATCGTAGGGTAGCTAGATCTGGTCGGGATAAGTGCTGAAAGCATCTCAAGCACCAAGCCCATCCCAAGATGAGGAATCGTTATCAGATCCGTTGTAGATGACAACGTTGATAGGCGAGGAGTGTACGCACCGCAAGGTGTTTAGCTTACTCGTACTAATCGATCAAAGCTGTGGGGAACAAAGGATCCCGACTCCGCCAGTTTGGCGGAACGTCGGGGCACTAGTTTCTCAACGAAAATATGCTGTAAGGAACCTTTGGGTTACTCCTTATGAGACAACTACTTATTTTAGAGAAGCTTAGAGTGCTTAGAAGTTTAGAGGCTTAGAAATTTTACTAAGTTACTAAGCTACAAAGCTACTAAACTCCTGTAAACTTTTTAACATTAAACCGCTCTCGTGTCTTTCCCATAACATTCCTTCGGAATGTATGGGGTAAACCAGTCTTTTGCACTTTTTAAAAAACAGAATTGTCTCGGTGATTTGAGCGAAGTGGAACGACCTGATCCCATTCCGAACTCAGAAGTCAAACGCTTTAGCGCCACGTAAATTCGCGAAGCGAATAACGTGGCTGGCACGTTAATTTGAAAATAGAAGTGTCTCGGTGATTTGAGCGACGTGGCACCACCTGATCCCATTCCGAACTCAGAAGTGAAACGCGTCAGCGCCAACAATAGCTGATCCGCGAGGTTCCGTGAAGATAGGTCATTGCCGGGACAATTGTATTTTCAAATTTTTTCGTGCCGCCAACAATACCTGTTTCGCAAGAAACCGGGAAGATAAGTCATTGCCGGGGCAATTCTGTTTTTTAGTGTATGGGGTTTATCCCGAAAAATCGTTTCGATTTGTTCGGGAGGACAAGGGAGCGGTTTTTTTGATGGCAAGTGAGTAAAGTTATGATTTAATTCCTAATAACACACCGTAATGACCAAAATGTTCGAAGTCAAGAGGATTTATTGTATTGATTATAATATTAACCCTTAATTCTATTAAGTATTGTTTCATGATGTCGTATTCTTGCGAACTAATTGTTGTCACTATTACCATGCCGCCTGGTTTAAGTATGTCAAGTCCATGTTGCGTTATCGATCTCCATGTTTCGTGCGGACTGCCAGCATAGTCATTTTGTTGTGTCCCCAACACATCTGGGGTATTAAATAATACAATGTCAGCAATTTGCTGTTCATCCCCAGGCAAGGGCTTACTTAAATCACGAAGGTCAAATAATGCAGAAAGGGGAAACGGAGAATTTTTCTCAAAATAGGCAGTAGTTTGACGAGCTCTCTCTATTACCACAGGATCATTGTCGTATCCGATATATTGCAAAGGTCGTTGAACTAACGCTGATATGTCTCGAGTTTCGACCGGAGATGGTGATCCACAGGCGATAGATACCGCAACGGCAGTTGCTGGTAATGTTGTTAACCAATCTTCAGGTTCAATAGAGGCAATCGGACTCTCGAAGAGAGTGTGCATCGGAGTATCAGAAAGTAAATCACCAGACTGAATCATAGTTAGATTGTGTCAATAATACATCTAATATTTTTTAATTCCAAGTTATTGTGTAAACTCCGGGAGTGGCGAGCGTTCTATTGGAATGGTGGTATACTTTATTTAATGAAACGCAATATCGCCGTAACGTTAGAATGCTTCGTTCACAAAAATGGAAAGTATCTCATGCTCCACCGAGATCCAAAAAAACGCATCATGCCGGATGTCTGGATGGCACCCGGAGGACATCGGGAATTCAACGAAGGACTTTTTGTCTGTGCCCGGCGGGAAATATTGGAAGAAACCGGGCTCACAATTAATAATATTCGGGTAAAAGTAGCTGGCAACGCGTATCTGAAAGATTTAGACCAAGAGTTTCTCTTTCATTTGCTTGTTGCCGACTATGTTGGCGGGAGATTGAAACAAAAAGTGGATGATGGAGAATTTGTCTGGCTGACTCTTGCACAAATAAAAAAGCTTCCTACTTTATTGACCGAGTTACGTCATGTTCTGGATCATGTCTTCAGTTCCGATGATCGAGTTATTTCATACAAAGCAGTCTATAATACCGGCAACACCATGACTGCGTTTGAACTCGAAGAATCATAACTACCTCAATGTGTTAAGAGAAATTTTTTGTCTCAGTGATATAATGAATCCAACAAATGTATTGATGTGTTTATGAATTCAATTATTCCGGGTATAATCAGCATGTTTTGCTGGGGGATAGCGATTTTTTTAGCTGCAATTGTCTCACGCAAAATCGGCAATATACTCACTCTCTTTTGGATGCAATTGTTCGGGCTGCTGGTTGGCCTCGTGTATTTGATTCCGAATCTATCTTCATTGTATACAGCAAACCTTTTTCCCGCTATTCCCATCATTATTGTCATTGCTCTATTACAGCTTATTGCTTATTTAGCATTTTATAAAGGATTGGAACGCGGACAAGTATCGCTTGTAAGTCCGTTGGGAGCGTCATGGGGACTTATTAGCGCCATGCTGGGGATAATATTTTATCATGAAAAACTCGCAACCCATCAAATTGGTGCGATTTTCGTTATTTTGGCAGGGATCATCGGGTTATCGATAGATTTCAAAAAACTATTTGCATCACAAAAAGTATTGCTTCTTGCCGGGGTTAAAGAGGGTGTGATAGCTATGTTTGCATGGGGAATATCACTCTTTCTTCTTGTTATGCCGACCAAAAGTGTCAACTGGTTTTTACCGGCGTTTATGTTTCGGTTTTTTCTTATCGCTTTTCTTGGCTGCTATATGGTCGCTACCAAGGCATCGTTTGTTAAAACAAAACAATCTACTCCCTGGGGGTCACTGTTTATCATCGGCGCGTTTGATTTTGCTGCGTTTATGAGTTTGTCTCTCGGGACTCTCGAGGTGAATTCATCATTCATTTTGCCGATAGCAAGCGCCTATGCGCTGGTGACGGTCGTATTGGCGTGGATATTTTTGAAAGAAAAAATGACACCAAGACACATCATGAGCGCCCTCGCCATCCTTACCGGAGTCGTGATGATATCCCTATAGAATATTGAGTTGGGGTAAAAAAAATGACACCCCTACCTTGATCTCGCCGACTGGCGGACCGAACACGGTAATTTTGGGGTGTCGAGTTTTGTTCGATTTTCGAGCCTGAAGGCTAGATCATGGCGAATCCTCCGTCAAGTCTTTGGAGCCATACATTGACTGCATATTTCACTCCGACTAAGTCGGGGAAATAAAAACGCACAATGAGATTCTCCACGGGTAGCCTGAGCGCTGTTTTTACATCTAGCAGCGATACGGTTTGTGATCCCTGAGTGAAATCAGGGTTAAGCTTGCTCCATGTAATAGGAATCACGACGCCGTAGGCTGACGCTGCCGGAATATAGATCGGATGCTCAACTATGAGAACATCGTCTCCTTCAAAAGATTCAGGTTTGAGCAATCCGATTTCAGGTAAACCCAGAATCTGACGCCATCTCAAGGAGTAGAGTTTTAAGTCATCCCCATTAAACTGGGGAATCTGGATGGTCGGCCAATACACGAGCGTTCTTACTAGTCCCATTTTGTGCCTCCTTCAGGCATATGTTAATACCAGGTATCGCACGCGATTGTGCGATCCTGATGCGAAGACGTCGCAGGTTTGCGGCATCGGGATACTGATTTTCAGCATCTTGACACAGGAGTATAGTAGGTGTACTATAGGGTTGTAAAATATCTGTTCGTTCATATGAACAAACAAATAATAACCAGTCAGCTTGAGCAGTTCGGTTTAGACGATGTGGAGGTTCAAATCTATCTCAATTTGCTTGAAAAAGGAGCGAAAACTCCGCTTGATCTTTCGCATGAAACAAACATCAATCGATCAAAGATATATCGCTACCTGGAGCGACTTAAAGCAAAACATCTTATTGAAGAAACGGATAAAGGTAGGGGATTGAGGCTTAAGGCCGCACGACCCGATACTCTCCAGCTATTAATTCTTGAAAAAGAACAACAGCTCAAAAATCAAAAAGAGCTCCTTCCGGATCTTTTAAAAGAGTTGACTGCTTTGCCCGTGACGACAAAAAGCGGGTTTGAAATCAAACATTATCACGGTACGGAAGGACTTCAACAAATGCTTTGGAACCATCTGTCAGCCAAAAAAGAGATATTGGTGTTTGGGTATGAAAACAGAAATAACATCGCCGGTAAGACCTTTGCGGAGACCATTCGGCAAGAACAGGTGGCACGAAAAATTACGAAAATTGAAATTGAAAATGCCACCGATCAGGGCAATTACTGGTATACCAGTGTACCCAACTGGGGAAAGTACTATAAATCCCGATATATTCCACCTCGTGTGTTACATATCAAGCAGTATCAAGTGATCTTCAATGACACCATCTCCATACTCAATTGGGCGGATGGCAATAAAGTGGGGGTAGAAGTGACCAATCCGGGTTTTGCAGAGATGTATAAACAGATATTTTGGAAGTTTTGGGATATCTCGGAAGAATATATTAAAGAGGGGAAACGCATAGAGGCTTCGAAAAAACAGAATCCTCCGGTATCAGAACGATCAAGGTAAGTTAACAACGAAGGAGATAGAGGAGCGGTTATTATTAGAAAAATTCACTTTTTTATTCAGATATTCCTGACTCACCGCGAAAACTTTCATAAAAGCCCTCATTGTATTTCGTCAATATTAATTGGATGTGTCTTGACCATCCAGCTATTCCTTCGATGGGTACAAATGAAAATCCTGGTATGCGCTCTAAAAGTTCAAATGAATTTTTGCCTTTTCTCATTTTTACCATATCGCACCCGTACATGTCTCCTTCAACACCGCCTATAGGAGCGATGCATATCCCTCCTGGTTTGAGCGAGTGAAAAACCGGAGAGAGCTGAGATGGAACGAGAGAACCAGTGATGAGCAGTTTATCGATCGTTGCCGGTGGAAACAAGTTCCAACTCCCATCAGCAATAATGACGTTGACGTTATGAATGCCGAGCTTGAGGAGCCGGTGTTGCGCTTCCCGCGCCAACATTTCTCCTATCTCCACGCTATAGACATGAGAAGCAAGGTGACTTAAGATTGCTGCTTGGTATCCGGTGGCAGTCCCGATTTCCAACACGACATCTTCTGGTTGCGGATCGAGGAGATCGGTCATAAGTGCTACAGTTGTAGGCTGGGATATCGACGCCATACCATCGTAACCAGGAATTGGTTGGGCTTCATCATCGTAGGCAACGAAGAGAAGGTTTGGATCGATAAAATGCTCGCGTGGTACGAGCATCATAGCTTGAAGCGTCCGTTCTGACGTCTTTGCACCGAGTTTATCGTACAGCTCCTCGCGTGAGGATATTAGATGGGCCCGCATATCAGTTTCTGTGAGATACATGGGCCCTATAGTAGCAAAAAACGTTACGGAATCATAATTTTGAAAGTGAGCTCATAGTGTGGTATGGTATGGGTGCTCTTTTGCTCTTTGAAATTACTGGATGGAAAAGACTCTTCTAAATCATTGAGCTGGAAGCATGGAAATAGATCCTTATTTTCGTGTTTTCAGCTCACTGAAGTAGGATGAAGAGCTGGAAATAATAGTTCTCTTGCTTTTTTTAAACAGAGGCGAGAGGGGAGGATCATGATGGTCGTCAGAATTCTTGTAACGTTTGTGGTTCTTTTTGCGTTGGCAGCTGGTGCTTCATCATGCGTCAGCCTGGCGTTTGATCAAGGTTTCTATCTGGGTTTCGGACTGTGGGGATGGATATTCTTTGTAAGCTTGAAAGCCTCGATGTTGACAATAGTGATCGCGTGGCGTTTCGGGTGGATAAGAATCCCGCGGTGGAAGATTCAGGAAAGATCCGGAGGATGACATGAATACACTTCCAGTATTGTACGTGATTGGACTCGCACTCTTGTGCGGGGCAGCGATTCTGTTGGAAGCTTTCCCCACGCAAAGTTTTGTGGCGATGATTGTCGGGGGACTCCTGTTTGCGCCTCTTTGGGTGCCGTGGTTGCGGCAGAGGGTTTGGCCACGTAAATAAATTTTCGAAATGATTCGATTAACGACTATCCTACAATCAGAGAAGAGAGAAATACCCGCGGTTTTTCACCGCTTCCATCCGGTATACGCCTCTCTTCTTGTCTTTTGTTCTTACGATAAAATGGATTCCGGATCAAGTCCGGAATGACAAAGAAACGTAGGAGTAGGAGATAAGTAAGAGAGGCGAGAGTAGAATGTAGAATTATGAATGTAGAATTATGAATTAAGTAATAATACAAGAGCAATGGAGCAATGTCCCCGCAGATTCAACACAAGCGTTGATGAGGCGGGGATATTTTGTGGTCGGTTTATTGACACGATGTATGATTATTGCTAATATTCATACACTGAAACAAATGAGATTTGTTCCAGCGTAAACACTGAAACAATTAAAAATTACTCCAAAACATATGGATACCATTAATATTTCTCTTCCAAGCCAGCTTAAGGCACAAGCGGATGCACTGATTGATCAGGGGCACTACGCGTCTTTTAGCGATATTGTGCGCAGTGCATTGCGGACGCTTATTTCTGAAATGCGTTATTCGGCTCTCGTGCGTGAGGCGCACAGAGATCACGCAAAAGGGAAAACCATCGTTCTTAAAGGGCCTGCTGATATTCGGAGGTATATTCGTGAAAAAATGACGTAATGAAGCTTATTGCCACACCTAGATTCGATCGAGAATTGGATCGACTGATAAAGAAACGCCTTGATGTAGCAAAACGAATAGATAAGACGCTTCGGTTATTTTCTTTGAACCCTCGACATCCATCTCTTCGCTTACATAAAATCTCTCGTGATATGTATTCGCTTTCGATTGATATGGATCTTCGAATCCTTATTCTTTGGGAAGATGATCAGGTGTTTCTTCTTCGCATTGGCACACATGAGGACGTGTATTAATCTGGTAAGAACAGCTTTTCCTCGTTGAGGTAAACTTCAAGATCAAGTATAATACTTTTATCTTATCGAAAGGCGGTATTAATGAATGGCAAATACCAAAAAAGTTATTAGTTCAGAGTTCATAGTTCATAGTAAGAAGGAAAAAGGCAAATCTTCTTCACTTAAACCTCAAGCACTCAGCCCTAAACTCTCTGCGAAACAGCCCCAGACCATGGAGGAACTTCTGGCTGCGACCGGCTATGCCCTGAAAGGTGTAAAAAAAGGTGATGTGGTAGAGGGCACAATTACGCGCGTTAATCCCAAGGAAGTGACGGTTGATATTGGCAGTAAAACTGAAGGAGTCGTCATCGACCGGGAGCTGGAAAACTACAAAGATGCACTCATGGCGCTTAAGCCCGGCGACCACGTCGTCTGTCAGGTGATTGTTGCTGAAAATGACCGAGGACAATCAGTTCTTTCTCTAAGACGGAGCATCTTTGAAAAGCGTTGGATAACGCTTGCAGAGCATCAAAAGAGCGGGGAGTCAGTTGAAGTACTCCTCAAAGAGCCGGTTCGTGGCGGAATACTTGTTGATTACGGTGGCATCCGCGGGTACATACCCCAATCACAACTGGATAGTACCTTAGTCAAACAGATGGATAAAATCTCCGGGCGAAAAATAGAAGCGAAAGTCATAGAAGTTGATAAAGAAACCAACCGACTGGTTTTTTCTCAACGGGCTATCGTTGAAGGAGAACTTCTGGAAGCGCAAAAAGATCTTCTCTCCGTTTTGACGGTCGGCGAAAGTGTGAAAGCAACGATAACGACAGTTGTGCCTTTTGGTGCTTTTGCAAAAATCAAAGTTACGAAAGATGAGAAGGAACATGAGATTGAAGGACTTATCCATATCTCGGAAATTGCCTGGGAAAAAGTTGATGATCCCAATGGGTATCTAAAAGTAGGAGACGCAATAAAAGTCAAAATCGTGGGTGTGGACGCGGCTACCGGCAAGCTGACACTTTCTCTAAAGCAACTCTTGCCTGATCCGTGGGAACATGCGTTTGATATGTTTGAAAAAGAAGCGCAGGTCAAAGGAAAAGTATCCCGCGTGACACCTTATGGCATATTTGTCACCCTAAGTCCTGGAGTAGAAGGGCTTATCCATATAAGTAAACTTGCCCCAGGTGAGGAACCAAAAGTAGGCGATGAGATACAATGCACCGTAGAAGAAGTCAAACCAGATCAACGAAAAATCAGCCTGTCGATGACGCTTACCGAAAAACCGATAGGGTATAGATAATACTAAATATTTATGGTGTCAGGAGAATTAGTAGCATCAGTAATTAGACCTGTTGATTTGCCTCCCCTTAAAGAATTCGCCCTTACTGAACCTGTAGACATACGACGACTTGATCCTGAAATTCCATCGGATTTTGCCATCGCTAAAGCATGGGATATAGAATCGCTGGGACCAGAGGGTGCATTGGATCCAGATACCGAAGAAAAAACTGTAAAACCGATGTCACCTAAAAAATTAATAAATTGGATGCGAGAAAAGCCCACTGCGCTTTTACGAGGTATTTTTGAAAGTGACCTACATGAAGGAGTAAAAGATGTTGGATTTATTAATATATCAAGTACGAGAAAAGATCATGCACGACTTCGATTTCTTCAAAAACAAGGAGTAGTTTCTGCTGGTGTTTCATTTCGTGAAATTAATTGGTGGACTGATCGGGCAACAGATGAACAGACAGAAAGCGGACTCACTCAGGCGCTTCTTGAGCAGTTTGAGAATCATCGAATTGAATCAGAACAGAGCGGTAAACCATATAAACCATTAGTGATTTCCCTATATGTTGAACCAGACGATTTAAGTACTGACGGGAGACTTGCAAGAAAGCTAGGATTTAAAGCAGCAATGAAAGATATGTCTTATGACCATCCAGGTACTGAAGGTACAGATACAGCGTTTGTATTAACTGAGCAAAACTTTAAGGCTGCGCTTGAGCGGAGAGAAAAAAGATCTAATGCAGATACAGGATTAGATTCATTAAATCGACTCGAGCGTCGAGCGAGGGGAGATAAGACTGCTTAACATAGAGATGGTGAAGTGTTTATGACATTGACAGGGAAGCTGTTAGGATAACGCTAACGAATTATCCAATAATCCAATTATCCAATTCTCAAATTATCCAATACGATATAATGTACTTTGATGAGTCAGTACGAAATTCATGAACGAATATTCTCCTTTGTCGTACGAGGACTTAAAGTCGTTACCTATCTTCCAAAAACTGTTGAGGTTAAGATTATTTTTGATCAATACGTTCGGGCGCTAACTTCCATCGGTGCGAATGATAACGAAGCAGATGGAGTAAGCTCAAAGAAAGATTTTATTCATATCTATACAATCGTTCGGAAAGAATTGAAAGAAACTCGTTATTGGCTTCGAATTATTGAAGAGCTATTTCCCGGGATAAAACCAAGACTTCACAATCTTCTTCAAGAAAATGAGGAATTGATAAAAATAGTAAGTTCTATTATTGTAAGTGCATCCAAATAGTTTTTATTGGATACTTGGATAATTTGACTATTTGAGAATTGGATAATTATGAAAGTCTGTACATCCTTCGTCTGTCAGCAGTGCGGATACAAGTGACAATAAGTATCTGATATACGCGTTATGAAGACATGGGTGGGGGAGGGGGCATGTCAGAAGGCATATTGGGAGGGGGAGGTTGTTGATTTTTACTGCGCACTATTGCCATCCACACGAAATACAAACCAATAAGTATCAAACCACCAAATAAAACTGAAGACCAGGGAAACTGTGCGGCCTTTTTTTGTTCTACAACCGGTGATGGAGCAGGAGGTAAAGGTACGTCTTCTGGCGTCGGAGTCACTGTCGATAGCACAACTATCTGGGTTCCTATCGTTGGTGTCGGTGTTGGAATTGGTGTTGGTGTTGGAGAAGCGATTGCTCGTGTAGCAGTGGGTACTGCGCGGGATACAGTAATCGTTTTTTTGCACGTTTCAGGACGGGAGGAGAAGGCTGCATTGTTATCTCTTACACGACAAGAAGCAATAAATGATCCAGTGATGGTATACGTATGATTTGTGGATATGCTCCCTTTTTGTCCTACATTTTTTTCTATATGTTGTTCCTGATTGTCTCCAAAAGAAAATTCTGCAAAATTGACATCATTATTTGCGTCTGAACCGGTGCAGGTAAGTGTCACGGTCATAGGAGCAATTCCGTTTGTACGATTCACACTTAATCCTTCACAGACAGGATTTAAATTATTATTTGATGGCGCACTCGTTGCAGTTGGGACGGGAGTAACAGTGGGAGTGGGCGTATTGGTCGGCTGCGTTTGGGTCCCGGTAAAGCTTAGTGTAGATTGGTTCAAACTTGAACAGGAAAGGATATTGGTGCCGTTTGTGTTAAGGATTCGTGTCGTTGCTCCGCTGCCACAGACAAAGGAAATCGCTGTACTGCCAGAATCTTTTTTTGCTTTAAGCGAGATTGTTGCAAGAGTCCCGCTTCCGCTTTTGCCTGTATAGAGAGATGAAAAAAATCCATGAAGTTCGAGTTTACCGGCTCCTGCGTCATTGCCATAAGAAAAATCAGTAAAAAATCCTCCACTTGCGACACCAGTAACTTCTACATCGCTACTCGGGTAGGAAACGATGGCATCTGAACCGAATACTTGAGCGCTTTCGACATCAATGGTTACTTTCAATTGAACAGTTGAGCCATTTGCGACGGTTGCAGAGCCTGGATCAAGAATCAGTCTGGGAGCAGCCAATGCGTGTTGAGCGCCCCAGGTACTACCAGATCCCACGAGGAAAAAAATAACAAAAGCTTGGGCAAGTTTAATTTTCATCGTAGCGTGTTTCTAGTGTCTTGCGCATCAAAAATGCATCACCGATATCGATACATCCGTTATAGTCAAGATCCGCTGTTTTTTTATCGCCAACCGTAAGGCTTGCGCATGGCTTAGAGAGCAACGTCTTTATGACGTCAAAATCGCTGGTATCAGCTTTGCCATCTTGCGGTGGTAGATCGCCTGGATCAAGGGAGAGGCCGGTAAAGTTGAAGATTTTCTTTACAGTTCCTCCTGGGATCGTAAGTGACTGGTTGCCAAGACAGGGAACAGTTTGGTCGTCGGCACAAAATTTACGCGCAACATGTTTTTCTCCTTTGATAATAATTGAATAGCCGGATCCAGGAGGAAGCTGTAATCCAGTAAAACCTAATGTCGCTGAATAAATTCCATTCCCAATATGGTTAAGCGCAAATGGAGGAGTAACGAGATTGACGTTACTTCGTACAAATCGAGCAGTCGCCATAGCCCCTTGGGCGTTACCATCTGTCACTCCAGAAAGCTTTAGTCGAAATTCGATTGGCGAGGCTAATGGTGTTGGGGTAGGTGATACAGTCGGCGTAGGTGTAGTAGTGGGTGTAGGTGTCGGACTCGGTGTCGGAACTCTCACGACGACCCGTATTGAGCCAGTTTCTTTCCCTTTGTTATTGATTGCACGAACCCAGATGTCTCCTTGACCGACATTTGCTGAAGGAGTAAATTTGGCAAGTTTATCATTTCCTATCTCCTGTCTGACGGTGCCAATAGAATTGGTAGAACTCATACCCCATTGATAGCTTGCATTGTTGACACTGTAACCATTTTTGTCGATAGCCATCGCGGACATATGAATAGTTGGACCACTGGGGCTAGTCGTGATCTGTCCGGGATCAATTCTCACTTTATCTATTTTTTTCTGTGTACTAGCAAAAGGATCTATATTTGTCTTGGTAAAGACGGCATAAAGAACAAGGGGGAGAAGAACGAGGAGAGCGAGGAGAATATATAGGTTTTTATTTGATTTCCATGATTTTAATAGTGACGAAGTATGCTTGTTCACGTTGTTTATTATCATAGAATCATATTTATCACTCTGTCAACAGCTGCATACCTATATTTCCGTGGTATACTTATCGCGCACATTATGCAAAAACATTATGAAACTTAGATCCTCCTTCGTTTGTCAACAGTGCGGGTATGAAACGCCCCAGTGGTACGGGAAGTGCCCTAACTGCGGGGAGTGGAACTCACTTGTAGAAACGGTAAAAGAAGAAATCAAAAGTCAAAATTTAAAAGTCAAAAATTTAAGTCAAAATTCAAAACCGTTAAAGCTATCAGACGTTAAGCATATTGAGAAAAATAGGCTTAAAAGTGGATACGGGGAATTTGATCGGGTGATGGGTGGGGGGATAGTGCCGGGATCGGTGACACTTTTGGCCGGTGATCCGGGGATAGGGAAGTCGACACTTCTTCTTCATGTACTAGGCAAGATTGGTGGTCTGTATGTTTCTGGTGAGGAATCTCCAGAGCAAATAAAACTTCGAGCAAAAAGACTTGGCATCAATGGAGAGAACATTAGTGTTCTAGCAGAGACGAATGCGGAGGGGATTGTGTCTGTCATTCCGGCCCACGAGCCGGAATCCAGTGGGAAAGAAAATGGATCCCGGGTCAAGCCCGGGATGACAGGGGTACCATTGGTAATCATCGATTCCATTCAAACCCTCTCCTCATCCGATCTGGATGGGATGGCGGGGTCAGTCGGACAGATACGGAGAAGCGCTGAAATACTTATTGCATCTGCTAAATCTCACGGGACTCCCATCATTATCATCGGTCATGTTACCAAAGAAGGTGCAATTGCCGGGCCGAAAGTATTAGAACACATGGTTGATACCGTCCTTTATCTTGAAGGAGAACGGTTTGCCAATGCCAGAATTTTACGGACGCTCAAAAATCGTTTCGGAGCGGTGGAAGAAGTTGGAATTTTTGAAATGGTAGAAAATGGACTAACAGAAGTAGCCAATCCCTCTGCGTTATTTTTACAAGATCGAGTAAAAAATGTCCCTGGTTCTGTAGTTACTGTTATTATGGAAGGAACTCGGCCCATGCTTGTTGAAATTCAAGCACTTGCCGTACCAAGCCAACTTGCGATGCCCCGGCGTGTCGGCAGCGGTGTCGATTACAATCGATTACAACTTCTTGTGGCGATACTTCAAAAGAGATTAAACATTCCTTTGGGAACATTTGATATCTTCGTAAACGTAAGTGGAGGACTGAAAATATCAGAACCGTCAGCAGATTTAGCGATAGCTCTCGCGATAATTTCTTCTTTTAAAAACAAAGCGATCGATCCTAGTACTGCAGCATTTGGCGAGGTTGGGTTACTTGGAGAAGTGCGATCTATAGGATCTGATGATCGTAGGTCAAAAGAAGCCAGACGATTAGGCTTTAACAATATTATTTCTCCCTCAAATACAAAAAACTTACTGCAAGCTTCAAAAATTCTTTAGCAATGGTTTTTTTAGATACCATTCGCTTTTAGAGATTTTTTGGTACTCTTTGGTCACTGAAGGTCAATACGTTCCACATTCGTATTCGGGAGATTATCGGTAGATGTTACACCCATCATTTTTTCCATGATTTGTATCGGACGATATCTATAATTTGGTTGCATAACAATCATGATAAATACGGCAACGACGAGATAGAAAAATATCCAAAAAAGTGTCAGGAGAAACGTGATGATTCCTTTTCCCAAACCTCGCTTTATTCCTATAAGCAGGGGAGGAACTATGAGGAAAAATCCATACACACCAAGGGAAATAATCGCTACGAATAAGAGAATAGGAAGTGTGATATCCATAGAAAAATAATTTTCAAGTACGCTTGTCATGATACGAAGACCCATGGTATAGCCCGCTATACAAAGAGAAGAAACAAAACTAATACCTACGACAATCAATACGTCAAGTGATTGAAAGGAAGATTTTGACGATTGCATCGAGTTTTCTTTTTTTACCGATTCACTCTCGCTATGAGAGTTTGGCTTTACAAATAATTTCATTACCCAACGAATAATAAGGAAGACGATAACGAAAATAAGAAAAACCGCAAAAATACCAATAGTTATTTCTTTCGCATAGAGCTTTCCATAGCTATCTGCATAGCTTGTTTTGACCGAATATCCGTCTAGCGGTTGGAGGTTCGTTGCTTTCTTCGTGATGCTGCCGGTTCCTATTTGTTGCAAAAACGAATCAAATTGGGCAGATCGTGCCGGAGCAGATTCCATCGCCATTCCTTTCAGGGCCATTTGCGGTTCTTCGAGTCGATAGGACACTTTCCCTCTAAACCCGCGCATAAAAAGATCTTGATCAGGGGTAATGCCGACCGTAAGTTCCGCGATACGGTCATTGATTTTCAGTGTTTCAAATGTCGCATTAAAAGCACCAACAAGATTTCTTTTCGTATAACCAAAAGCCCGGTAGAATAATACGTAACTGCCTGAAGCATTTGTTTTGATGGAGCTTGGAAGATTTACCGTAAGCGTATCGCCATCTTTTTGGACGCTCGCTTTTTGATATTTTGTATCACCCCAATACTGGAAATAGTCTGGTTCTTGAAACTCCAGACAACGCTGCAAACTGTTTGCCGGAAGTTCAAGGTTGTAGTTGGGTGGCGGATTAAGCCCGCCTCCATAGCGGATGCACTGCGGTTCCCGGATGACCTGATAGGCTTCTATATCCATAGGATCAACCCGCGGAACGCGAAGAGACAAACTTGTGAGTGGATACGAGCCGGTATTGGTTAACGCAATTCTAACCGTGACAATTGCTTCTCCGTTTCCGCGAAATGTCACTGAATATGCATGGTGTTGACCAAAGATTTTTGGAAGGGAATTAGGGACTGGATAGATTTCAGGCCTGATAATCATTTTTTGTGTCGCCTCATCAACACCTGGATTTTGAAAGGCTTTTTCTTGAGCAAAAAGCACGGACGGGGAGAAGAGAGTACTAAGAAGTAAACTTATGAAGAAGATGCTTTTCTTTACCATATATATTGTACTTTATCGCGATTTGGGCTTTGTGTCAAATAATAATTACGATTTTGTCAGGAGCGACGTTGTTGATTCCCGAAAACTATCCTATATAATGAATGTGCTGTTTGTTAACGCAGCCGGTCCAGCGGTTCCTGGAAGTACCTTGACAAAGAAAGGTTGAGCAAAATGGCCACAAGACTCGTTCGCAAGTTGATCGGTGCACTACTTATTGCAGTCGGCATAGGAGGAGGTGTCGTGTTTGTCCTCTCGTGGGGGAACTTCGTACCTATAACAAGAGGAGTAGTCGCTTTTACAGTTGCTGGCGTCATCTGGTCTGGTGAGGCTTGGTGGTATGGGGACCTTCTCAACCGCCTCAGGCAGATGACGCAACCAGCACAGCTTGTTGAGACGGGAGCATGGGCAATTCTTACTGTTCTTGTCCTTCTCGTCAGCGCCATATATCCATTTGGCGCTGTGATTTTGGTCGTGATGATACTGTATGAGTTTTTCAAACCGCGAAAGGAAGTTGAATAATGTCAAACGAATCAGCGTTTCTTATGGGCCTGGGTCTCTCTATTCTCGTGTTTGCGGCAGGGAGTGTTCTCGTAGGGCAAAAACTGAAGACCCTAAAGAATCCTCCCTGGTACGTCGGCTTTGTGATATTGGTAGCTGACGTATATGTATTGTTTGTAGCAAACACCAATGCCAAGACACTTGGTCAGGCGTTTTTTTGGGGGACTATGGTTATCCCCATTGCCGGATCATTTATGTTGGCAGTGTTACTCCTGGTAGCTACTATGATAAAAAGGATAAATAATTATATAACAAATAAAACAAAATAATTATTCACATAAACTGCATAGAAGGAGTGACGCGCGGTCACACTACACTCGTAGTTCTTCCCACCTCCTTCATTGAACAATCAAATTTATTGATTTTTCAGTCCAATGAGGTGGTGTAAAGATCTTTCGATAATCTCAAGGTGAGGTAACCCCTTCGGGAAGCCTCAGGGTAAACAGCAAGATCCCAAATTGTACCGTAAAATCTTTATTAGCAAGATATTGTACGGTACAAGGAGGGGTCTTTTTTGTGGGTACGGATTTAAAGATTATATATATGAGAGGAATAGCTTTGCTAATTATTTGTTGTGATAGAATACTTCTATAATGCCTAAAAAAAATGTATCAGCACAATCTGCTAAACAACCCCAAGTCCCGGCAGGCGAGGATAAACGACAGCCATTTATCGCGCTCAAAAATCCTACAGCAGTTTTTACCCAAGCACTCGCGCGAGAAATCGTAAAAAATCTTACGACATTGGGCCAAATTACGAGCAGGCCGTTTCGTCGTCGGGTAAATAGCGAAAAGATCCAAGCGACAAATTTGGGTGAATATCCGATGCTCGTTGATACTAGCGTTCTTATAGACGGGAGACTATTGCCGATTGTTAATAGCGGTTTTTTGGTCGGAACGCTCCTTGTCCCACAGTTTGTTTTAGGAGAAATCCAGCATATTGCCGATAGTCCCGATAGTTTGAGGCGAGCAAAAGGAAGAAGGGGACTTGAGATAGTCAATAAGCTCAAAGGACAAAAGGTAAATGGACACTTGAAAGTAAAAATTATTAGCGATGACGCCCAAGATGTAAAAGAAGTAGATCATAAACTCGTCGCTCTTGCTAAAAAATGGAGAATACGACTGATTACCATTGATTTTAATCTCGCTCACCTAGCCCGAGCGCAAGGAGTTAAAGTACTTAACGTAAATGATCTTGCTCAAGCAATAAAGATGAGTATAGTGGTCGGTGAAGAAGTGACGGTTAAAATTTCTCATGTAGGAAGTGGGCGGGAGCAGGGGGTAGGGTATCTTACCGACGGGACGATGATTGTGGTAGAAAATGCTCATGATCGAGTCGGTCAAGATGTAGGTATCATGATAACCAAAGTCCATCAAACCCCGGCAGGCCAACTCTTTTTTGGGAGGTTGAAGTAATTTTGGGTTTTACTGATTTTGGATATTTCCAAACTTCGATTTTTTGATAGGAGTAGGATTCGGTGCTTTGCGTATGGATGTTCCTGTTATCGTGCTTCCTGTTTGTGAAGCGAGTGCATTTGTCGTTTTTCCCAGAGCGGCAACAGATGTCTGTGATGTAAATTGTATTGACGACTGTTTGGCGGCAAGTACTTTTGCTGTCCAAGTTCCGATAATACCCGCGCCCTTAAACGCAGTTGGTGGTTTGGCCGCAAGAGTGACCGCGATTGCGCCATTGGCATGCGTTTCCGGGACGAGGACGACCGGTAATTGGGTGGTCGGAGTGAACTTGAGTATTTGGATAGCGGTGGGATCATAGGAAAGATGGAGTTCTACGGCAGAAACGGCGTCAGCATTCGTATTCATGGTGACTCCCACAGTGAATGTTTCTCCAACCTTCACTGTTTTTGCAGTAGGGGAGAGTGCGAGTGTAGGACCATTATTAGAAGCTTTTGATCGGACGTCTTGGGAAGAATTTAGTGCAACAAGTCCTACTCCCAACCCGCCCATCAATATGAGCGCGGTAAATAAATACATGAACGTTGGACGCCGAGAAAACGAATGGTGTGAATAATTTGGTATAGGCGTCACTTCCACTTGTTGCGGTACTTGCTCTACTGGTGTATCCATATTATTTTCCAAAATTACGTACCAATATAGTATAGTCTACCATATTCACTTTCCCATCTCTATTGATATCAGAAGCGACGAATCCGGGAGTACCCGTCTTGCCGAAGTCGGAGAAGAGGATGTTGTAGTCAAAAATATCTACCTTACCATTTCGGTCGATATCACGGGGGCTATATGTACCTTTCGGAGTAGGCGTAGGGGTTTGGAAGGATGTTGTTTTGGGTGTGGGTTGGATAATATATTGAGTTGTGGACAGTACTTCATTAAAAATATCAGGGCTGTTGTCTATCCTAGGCCAGCATAATGTTGGTTTGTTTGCAGTTTCTTCATTAGACCAAATATGATCTTTACCTGAATTGTTGTAATAGTTTCCGTAGTAATAGAACATGGCACCAGAAAGAGTGGTTGGAGTATTATATTTATCCGAATAGAAGTTAATAGCTGCTCTTTGAGCATCGAATTCATTTATCATGTTCCATCTGCTATCAAAGTTTGCCCAAGATAGGGGCGATGGTGTTCCAATTCCTGGACAACTGACCTTTCCCTTGTCAAATGCCTGTAAATAAGCCTGAATATTGATAGGTGTTGGAGAATTTAATTTTGACAATCCGCGGATGAGAAATTTTATCCCGTCTGCTGTTCCTTGAATTCCCGGTGACCCATTTAGGAAAGGGAGGTTATTTCCGGGGTATGTTTGATGCACCAGAATGTCACCAAAGTTTTTGTTTAAATACTTGGTTTCCATGTGATCAGTTGTGGAATTGTTTTCAATCCATCCATCAAAACCGTAAACTTTAGTGGCTGACCCAGAGAGAGCGCTTTTTTGTGAATTGATTAATTCGTTTTGTAAATCGGTTTTATAGTGACGAGACGTGGCTTCTTGCCAGGGCATAATACCGCTAAAGTTAGGCGTGTTTTTTAGATGCTCAGATAAGCATGAATAGAGATCTTTGTAGGCATCTTTATCATTTTTTGGAGTACTAACCCAAGTATTATTTATGAAATCCCAGGCAGGTAATATTTTTGGTATGTATTCCCCAGTCGAGTAATTTACTTCTGGAAAATAATTTGGCTGAACAATAAAATTAAATGATCCTTGGGCAAGGGAATTATTTATTGTTGAGGTAAGGAGGTTGTATCTTGGTAGTAAAGTTTGAGCGCAGCTACTCCACATATTTAATTGAGGATTTATAACCAAGGTATGTACACCTGAGTCATATAATTTTTGCATGTCGTTCTTGAATTTTGAAGATTTTATGAGATCCCAATTTAAATCTTCCAGATCACTCACTTCTCCGTTTCCAGATGGATTATCTTTTCTTAGTTCAAGCCAGACGCTAATTTCTGGAAAGGGTTCATTTGCTGTGGTACAGCCGCTTAATGTGGGTAGATTTATTTCAATATGGCGGTCTTGTTGGGAGATTTTTACACTATTTATTTTATTGATTGATAATTCAGGCTTTTCAAAGATTAAAAGTCTGTCGGTATCGGACGATAAATCATCGTCGGTATATTCATAAGTTGGGGATTGGGTGTTTCTATAGAATTTCTGTGGATTTGAAATAATCGATTGGGTTAGACGTGTGTTGTTTGAAGAAAAAAACTCCACAGTTAACGGTTGATTTGTAAATTTTCCACCTATACCTATTATTCCCGGGTAGTTATATAGGTACGTAATAAATGGTCCATTTTTATCTTGGTAAAAAGTGCATTGATTTTGTGCTGCATATATCTCATGGTTAGAAAAGAATAGTGAGTAGGCTATAAAGAAGAAAAATAAAATAATAATCTTTTTCATAAATTTTTCCTTGTCTGCGCAGGCAGGCCAAAATTGGCAACGAGGGTTTTCCAAAATGGAATAAATGTAATCTCGGTTTGATTTTGTTGCAATCGCATGTTCTCACCCAAATGTACAACATATCCTGTTGTTGGTTTATATTTTAAGAGGAAATTTTGATACGATCGGGTGATAGTAGGTTTTGAAAGATTTTGATACTTGGCTTCGATGGGAGTGGGTGAAAGGGGTGTGTTTATGACAAAATCGACCTCGGCATTGTCGGTGGTTCGCCAAAAATTAACAGGTTTTTGTAAATGGTTATAAATGGCATTTTCAAAAAGATGTCCAGCTAGAATAGTTGGAATGGGTGAAGAATTAAATAATCCAAGTAGATAGTTTCTCAACCCCAAATCTATAAAATAATACATGGGCGACTTAGATATTTCCGACCGTAAATTAGTATGAAATGGGGTCGATTTGGCCAAAATGTATGTTTCCTCCAGATACCACAAATATTTTTGAACAGTCTGTTGTGACAGGCCGAGAGTAGATGATAACTCTGAGATATTAATGAGTTGGCCAATTTGTGAAGCTAAAACTTTCAACAAAGAGGAAAATTTATCTGATTTATCAACTCTCAATAATCCAGATATGTCTTTTTCGATGTAACTTGAGTAAATTTCTGAAATTTCGATTTTCTTTTCATCACTTGTTTGGGCCAGAACTACTTTGGGGTATCCACCAAATTTCATGTATTCTTCTAAGTATCTTATACTTTGTGATTTTTCGATTTTTAAATATTCTTCTAACTTGTTTTCAAATTGGTAACTTGTCTTAAAATTTATAAATTCAGAAAATGACAATGGGAATATTTCGAATACTCTTTTCCGTCCAGCAAGCGATTCTTTGATATGTGCCTTAATATCAAGACTTCCCGATCCTGAGACCACCAATTTATATGGTAGTTCCAGGTCAAAAAGACCTTTTAAAAATAACCCAGCATTCTCTTTTCTTTGAATTTCATCAAGGAAAACTGTCCCCTTTTGTTTTCCCAGCTGAAGATCTAAATAAGCAATAAAATCTGACTGAGACCGGAGGAGTTGGCGATGATCCTCGACATCTAGATTAAGAAAGACTGTTCTTTGGTTTTGAGACTCTACATGTTTTTGTAGCCGTCGCATCAGATAAGTCTTTCCCGCTTGCCGTGGACCAATAATAACCGTTATTTCAGGTTTGTCTAAGTGAGCTATTAAATTGGGTAAAATCTCCCGTTTTATGTCCATACTTATATATTAGCACTGTTTTCTTTAAAGTCAAGTTTATATAATATGGTATTTAAGTACTTTTTCCAAAATTACGTACCAATAGAGTATAGTCTACCATATTCACTTTCCCATCTTTATTGATATCAGAAGCGACGAATCCGGGAGCACCCGTCTTGCCGAAGTCGGAGAAGAGGAGATTGTAGTCAAAAATATCTACCTTGCCATTCCGGTCAATATCACGGGGGAGATACGTACCTTTCGGCGTAGGCGTCGGGGTTTGGGTGGTTGTAGTGGGGACGGTTGATAGCTGGACTGAGACTTTTACTATGTTGGTT
>Ga0209514_10003478_pt1 | contig 22383 bp, 20 predicted proteins | sample Subgrocontami58m_FD_187452 | JGI IMG/M metagenome (GOLD analysis project Ga0209514, IMG submission 187452) | Subsurface groundwater microbial communities from S. Glens Falls, New York, USA - GMW37 contaminated, 5.8 m (SPAdes) (version 3) | ecosystem: Environmental > Aquatic > Deep subsurface >...
ACGGTTACGAGACGCAAACCCAGGATATAAGCCTTGAGGCTGGCGAGCTAAAAGACCTTGATATGGTTACGATGGAACAGGCCGAAAAGGGCAAGATATACGGCTATGCCGTGAATATCAAGGGCGAGCCGATAGAGTATGTGAGGCTGAAACTCAAGGGGATAAAGACGAAGGTTACAGAGAATGCCTCGACCGATGCGGACGGTTTCTTCGAGTTCGCTGACTTGGACGCCGATACCTACCTGATTATTGCAAAGAAGAAGGGTTATAGGAAGAACCAGCAGAAGGTGAAACTTGAAGCTGGCGCATCTGAGGAGATTGAAATTGTGATGAAGAAGACGAGTAAAAGGATAATAGAAAGGCAAACAGAGGGGGTAAAGTAAGAAGCTAGAGGCAAGAGGCAAGAGGCGAGAAGCAAGATGCTGGAAACACGAGGTTAGAGGCAAGATGTTGTAGGTTTAATGCTGCGCGTCCACCACATGACAGGAAAAGTTTGCCTTAAGGAGGTGGTGGTGGACGCAGAGAAAGACGGATTCCGCTGCGGGTTCAAGTAGGGACACGGTGCACCGTGTCCCTACTTGAACCTGGCGGTTTATGTATTTCTGGGCGTTGTGATTGTTCAATTGGGTATCGCTTGTTCAAACCACAAGGGGTTCAGGTTTGCAAACCTGAACCTGCGGTGGAAGCAGTGAACCCATCAAGATGCCTGAGAAATCTGGGGTTCTGCAGGTAAGAGGCAAGAAGTTAGAGGCAAGTAGCAAGAAGTCAGAAGCAAGAATTAGACATGGTGTCTTGTCTCTTATCTTGCTTCTTCTTTGAGATCCCGTACGTGGTTGTGCAGGAAGGTTACTATTTTGTTTGCCGCATCGGTGGCTGACATGCTGGCGGTGCTTATTACAAAATCCGCCGCCTTGTCATACAGCGGCCTCCGGTATTCCAGGAGATACTCAATTTCCTCATAAGCGCTTTTACTGGTAAGGCTGGGTCTTCGCTGTTCAGTCGCGGCATTCTTATGGATTCGTTTGTAGATGGTATTGGTATCCGCATCTAACAGGATTACAATGCCACTTTTCTTGAGCGCCCTTACGTTCTCTTCCCGAAGGATCGCCCCGCCGCCCGTCGCTACAACCCTGTTATCGGACTGACACAACTCGGCAATGATCCGGGTCTCGATTTCCCTGAACAACTTCTCACCGCCTTCTGCGAAGATGTCTTTGACGGTCTTTCCTTCCTTGCGCTCCAGGTACTCGTCTGCGTCAACAAATTTTTTGTTGAGACGCTGTGCGATCATTCTACCTATCGTGGTTTTTCCGGCGCCACGAAAACCGATTAAGATGATATTCAAGACAGATACAAGTGACTTAGTCACCCTCCATTGCATAGCGCAGCGTAGCCGCAACCAAAGAAGTGCAGATAAGGCAAGCGACGCGTGACGGCTGACGTTTTTTCCTGTCACTCGTCATTCGGCACACGCTACTCTTTCTATGAACTTACCAAAAAAAAGTTTTTACAGAGAAATACTATAACAACAGGCGCTTAGCCACGCATGGGCGCGAATGCGGGCACATAAAGGTAACCGTTATGCCTACCGCAAAGGCGCAAGGGAAAAAAACGGAATAAGTCGTTTTTGCGTTTATTCGTGGCTAACTTATTACTTTACCGCCAGCTTTTCACAAGCAATGGCCTCTATCGTTTCAACGGACGGCATCTGATTCGTCCAGAGTTTAAACTGTGCTGCCGCCTGGTGGGCAAACATCATCAATCCGCTTGCTACCCTGCAACCCTGCATGCGGGCGTCCTGCAATAGTTTCGTCTCTATAGGATTATAAATCGTGTCGAAGACGATCATATTCGGTTTCAAACGACCCCTGTCCGTTGGCGTTTCATTAATTTTTGGAAACATACCCAAGGGCGTGGCGTTGATCAGTATGTCTGTTTCAAATGCCTGTGGCTCATCAAATCTTCTGGCAAGACACCCAACGTCTCTTGCAAGCGATTGCGCGCGTTCGAAATTTCTGTTAATTACCGTTATCTGCGATTCGCGTTCCTTTAATCCAAAGGCGATTGCGCGGGCGACGCCGCCTGCGCCTATGAGGGTAACCTTCTTTCCTTTTAAAGAGGCATCCTTTGCTGGGGTGAACGGACGTTCGTCCCTACTGACGTCTTCCAATACTTTAATTGCCGCCTCGCAGTCGGTGTTAAAACCGATTAGCTGTCCGCCATTGTTGACGATGGTGTTTACGGCCCCAATCTTCTTTGCTATCGGATCAATGCCATCCAGATGGCTTATTACCGCCTCTTTATGGGGAATCGTTACGCTATAACCTTGTATGTCTAACGTCTTAAATTCGTGGAGAAAATCGCCAACGGCATCAACCTTAAAAGGAACGTATACGCTGTTGAAATTCATTTCATGAAAAAGTGTGTTGTGAATGACCGGGCCGATGCTGTGGGATACAGGGTTTCCAATCAATCCGTAGATAGACGTGTATTTGTCCTGTTTGTGAACCCGGTAGATGTTTAAAAGATCATTGACGCCTATCTGTCCTGGAGCGGATTCTTTCCCGGTGCGAAGGGAGGCAAAGGTTAAGTAGCTGCCGAATCTTTTGTACAAAATGCGGCTGATGATGCCGAGCTCTCCCATGCAAAATGATACCGTCGGCGTCTGTGACTGCTGGAGAAGGCGGTATATGCTGATGTTGTCGGTAATGCTGTTGGCATGGGTTACAATTTTTACAATGTCAGCGCCGCTTTGGCTGAGTCTCCTGTGGATATCTGCTAAGTTTTTTGGCGTCTCACGAAAATTGTGGTACGAGACGATTATCTTTGTGGGGACACGGCGCTCCGTGTTCTTCGTAGGGACACGGAGCGCCGTGTCCCTACATAAACGTTGAATGCTATCGTGTTCAATGTCAATATAATCTGCGCCTAACTGAACGGCCTGCCTCAGCAGCGACACCCTCTCCTCTTCGCTGCCTGCAAATTTGCCGCCTTCGCGAACGGGTCTGTTGGTGACAATTACCGGTTTTGTGCGCTTTTCCAGTAACCGTTCGAGGTCTACGTTCTTTAAGTAGTCAATGCGCAGTTCAATCAGGTCTGCAACCTTCGATGCCTCCGCCATGTCGTGAATGGCGTCCGCAAGGTTGTCTGCTACGATAGGCACACAGATCATAGATGTGTTGTGAAACGATTGGCAGAGAGTCGTAACGAATGGATTATTGTCACTTTTTTAGAACCACCTTATTGATAGCGTTTAGATATGCCTTTGCGCTGGCCTCAATAATATCCGTGCTTACCGCGCGGCCTTTCACCGATTTACCCTGTACTTCAACGTTCACGCTGACTTCACCCATGGCGTCCTTGCCGCCGGTGACGGCGCGAATGTTATATTCCTGCAATTTTCCGGAAAATTCCGTCGAGATATCTATTGCCTTGAAAAGCGCATCAATAGGGCCGTCGCCGGTTGTTGTGTTGTTTACCACGCGACCGTCCTGCAACCTGAGTCTTACCCCCGCGGTGGGCACTGTGTCAGGTCCGCAACTGATGCTGAGGCTCTCCAGGTGAAAGATATCGGGCACGTCCATTTTTTCAACGCCAATAATCGCTTCGATGTCTTCGTCAAACACCTCTTTCTTCTTATCCGCGATATGTTTGAACTCCTCAAAGGCGTGTTCGAATTCTTCTTCAGACAGTTCATAGCCCAGTTCCCTGATCCGGTCTTTGAAGGCGTGTCGTCCCGATAGCTTTCCAAGCACTATCTTGGTTTTTTGCAATCCCACGTCTTCCGGCCGCATAATCTCGTACGTCGAGCGTTCCTTGAGCACCCCGTCCTGATGGACTCCGGACTGGTGCGCAAATGCGTTTTCGCCCACAACGGCCTTATTCCTTTGTACCCGCAGCCCGGTCAGCGCGCTTACCAGCCTGCTGGTGGCAATCAGCTCTTTTGTTGCAATGCGGGTGGAACAATGGTAAAAGTCGCGTCGTGTTTTAATGGCCATAACGATCTCTTCAAGCGCCGCATTTCCCGCGCGTTCGCCGATTCCGTTGATCGTGCACTCAACCTGGCGCGCGCCTGCCTTCACGGCGGCAAGCGAATTAGCCACGGCCAGTCCAAGGTCGTTATGGCAATGGACGCTGATAACGGTCTTTTCGATATTTTTTACGTTTTCTTTTAAACCACGGATAATGGAGGCGTAGTGGTCCGGTACGGCATAACCCACGGTATCGGGGATATTGACCGTCTTTGCCCCGGCGTCAATCACCGCCTCCACAACCTGGGCGAGAAAATCCAATTCCGTACGCGACGCGTCTTCCGGCGAGAATTCCACGTCGTCCACATATTTTAAGGCGTGTTTGATACCTTTGACGGCCAGATGGATAATCTCCTCTTTCGCCTTGAGAAGTTTGTATTTCCGGTGAATTTCCGAAGTGGCCAGAAAGACGTGGATCCTCGGTTTATCAGCCTTTTCAAGCGCCTTTGCAACGCTGTCAATATCCTTTTCAACAGCGCGGGCAAGTCCTGCAACGGAGACGCCGCGGATTTCGCGGGCAATCCTGCTGACCGATTCGAAGTCGCCCGGCGACGATACGGGAAATCCGGCCTCGATAACGTCCACGTTCAGCAATGCCAGTTGCCTGGCTATGTTTACTTTTTCGTTGATGTCCAGACTGGCGCCCGGCGACTGTTCCCCGTCCCGAAGGGTGGTGTCAAAGATGATTATGTTGTCTGTCATAGTTATTATTCCTGCCTGAAATTATCAATTGTATGCGTAACAGAGCAGATTTTACTATAGACCTTAACTACATTCAATAACTATTTGACAATGTGGAACTACTTTGATAGATTGAGTCCTGAAATTAGATTTTCTGCATCACGCAGGGTGACGCATTGTTATGCTGAACGGAGTGGCGACTCTCGTCTCATGGGTGAATTAAAATTCCGTAAGAATATTTGAAAGTGTGTCGAAAATTAATACGAGGTTATTTATGAAGGTCCATGTGATTTATGAAAAAGGGGTGTTTCGTCCCAGCGAAGAAGTAAATCTCCAGGAGCACCAGAAATTAATAATACACTTTTGGCCTGAAATGAAGAACGAGTTAGACCTTGAAAGGGCTTATGCGGAGGCATCGGTTTCCCGGCCAGATTTAAAGGATTGGCATGCGCTGGACAAAGAGGACTGGGCATGACTGCTCCAAAACAAGGGGATATTTACCTTGTAATTTTGGATCCGACCATTGGAACTGAAATGGCCAAAACAAGGCCAGGTGTTATTGTCTCCAATGATTACGCGAATAAAGGATCAAATAGGGTGTCTATCGTCCCGATTACCTCATCAAATGTTGTTAAGGTGTACCCATTTGAGGTGTTTCTGCCAGCCGAGTCTGGGACGGGACTTACCAGCGATTCAAAAGCAGCCTGCGACCAGGTGCGCTCCATTGATAAATGCAGACTCCTGAAAAAACTCGGTTCGGTATCTCAAGATACAATAGAGGGAATCAAAGCAGCCTTACGGGTACATTTTGCGTTGTGATTCTCTGCTACTTCACTGCGTTCTGTATTTTCTCCATAGGTTGGGTCGAGCGACCGCAAATCCCTCAAAGTGATGGGGAATAGTTTTTTTTTAAACCAGAAGGAAATGGTGCGATAGAAACGGGTATCTTCCCCTGTTTCCCTCTTGAGGGGAGAGTAATCAAAAAACATTGAAAATTCGGGACATGCGCATTAAAAAACTATACTGGACATTTGCATTACTGAGCATGCTTTCGCTGGCATGCCGGTCTCCTTATTATGCGAAGGCGGAGAAGCAGCCAAAGCGGGGATACCTGAATACTATCACCAAAAAAATTACCGGTACGGCCACGCCGGAACAGCACAAGGCAGAGGGCATTGCCTTCTTTAAAAAAGGCATGACGGAAGAGGCGCTGGACGAGTTGAAACTGGCGTCCGAGGGGATAAAAGAGGATGGGGAATTGCGCCACTATTTGGGAAAGGCGTATTATGAGAACGATAAGTATGACGAATCCATCACGGAACTGCTTGCTGCAATGTTGTATTATAAGACAAACCAGACCAAAGAAAAGGCCGAGGCTTGCAATGACCTGGGATTGGCTTATCAAAAGAAAAACGCGTATACAGAAGCGATCTCCGCATTTAAGGAGAGTCTTGAGCTAAATCCGGCAGCGGCGGATACGAACTACAACCTGGGGCTTGTCTATTATGAAAAAGGTATGCTGGATGAATGTGTTGCGTCGTTAAAAAAGGCAAACAAACTGGACTCAGGTTCGTCCGATACCCATTTTATGCTGGGATTAGTTTATTACAAAAAGAAGTTGTTTGATAAGGCAGTCAGCGAGTTTAAGCGGGCGATTGAGTTGAACCCTAACGATGCGGAACCGCACAATTACCTTGGCGCACTGTACTATGAGCAGGGTTCTTTTGGGAAGGCCATTAACGAACACAAGGCCGCTATTCAGCTTGATAATAATTATCCTGAGGCATTTAACAATCTCGGAATCGCCTTGTATGCAAAGGGCGAACTCAAAGAGGCCGAGAACGCCTTTAGCAAGGCGCTGGAATTAGAGCCCGACCTTGCGGAGGCGCACTACAACCTTGGTCTCATATATAGCGAAGAAGGTGAATCAGAAGACGCCGTGACGTCTCTGGAGAAGGCGATTAAGCTCAATCCGAAGATTGCGGAGGCGCACTTTACCCTAGGTGAGGTTTATACCGGGAAGGATATGCTGGAGGAGGCGCAGTCTGAATATCAAAGGGCCATTGACGTCAAACCTAATTACGCAGAGGCGTATTATAATTACGGAGAACTCCTCGCGGTTGAAGGCGAGCAGGAGAAATCCATTGCCGCGTGGAAGAAAACGGTCGAGCTAAATCCAAAAAGCGCAGACGCGTATTTCAACCTGGGTGTGGCGTACTACAATCAGGACAATCATGATAAGGCAATTTCTATGTGGATTAAAGCTGCTGAGATCAAACCAGACGATCGTGACGCCCTGTTCTGTCTTGCAGACGCCTATAATGAAAAGGGCTTAGTAGATAAGGCTATACAAGCGTGGGAGCGGATCATAGAGGTTTATTCCAATGACGCGGAAGTGTATTGTAAGTTAGGCAATGCTTATGCAAAGAAAAACATGCACACCACGGCCATTCCTTACTGGGAAAAGGCGGTGGAAATAGATACCGGCATTGTGGACGCGTATTACAATCTGGGACTGGTGTATCAAAAGATTGCCAAACACGACGAGGCTATTGACGCCTTTAAAAAAGTTTTGGATATCAATGCGGACGATATTGGCGCCCATAAAAATCTGGGAATACTGTACCAGGAAAAGGGTATGCATGTTGAGGCCGAATCGGAATTTGCCATCTATCAGAAACTGAAATCTGCGCAGCCGCAGTCTGACGCGGATGCCCAGGAGTGAAGAGCGTTTCTTCTTCATGCAACCGGAGATGACGTGATGCTGAAAGAGAAATCAGGATTGATGTCCCGGAGATTTTTGCTGAAAATAATCGGAGGCAGCATTGCCTGGTTTGGGTTAGGTACGGCAATTCCCGCTCATGCCCAGCCCCCTGATCAGAAAATAGAACCGTTGCCGGGTTTCACTGGGCCAGAGCCAAATCCGTATTGGAATTCGGTAGGGTCATTCGTTGTCTATCCGCAGAAACTTCCCCTGATCCAACTCACGGATCGGCCGATTCAGCTAGAAACGCCCCGACAGTACTTCCTCACCCCTTTCACACCCAATGCGGCATTTTACGTGCGATGGCATCTGGACAATATTCCGAATACCGTGAGTCTTTCTGACTGGCGTCTCTCGGTAGAGGGGAATGTCGAAAAGACGCTGTCGTTATCTATGTCCGATCTCCTGCGTCAGTTCAAACCGGTTTCCATTTCCGCTGTCAATCAGTGTTCTGGAAATAGTCGCAGCCGGTTTCAGCCGAGGGTCGCAGGCGGACAGTGGGGAAATGGGGCTATGGGAAACGCCCTTTTTACGGGTGTGAGATTAAAAGATTTGCTGAACGCTGCGGGTGTTAAGGATGGTTCATTACAGGTACAATTCGAGGGGATGGACCGCGGGCGTGGCCCCGAGGGGAAAGGTTCTCAGCGTTTTCAAAAATCCCTGGATTTGACTGACCCGGTTATTGACGAGACAATCATCGCATATCAAATGAATGGCGAGCCGCTGCCCATGCTAAACGGATTTCCCGTGCGGCTGGTTGTTCCAGGGAAATTTGCAACATACTGGACAAAGGCGCTAACCTGGATTCGTGTGCTGACCGAACCGGACGCCAATTACTGGATGGCAAAGGCGTATTGCGTTCCCAACACTCCTCATGGCAACACTACCCCAAAAGACGTGAATGAAGGTCGCGTCGAAATGACGCCCATCGGGGCGATGCCCGTGCGATCGTTTATTATCACACCGGATGGGTCAAGTAAGATACCGGAAGACATGCCGGTGTCTGTGATGGGCATTGCCTTCAGTGGACATGGAAGGGTGGTCAGGGTGGAGTTTTCATGCGATGGGGGAAAGTTGTGGAACAAGACCGACATGGGAGAAGATTTTGGGTCATATTCATTTCGCACCTGGAAGACTACGTGGGTGCCGGGACGCGCCGGCAAGTATGTGCTTGCTGTACGGGCAACAGATGAGAAAGGTAACACGCAATCGGAGGAAACAGTCTGGAATCAGGGCGGATACTTGTGGAACAGGATTGAGCGACAGGAAGTGATTGTGGGAACTGCGAGATAGTATGTGTAATTGTGGCGCTTATGGAGAATTGTACTGCAGGGGGTTTGTGTGAAAGCAAGAAGCAAGAAGCAAGAAGCAAGAAGCAAGAAGCAAGAAGACAACATGCCATATTCATGTTTTTGAAGCCTATCCGTTTGTTTCGATAGGAGAGGGTTGAATGAAAAAGATTAAATATGCCCTGGCGGGGATTTCCCTGATGCTGATGGGTTTGCCTGTCTTCGCCCAAAACCAGGTTCCGGGTCTTGTTAGCAGCGGTCAATATGGTCATGGGGCATTGGGCGGTGTCGCACAAATACGTCAGATACAACAATCACCTGACGGTGAGTATGGCGTGGGAGTGTATCCCCTCAATACTCCGGAACTCGTTGAGGGTGATGGTCGTGAGATAATCCAGATATTTTGCAGGTTTTGTCACAGCGTTACATACATTACCATGCAGCCGCCGTTACCTGCCGTAACCTGGGAGGGTGTGGTGAACAAGATGATCGCTACGTATGGAGCGCCCATTTCAGAAGATTCCGCGAAACAAATCAACTCTTATTTACGGGCACACTATACCCCAGCAACCCGCAAACAATGAAGGTTGCCAAAAACAACGTAGGGGCAATTCGTGAATTGCCCCTACAGATGTTTTTGAAAAATCAAACGGCAAGAAATTATTGCTTTTTAATACTTGCCTCTTCGACAATCACACTGTACAGGTAGCCGCTTCCGAAGTCCTTGTCTTTATATGCAATTCCGCTTGCGGTCACAACGTCGCCTACATTGGGAACGTCTTGTGTCGTTACAACGAGGTCGTTATTACCGTCTTTAGCGCTTCCGCTTCCGTCCTGTATGTGCAGCCAGTTTTTTCCCATGATGCCGACAGAGATTTTTGTGACCTTTCCGCTGACGGAAACAGCCTTCCTGTCAAGTTCAGCTCTTTTCTTGAAAATTTCTGCTACCGTATACGCATTTGCGCCTGTTGCCTTACCTACTTTTATATTCTCCGTAGCAGGAGCAGTGGCCTCTGCGCCTTTGCCGCCCATGGTACCGGCGTGGAAACTCTTTACATCAATTGATCCCTGCTTTGAGAGGAGGCCGTTAGAAAAGATAATCTTGTCAAACGTCCGGTTAAGGGTCTTGCTGGTAAAGCCCTCCATTTCATAGCCCGGCTGCAAGGCAACTTCTTCACCAACGGATATCTTCATTTCTGGCGTAGCCGCCCAGGTCTTTTTACCTTCTTTTTCGAGGCAAAGGTACGTATAACCGCCGCTGTTCATCGTCTCGACGATTTTACCGGAAAGCGGCGCTTCGTCTTTTGACGGCATATCTTGTGAAGGTTTCATATATACGTCTGCTGGCGGTTCTTTAGATGGTTTTGCGGCAAATGCGCTGTGCATAAAAACCGTTGTTCCTAATGCTACATTCATGGCAAACAACACCGAAAATCGTCTCATCATGCTATTGCTCCTTTTAAATTATGATTGGTGGTATGAGATTACAATTTCACTACAACAAAGCATACTTATTTTATCTCTGCAAAACAAGTATTTTATGGAGTAATAAACTAATCCAAATTTCTTTTTCCCGTTAATTTGCAAGCCCTATTTTTTATAGTATAATAACAGTGGAGTTGGGGAAGTGTGATTGGGGTTAAACGCTCCCCAAGGGTGTAACGGAGAAGGAAAAAACACCTGAGAGGTTGGACATTGAGTAGCAACCGTCCCCGACTCCGGTCAAGTTCTTTGAAAATATCAGTAGCGACAGGAAGCCACACGTAGCAAATAGTGCGAAGTATATAAAGTGCGTTGGTCTTCACCCGCTACTGTTGACCATATAAACTTCATGAGGGTTTTTGGAACAAAGGAGGGGGATGTGTGGATATGAGTGGATTTGATGAGTAGCCTGATGTGTCATGAATGACTGACACATCAGGCTACGTTATTTTTTGGCGCTACCTTTATAAAGTATGCTTTGGCGACTACTATCTGTTTAATACGTAGGGCAAGGCTTTAGCCTTGCAACTGTCCGAACACGCGCCAGGGATGGCAACCCTAAAGGGTCGCCCTACTGTTGCCTTTGCGGGTTCAAGTTTGCAACTTGAACCTGGCGGTTTATGTATTTCTGGGCGTTGTGGCGGTTCAACTGGGTATCGTTTGTTCAAACTACAAGGTTTAGGTTGCAAACCTGAACCCGCCGATTGGTAGGAGCCGTCTCCCGACGGCGATTGACCGTGCACAACTGCGCATAAGCGCCCGATCGCCTCCTACCAAAAACTATGAAATTCCTTAGCATTTAGTTAACAACCTTGATAAAGGAATTCTGTTTCAGGCTGTTGATATATTGTCTTTTTAACCTGGAAGTTTCTTCCCGGAACAGTTTTTTGTAGATATCGTCCTGCACTTCTTCAAACTCCTGTATCTTTTCAGGTTTAATGAGCTCTACTTTGAAGATGTGATGCCCGACGGGCGATTCGACAATTTTACTGCATTGGTTGTCTTTTAGGCTGTAAACCACGTCACGAAGGTCTTTCCTGAGCTCATCTACCTCTTCATAAGTGCAAAGGCCGCCGTTGTCAGCGTTCGGGTCGTCGGAATGTTGTTTCGCCAGGGTCGAGAAATCATCGCCTTTTTCAATGCGCTTCATGATCTTTTGTGCAAGCTTAAAAGCTTCTTCCTTGCTGTTGTTGTGGGTGGAAAATTTAATCATAAGGTGCCGCAGTTTTACCTCTCTTTTCTGACGGAATTCCTCAATATTCTCGCAATAGTAGCGCCTCAGTAACTTAGGAGGCACAATTACCTTGTTATGTACGTTTTCTTTCATGATTTTGTCAATCATGATATCTTCCTTCAGTTCGTTCTTCTTTTCGATAGGATTTACTCCCTGCGCCTCGGCGATTTCATAATATTTGGACAAAGAACCAACGTTTTTGACGGCGCCTTTTACGAAAGAATCGAGCTCTTTTTCCACATCTTTCATCATGGCCTCGTTAGTGCCAAATAGCTTGGTTGCCTCCTTAATCAGCACCTTTCTGTTGATAATTTCGTCCAGGGTGTCTTTCAATATCTGGTCAATCTTATCCAGAAACTCCTTATCTTTGTAACGTTCCTGTGCTTCCTTGATGGCGATTGCGGCGCGTTTCACAACGTCTTCCTGGGTGATAATTTCGTTGTCTACGACGGCCTTAACAGAGTTGATGCTGTTCCTGCTATAATCGTTTGCCGCGCCGTATGAAAGGGTGGAAAGGGCGGTGAAAACCAGTATTGTTAATAAGTTGTATATAAATACCTTCAAGGTTATGTCTTTACTCCTGTTTAGAATATGCAGGTTTACGCACTCTTTTCCGATTCGTAAATTCTTATTTCTGTATCCTCGATTATGATAAGGCGTTTATCAAATAACTTGTCTCGGTATGTTTCTAAAAATCGTTTCATGGTATGTAATAAATGTTGTGTCTTTGTTTTGCTTAACTTGAGTACAATAATACCACCAATGTTGTAAATCACAAATTTTCGATAACTCTCAAAGTCGGCATCCCTTGTTACAATCCAAGACTTGCTTTCTTCTGCAATCTTGTATACTGCTCCATTCTTAATGCCGCCTTTTCCCATCTTTTTAAGATGGTTTACCTGAAATCCTTTCTCCTCAAGAAGCCTAATCAGGGCAAAAGGCATATTTTCGTCAAGCAGGAATTCTATAGTCATAACGCATAAGCTTCATATTCACACAATTTTGCTGCATAAGAGATTGCTGCTTTTATGTCTTCTGGTGTAAGAGAGGGGTAGTCCTCGATAATGGACTCTACACTTTCACCTTCGGCAACAAGAGAAACAATTAAATAGACAGGAATCCTCGTTCCCTTAACGCAGGGCTTGCCATGACAAATGTCAGGGTCAGACAAAATTCTTTGAAATATTTCCTGGTTTTGCATTTTTGTGATCTCCAATTTGATGCACGAGTTAAAACGTTTCGGTTCGGACAATAAAATTGAACCATAGAAGATCGAATATTTATGCCTTTCCCGGCAGATCGGAACCTCTCATGAGATACTTGAAAAATGTCCTGGCAGACTTGAACGTCCTTCTTATTTCTCTGGGAGAACGGAGCATTTGCATTGCTTTATAAAAGAGATACGAGGGTCGCAGGTAGAACGCACGCCGTGCATTATCGCAAAATCTGACAAGTTCCTCCGACGACAAGGTGTCCGTGCGGATGACCGTATTGTGAAGCCCTTCCGGGGTAATCCACTGCTTATAATCGGAGGTGCTTATTAATCCCCGTTCCTTGTACCACCCGTATGCCTCCGTTCCCGGATAGACCATAACGGGATAGAACTGGACGGTATCAGGATTGAGCTTCCTGGCTAAATTTAAGGTTTCCTGAAGAGTTTCCTTCGTTTCGCCGGGCAGGCCTGCCATAAAGCATCCGTGGATTAATATTCCGGCCTTTTTGGCGCTTGCCATAAAGGATTCCATTTCATCAAGCCTGGCCTTTTTCTTCATGTTGTCCAGAATCTTCTGACTCCCGCTTTCAAATCCCACACAGAACGAACGGCAGCCTGCCTTCTTCATAACCTGCATGGTCTCGTAATCAAGACCTATGCGCGCATTGGCTGTCCATGAAATCCCGAGATGCTTTTTCATGATGAGTTCCGCCAGTTCCTTGCACCGGTTCTTGTTAACGGTCATGGTGTCGTCCTCGAAGAAAATAGCCTTCGCCTGCGGGAAGTTTTCTTTGATGTATTCCATTTCTGCGACCACGTTTTCTGCGCTTCTTACCCGGAATCCCCTCCCCATCAGGGTCTGCGGGTATACGCAGAATGTGCACGGGAACGGGCAGCCCCTGCTTGTGGTGATTGTTACCATTGGATACAGGGCGTTGGGGTTAAAGTAGTTTTCTATTTTCAGGAATTTTTTGTAGACCTTGCTAACAAACGGCAATTCGTCCAGGTTTTCAATGTATGTCCTTACAGGGTTATGTATGATAGCGTCGCCTTCACGGAAACTCAGCCCGGAAACATTGCGTAAATTTCCCCGAGTTTTAAGGGCTTTGGCGAGGTCTAAGAGGGTGTAGTCATATTCGTAGCGCGTGACGGCGTCAACCCTCTTGTCAATATTGAGGGTCTCGTCGGGAAGCGCCGAGACGTGGGTGCCTACCAGGACTACGAAAGATGACGGGAACTGTTCTTTCAACCGGACAGCAATGGCAACGTCGTTGTAAATGCTTGGTGTACTGGTGTCCAGGACAATGAGCGAAGGCGGAGACCCCGTGCTTTTCCTGATGATATCGTCAAGGGAATAGTTATCCGCCGGGGCGTCTATCAGTTCAACTTCAAATCCGTTTTCGCCCAAAACTCCCGTAGCATAAGCCAGCCACAAAGGAAAATAAAGGGTTCCGCTCTTGGTTACGGCGGGGCTGCGCTGTGGTCGGGAAAATTTCTTGAGAAATGGCGGATTGAGTAATAAGACCTTCACCTATGCGATTTCCCTTGTAATTCCGTCGTATTGGCGTAACTGCTCGGCTGCAAAGCCGAGTTTCCCTTTGAACCCGATCGCCTTTGTGGGGCAGACCAGAAAGCAGTAGAGGCACTCGACGCAGCCGTTGTCCTGATTCTCAAGTGTTTCCGGCAGCCTCAGTCCCGTTGGACAGTAATCCCTGCACTTCGTGCATCCTTCCTTGCAGAGGTTTTTGTCAAAGCTGAAACCGCTAAAGACCATGTCTTCTTTTATGAAATTATCCTGCCGGAGACCCGACAGGAAAAGGAGATGTCCGAATACCTTTGTGGAACACAGGTAATTGAAGAACGGCGTATTCCGTACGGCAAGGAAGTACCGCTGACGTTTTGGGCTGTGAATGAACGAAACGAGCGGGTTTGCCTTCGGTTCCTTGAATTTCTTGGTGATAGCTGACAGATCAAGCGCCTTGACGAATTCCCGATATTTGCTTGTGAGTATGCCTTCCTCTTCTGCGGCCTTCAGTGTTTTCACCTTTTGATAATTAAATTTTGCGATTCTTGCGCAGGTTAAATCAATAAGGTATGGGTCTGTTCCAACGATGATAAGTCCCGTACTGAGTGGGGTGCCGCGGGTAGGGCCAAGCCCTTCCATGCTAATGAGCCCGTCTACAATGTGGAGGTGTGGCTTTATCTTTTTGTTGATGTTAAGGATGTTTTTGGCAAGGCTCTTGTGCGTCTTCTTCTTGCTTTCCTGCCCTACAAGGCATCCGATCATGTTTTTCAGGCATACGCTCATGCCCACTTCAAAATGTGTTTTCAACTTGGGCAGATTAATGAAAAAATCGGCGTCCAGGCATTCCCTTGCAACGCCAGACGTCACCCCGTTTTCAAACGTCACCTCCACCTTTTCTGAATAATTCAAATCTACCACCTTGATGCCGTAGTGTTCGCCCAGCTTATCAATACCCAGCCTGGAGATGACGCTGATGCCGTTCCGGTAAAACCCGCTGTTCGTCCCCTCGCCCATGGTGAGTTGTTTGTATCCGTTTTCCAGAAGGAATTCAATAACTGCCCCGATAATCCTGAGGTCGGTGGTGTTGCCCGTTAAGGCGTTCATGTTGCTGTTCAGGTTGGGTTTTAGAAAAATGTTTGCCGTTTTCGATGTGGGCAACAAATCTTTATATTTCCCAAGTGTGTGAAACAACGCATTCCGGATATCATCTTTCGAATACGCCTGCATGATGTCCAATCTGAATCCAGATTCGGCAGGTTTTGATACAATCGTTTCATAATGAGATTTTCCTGGCATTGTATTCATATTTTTATTAGCCCCTTGTACTTAATATCTATGATAGGATATCGTGAAATTGATTAGCCATTATATCAGGAATTTCCAGATTTAAAACAGTTTTCATGCAATCTTGTGCCTGGAGCTTTCTTGTACTTCCCTGATAACCGATCTTACCGCTTCCATGACATCATTGACTTCTATTTTATCCATACATTCCTTGAAGGTATGATGTTTACAGACGTCCTCATCGCAACTGAACCTACAGGGGAAATCCTTTTCTACCACGCGATGGATATTGTGATACGGCCCCGTTTCCTTGCTCTTTGATGGCCCGAATATGGCGACGGTTGGCGTTCGCATGGCAGCGGCGATGTGGAGGGGGGCGCTGTCGTTGCTGATAAACAGGTCTAATTTTTCTATGATGCCCGAAAGGAGCCTCAGGTCTGTTTTACCTGCAAGATTGATTGCTGTATGACGCATTTTTGATAAGATGCCGTCAATGAATTTCTCCTCCTGCGGTGAGCCGGTGAATATGACCTGTGCGCCATATTCAGTAATGATAATATCGGTAAGTTGTGCAAATCTGTCAGGGAGCCAGGTCTTCAGTTCCTTCCTGCTTCCCGGGTGAACGCCTACCAGCAAGCCTTTTTGACCGATTCCCTGTTGTGCAAGAAACGCATTAACCCTATCTTTCTCCTCTGTGTCAAGATACAAACCCCACTCAATTTCGTCCTCTTTACTGCCCAAATATCGAACGATATCCAGATGGTAATCAATCCTGTGTTGTATCTTTTTGTAAGGAATTACGTGGGTGAGCAGGTATCCCCCGCCGCCGGCGCTGTAGCTGACCCTGTACCGGCTCCTGCTCAAATATGCCAGGAGCAGGATGTCCCTGATGTCCGCCCGCGCCTCGATTACCAGATCATACGTCTTTGACCTGAGCAGCTTTAAAAACCTCAGATAATCTTTTATTCCTTCCTTGCGATGCTGTGGATAAAACCAGAAGGCGTCATACGTGAGAACGGCGTTAACATAAGGATTGTTACGAAATGCATCCTTCGCGCTGGCGCTGGTAAGAAAGGTTATGCGGGAATCGGGATAGAGCTTTTTCAGCGGCTTCAAGATGGGCAGTGTCATGACCACGTCTCCGATGTAGGCGGTACGGATGACCAGGATTTCTCTGACGTTGGTCAGGGGCATGGATTTTTTTTTAAAAATGTTTAGGGGCATCCATAGCGCGTATCCAAGGATGTCTGCAAGAATAGTCGCAAATTTCTTCTTCCGGTTTATTATTCTGTAACGCAATTATTTTTCCTTTTTGTAAAGGGGAATATCCTTGCAAAAACGGCCTTGAGGTAGCGCCCTTCAGGAAATACGGTAGAAAAAGGGTGGTCTGATGACGCTCCCGTGACCTTAAAGATTTGAAGCACAACCCCGGCCTCTGCGGCGGAACGGGTCAGGATGGAAAGGAAGTCGCTTTCGGATACAAGACCTGAGCAGGAGCACGTTAGCAGGATACCGCCGGGCTTGACCACTTGCATCCCAAGCCGGTTGATATCGCCATAAGTCCGGTGCGCACGCGCGATCTCATCCGTGCAGCCCGCAAGCTTGGCGGGATCGAGGATCACGACGTCGGTTTGCATGCCCTTGCTCGTCATCATACGCAGATGGTCAAACACGTTAACGTGCTGAAACGTTACTTTTACAGAGTTTAGGCGGGCGTTTTCCTGCGCCGTCTCTAGCGCCTTTTCATCCAGGTCAATGCCTGTGGCTGACTGCGCGCCGGCCAGCATTGCAGACAGGGCAAATCCGCCGGTATAGCAGAAGCAATCGAGCACGTCCTTGCCACGGCAATATTGCGAAATGGCCTGACGGTTTTCGCTCTGATCGAGAAAAAAACCTGTCTTGTGGCCGGTCTTAAGGTTTACCTTCATCTTCAAAAAGTGTTCTTTGATTTCCACAGAATCAGGGCCGGGATAATTCTTTGCCGCCCCTGAGAAATCAACTCCTTCCTTGGCGGCGGTTCGCTCGTCCGGGCGCATGACAACCCGGCTGCCGGGGAAGATGGATTGTAAGGAAGAGGCAATCCAGTCCATGGTCTCAATATATCCTGCCGAGTAAGGCTCTACGACAAAGACGTCGGCGAATTTGTCTATAATTAATCCGGACAGCCCGTCTGCTTCCCCATGAATGAGCCGATAAGAATTTGAGGTCTTGTGGATTTGCAGGATTTCTTCACGAAGCGTCCTCGCCTGTTCCAGTTTTTTGTAAAAGAAATCACGGTCAAGCTGTTCAGAAACATTTTCGGTCAGGAGTCGGATGCCGATGTTGCTTTTATCGTTGTAAATACCCCTCCCGATAAAATGGCCTTCTTTGGACAGCACCTCGACCAGTGCGCCAGGTTTTAAGCGTTTTTGAGGGTGGCGGATCATCCGGGTGAATATCCAGGGGTGGAGGGAATTTCTCTTCGCTTTTAGTGATATAACAGGTAGTTCCATAGTATGATTTAAATGTTCAGAAATTTTTCAAAAAATAAAGATCAAATCGGTGGATTCGCTTCGCTTAATCCACTCTACAGCGCTTTCACCAGGAGCATGGATACGGCTGCGCCTGTAGAGATATTGATAAAATTAACAACTTCGTTACTTACCCACTTCCGCCGTTCGATGGTTGCCCCTAAAATGCTCTCAATTGTTGTGCCGATCAGCGCTGCGATAACGACGATAAGGATCGAAGGGAGGGTGATCAAGTGTAGCGCCCACGCCTCGGCGCCTACAAAGGCGGCGGACAATATCCCCAGAATGGTGCCTTCAACGGATACTGCGCCATCTGTCCCAACGGGCACGGATTTCAGGGTGGTGATCATGATGGGTCTTTTCCCGTAAATTTGTCCGAGTTCGCTGGAGATTGTATCAAACGTGGCCGTGGCAAAGGCGGCCACAAAGGCGATGGTGAAGATTCCCGGCGTATCGGTCCGTAACGCCATAATGGCCATGATAAGCCCCACGCCGCCTTTGGCAACCGTATGTTTTACGCCTCGCCTACCCTTGTTTTCCTGTGCCACGCCATGCGACGTCTTCCACTGGTATTTGTGTTTTGACGACCAACTGCCGAGCGCAAAAAAGGTAAAAAGAATAAGGAATCCGCCTGCGCCTAAACAAAGATAGATTATTGCGCCGACAACGACTCCGCCTATGAGACCTGATTTACTGACCGTTTTGAGATAATACGCAAGCAGTCCAAACGAAATATTTATAATCAGCGCGAGGGTAATGCTGTGCGCATGATGAAGATGTTCCCAGTTTATAATCGTAGCGGCATACAGGAACAACCCCGCCGTTAGCGGTACGGTAATATTGTCATTGATCTTCAGGGGCAGCGATTCTACACCGGCTGCCACAAAAGCCGCCGCAAAACCGCAGATAAGAAAGTAAGACCACGGTAATGATGTTTGAATATGTCCCAATGAATCTTGCAGGGAAATATAACCCAGATTTGTCCACCACATAAGCACAGCAGCGCCTAGCCCGCCAAAGAAGACAAAAGACGCGGAGCCTATCCATGATTTCCCGGAATTCCAGGGAAGTTTCCTTTTTCCGTAAACGCTTCCGAAGAGGCCGGAACAGCCGTCGCCCAGCGACATAATCGCCCACGCCCCGGCGACGATGTACATTTTTTTATGAAAGAGCAGGATAAGGACAAAGACAACTATGCCATAGACGAGTTTGCCGGGGGAATATCCTTTTTCGTGTTCATGCTCCCGGAAGGCCGTCTTTACAAGCCGTTTTGATAAGAACAGCCCATACATGACGCCTACAAACGCAAACAGGAGCGCCTGCCAGGTGTTTAGGTACCGTAGCGAAAGGATGAATACCGCAGGCACAAGGTGTTCTATTTTACGTTTGATTTCGCTGGTCATAGGTTATCGTAATTGTCTGGCGGGGCGCTTCATGTCCGTTGGGCTATCTCTTTATAAATCCAGTCCAGGGTCTGCTTCAATCCCTCCTGTAAAGGAATGTAGGTGTATCCCAGCTCCCGTTTTGCCTTGTCTGAGCTGAACGCCCAATCGTGCTTGTAGATTTCAATTGTGGAGGGCGTGTGTTTGGGCGTTTTTCCTGATATGCGGGCAACGAGTGCCTCGCGTATTGCAGACATTTTTGCGATCCAGAACGGTATGCGGCGTCGAGGCGCTTTTACTCCGCTCAATGTTTCCAGCAAGGTGAAAAAGTTTCCCATGGAAACGTTTTCACCGCCAAGGATATAACTTTGTCCAATCCTGCCTTTTTTCATTGCCAGCATGTGACCCCTTACCACGTCGGAAATATAGACATAATTCCACAGCTTGCTTCCGTCTCCGAGCATTCCGGGTATCTTTTGCTTCAGAAAATCTAGCATGATACGGACAACCAGGTTCCCCTCGGTAATCTCTCCCGGTCCATAAACCACGCAGGGGCACACCGTAATTACGGGCAATCCATTATCAAGATATTCACTGACCCGTTGTTGTGCAAGATATTTTGAACATTCGTAGTGGTTGTGCATGTGGTCAGGGTTGTGAATCGTTTCTTCCGTGTTGATTTTGCCGTTTGACGGGCCGAGGGCAATGAAGGAAGAGGTGTACACAAATTTTGTGACGTTTGCCTCCATGGCGCATTCCATGACGTTATCAAGGCCGTCTACATTGACCCGGTAAAATTCCTTATAGTCCCGCACCCACGCCTTTACAAGGGACGCAAGATGAAATACCGTTTTGCATCCTTTCATTGCCTTTCCGATTGTGGCGATATCGGTGACGTCTCCGGAAAATATTTTCAATCGTTTATTGCCAATATCCTTTACTCTGCTGCTTTCTCTGGCAAGGAGGTGGACGTCTTCGTTAAGTGCGCACAACTCCTTTACCAGTTGCCTTCCCAGAAAACCAGTTCCACCAGTTACAAAAATAGGCATAATAAACCAATCATACAAAGTAAACGATATAAGTTAAAAAAGTCCCCTCTTGGGAGGGGTATGGGGTGGGTTCCCTGGTTGTGAAATATCAGTCAGTATCTCGCAAATTACCGGCTTACCCACCCCTTGCCCCTCCCAAGAGGGGAATAATTTGTGTCATTATGACTTTGCGGTAAGGGTGGATTAAGCGATAGCGAATCCATCTTTCCCGGAAACAGTATTGGTGGATTCGGCGTAAAAACCAACGCCTTAATCCACTCTACACATAACTTGATGTTCAGGAATTTCAATGTTTTGGTAGGAGCCAACTCCTGTTGGCGAACGGGCGCTTATGCGCTGCCGTACACCGTCAATCACCGTCGGGAGACGGCTCCTACCAATTGGCGGGTTCAGGTTTGCAACCTGAACCTTGTAGTTTGAACAAACGATACCCAGTTGAACAGTCACAACGCCCAGAAATACATAAACCTTCAGGTTCAAGTTGCAAACTTGAACCCGCAACGTAGGGCGACCCTTTAGGGTTGCCATCCCTGGTGCGTTCGGATGGTTGCAAGGCTAAAGCCTTGCCCTACGTAATAAACAGATAATAGTCGCCGAAGGCCTATTTGCATGGAGGGGCAATTCATGAATTGCCCCTGCCAGATATAATTTCCTGAACGTTTATAAATCCGGAATAGTCTTTTCCGTTAGTTCTCCAAAAATGACCCTCAGAATGTCTTTTATTTGAATGAGGCCAGAGACTGCTCCCTGAGCATCTTTGACGATAGCTACATGTAATCCCTTTTGCTGAAACTCGGCAAGTATCTTGCTAATCCTCTTATTCTCAGGGACAAAGTAAGGTTCCATCATGAGATCCTCTATAACGAAGAGCGGATTATCTACCAGCATGTTGATAATCGCCTTTGAATGAATAATCCCAACAATATTATCTATGCTGTCCTTATAGACGGGGTAGCGGGTGTGGCCTTCCTCGGTGACAATTCTTACAATGGCGTCGCTGCCCATATCGGCGTTTATGGCAACTATCTTGCTTCTTGGCACCATTATTTCTCCGGCGAGCTTGTCGTTCAGCTCAAATATCCTGTGCAATAGCTTATGCTCGCCGTCGGCCAATACGCCTGTCTCTCCGCTTTCTTTAATGATATGTTTTACTTCTTCGCGGGTGAAGATGGTTTTTTTGTATTCAATTTTTACCCCAAACAGCTTAAAAAATAAATACGTAATATACGTAATCAACGCGACGATGGGCGAAAGAGTCCATCGCACCCACCGGTACGGCTTAATAATGAGCAGGGAAAGATGGTCTGGAAACTGGGTCGCCAGCACCTTGGGGAACGTCTCCGCGAATACCAGGAGGATAAACGCGACGATGAAAGGAGACAGGATGACGCCCCACTCGTGAAGGTAATAAATCGCAACCGTTGTCCCTATGGTGGACACCGCCGTATTGACGATATTGTTTCCGGTAAGAATGGTGCTAAGGAGGGTATCCGGCTCGCTGACAACGTCAAACACGGAAATTGCTTTTTTGTTTTTCTGCTTAATCAGAAAATCCAGTCGCGTCTTGTTCAGCGAAAAGAAAGCCGTCTCTGAGAGTGAAAAGAAGGCGGACACAAAGAGGAGCACAAAAAAAAGCGCCATCATAACTGCTATTATTATCGGTGAGAAGTGTAACGAATCCATAGCGGAGACCTTTCTTAATCCTTCTCTTTTTCCAGAATAAGATTCATGATCTCTTCGGGTATGTGGGATTTGATGATCCTTTGTTTGAAGGCCTCGTCAATGAATAGTCGGGCTATCCGGCTCAAGAGGCCAAGATATGCGCTGTTTGTCCTCTCTTTGGTGGCAATTAAAAAGACCAGGTGGACGGGTTTGTCGTCAATCGAATTGAATTCTATTCCCTGCGCTGAAACGCCCAGACAGGCAATGATATCGGTAA
>Ga0209514_10003479_pt1 | contig 22378 bp, 18 predicted proteins | sample Subgrocontami58m_FD_187452 | JGI IMG/M metagenome (GOLD analysis project Ga0209514, IMG submission 187452) | Subsurface groundwater microbial communities from S. Glens Falls, New York, USA - GMW37 contaminated, 5.8 m (SPAdes) (version 3) | ecosystem: Environmental > Aquatic > Deep subsurface >...
CGCCATCGGGCCTGCCACCATCTGGCCGAGATCGACGACGCGGACGCCTTCGAGAGGTAGCGCCGTCTTGCGCCCGTGGACCTGCGGCGCGGGCGCGTCGGGGAAACCGCCACGGCGGCTCCCGCCGAAGACGATCGGGTCGGCCGGGAACACATCGTCGAGCGACCCGATCGCACGCACTTGCTCGCTCGTCACAACCTCTGTGAGGTCGAGGTAGCACGTGCACGGGATTCCACGTTCCTGGGCCGCCTCCATGAACGAGTGTCCCGCGGCGGTACTAGCCCAGCCGGAGAGCACGTCGTGGAGCGCCGCCGCATTCTCGGCCCGGCCGGGCACGTCGGCGAAACGCGGGTCGGAAGCCCATTCCGGGTTGCCCATCACCTCGACGAGGGCGCGCCAATGCTTGTCGAGCGTCGCGACGACGACGATGTAGCCGTCCCGGCAGCGGAGATAGCAGTTCGGCTCGAGCGACCGGCTCTTACGGCGCCGTCCCGGAGCCGTGCCGCCGTATGCGGCGATGCCCCATTCCGAGACCATGAGCCACACGTTCGCCTCGTGGCACGAGAGCTCGATGTGACGCGGATGGTCGTCGGAGCGAAGCCGCTTCTGCAAGGTGCCGAACACGGCAATCGCGGATACGAGCCCCGCACCGATTTCCGCGAGCGGCGCCTGGCTCTGCACCGGCGCCTCACCCTCGTGCTCCTGCCGATCGGGGAAACCAGGTGTGCAGTCGGTGAGGCCCGAGAGCGCCGAGAGCACGAGGTCGTCGGACGCAAAGGCCGCGTAGGGCCCCGCGTTCCCGAACGGTGTGATGCACACGCTGATCAGATTCGGATGCCGTTCGAGCACCGACGCGCAGTCGAGACCGAGCGATGCGAGCTGCTCGTGCCGGTCGGAGCAGAGGAAAACGTCCGCCCCCGCCAGCAGCGCATGGACGTCGAGCGTGCTCGTCCGCTTCGATCGCGCGAAGAAGCGCTCGAACTCCGCCGGCGGTTCCGCCTGAGACTCGCCGCTCGGCGGCGGCAGCCGGACCGACGTCACGGTCGCACCTGCGTCGGCGAGCAGCTTCCCGCAGAACGGCCCTGCAACTCCTCGCGTTGCATCGATGACCTCGAGACCAGCCAGAGGCCAGGCTGTCACGCGCGCGGGCCGCCCTCGTCGTATGCGCGGGCCTTCATCAGCGTCCGCTTGTCGAGCACGACGACGGTCTCGCCGCGCTGGTTCTTGATCTCCTGGTGGTAGCCGACGACGCCGCGTGTGTCGTCTTTCTCCTCGAGGCTCGTCACCTCGGCTTCGATGTGGATCGTGTCCCCGACGAGCACGGGCTTCACGAAGCGCACGCGGTCGTAGCCGTAGAACGCAAGGGTCGGCTTCTCGCCCTCGCCGTAGAACGCGAACTCGAGACCACTTGCGAAGGCAAGCGTGCACAAGCCCTGCGCGACGATCGCGCCGAACGGGCCGCTTTTCGCCCATTCCGGGTCTGTGTGCAACGGGTTCTTGTCGCCGGAGACGGCGGAGAAGGCGACGACGGCCTCGTCCGTCACGGTGCGGCCGGGCGTAACGTACGTGTCGCCGACGACGAGCTCGTCGAAGTAGTTGCTCAAGGACTCGAGCACGCGCGGAGCGCGCTGGGCGGCCATCAGTCGGGGCCGTTCGCGGAGGTCGCCATCGCCCGCGGAAGATAGCATGCTTAGGTATACAGTTGCCAACGGAAGGGAGTCGCCAAATCCGTGGAAGCGATTGACGCGCGTGCTCCCCTCCGTCTCAGCCCCTGGCGCCTCCTCGGCGTCGCGGTCGTGAGCCAGTTCGGTTTTTCCGCGGCCGACCAGGGCGTCCCGCTCCTCGCCGGCTTCGTGAAAGCAGATCTCGGCCTCTCCTCGACGATCGCCGGGCTCGCGGTCTCGTCCGTGCTCTTCGGGAAGATCTTCGGGTCGTACCTCGCGGGCGAAGCAGCCGACCGCGTCGGCGAGCGCGCCGTGCTCATCGGCGGCGGCCTCGTCGCGTCGGTCATGATCCTCGTCGGCGCTGCGTCTCCACTCGGCGTGCTGTTCCCGCTCCTCTTCTTCGCCGGCTTCGCGGGAGCGGCCTCGACACCGGCAGGAGGCCGCCTCATCCTCCTCGCGTTTCCGCCCGAGCGACGCGGCCTCGCACTCGGCCTGCGGCAGACCGGGATCCCGGCGGCGGGGCTTGCAATGGCGCTCATCCTGCCCCCCATCGCGCACACCGCCGGCTGGCGGTGGAGCATCGCCGCGATCGCGGCGATCATGGCGGTATCGGTCGTGCCGCTCATCCTGACCGCCGCCCCGAAGACGGTGCGGGACGTGCGCAACTCGCCGGCCGGGCGTCACATCGCGACCAATCCGGAGCTCCGGCGCCTGACTGCCTGGAACTGCCTCTTCGTGACGGGGCAGTTCGCGGTCCTCGCGTTTCTGCCCCTCGACATTCATCAGCGCGCCGGGCTCTCACTCCCGCGCGCGGCGCTGCTCGTCGCGCTCGCGCAGGTCACCGGTATCGCGGGACGGCTCTTCTGGGGGACCGTGAGCGACCGCTCTCTGTCGCACGGCCGAAGGCCGCTACTCCTGATCGTCAACGTGGTCGGCCTTGCTTCGGCACTTGCGCTGTTCATCGTGCCGCGCACGGTGCCACTCGGATTCACCCTCTTCCTCGCCGCGTTCGCAGGTATCGGCCTCATCGGCTATCAAAGCCTCTGGATGACGATGGTCGCCGAGACCGCGGGGCCCGACGCCGTCGGCGCGGCGATGGGCTTCGCCGTCACGTTCGCGTTCGTCGCGGCAGCACTCACGCCGCCGCTCTACGGCCTGGCGGCCGACCTCGCCGGCACGTACCAGGCCGTCTGGGGCGTTTTGAGCGTTGCCCTTGCACTCGCGTTCATCCCGGCGCTCCGCCTGCGCGGCTGATCAGCGCTCGACGATCGCGACCACCCGAGCCGGAGCGGCCTCCGCCCCGTCGAGAAGGAGCGGCGCTGCGCACACGATCGCGCCGGTTACCGGGACGTCCTTCAGCCGTGCGATATTCTCGATCTGACAGATCCCGTTCGTCAGCAGCACGACGTGGACGGGAAGCGGCGGATCCTCCATGTCCTCGAGTCGCGTGTCACCCGACTTGAGTGCCTTCAGTCGCTCCATGTCGCCGCCGAGCTTGTCCTGAGGGAAGTCGAAGCCGACGCTCGCGAATTTCTCGTCGACGAGCCACTGCGCCGCAGAGCGGTCGAGAAACGGCCCGTCTTGCCACCACGCCTCCGCAGGCGGCGCCGCACGCTCGCTCCAGTCCGTTCGGACCAGCGCGATCATGCCGGCCTCGTAGCGAGCTCCAGCTGCGAGGGCCTGCTCTTTCGCTCGTGCCAGACGGTCCCCGTCGATGCGCTCGCCCGGCTCGGCGTCCGAGACGTCCAGCACCATCGCGTAGCCGACAAGGTTCTCGAGCGGCACCTCGTCGACCTTGGCGCCGGTTTGATCGAAGTGATACGGCGCGTCGACGTGCGAGCCCGCGTGCAGGAACATCGCGACGCCGTTGGACTCGAACGCACCCGTAGCGTGCGTGACGATCGGTCGGAGCTCGTACCAGGGATGGTCGGGATAGTTCGGGTTGACGCCCGGCTCGACTTCCATCGAAAGATCGATGCACTCGATGCTCAACGCAGTTCACCTCCGGATTGACGTTCTTCGGGCAGCATGGCAACCGCCTCGATCTCGACGCGGACATCGTCGGTCATGAGGCGGGAGACCTCGACGGCAGTCGCCGCCGGGGGATCGGACGGCCAGTACTCATCGCGAACCTCGCGCACCGCGGCAAGGTCACCTTCGATGTCTCGGAGATAGACAGTGATCTTGACGACGTCCTCGAGGCAGGCGCCGCCGTCGGCAAGGAGAGCCTTCAGGTTCTCGAGCACCTCGCGCGTCTGTGCGCGCACATCTGACGGCGCGACGATCGCTCCTCTGGCGTCGCGCGCGATGATCCCGGCCGTGAAGATCAGCCCGCGCCCAGGCGGGACGCAGACGCCCTGCGCGTACGGTCCTTTCGAGGTGCGGCCGAACCTCGGTGTCTGAACGGTTCGCTTCGTCACCGGAGCTCGATCAGGACATTCGACGACGCGTCGAGCGAGGCGTGCGACTCGGGCGGAATCACGATCGTCGTATCAGGCTCCTCGATGACGGCCGGCCCGTCAACACCAGCGGCGGGAAGCGCGCGTCGGCCCTTGAAGATCGGCGCTTCGACAGCTCCGACGTCCGTCCCGAAGTAGAGGGTGCGCGACGACGGCTCCGACTCCGCCGACTCCTCGAGGTTCAGGGCCGCCAGGTCTCCGTACGCGACGCTCTTCACCGGCGCGACCACGGCCACGCGGATGCTCACGACTTCGATCGCTCCGAAACCGAGCCGTCCGTAGAGGCGGATGTACTCCGACTCGAAGCCCGCGCGGAGACGATCCGCGAGCGCCCCTTCGAGCTCGTCGATCTCGATCGACAGCTCGAACGACTGGCCGACGTACCGGACGTCGGCAAGACAACGAACCTCGGTCAGCTCGCCGGCGCCGTCGTCTGCCGCGCGCTTGCGCGCCTGTGCAAGCAGCTCGTCGAAGCGGCCGCGGAGCGTCTCGTCGTCGAGGGTATCGAGACGCGCAACGACCGACGCGACGGAATCGCTGCGGATGTCGGAGAAGAGTAGGCCAAGCGCGCTGAAGAGGCCGGCGGCGAGCGGAACGACGACCGTGCGGATGCCGATCGACCGCGCAAGCCCTGCCGCGTGGACCGGCCCTGAGCCACCGAACGCGACGAGAGTGAAGTCACGCGGGTCGCGTCCGCGCTCCGTCGTGACCGCACGCACCGCGCGCGCCATGTTCTCGTTCGCGATGATGTGGATGCCGAACGCGGCGTCATCGACGCTGAGGCCGATGTCGTTGGCCACGTGTGTCTCGATCGCCGCCACTGCCTTGTTTCGATCGATGCGCAGCCGGCCGCCCGCAATGCTCTCCGGGTCGACGTATCCGAGCACGACGTTCGCGTCCGTGACGGTGGGCTCCGTCCCGCCGCGGTCGTAACACGCGGGGCCCGGGCTCGCGCCCGCACTCTCGGGGCCGACCTGCACCGCCCGGCCCTCGTCGATCCACGCAATGCTGCCGCCGCCGCTCCCGACCTCCGCGATACTGATCGTCGGGCCGCGTAGCGCGTACCCGCCGCCCCGCAGCAACGGGCTCGCGGTGTTTGCTCCGGCGCCGACCTCGTACTCGAACGTCATCTCGGGCGCACCGTTCTGCACGACGCACGCCTTCGCCGTCGTGCCGCCCATGTCGAACGCAATGCTGTTCGCAATCCCGGAGTGCGTCGCCATGAATGCGGTCGCGAGCGCGCCGGCGGCAGGCCCCGACTCGACGATCGTCACGGGACGCTTGCGGGCCGTGGCGGCAGGCGAGATGCCGCCACTCGACTGCATCATGAAGACAGGTGCGTCAACCGAGAGCCGGTCGAGTACCTCGACGAAGCTTCCGAGATAGCGGTCGATCGCCGGCAGGATGTACGCGTTGATCACCGTCGTGCTGGTGCGCTCGTATTCTCGCAACTCGGGAAGCACCTCGTGTGAGAGGGAGACGAGCATCTCGGGACAGCGCTCCCGGATCGCCGCTCCGACACGCTGCTCGTGCGACGGGTTCACGTGCGCATGCAGCAGGGACACCGCGACGGACTCGACGCCTGCAGCACACAGTGCGTCGATCGCCACGGCAATGCTGTCGGAATCGAGCGGAACGCGCACCGCTCCGTCCGCGGCGACGCGCTCGCGCACCTCGCGGCGCAGGCTGCGCCGGACGAGCGGCGGTGGCTTCTCCCAATGAATGTCGTAGAGCGAGGGCCTGCGAAGCCGTCCGATCTCGAGGACGTCTCGGAAGCCTTCGGTCGTGACGAGGCCGGTGACCGCGCCCTTGTGCTCGAGGATCGTGTTCGTGCCGACAGTCGACGCGTGCACGACCTTGCCGATCTCACCGCCCGCGATGCCGTTGTCGGCGAGCACCTCGCGGAGGCCGGCCTCGATGCCGTCCAGCAGCTCACCGAAGGTCGAGAGCACCTTGCGCCGGTGAAGCTTTCCGTCCTCGCGCGCGAGGACGATGTCGGTGAACGTCCCGCCGATGTCGACGGCGAGATAGAAGCCGTTCGCCTGCTTAGGCGTCACGAAGCTTACGGCGCTGCGCCTCGGTTCCCTCGACGTCGATCTCGCCTGCGTCGAGCTTCACCCCGTACACCGCGAATGCGGCCGCGTCGGAGACATAACCGTCGAGGACATCGCCGCGCACCGCCTGAGGATCGCGCTCGAGCGGCGACCCCTGGCCGCCTGCACCCGACGAGCTGTAGCGCACGGTTGCGCCCGCGTTGACGTCGCGCGTGACCTTCGACTGGAGCGACTCCGTCACCCCGTTCTCGATCAGCTCGGCCGAGCCGGTCGCCCCCGGCCCGCCGCCCGCAAGGCCCCAGGGGCCGCGGTCGTAGCGGTCACTCAGGTTCGTCAGGTGCACAGGCCCGGCGAAGAGCTTGATGTCCTTCGTGATCGCGCAGCCTCCGCGGAACCTGCCGGGGCCGGCAGAGTCCTGGATGAATCCGAGCCGCTCGATCGCGATCGGCGTGGTCGCCTCGACGACCTCGACGGGGATGTTGCTCGTGTTGAAGCATGCCGCCAGGCCGTCGACACCGTCCTTGCCCGCGCGGGCGCCGAAACCGCCGATCAACAGCTCGTAGTAGACGAACGGCTCGCCCGTCGCGGGATCGAGCCCGCCGAAGGTCGTGTTCGCGAACTGCGACGGCGCCGCCACCGCGCGCTCCGGCACCGCTTGCGCCATCGCACCCATCACGGAGTCGACGATGCGGATCGCCGCACTCGCTCGCGCACCGGTCGCTGTCGGCGGTGTCGGATTGAGGAACGATCCCGGCGGCGCGTACACCGTCACGGGACGTCGCGTGCCCTCGGTCTCCGGGATCGTCGAATCGGTCAGCGTGCGAATTGCGAAAAGCGAGTACGCGTACGTGAAGTTGTACGGCGAGTTGAGCGCCGCACGCGCCTGCGGGCTGCTGCCCGTGTAGTCGATACGCACGCTGTCACCGTCGATCTCGACGGCGCACTTGATGACGAGCGGCGGCGTGCCCGGGCCGAAGTCGTCGAGCTGGTCCTCGAACTCGTAGCGGCCGTCCGGAATCGCGAGGATCGCCTGGCGCATCGCATCCTCGGTACGCGCAAGGATCTCGGCAATCGAGTCCTCGACCGTCTGCGCGCCGTACTCGCCGTAGAGCTGGGAGAGACGCCGCCCACCGACGAGACAGGCGTTCATCTGCGCGCGCAGGTCGCCGCGAACCTCCTTCGGCTTGCGCACGTTGCCGGTGATGAGGCGGAACACGTCCTCGACCGGCTCCTCACCGACGAACGCTCTCACCGGCAGGATGCGCATGCCCTCCTGGAACATGTCGTAGATCCCCTCCGTCGCCTGCGATCCCGGCGCGGCGCCGCCAACATCAAGATGGTGCGCGCAGGTGCCGGCGAAGCCGACGAGCTCGCCGTCGGCGAACACGGGCGTGAAGCAGAAGACGTCCGGCAGATGGCCGTTCCCCATGTACGAGTCGTTGAGGAGGATGCCGTCGCCGGGCTGGAGCGTCTCGGCCGGAAACGCGTCGAGCGCGTGCCGGAGCGCGAACGGCATCGTCGCGACCTGGCCCGGTGTGTAGACGGCCTGTCCGATGAGCTCGGCGCGCCGATTGAACAGACCGACCGCGCAGTCCTCGGCCTCTCGCACGACGGCGGAGTACGCCGTCTTGTGCAACACCGTTCCCATCTCGTCGCAGACGTCCATCAGGCGGCGCCAAACCACGGTGAGGGTCAATACGTCGAGCTTCGCGACGGTGCTCATTGCACGTCCTCCAAGGCGAGGTTGAAGTGCTCGTCGACCCGCAGCACCTGGTCAGGAAGAACGACGGTGGTGGACTCTCGCTCCTCGACGACGCATGGGCCGGGAAACTCGTCTCCGGGGCGGAGCGCGTAGCGGTCGTAGACGGCGCAATCGACGTAGCCGCCGTGCTCGGGGAAGTACGCCGACCGGTGGCCCTTGAGCGGCTCGCGCTCGCCGCCGTTCACGCGCGGCGCTAGATCGACGGGCGTTCCCGGCAGCCGCGCCTCGACGCGCCAGTTCACTGCCTCGATCGCCTCCTCGCCCTCGCTCGAGCCGTACAGCTCTGCGTAGCGAGCGTTGAACGCTTCGCGGAGCGCGCCGACACTGTCGGCGCTCAGCTCGGCGGAAAGCTCGATCCGCACCTCGTATCCCTGACCGATGTAGCGCAGGTCCACCCAGCGCCGAATCTGTGCCTCGGCGAGGCGCTCGTCCCCGACGGCCTCGCGCATCATCTCCTCGGCGCGGCGTTCGAGGTCCCCGTAGAGACGGTCGACCTGGTCGAAATCGAGCGCCTCGAGCGGCCGATGAAGCGTCTGGACAAGGTCGAACCGCACATCGGCTGAGAGCAGCCCTGCCGCAGACAGGACGCCGGCCGCAACGGGGATGAGCACGCGGGACACGCCGAGCCCGCGCGCGATCCGCGCGGCGTGGACGGGCCCGGCGCCTCCGAAAGCGACGACGGCGAAGCGGCGCGGGTCGGCACCGCGTTCGATCGCCGCGGCACGGGCGGCCGCGATCATGTTGACGTTGACGACCTCGTGGATCGACCAGGCAGCCTCGACGTCGCCGAGCCCTGTCACCTCGCCGATCCGCGACGCGATCGCCCCGCGGGCGCCATCCACGTCCAGGTGCATGTTTCCGCCGGAGAACGACTCGGCACCGATGTAGCCGAGCACGAGATCAGCGTCCGTGACGGTCGGCTCCGCTCCGCCGAGGCCGTAACAGACAGGGCCGGGGTCGGCGCCGCTCGAGTCGGGCCCGACGTTGAGCAGGCCGATGTTCGAGACGCGCGCGATGCTGCCGCCGCCGGCGCCGATCTCGATCATGTCGATCGCAGGGATCGAGATGATGAGGCCGCTGCTCTTCTTCATGGCGACGCGGTCGACCTCGAACGTGTCGGTCGCGCTCGGCACGCAGCCCTGGAGGAAGCACAGCTTCGCGGTCGTGCCGCCGATGTCAAGCGACAGCACGTCGTCGAGCCCCGCACGGGAGCCGACCTGCGCCGCCATGATCGCGCCGGCCGCGGGCCCCGACTCCACGAGACGAACCGGGTAGCGCTCGACGGTGGACGCCGAGGCAATTCCGCCGTTCGACTGCATCACGAGCAGGTCACGGTCGAGTCCGCGCTCGCCGAGCACGGACGAGAGCCGGTTGAGATAGAGCCCCACGACCGGGCCGAGATACGCGTTCACGACGGTCGTGCTCGTGCGCTCGTACTCGCGCCACTGCGGCGCTACCTCGCTCGAGATCGAGACGTGGACGTCCGGGACGATCTCGTTGAAGATCTCCCGGATGCGCCGCTCGTGAGCGGGATTGACGTAGCTGTGCAGGAGGCAGACCGCGACGGCGGCCGTCTTGCCGTCGAGCTGCTGCGCGATCGCGCGCACCTCGTCCTCGGCCAGTTCTGTCGCGACGCTGCCGTCCGCGCGAACGCGCTCGGAGACCTCGAAGATGTCGCGGCGCAGGATCAGCGGCCTCGGCTTGTCGATCTGGAGGTCGTAGATGTCGTGGCGCTTCTGGCGCCCGATGATGAGCACGTCGCGGAAGCCGCGCGTCGTGACGAGGATCGTCGAAGCGCCCTTGCGCTCGAGCAGCGCGTTCGAGGCGAGGGTCGTTCCGACGACGTAGTCCTCGAGGAGGTCGACTCTGCCGAGGAGCTTCTCGGTTCCGTCGAGCACCGCCCGGGAAGGCTCCGAGGGCGTGCTCAACTCCTTCCCGATCCAGACGACCCGCTGGTTCTCGTCGACCGTCACGAAGTCGGTGAAGGTGCCCCCCGTGTCGACGCCGAGACGGCGTGGGACGCGCCGCTCCTCGGCCGGTGCCGCCTCACTCATCTGTCAACGCGTTTCGGCAACGTGGTTCGGGAGCATACATGGTGTTGCATGCAATTGCATGCTAATGTCGCTGTACATGGGGAGGAACGGGCGCACGCAGTCGAGCGGTGCAGACGCGGGCGCGGCCGTCCTCGTCGACGACTCCCCTATCCAGACCGTCGCGGAGGATGACGACACCAGTCAGCTGGACGCGGGCCCGACGCCGCGGACGTGCGAGCGTCTCGCCGCCGAGGTCGTGGTCGTGGGAGGCGGGAACGCTGCGCTCTGTGCCGCGATCGCCGCACGAACTGCAGGCGCGCAGGTGCTCGTGCTCGAGCGGGCGCCGCAGCACGACCGCGGTGGGAACAGCAAGTACACGCGGAACCTCCGCTGCATCCGCGACGGGCTCTACGGCGAGGACGAGTTCGTCGATGACCTACGCGGCGTCTCCGACTCGGGAATGCAGGAAGACCTCGTCCGTCTTCTCATCCGCAGCTCGCGCGAACTGCCTTTCTGGATGGAGGAGCACGGCGTCCGCTGGCAGCCCGAGCTCCGTGGGTCGCTGCAGCTCGCACGGACGAACAAGTTCTTCCTCGGCGGCGGCAAGGCCCTCCTGAACACGTACTACGCACGCGCGCGCCAGCTCGGGATCCACGTCCGCTACGACGCGTTCGTGCGCGACATCGGCAGAGACGAGGACGGCCTGACGCTCGCCATCGACAACGGCGGCGACCCGCTCACCGTTTCGGCGAAAGCAGTCGTGCTCGCGTCCGGGGGGTTCGAGGCGAACTTCAACTGGCTCGAGACGCACCTGGGCGAAGGCGCGCGGCGTTTCGCGGTCCGAGGCAGTCGCTACAACGACGGCGAGCTGCTCGGCCGGATGCACGAGCTCGGCGCCGCCTCGCGCGGCGTCCCGGGTCGTGCGCACGCGATCGCGGTCGACGAGCGCTCGCCGCAGTACGACGCCGGCATCGTGTCGCGCGTCGACTCGATCCCGTTCGGCATCGTCGTGAACCGCGACGCCAAACGCTTCGCCGACGAGGGGCAGAACCTCTGGCCGAAGCGCTACGCGAGCTGGGGGCACCTGATCGCCGAGCAGCCCGGGCAGATCGCCTTCTCGATCTTCGAAGCCTCCTATCTCGGCAGCTTCATCCCGCCGCTCTACCCGCCGATCCAGGCCGAGACGGTCAAGGAGCTCGCGATCGAGCTCGGCCTCGACCCGGCAGCGCTGTGCGGCACGGTCGACACATTCAACGCAGCGACAGACGGCAGTGGCAGGTCCGACTTCGCCCACCTCGACGGGCGAGGCACGTCGAGCCTCGAGCCGCCGAAGAGCAACTGGGCCTCCCCGATCACACGGGGACCGCTCTGTGCCTACCCGGTTCGACCCGGCATCACATTCACGTACTACAGCCTCGCGGTGAACGAGCGCGCCGAGGTGCTCGAAGAACGCGGTGAGGCGATGCCCGGCATCTACGCGGCGGGAGAAGCGGTCGCGGGGAACTTCCTCAGCAAGGGATATCTCGCCGGTTTTGGCATGACGATGGGCGGCGTCTTCGGTCGAATCGCAGGGCAGGAGGCGGCGACTCATGTCCGAGGGGAGTAGTAGCGGCGAGGCACTCCGGCAGTTGCAGATCTGCAACGCCTGTCGTTACTGCGAGGGATATTGCGAGACCTTCGGGGCGATGGGAAGGCAGCCGCTCCTCACGGAGGCCGGCGTCTCTCATCTTGCGAACATCTGCCACGACTGCCGTGCCTGTTACCAGGCGTGCATGTACACCGCACCGCACGAGTTCGCGGTGAACATCCCGCTCGCGCTAAGCGCCGTGCGCGTCGAGACATATGAGCAGTACTCGCCGCCGCACGCCCTCGGCCGGCTTCTGCGGCGCGGGACGAGCGGTGCCGCGATTCTCGCCGCTGCATTCGCGGCCATCGTCACTGTCTCAATCGGAACCTGGCGCGGCTTCGACAATCTTGCGAAGGAGACCGACGGCCCGGGCGCGTTCTACGTCGTCGTGCCGGCCTGGTTGATGATCACCGCAGGGCTCGTGTTCGGCATCGCCGCGGGAATCCTGCTCCTCGTCGGCCAGGTGCTCTACTGGCGCGACAACTACCGGGGAACGCTTCCGTGGCGGTACGGGCGCGCCTGGCTCTCCGCGCTTCGAAGCGCGGCGCTCCTCGCCGCGATGCGAGGCGGCGGGGACGGCTGTTACTACCCCGAGAAGAGCTCGCCGTCGCATCTGCGCCGGTGGATGCACTCGCTCACGGCCTACGGGTTCCTGCTCACGTTTGCCGCCACCTGCGCGGCTGCGATCTACGAGCACCTGCTCGACCGGCTCCCTCCGTACGGCTTCTGGACAGCGCCCGTCCTGCTCGGCACGATCGGCGGCGTGATGATGTGTCTTGGCGTCGCCGGCCTCGTCTATCTGAAGCGCGCAGCCGACGTGCGCCTCGGGGACGAGCGTGCTCGGACGCTCGACTACGCGTTCCTCGTCACGCTGTTCCTGCTTGCGTTCACGGGGCTGCTGCTGCTCGTGCTGAGAAGCACGCCGGCGATGCCCGTTCTTCTCACCGTGCATCTCGGCGTCGTAGGAGCGTTCTTTGTGACGATGCCGTACGGGAAGCTCGTGCATGCGACATTCCGTTTCTCGGCGCTTTTGAAGGATCGCCTCGAGCTAGCGGCAGACGCCCAGCAGCTTGTACGGCAGTCCGACGTCCTCCTTCCGGCCGACCCGGACGCGTTCGATGGCAACACCGTCTAGCGTCGTCGACCCCGTGCGCCTGCAGCTCCTCCGTTCGGCGCTCACGTCGATCGTCGACGAGATGTGCGTCGCTGTCGTGCGGACGTCGCGGTCGTCGGCCGTGAAGGAGCAGATGGACTTCACGACTGCGCTCTGCGATGCCGAGGGCCGCGTCGTCGCGCAGGGCGTCTGCATCGCCCTCCATCTCGGCACGCTCCCCGACGTCGTCCGCACCGTGCTCGACCACTTCCCGGCAATGGCGGAGGGCGACGTCGCGATCGTCAACGACCCGTACAGCGGTGGCACGCATCTCCCCGACATCTACATGATCCGACCGATCTACCTCGAAGGCACGCGATTCGGGTACGCGGTCGTCGACATGCACCACGTCGATGTCGGCGGCCGCGTCGCCGGAAGCGTCGCGCCAGACTCGACCGAGATCTTCGAGGAAGGCGTACGGATCCCACCGATCCTGTACCGGCGCGGCGGCGAGCTGAACGAGTCCCTGATCGCCGTACTCGCTGCGAATGTTCGGCTGCCCGAACTCGTGCTCGGCGACCTCGAAGCTCAGGAGAACGCCTGCAGACTCGCAGAGGACCGGCTGCGCGACGTCGTCGCGCGTCACGGCGCCGAGACGGTGCGTGAGTACATGACGCACTTGCTCGACTATGCAGAGCGGATGGCGCGAGCCGAGATCGCCGCGATGCCGGACGGCGAGTACTTCTTCGTCGATCATCTCGATGACGACGGCATCGGCAACGAGCCCGTGCGCATCGAGGTACGCGTGCACATCCACGGCGACGAGCTGACGGTCGACTTCGAAGGCTCCTCGCCGCAGGTCCGCGGCGCGATCAACGTCGCCACGCCGATGACGCGCTCTGCCTGTTTCTGCTGCGTGCGCGCTGTGATGCGCAGCAACATCCCCGACAACGAGGGCTTCTGCCTGCCGATCAAGGTGCTCGCGCCCCCCGGCTCGATCGTCAACCCGTCGTTCCCTGCCGCCGTCGGTGCGCGCGGAGCGACCGTCCATCGGCTATGCGACGCCGTCTTCGGTGCGCTCGCGCAAGCAGTTCCGACACGGGTGATGGCTGCCGACGAGGGCGGCAGCAGCAACATCGGCGTCGGTGGCCGTCGCGAGGACGGCACGCCGTTCGTCACCGTCGACTTCATGTACGGCAACTGGGGCGGCCGCAGCACTGCCGATGGAATCGACGGAGCATCGAATCTGTTTTCGAACATGGCGAACATCCCGGTCGAGGTGATGGAGTCCGAGTTGCCGATCGAGGTGCTGCGGTACGGGTTCGTCCCGAATAGCGGTGGCCCCGGCCGATACCGCGGCGGTCTGGCGATGACGCGGGAGATCCGTCTCCTCGACGGCGACGCGACGCTGACGCTGCGCTCGGACCGACAGCGTTTTCGGCCGTACGGGCTTGCCGGCGGCGAGCCTGGCGCTCCGAGCGGTAGCACGCTCGAGACGGCGGGCGGCGAGCGGCTCGAGCTGAAGACGAAGTTCACGCGCCCCATCCATGCCGGTGAGACGTTCCGGCACGTGCAGGCCGGTGCGGGGGGCTATGGCGATCCGCGGCTCCGCGACCCGGAGCGCGTCGCGACCGACGTGCGCGACGAGAAGATCGACGTCGAGCACGCGCGGCAAGCCTACGGCGTCGTCGTCGACGCGACGACGTTCTCGGTGGACGTCGACGCGACCGCGCGCCTCCGCGCTTAACCGACGAGGACGCCGGCGTCGAACAACACCGCGCCGTCGACCTCGATCTTCGGCGGGATCAGCACTCCGTCGAGATGGATCGCAGACTGGTAGATGCCGCCGCACACCGTCCCGGTGCCAAGTGCGAAGTGGCAGCTGCCGAGCAGCTTCTTGCCCTCGCGATGCGGGTTGCCGTCGGGACGCGCCTTTGGATTGATCCCGATCGCGAACTCCCCGATGCGCCGGGAGTACTCATCGCCCTGGTCGTCGATGACGCGACGCAGCGCTGCCGCCTGCGCTCCACCCGAGATGTCCACGCAGTGGCCGTCGCGCATCTCCCAGACGATCGGCTCGTCGAGCACGCCGATGCCCTGCATCCAGCGGTCGATCACGATGCGGCCGCTGACGGAGTCCTCGAGCGGGCAGCAATAGACCTCGCCGTCCGGGAACATGCGCCCGCCGTCCGCGAACGTCCGCGGACCGTCGCCGGCCGGAGGAACGATGCTGTCGGCGACCATGATTCGGCGTCCGGCCAGCGAGAACGTGACGTCGGTGCCCGCCGCGCTCGTCACACGGATATCGGAACTGTCCAGCAGGCGTTCGCGAACACGGCCGCCGATGTCGCGCAGAATCTCGGGATCGCAGTTCGCTGCGCCGCGGATGAACGCGTCCTCCGTGATGTTGGAGAAGCCGAGGTAGCGCGCACCGTGCTCGACCGCCAGCTGCAAGGCGCGTGTGTGCGTGACCGACTTGCTCACGACGGCGAAGATGACGTCGGCGGCGTCGAGCGCCGCAGCGACCGGTGCCGGCGGCTCGGAGCCGTGGACGTCCTGCGGCGGCATGCGAACCGTGACCGGCGTCGCATCCGCTGCGTATACCTGCCCCGCGAGCGCCTCGACGATCATCGGACTCACCTCGTGGTCGCAGAGGACGACGACGGACTCCCCCGGCTGCACCCAGGTGTTGACGCGGACGAGCCTCTGCGCGACCCGCAGGATCTCGACGAATCGTCCAGTGCGAACGGCGGTGTCCGGCTCTGCGCCGAACGAGGCGGCCTCAGCATCCATCGCGTTCCTCTCTCCTCTCAGACGCCTCGGAACCGAGGCATGCGCTTCTCCATGAACGCGCGCGGACCCTCTTGCGCGTCCTCGCTCGAAAACACGCCCTTCGTCAGCTCGAAGTCGATCTCGTACGCCGTGACGAGCGGCATGCCATCGATGCGATGGGACGACTCCTTGATCGCGCGCAGCGACAAAGGGCCATTCTCGCGAATCCGGTGCGCGTACGCCTCTGCCGCAGGCATGAGCTCCGCGAGCGGCACAACCTTGTTCACAAGCCCGATCTCGTACGCGCGCGCGGCGCCGATCCGCTCACCGGTCAGAAGCATCTCCATTGCAACCGCGTGGGGCACCTGTCGCAGCAGGCGCACCGTGCCCCCGCCACGTGCAGTGAGCCCCCAGCGAACCTCCGGCAGTCCGAACGTCGCGTGGTCGGCGGCGACACGGATGTCGGTTCCGAGCAGAAGCTCCGTGCCGCCGCCGAGGCAGTACCCGTTCACCGCCGCGATGATGGGCTTCCAGATCTCGACCCCCTTCAACGTCAGCACACGTCGCGTCGGGGTCGACTCGATCTCCTGCGAGACGACGCGCGGTGTCGTCTCGCGAAGATCCGCACCCGCGCAGAACGCCTTGTCCCCCGCGCCCGTGATGATCGCGACCGCGAGCGACGCATCGGAGTCGAACTCGAAGATCCGCTCCTCGAACTCGCGCATCATCTCCGGGTCAACAGCGTTGTGCGCCTCCGGCCTATCGAAGGTCAGATACGCGATCGAGCCATCGGTGTCGTAGCGGAGCGGCACGCGAAAGGAGCCGGTGAGGGCTGCGCGTAGACGCAGCCCTCACCGTGAGGGACCTACTTCAGCACCTTCGCGCTGTAGTACATGTAGTCGCGGGCGGCGGCGGGCGTCCACACGACGTTTCCAGCCTCGCCGAATCCCTGGACATCTTCGATCAGGAACATGCCGGCGAAGTCGTCGGTCGCGGCCTTGTTGCCGTCGCTGATTGCCTTCAACCAGGCGTCGTTGTCCTTTGCGTCCTGTGCGCGCTTGAACGCGGCCTCGAGCTTCGGATTCAAGTAGTGGTACGAGTTGTAGCCTCCGGGAGGCCAGCCCAGCCGACCCCACACGTACCAGAAGAGCGACGGAGTGTCGGTGCCCTGCGTCGTCTGGCAATAGCCGTCGAGCCCCGGCCGGACGGCGGTCGTGAGGTCTTTCACATACGTCGCGCCGTCGGTGTAGTTCACCGTCAGATTCACGCCGATTGCACGGAGATCCTCGGCGAGCAGTGCGAACGCCTTCGTCGCGTTCGCGTCGCCCGACGCGGTCTCGAGTGTCAGCTTCGTGCCCTGCGGGACGCCCGACTGCGCCATGAGCTGCTTCGCCTTGGCGAGGTTGTACTGGAGCGCGGGCATCTTCGGATCGAAGGCCGGCGACGCCGCAGGGAAGAACCCGTGCGCGACGGCGCCCTTGCCGCCGTAGACGACCTCATTCATCCGCTTACGGTTGATCGCGAGGCTGAGCGCCTGCCGGAAAAGCTTGTTCGTGCCCGGCCCCGACTCGGCGTTCAGGCCGCACGACTTGATCGTCGGCTGCTGCCGGATGATCAGCTTGATGTCCTTGCGTCCCGCCCAGCGGGTGGCGTTGTCGACGAGGACGTTCGTCGCGATGTGCACGGAGCGCGACTCGAGCGCCGCCGTCCGGGCCGACTGGTCGGTGATCGTCTGCATGATGAGCCGCTTGATCTTCGACGGCCCGCGGAAGTACGAGTCGTTGCGGTCAGCGACGAGGACGTTCGTGGCGGGGTTCCAGGACGCCATGCTGAACGGTCCCGTGCCGACGGGATTCGATCCCATGCCGGCGTTGCCGTACTTCTGAATCGCGGTGGGGCTGATCGCCCAAAACTCCTGGTGAACGGCGAGCGTGTCGAGCAGGCTGCCGTCAGGCGAGTTCAGCACGATCCGGAACGTGTACGGCCCGGGCGCCGCGTAGCTTGCGAGCGTCGGGACGAGGCCCTTGTCGAACGAGTTCGCGGCCGGGTAGTAGAACTGACTCGTCGAGTCGAACATCGTGTCGAAGTCAAACTTCATGGCCGCAGCGTTGAAGGGGGTCCCGTCCGAGAACTTGACGCCCTTGCGTAGGTTGAAGGTGTACGTCAGGCGGTCCTTCGAGATCGTCCAGGTCGTCGCGAGTGCCGGGACGAGCTTCAGCTGAGTGTCCCCGCGATACCAGGTCTTCGTGACCAACCCCTCGAAGAGGTTCCAGAGGGGCCGGGCGTTCAACGACGCGTGGTTTACCCGGGGGTCGAGTGAGCCGATCGGCTGGTCGATTGCGACGATCAGCGTCGCGTTCGGGTCGACGACCTTGGCACGGCTCCCGCTGGTGTCGCCGAAGCCGGCAAAGAGGGCAATCGCGGCGCAGCCGATCACGAGCCCGAGAATCGTCTTGCGGTGCAGCTCCATACGCCAGTCCTCCATCAGGAAAAGGGGCGGTGAACGGTCGGTGCATCATCGTACACGACTGCATGCGAGAAAGATAGTTTGGTGAAGAAGTCGTGTCTGGCGCCCCTAGAGACGTGCTGTTCAGCCCCAAGTTGTGTGGCCAGGGCGGCCGCGAACGCCCCCGCCGGCGGCGGCACGGGAGCGAGCTCGGCGCACGAGATCGTCGACGCGGCGAGCAGGGTCGCGTCGCCCGGCGATCCCATCGCCTCGCAGAGCAAGCCCCAATCCGGGGGCGTCACAAGCGTCCCGGCGACGAGGACGACGCCGGCCCGGCGACGCTCCTGGGCGATCCCCGTGAGCTTCCGGCCGCCGACGACGAGCTCACCGCGCGTAACGCCGCCGAAGCACGCCCACCGAACGAGCTCCAGCCCGGGTTCCTCCGCACGCGCCGCCTCGATGCCGAGCCGCTCGAACGCTGCGAGGTGGACGTCTCCGAGCCAGCATGCCGCGGAGCGAACGTCGAGAGCGGCAAGCGGATGGCCAGTGGGAAGCCGCACCGCGACGTTCACGAGCCACGGCCCGAGGAGGACGGCGCCGCCGCCGGATCTCCGGCACGTCACGGGGAGGCGCTCGACCGTCGAGACGAGCCGGCGCTGACTCGCACCGAGCACGATGGACGGTTCCGTGCATTGCCAGACGACCGCCCGCGGAGCGGACGCCGGCTCGCTCAGGTCGTGCTCGAACGGATCGCGCCGTCCCAGCGAGACGCTGACATCGGCGCTCTCAGAGATCGCGTGCGTGCGTGAGCCTCGCTCGAAGCGCCTCGAGGAAGAGCGACGCCGGATACCCGTCGACGGCGCGGTGGTCGAAGACGAGCGTCAGGTCGCAGGTCGGAGCGACGACGGCCTCTCCGTCGCGCGCAATCGGCCGGTCGCGCACGGCACCGACGCCCAGGATCGCCACCTGCGGCGCGTTGAGGATCGGCGTGAACCAGTCGATGCCCGTGCCGCTGAGATTCGAGACGGTGAACGTCGCGGTGCGGAGCGCTGCTGGCGAAAGGCGCATGGCCCGCGCAGCCTTCGCGAGACTCCCCGACTCGATGGCGATCTCCTCGAGGGACTTCGTGTCGGCGCCGTCGATGCTCGGGACGAGGATTCCGCCTTCCACCGCGACCGCGACGCCGACGTTCACGTCCTCGCACGTCTCGATCGCGCCGTCGATGAGACGCGCGTTCAGCGCAGGATGCTCGCGCAACGTCAGCGCGACCGCGCGTACGACGAGATGCGTCGTCGAGATGCGTATCGAGATGCTTGCCGCTTCGCGGTGCTGCGCGCACGCCGTCATGTCGACCTCGACGCCGATGGCGACCTGGGGATTCGCCCAGGCCTCCGTCATGTTCTGCGCGACCGCCGCGCGGAGGCCGGAGAGCGGTGTGCGCGTCACGCGTCGTCGATCGTCGCGAGCTCACCGTCGCGGCCGAACGTCGCGCCCTGCGGGACGGTGATCTCGATGACCATGCCCGCACTCGGCGCGACGAGATCGAACGTCGTCTTTACGACGACGACGTGCGCGAGCACCTGGCCCGCCTCCACGGTGTCTCCCTCGGAGACGAGCCAGGTGTCGAGCAGCGCCTCCGCCTCGGGTGCCTCGATCCAGAACTCGGCCGGCGCCCGTACGGAGGTCACGACAGCGACGTCGCGACCAGCGCGCGCACGGCGTCGGTGATGGACTCCACCTGCGGGATCACCCGCTGCTCGAGCGGGCGGCTGTACGGAATCGGCACGTCCGGAACCGCGATGCGCCTGATCGGCGAGCGCAGCGTGATCGAGTCGAGGTTCTCACCGACGAGAGCAGCAATCTCGCCGCTCAAGCCGAAGCTCAGATAGTCCTCGTCCGCGACCAGCAGCCGTCTGGTCTTGCGCACCGATTCGAGCACGGTCTCGGTGTCCAGCGGAACTAGCGTCCGCAGGTCGACGATCTCCGCGTCGATTCCGTCGCGCGCGAGCTCCTCCGCCGCCACAGCTGCCTTCTGAACCATCTGGCTCAGTGTCACGATCGTGACGTCGGATCCCTCGCGCACGACGTTCGCCTGTCCGAACGGGATCGTGTACTGCTCCTCGGGAACCGCGACGGTCGCGCCCTCGAAATAGCCCATCCACGGCAGCCCCATGATCCCCTTGTGGAACATGAAGACGACCGGGTTGTCGTCGCGGATCGCCTCTGTCATCAAGCCCTTCGCGTCGTACGCGTTGGACGGCACGACGACCTTCAGGCCCGGCACGTGCGCGAACGTCGCCCACAGGCATTGCGAGTGCTGCGCAGCGTCGTTGTAGCCACCGCCCACCGCCATCGTGAGCACGACAGGCAGCCGGACGTTGCCGCCCGACATGTACGTGTTCTTCGCGAGGTGGTTGTAGATCGAGTCCATGCAGACGCCGAAGAAGTCGACGAACATCAACTCGACGATCGGGCGCATACCCTCCGCCGCGGCGCCGGTCGCGGCGCCGATGAACCCGGCCTCCGAGATCGGCGTATCCATCACCCGCTCCGGTCCGAACTGTCCGAGCAGGCCTTCAGTGGCTCCGAAGATGCCGCCGTATTGCCCGATGTCCTCGCCCATGACGAACACGCGCTCGTCGCGCTCCATCTCCTGGGCGATGGCCTCTGAGATGGCCTTGGCCATCGTCAGCGAACGTGTGCCAACAGCAACCGCCATGACCGTTCCTCCTAGATGAAGACGTGCTCGAGAGCCTCGTCCGGCTCGGGATATGGACTCGAACGTGCGAAGTCGTATGCGTCGTCGACGCGCTTGCTCGCACGTTCGTGGAGCTCGTCGATGCCGGCGTTGTCGATGCCCGCGGCGCGCAACTTCTCCGCGAGCACGGGAATCGGATCCGCCTCGCGCAGAGCGTCTACGACCTCCTTCGGGCGGTAGACCTCGCCGTCGCCCTGGAAGTGTCCAAGGAGACGATCGGTCTTCACCTCGATGATCGTGGGCCCGCCGCCGCTCCGCGCCCTCGCGACCGCCTCGCCCGCTGCCTTGAAGACGGCGATCGGATCGTTCTCGCCGATGTCGACTCCGGGAATCCCGTACGCCGCGCCGCGCTGCGCATTCGACGCAACCGCCGTTGACGCGCTCTTCGGAACGGAGATCGCCCAGCCGTTGTCCTCGCAGACGAAGACGACGGGGAGCTGCCAGAGGCCGGCGAGATTTAGCGCCTCGTGGAACGTGCCCTGGTTCGCAGCGCCCTCGCCAAAGAACGCCACTGCGACCGAGTCGCGCCCCTGCTTCTTCGCCGCGAGCGCTGCGCCCGTCGCGGGTGGCATGCTCGCGCCTTCGATGCCGCTGCACGAAAACTTGTGCTCGACATCAAAGAGGTGCATGTGGCCGCCCTTGCCGCGGCTGAGCCCGGTCGCCTTGCCGAAGAGCTCGGCCGTCATCGCGTCAAGGGGCACGCCCTTCGCGATCGCGAAGTGGTGCGGCCGATGCGTGCCGACAACCGTGTCGTCGTCTCGCAGATGCGCGCAAACGCCGACCGCGACCGGCTCCTGCCCGGCGGCAAGGTGCATCTCGCCGGGCACTGGGCCGCTGCCGATGTCGAACGCCAGTCCTTGCTGGATGTTCGGCGGCAGCTTCCCCTCGAGATAGACGTTGACCATCGTCTCCTCGTACTGCCGGATGACGAGCATCGTTTCGTACATCCAAAGCAGCTGCTCCTTGGTTGGCTCAGCATGCGCGTCGATTGGGCGCGCGGTCTTCGTGGCCATCGAATCCTCCCGCGTCGTATGCCAGGGTATACTTACATATCAGCACGCTTTCCTTGAGTCGCGATCGACAAGTTGACGGTCGTGGGGACGAGGAGAGCTCGCCGAGCTCTTCGATCGGGCCCGGGCATCGCGAAGAGGCGTCTTGGTTCTCTCCGCCGAAGCGGGAGTCGGGAAGTAGGCCTTGCTCGGCCGCGCACGCGACCAAGCCGGCGACATCTGTGTCCTCAGCGGGCCGGAGTCGGAGTCGGAGGCGCGCCGGCCCTTGCAGCGCTACATCAGATCCTCCGACCGATCCTTCGTCGGCCTCGCCTTCATCCCACTCGCGATGGCAGCCGGGATCGGTGTGCACGCGGCCGGTCACATCGTCAGCCCGCCACGGCGTGCGCGGGCCGCGGCCCGTCGGAAACGCTGCCCCCACAGGGATCGCTTGCACCGGCATGGAGCGCTAATGGAGCCAAGCGGGCGCAACCGGTGGCAACCAGTCGCAAACGCGAGAGCCCCGAAGACCGCTCAAACAAGCCAAATGGTAAGGAGGGGGTCGACGGTTCGAGTCCGTCAGAGGGCTCTTCGAAAGCCCCGCTTGTCAAGCGCAGCTGAAAAGTGCACCGGTTTGCGCAGTCGAAAAGTGCACCACTGCTCGGAGGTTGAGGTGGTGGCCGCCGGTCAGGCGGAGTCGCGGAGCGACGGAGCCTGAGCG
>Ga0209514_10003484_pt1 | contig 22359 bp, 22 predicted proteins | sample Subgrocontami58m_FD_187452 | JGI IMG/M metagenome (GOLD analysis project Ga0209514, IMG submission 187452) | Subsurface groundwater microbial communities from S. Glens Falls, New York, USA - GMW37 contaminated, 5.8 m (SPAdes) (version 3) | ecosystem: Environmental > Aquatic > Deep subsurface >...
CCATAAAAATTTTATTTCTGGAGCCGAAGTTTCAAAATCCCATGGATAATATTTTTTTAATTCTGCAGTCTGTTCAGGCCAGCCTAAAGTAGACAGAGGCCACATACCTGATGAAAACCAGGTGTCCAGGACTTGTTCATCTTGAATCCAGTGTTTTTGAGAGCAAGTTTGACAGGATTTACCGGGTTCCTCTGTTGATACTATCATGTCCTTGTCTTTGCCCACCAGATGATTTGGGTTGCACTTTTGGCAGTACCAGACCGGAATGCGGTGTCCCCACCAAAGGGAACGGGAAATTGACCAGTCATGCAAATTTTTAATCCAGGCAGTTAAAATTTTCAAATAATTTTTGGGAATAAAATTAACTTTTTTAATATTTTTTAAAGCTTTCTCTGCCAAGGGTTTCATTTTAATAAACCATTCTTCGGAAATAATAGGTTCAACAACTGTTTTGCACCGTTCGCACACAGGTACGGCATGAGTATAGTCTTCCTCTTTAATCAAAATACCTTTTTCTTTTAGTTCCGGAATCATGGCGTTTCTCGCTTCATTAATCTTCATTCCGGCGTATTTTCCGGCGATTTTAGTTAATCTGCCTTGTTTATTAATCACATGAATAATTTCCAGATTGTGTCTTTTGCCAATCTCGTAATCTAATATGTCATGCCCGGGAGTGACTTTTTCAGCCCCGGTTCCAAATTTAGGATCAATTGCTTTGTCAGCAATAACTTTCATTTTCTTTTTACCAGACAATGTTGCTATTTCAAATTCTTTGCCAATGTATTTTTGATATCTTTTATCATCCGGATTTACTGCCATTGCGGTGTCGCCAAATTTGGTTTCAGGGCGGGTCGTTGCAACTATAATCGGGCCGTATTTTAAATAATAAAGCTTATCTTTCCGTTCTTCGTACTCCATTTCCACATCCTCAATAGCAGTGCCGCATTTGGAGCACCACTGGACAATATAGGCTCCTTTATATAAAAGATCCTGCTCCCAGAAAAATTTAAATTCTTCAAAAACCGCTTTTTGTACTTTTGGTTCAAGTGTAAAAACTTCCCTTGACCAGTCTGCAGATAACCCCATAAATCTCCAGGTAGAGGAAACAGAATTATAAACTTCTTCCTTGAATTGCCAGGCTCGCTTTAGCCATTCTTCCCGGCCCAGTTTGCGTTTGGATAAGTTTTCTCTAGCCAGTTTTTTATCGAAAGTAGCTTCAAATTGAATTCCGGCATGGTCAACTCCTGGGAGCAGTAACACGTCATGTCCCTGCATTCTTTTAAAGCGGGCAATAGCATCCATAATGGAGTGTTCCATGGCATGGCCCAGATGTAAATCTCCTGTTAAATTGGGCGGGGGAACAAGAAGCGAGTACGGTTTTTTAGTTGACTCTGGATTAGCTTTAAAAAACCCGCTTTCCTCCCAAAACTTGTACCATTTTTCCTCAACTTGGCTGTGATTATATTGTTTATCCATGAGGTAAGTTTATCACGAATTTAGATAGAAGGGAGTAGCGCAGCCGCCAGCTTGATTAAAAAATTGTGCAATACTAGAGGATTTTTAAGCAATAGTTTGCTGGGTAAGTTTGTAGGATGTCTCTCTAAGTAACCAAAAATTAGGGATGTCGGTTGGATTAAGAGAGTCTTCGAGAACATGAGTTCTGGTTGATTTTAATTCGTGAGTTAAGCGTGCGCGATCTTTCGGAATGTCGTAATAACTCAAGAGATCTTGGTGACGCCTTAAAGCTGTTGCAGCAAGCGCTTTGATAGCTGGGGAACTTTTAATAATCCTTTGTGTTAGAGGAGTATCTCTTGTAGAAAGTTTCTTCCCTGTCAAGTGGAAGAGAACACCCCATATAATACTTCCTAAAAATGCTCGAGAAACCGCACGAGGATCGATTTCTCGTGAGCGAAGGTTGGCCACAGTAGGATTTTCCCCCGTAATATCTAAAAGAAAACTCGTAGCAGTATGTATCCCCAGAGAGAGTGTTGTTCTATCTTTTCGCTCCTGGTGAGTAATCGGTTCGGTTTCTAGTTGTGCTGTCATAAACGAGGTAAGTATAATATAAAAAATTTAAGTTGTCAAATGGCTGTTGTACCTTGGTAAGCTTGGCACTAATATGCTAGGGATAAATTAGGGTTTGCCTGAAGTTTCAACGGATCTTTGCAGGGTTTGATAAAAAAAGCAGCGGCAGCTATCATGGCAGCATTATCAGTACAGAGCGCCACAGGCGGAATGTACAATGTACAATTTACAATGGACAATTGACAATTTTTTTCAAACTCGGAACGCAATTTTGCATTAGCTGCAACTCCTCCTGCAATCATAATTTGTTTAACTTTATATTTTTGGGCTGCTTTAATAGTTTTTGTTACCAGCACATCAACAATGGCTTGTTCAATTGAAGCAGCGAAATTTCGTTTATCGTTTATCGTTAATCGTTTATTGGAAACGATATTCGATACACTGGTTTTAAGTCCGGAAAAGGAAAAATCAAAGTCTTTGCTGTCTATCATTGGTCTTGGCAATTTGTATGAATCCTTGCCTTTCTGGGCCCGCTTCGCGAGGCGAGCCAGTTTACTAATTCCCGGACCACCCGGGTAGGGCAGGCCCAGTAATCTCGCGCATTTATCAAAACATTCCCCTGCCGCATCATCTCTGGTTCCTCCCAGATAAATATATTTGCCGTGACTTTTAAATAAGACTAAATCAGTATGCCCTCCGGAAACAAGTAAACCAAGACAGGGAAATGCAGGTATAGTGTATAGTGTATCAAGTATAAAGGGTTTATTTTTTTGTTTTCTCCCTCTATACTCTATACATTCTACTTTATACTGATTATCGATCCAATTTGCATAAAAATGGCCAATAAGATGATTAACCGGAATTAAGGGTTTATTCCAAACTAAAGCTAATGTTTTTGCTGTTTCCACTCCCACAAGGAGCGATCCAATCAATCCTGGGCCGTATGAGACGCTAATAGCGTCCAAATTTTCAATTTTCAATTTACAATTTTCAATTGCTTCTTGAATGACTGGAATAATGCTTTTGATCTGCTCCCGTGCTGCCTGCTCCGGAATTATCCCACCATATTTAGCTTGTAGGGACGCGCTTGATGCCACTATATTGGACAATATAGTTATTCGATTGTTGTTGTTTGTTAATACTGCAGCTGCTGTTTCATCGCAAGTTGTCTCGACGCCAAGTATAATCATGAGTTTTAAGTAACCCAATACCAGCCCATGAAGAGCATGGTGTAGGCAGACAGCAAAAGCAGGGAAAAAATAATGCCTATTTTTTGTAAAACCTCGTTTTCAATCAGTCCCAAAAGAATAAAAATAGGGAAAATGGTCAGTATGTATCTTGGCATGGCAATTAAAGTACTGGAAAAGGCAGGTAAAATCAGAGAAAGAAGATAAAAAATAGAATAAGCAGGTTTTAGCTTATAAAGGGAAAAAATAAATCCAAAGACCCCCCCTATAAAAAAAGCTAGTTCCGTAAATACTCTGGCCGGATTGCCTATCTGAAAAATTCCTACAGATTTTAGATAATTTAAGTATCCTAAAACAGGTTCCCAGGGCAGGGAAAAATGTCTGTTCCACTCACTCTCATTAGTCAAAAACCCCCATGGATTTTGAAAAAGAACTTGCTGAAAGAGCATATATAAAGGAATAGGTAAAAGAGACAGGCAAAGTAAAAAAGTTTTTAGGGTAAGAATTTTTCTAAAATTAAAATTTTTTCCTTGAGCTAAAAGATGATCCCCTAAAACCGCTGCAAAAGTGGCCAGTCCGGCTAACCTGGTGGCTATTGATGCTGCGGCAAAAAAAGACGAAAGTACAGTTTTTTGTGTTCTGGCAAAATAAAAACAAGCCAAAGTGACAGCTAAAAACAGGCTTTCCGAATAAACAGTTCCCAAATAAAAAGAAGTGGGGAAAATGAGTAAAGCAAAAATAGCCCTCTTGGCTACTTTTTCCGGAAAATCCAAAAGAGTGAGTTTATAAAGAAAAAATAATGAGGCGATAAGGGATAAGTGAGAAATTAAAAGACCTGCAAAGGTAATATCTAGGCCAACTATGTTTAAAATCTTCATTAATAAAGGATAGAAGGGGAAAAAGACTGTTTGCTCTGGCAAATAGTTGTTTTCAACAATGCCCCGGAAATGTCCCCCGTCCCAATTGGACCATCTAAACCAGTAGTCTGTTGTGTTATCAGCAAAAGACAGCTTTTGAGTATAAGGGTCAATTTGGGGAAAAGTGGACAGGCCAAAATAGGTGATAAAAAGCAAAGCTGCCTTCCAGCCCAAAAACAGCAGCAAACAATATTTTAAAATGGAAAGATTTTTGGTCACAGGAAGTATGGTACAAGGAATATCATTTCTTATCAACTCCTCTGAAGCGTGGAGCTATGGGCATTTAACCGTGAATTCAATTCTCCCGATTAGTTCTTCAGTATCCAGTTCTCCGGCGTAAGCGTCTGCCTCATATTTTATATTCGGTCCGAATATCATAGTGCTATCAACTCCATGTATAACAGTTGTTTCTCTCGGGAGTAGCTGAACAGCCGCCATTTTTGGAAACGGAGGAGGCTTTTTTATATAAACCCGGACTTGTTCTTGCTTTCCCGAAGTTGCTAGCTCAAGGTCAATATGCGGTCCAAGTTCAAGTTTTCCTAATTTATGTCCCTCCTCTGCGCAACTGGCTGTCAGATAAAAACCATTGTTTTCAGCAGTTACCCGGCCTTGTCCGCTGACAGAGACAGTGGGTTGGATGAATTTTTCACTGGGTTTGCAGGAAACAAAGGGAAGAATTGCGTATGTCATTATAGGAATAAGTTCTCTTAAAATGTTTCTTTTGGTTTCATGTTCTCTCATATATCCCAAATTGTAGCAAAATTAAAGTAAATATACAAACTATGGGATTATTCTAATTTAATTTACCTGTGCCCACCTCGATTCCGCTCAGTGTAAACTCCGTAGAACCATTGTTTAACATAAAGAATTTATGGTACTCTTTATTTAATGTCCAAAAAGAGTTTTGTGGTTATTTTAATTTATAGCTGTTGAGAAACTATACCCATAGAAAAGACAAAAATATTTAATAAAAAGGCCCATAAAAGATAATAGATAATGAAAGTAATAACAATTGTAATGATGTAATTTTTAGTTTTAAAGGGTTTCTTTACGATAAATTTCTTGGAAACTGCATAAATAATTAGAAAAATTATCGCAATAGCAATTATGCAATAAGGTAATAAATTTCCAGTGCTAAACATCCAAACAACATCAGGGCGTATGGTTTGAATAAATGCACCCCAAGAAAACCAGCTAAATAAATCAGACATTAATAAATAGCCTCCAGTTTGCCTTTATTGGTAATTAATTTAAGAAGTACTAAACCGCCGATATTGATTTTTTGTTTATCTTGACCTTTTTCTTTAATTGTAATTTGAGTTTGACTCTTCTTTTGGTTATAGTGAGCAGTCATTTTAATATCACCTTTAATTTTTATTTCCTGTTCCAGCTCCTTTAATATATTAGCCTTCTTATCCCAGGAAAATTCTACTTTTAATTTATTTTCTTCTAACTTGATTGTGGGTTGATTGTCATAGGAAATTGATTCAATGGAGATTTTATCGCGGTGGGGTTTCTCCTTTTCCTTAATCTGCGCTTTTAAACTGTGGCCTGCTTTATCAGTTATAGTAACCAAGCCGTTTTCTTCGGTAATTTTATCAATGCTGCTTTGATTATCTTGCCCGGTAATTTCTATTTCTTTTTTGTCCGGGTTAAATGCCAAAATCGCTTCCGGTGAAGTTTTATCGACGTGAACATCAATTTTTTTGACCTCTTCTTTATTCCCCACTAAATCCGATGAATAGTAATAAATTGTACTGGTGCCTTCCGAGCTAATGGTTAGCGGCTGGGTGTAGATTTGCCAAGTGGAATTATCAAAACTGTATTTAGTTTCTTTCAAACCGGTTCCACCTGCATTGTCACTTGCCGATAAAGAAAGATTTACATCCGATAAAAACCAGTTATTTTTGCCGGCAGTTCCCTGAAAATGGGTTGTGGTGGACGGGGGAATATTATCAACAGGCTGCAACAGCAGGGGTTGGGGAGCTTGGGGATTGAAGTTTAAATTATAGTCAAGATTTACTCCCGGGCTGGCTGTTCCCTGGCTTACAACATTTTCAGTTCTGGTGGCAGTATAATAGTCAACCCCAACATGATAATCTCCGCTGCCAGTTCCTGTTAAGGCAACTTTGTAATCACCGGCAGGATTTTCCACAAATACCCATTTCATATCAGTGGTTGGGTCAACTAAAGATTGGCCTACATTATTTCCTTGGCTGTCTTGAACAGTTAGAGTAACAGGTGACGCTACCCAGGCAACCATTACTTCATCAGGCGCCCCTGCTAAATTAGAGGGAGTATAGGTAATACCCAGTTTGCTAAAAATTAAGGAAGTAGCTGCATTAGGCAGATTGGCATGTTTACTGGTTACGGTTAATCCTATGGTATTGGCAAGATTACTGCTTGATGTAAGGACCGTGTTGTCTCCGTCAGCAGTGCCGGCGCTGCCAATCGGTTTGCCGTCTTTCCAAAGATAGGGGTGAACATAATTTTCTATCTGCATTTTTTCCCAGGTATCTTGGCCTGTGCCTACAATGTTAAATAACTCCACACCCTTTTGGCTAAAAATATTGGCTGTATTTTGAGGATTGGAGGTATTCTTAAGAAAGTTATTAATCTCCTGCATACTGGTCCAGCTAAAAGGACTGCCATTATTAATTAGGTAATCGTAGTTGATTGGCAGTAAATCTTTAATTCCTTTGATGTGGTCATGGATCATTTGAAAGGAGTTCTCATTAAAATTAAAAGACAATAATTTAATCATCATGCCTAGCGCTGCTTTACTAACAGGATCCCAATTAGGAGGAACTTCTGCGCCTTCCCAAGTGTAGTAAGCAAAAGTAGAACCGGAATTCGGAGAACCAACAAGAAAAGCTTTACTAATATCTCCGCGATAATTTGGCGATTCAACATAACTTCGAACTACCAGTCCTCCCAAACTATGCGCTATTACATTAACTTTAGTAATGCCGGGATTAGCTGTTTTAGCTCTGTCAATAGCTTCTGCCAGATATTTTTTTGCAGGAAGGGCTGCTCCCGGATCCGCATCTGTCCAGTCATTGGTTTTTCGCCAGTCATAAAAGCTAATAAAATAATCCTTATCTTTTTGATAGCCGGCTTTTTCCAAAGAATCCATAAATTGCCGCCAGCCACCTTCCGCGGTATACATCCAGTTCCAACCAGAATCACCACGGTCAGCCAACACTCCTAGGTTAAGCGATGCAGCAATCCCCGGGATTAAAATCAGGGGGGTTTTGGAAGAAGGGGGAGGTGGATCAGGAGCATTAGTATTAACTAAGTAAAGAGGAGAACTACCAATAAATCCTCCGCAAATATCATAGAGTCTAACTTGAACTTGATTAATACCTTGTTTAAAAAGGGATGTAACATTTTGAGGAGGTTTGGAAGAAATGAAAGCGCAACCATTGTCATATCTGAATGTGACAGATGCGGAAGTACCATCAGGTCTCTTAATAACCCAAACCATAGCAGCATCATCTACACTAGTGTTTCCTGTTCCATCCGGATTCCCGCTGAAAATAATTTGTCCGTTTTGATAATCAATATTAAAATTAACAGTCAGGAATGTTGACCCCGTATTTCGTTGTCCGGGAATGCCTGTAGTGATAGTATAGGGTATGGTTACTGCAACAGCTGATTGAGGCAAGGCTGCCGTAAACAAAACTATTACAGATATTACAAAGATTTTTACAAGATATTTCAGAAATTTAATCACACTTTTATTATGTCAGTAAGTTTAGCTATAATGCAATGTATGATCCAAAAGCAGGAGAAAAAATTTATAAAAGATGCTTTGTGGCTTTCTTATACGGCTTTAAAAGATTTTTTAAAATGTCCCAGATCCTATTATTTGAAAAACAGGTACAGGAATACTGAAACAGGCAACAGACTGCAAATAGCTTCAGCTCCCATGACTTTGGGTTCCCTGGTGCATGATGCCATTAAATGGTATTTGCAAACTAATAGAGTAGCAAGCTTGGAGGATGTAATTAAAAAATTCCGCAATCACTGGTTAAAATATCAGGGCAAAAGAGGTGGTTTTGCTTCCCGCGAAGAGGAGGGTGGTTTTGGGAAACGGGGTCTTTCTATGCTTGATAATTTTTATAAAAACAGAGAGATTTTGGAGAAAAATATTCCCAGCTTTAATTTTTTAAGGTTTATGTTGGATGAAAAAATCGTTTTAAACGGCAAACTGGATTTTCTGGGAGAGAGATCGGATGGAAGTTTGCATGTACTTGATTTTAAATCAGGATCAAAAGATGAAGAAGATTCAACCCAACTGCACACATATGCTATTTTGGCAGAATCAAATTTTCAAAAACCAATTTCAAAAATCAGCTACTGGTATTTGGATAGAGACAGCGCTCCTAAAGAGGCTGTTTTAGATTCTCTGGAAGAAAAGCTGAAGTGGCTTAAAGAAAAAGCAATGCAAATTCAAAAATCTATTAGAGAAGATCATTGGGTTTGTATTAAGGGAGAAAATCTTTGCAATGACTGCAGGAACTATCAGGCTATTATTGAGGGCAAGGGAGAATTCCAGTTTTCTGATATGGAATTTAAAAAAGATGTCTATTTTCTGCCCAGACAAAATGTTTTTAAAACTCACGATTTAGGCGAACCTTTAGATAATTTAACACGCGATGATTTTTATGCGGATTCTAAATAGAAAATTACAAGATTTAAAAAGATTTAAAGAAATACAAATTTTTAATCCGTTTAAAAATTGATTAAAGTTTTATTGCATAAGCAACAGACTTAATTATTTAAGGCTGATTTCTGCCAAGGTATTATGTTTGTGGTTTAGAGTTTAGGAAAATCTTTGCTCCCAACAATGCGAAATCAAACAAGCGATCATAAAAATCTTCTGACGCCATCCATTCATATAAACCCTGTTCGTTTCTGGTTAAAATACCATCTCTTTGAAAAGCTTCTGCAGCAATTTTAAATACAGTCATAACTGGACTATTTAACTGTTCATCAGAGAACATATTTTTTTCTCTGGCTCTAAGGTATGCAGGCACCAGCAAAAAATGTGCCCATAAATCTGCCATAAAATAAACAGGCATAACATCTATTTGTAAATGTAGCGCATGCAGTTGAAGGGCTTTTAAAATATCGGTTTCGTGTTCTGGTGGAATTTCCAGAGAAGGGATGAGTAAATTTTCCGCCACATAGGAAGATGCTAAATCAAAAGCACTGATATTATAGATTTCTTTGGCAATAAAAAACTTTAACTGGAAATCGGAAAACTGTCTTGCAAAATCATCTGATATTCTAATTTCGTTGAAATAAAGTTTTGTTGAGTTAGGAATGATTACTAGAGATTGTCCATCTTTAATTTTTAACTGTATACCTTGCTGAACTGGCGGTTCATAAATAATTGCTTGTAGTAGGGCAGGTAAATGTTCTAGCGCAGGGGTTTTGTTGGTTATCTGATTAAGGGTAGTAATTCTAATAGGGGCGTCTGCAAAAAGTGGACTAAAAGCTGACAGCGATGGTTTCCCTTGCTGGTTATCCAAAAGCAACTGCCCCGCAAATACCAAATCTCTAAACTCTATTTCGGCTATCATTGATTGAGCTAAACTTTCCACATCTAACCTTGACCATTCTCCTATTTCTCGTCTGATGCCGACTGGTGCTGGTAATTGTAATAATGGGTTGTCTGGAGAGCATGCTAATGTAGCTGATACGGCAGATAAAAAAACCAAGAAAGCCCGTCGGTCCATTCGAGGTCCATAAGATTTTTCAGATTCAGTTCGCATGGAGGGGATTTTACCACAAACCTAATTTAATTTCCGCCAGAGTATTGTGTTTGTGGAGGCCGTTGTCCGGGGCTGATTCAAAAAGCTTAATGGAGGAAATTTTAATTGGATCTAAATTGCCGGCTGCAATTTTCTCCAGCTTTTCTTCCAGATTTTTGTCAATATGGAAATTATTTTTTAATTTGGCTATGGAGATATGAGGCACAAAACGCCGTTCATTTACAGATAAGCGCAAAAATTCCAATTCGTCTTTGATTCTTTCGGCAATTAGAAAAAGTTTATCAATATCGCCTTTAACCCCTATCCACAAAACATAGGGACTGTGAATAGAAGGAAAACCGTCAATATAGGCAGGAGTTATTTCAAAGGGTGAAATCTCAAAAGAAGCTTTTTTGATGATATTTATTAATTTATCTTTTAGCTTTTCAGGCTGTTCTCCTAAAAAAGCCAAAGTCAAATGGATTTTATCCAAATTAGTCAGTCTTGCTTCTGGAATTAATGTGTGCAAACTATTTTGTATAGCTTGAAACTGCAATAAATTCTGCTTTGGGATTTCTAAAGCTATAAAAAAGCGCATGTTATTGTTATTTTAAGGTTGCTTTTTTGCGATTCTTCGAATCTAAAAAAATCGCATACTAGTTATTGACAACTATATAATAATAAGTTAAAGTTAAAATAACAACTAAATATTAACCCGTTTAAATTTCAAAGAAATTTTTTCGGGTAAATCAAGAGTGATGGGGAGAGTTTTGGCTCATTGATCCATCCAGCAACCTAGTTATACAAAGGTGCTACACCCAACCCGAAAGGGAGGATTAGACTCGTACCGGTGGGTACATGTAAAAATTTCACCTCTCTTTCAAGAGAGGTTTTTTAATGCAAAAAATATGAACAGATCAATCGAGTTAGAAAAATATACATTGAAAAAAGGAGAACCTTTTTCGTTTAATCATGGTCAAGTGGGCTTAGCGACTTTGGAGATTGGCGGTAAAGCTATACCCCATCTTCAAACTTTAGATTTTCCTGTTTCAGACCCATGGAGCTTGCATTTAAGAAGATCAATAGCGGGTCTTCGCGCCAGAAGAGTTTTTAACGGGACTTCAGTTACGGAACTGGGTATTGGCGATGGAAGAAATATTAGAGAAGTTGGTTCTAGTGTTGCAGGTATTTTGGGGGTTGATATTGAAAGATGGAGAGTTGAAGTGGCTGCTCTTAATCTGGCCGATTATGCGGCGAAATTACCCATTGAACTTTGGGTGGGCGACGCCATTAGCTATCTTCAAGAGCTTAAGGGAACAGGGGAAAATGTTTCTGGTTGGGCGATCATGTGTCTTCCGCAGTCTCCGGAAGGGATCAATCTTGCCGATCGTTATGATGGAGCGTCAAATTTAAGTGCGTATCGAACCGATTGGGAGATAGCCGGCCTGACTTTGAATGCGGCAGTTTTGGATTATTTAAGGCAAGTTGCGGATCAAACCTTAAGAGCATTAATAATTCTATCAGATCGTATTCCTGAAGAGATAAAGCATTCGCTTTTCGTTAGAACAGGCTGGGAAGTTGAACAAGCCACCAGAACACCAGAGCCCATACAACAAGATCCGGATACAGGGATAGCTTGGGTTTCAAGGGTGGATGATGGGAGAAGATTTTTTGAAAGGATTGATGGTTATTTTGAGCCGGTTACAGCATTTGATGCAGAGCAAAGAAGAAAGGTAAGTTTAGAATCTGGTTTGGGAAGAGAAGTGCTAAACTTATATCATCATTTGACTGTATATCAGCTTAGGCCTAAATAAATATGACAAACAGAGTTGAAAAATTTAAAAAGGAATTAAAAAAAGGGAAGGTGATCATTTTAGATGGGGGTATGGGTACGGAAATTAAAGCCCGTGGGGGTAAAACAACTTTACCTCTTTGGTCAGCAGAAATTTTGTTAAAAAATCCGAATCTGGTTAAACAAATACACCTAGATTATATCAAAGCTGGTGCAGAAATTATTACCACTAACACCTTCAGAACAACAAAAAGGACTTTTAAAAAGGTTGGTATGGAAGATAAGGCGAGGGAAGCAACAATTGTGGCCTGTATGCTAGCAAGGCAGGCAAGAGAAGAATCTGGGAAAGATGATGTTTTAATAACAGGATCAATGGCTCCTTTGGAAGATTGTTATAGCCCTGATTTAGTTCCTCTGGATAGTGAACTGAAAAAAGAACATTTAGAGTATGCGAAAAATTTAAAAGATGGAGGGGTTGATTTTCTCCTTGGAGAAACTATGATTTCTTTACGAGAAATTAAAGCGATATGTGAATCTGCCAAGAAAGTTGGACTGTCATTTGCTATTAGCTTTTGTTGTGATAAAAATGGGAATTTATTAAGTGGTGAAAAACTTGAGGATGCAGTTAAGCTTGTTGAAAAATATAATCCACTATTTTTATCCTTAAATTGTATGAGTTTAGATTTAATCTCTAAGACTTTAAAAAAGATTGTAAAAATAACATCTTTACCTGTTGCAGTCTATGCTCAAGGGGATGGCGAACCAGCGGATGATGAAGGTTGGAAGTTTAAAGGAAATAATAGGCAGGACATTTATTCTAAATATGCTAAGCAGTGGCTAAAGGATGGAGCGCGAATAATTGGTGGATGCTGTGGTACAAACCTCGACTATATCAGAAAACTGGTTGCTATTCTTTAGTTCCTACCAAATAAATGGCCTGCCAGGGTTTGTAATTTGATTTGAAAGTTTCTTTAATCAGGGTTTCTCCCCTTCTGGTAACTGTTCTGGAGAATACGACATCTGCTCCCCAGGCTGCCCAGTCCACCTGTTTAACCTCCCCTTTGGGTATGGTGGGATCATCCTGGCGGAGTTCCGCAGGAGGGGGAGTTTGATTAGTCACAATTGATTTGGTCAGGGTGGCTACCCTGCCATCCGGCGTGCCAAATAAATCTACGAACAAAGTATTCCCCGCAGTATAGGCCTGGATTAAAATATGGGCAGCAGTATCATTTTTAAACTGAAAATCAACGCTGGGGTAAAAAACAGTAGCATCCAAACCCGGAGGAAAGCCTTGTTCGTAATAACCCACCCTGTAGGCATGGGCTGTTCTTTTAATAACAGGTAGTCCGGCATTTAAAACTGCCCTAAAAAGCGTGGTAGAATCCTGGCAAACTCCTCCCCCGTCATCCAAAACAGTTCTACCTTCTTTGATGACATAGGCTTTGCGAAAACCGGTGGCTTCGGTAATATCTCCTATGGTTTGATTAAATGAAAAAATTTCACCGGGCGGGATTAGTACCCCGTTAATCTTAGAGGCTGTCAGGTTGATATTGTAAATTCTATTGGGAATGGAGCCTGCGAAATAAGAAATTCCCTGACCTAAAAGCTCTTTTATTCCAAGTGAGTTCACATCTTGAGTTTGAATTTTAGGTTTGACCACTGCTACAGGCAAGTTGATAGTTTTTTGAGATTGATTTAGGGTATCAGTTATTAACTGATAGGTTTGGTCTTGATCCAGTCTCCTGCCTTCTTGGGAGGCCTTGAAAGCAGTCACTCTTTTGGTTTGCGGATTAAATTCAAACAAGCCTTCCTGCACTTCCTGATTTATTGAGGAGGCAATTTTTTGCAGGTAAGTCAGGGTTTTATTTTTGTCCAGCAGAAGATCGCTGCCGCTTTCTAAATCCAAAATGGCCAGCAGCTGTTTGGTGTCTATTTCCCAGGTGTTGGTATCAAAAATAAGCTTGACAGGTTCTTCTTGGGTATTTTCCAAAGCTATTTTTGCTTTTTGGACATGCTCTGTAGTGATTTTGGGAGGGATGATTTTAAAAGGAAGTTCTTCTGTGGTTTGGCCAAACAGCAGAAAATCCTCTATTAAAGTTTTAAGCTTTTCTTTATTGAGTTCCCGGCCATCTTTGGCCTCTTTGATCTGGATCTGGGCAGAAGGGGAAGAATCCTGGCTTGCTTCGGAGAAGATTATTTGGGCATCCTGGGGTTTTTGATAAGCGGAAGCTGCGATTTTTTCCAGTTGACTGCCCAACTTTAAATAAATTTTGGGTTTTACTTTGGCATTTAAAAATAAAGTCTTAAGTTGATCAGTTAATCTTTGGGTGAAGATACCTGTCCTGCCGATTTTGAAAGTTTCATCCAGAGCAGAATAATCCAGTTTGGCCGAGGAAGTGGCCAGATCAATGAAGAATGAATCAAATTGCAGTTTCTCCTCTGCTCTTTGGTTAAATTTGGAAGCAATGACTCTTTGGGCCTGGGCTTTGGTTAAAAAAGTGATATTGGTATCTCCCACGAAAGTAAAGGGCAAAAATTTATCCTGAAAAATTACTTCAAAAGTTAAGATAATTAATAAAATGAGAATGATTAGAAGAATACTAGGAAGAGCGAGTTTTTTAATAAATTGAAAATTCTTCTTTCCCATGGGCATATTTTACCGCTATTAGGATATAATAGAAAGAATGAAGAAGATAATAATTATTGCCTTGTCGCTGGCTATTGTTTTGGGATTTTTATTCTGGAAATTTGGGCCAAACATTTTTCAAAAGAGCGGGCCAGCAGGCCCGGTGGAGATAACTTACTGGGGGCTTTGGGAAGAGGAGAATTTAGTAAAGCCTTTGATTTTACAGTTTGAGAGCCAAAATCCCAATATTAAGATTAATTATGTCCGCCAGTCATCTGTCAATTATAAATCCAGAGTGCAAACTCAAGTGAGGGAAGCAACAGGGCCGGATGTTTTCAGAATTCACAATTCCTGGATCCCCATGTTTGAAGCTGATTTGTATCCTGCCCCGGCAGAGATTTTGACCCTTGATGAATTTAGTAAGACTTTTTATCCGGTGGCCAAAGATTCTCTGGTTAAAAACAGCCAAATTTTGGCAGCCCCAATGGAAATTGACGGCCTGGCTCTTTATTACAATGAAGAAATTTTGCAGGGGGTAGGCGGGCAAGTGCCCAAATCATGGCAGGAGTTTATAAATACGGCAGTGAAGATGACGGTCCGCAATCAATCCGGCCAGATTCAAACTGCCGGGGCGGCTCTCGGGACTGCCGGCAATGTGGATCATTTCTCGGATATTTTGGGGCTTTTAATTTTGCAGCAGCCGGGGGCTTCTTTGGAAAATCCGGCCTCCGCGCAAGTGGCAGAAATACTCCGTTTTTACACCGGCTTTGTAACAGATCCGCGGAAAAAAACCTGGGATGTGAATTTGCCCAAATCAACAGATATGTTTGCTTCGGGCAGATTGGGTTTTTACTTTGCCCCTAGTTGGAGAGCTCATGAACTGCGGGTTGCTAACCCCAACTTAAAATTTAAAGTGGTACCCGTGCCCCAGCTTACAGCAAGTAAGCCTGTTGCCTGGGCCAGTTTTTGGGTGGAAGGAGTTGCTAAAACCGGCAAACACCCCAAAGAAGCCTGGCAGTTTGTTAAGTTTTTGGTATCTGCAGAGGCAGAAAAGCTTTTTTATCAGGAAGCTGCCAAAATAAGGCTTTTTGGGGAACCGTATTCACGGGTGGATTTGGCGCAGGAATTGGCTCAAGATCCACTGGTAGGAGCATATGTGACCCAGGGCCCGTATTATAAATCATGGTATCTATCCAGTAACACCATGGACGGGGGGATCAATGATGAGATAATCAAATATTTTGAAGATGCCATAAATTCAACTCTGGCCGGCGGAGATCCCCAGGCAGCTTTGCAAACAGTGGATAAAGGAGTCAAGCAGGTTTTGGAAAAATATACAAAACAACCAACTCAAAGTCCTAGTGCGAAATAATTAATATTCAGCAGCTTGACATAAAGGCTTTCAAATAATATATTAGGTAAAAATTAAGATATGCTTACTCCGGAATTGTTAAACACTGCTGTCTCTATCTGTCCTGACAGAACTGCAATCCTTTTTGAAGGTGTCCGGCTCTCTTTTGATCAGTTAGATAGACGCTCCTCAAAATTGGCAGATTCTCTTTTGCACCAAGGTATAAAACCCGGAGATAGGGTAGCAATGTTGCAGGTAAATACCCCGGAAGTTATGGAAACATATTTTGCCTGTGCTAAGATAGGTGCCGCATTTGTACCCATAGATTTTCGAGCCAGAGAAGGAGAAATCGCTTTCAGATTACAGGACTCGGGAGCTAGGGTTTTGTTTTTGGGTGAAAGATATCGCCCGATGATAGACGCTTTGAGAAGAGAAGCACCAATTGTAGAAAGATATGTATTAATGACGGATTATCAGATTTTAATTGAAAATGGTAAAGCTGAAAATCTTCAACCTTATGAGGGTGATGAAACAGAGATGACTGTCTTGATGTACACTTCCGGTACAACAGGTACACCCAAAGGAGTGATGCTTTCCCACAGTAGTTTTACAGAGTATTGCTTAAACAATGTAAATCCGGCTGATATGGAGAGTGAAGAAAGCAATATTTTAACTGTCCCCCTTTATCATATTGCCGGAATGCAAGCTATGATGGCTGCGGTGTGGGGAGGTAGAACATTAGTTTTGCAAAGACAGTTTGAACCTGTTGAATGGATGAGGCTGGTACAAGAGCATCGGGTTGATCGGGCCATGGTGGTGCCAACTATGTTAAAAATACTCATGGATCATCCGGATTTTACAAAATATGACCTAAACAGCTTAAGGGTGATTACCTATGGGGCAGCCCCAATGCCGTTTGCAGTGATAAGAGAAGCGATTGGTCTTTTTCCCAATGCAGGATTTATCAATGCATTCGGACAGACAGAGTCCGGAGCTACTATTACTATGCTTGGGGTAGACGACCATCGTTTGGCTGGTTCTTCTGAAGAAGTTGAGCTTAAAATTAAGAGGTTGAGTTCAGCTGGGCGGGCTCTGCCCGGTGTACAAATAAAAATTGTAGATGCAGAGGGAAAAGCATTACTAGCAGGAGAAAATGGCGAGATTGTAGTGAAAACTGATAGAACTATGAGAGGATATTTGGGGCAGGAGGCGGCAACTGCGGAAACCATTGATACAGAGGGCTATCTTCATACAGGAGATGTTGGTTTTTTGGATGAAGGGGATTATTTGTTTATTTCTGGCAGATTGAGAGATACCATAAAAAGAAGCGGAGAATTTGTTCCGCCTGCAGAAGTGGAAGAAACTCTGATGGCTCATTCTGCAATTGCAGATGCAGCTATTATTGGTGTTCCCGATGATAAATGGGGAGAGACAGTAAGAGCAATTATAGTTTTAAAACCAGGACAGATTGTAACCTTGGAGCAGTTGCGTGAGTTTGGATGCCAAAGATTGGCTACTTATAAATTGCCAGAGTCTTTGGTTATTGTTAATGAACTACCCAAAAATCCAATGGGAAAAGTCTTAAAAAAAGAATTAAGAGAACGATTTGGTCAATAGTAGCTCTAAAAGATAGTCTTGTGTGGTAAAATACCATTATGCAAAAACAAGTTTTAAATTATCGTATTATTATTGAACCGGAAAAAATGGGTAGGAAAACTGCTTACAACGCTTATTGTGATACTTTAGGCTTGGCTGATTACGGTTACTCAGTGGAAGAGGCTATTAAAAACATTAAATCTTTAATGAAATTTCACATTAAATGTCTTTTAGAGAATAGTATAGAAGGCATCAATTCTGCGAGAAATTAAGATGAAACTGGTTGTGGCATCAGACGAAAGAACCAAACTTACTGATTTTGTGGTGGATTTTCTAAAATCCCAGGGACACCAACTGATTTTAAAAGGAATTTTGGGGGATCCTCCAACAGACAGGTGGGTGGAAATTGGTAAAGAAGTAGCTTTTATGGTGTCAGAAGGAAAAGTCGAGAGGGGGATTTTATTTTGCTGGTCAGGGACAGGAATTTGTATGGCAGCCAACAGAATAAAAGGGGCAAGGGCGGCCCTTTGCTGGAGCAGTGAAATTGCCAGACTGGCTAGAAAATGGGACAATGCCAATATTCTCTGCATGGCTTTGGTAGATACCAAGATAGATGTAGCCAAAGAAATAATTGATGCTTTTTTCCAAACAGAGTTTAATGAAGAAGGTTTAAATGAGGCAGACAAACTGGATGATTGACATCACAGACAGAGTGTGTATAATAGTGTGTATATGGACATAGTTCGTGCTAATATAACTTTTCCTAGAACCTTACTCTTAGAAGTTGACAAACTTGCAGGTTCTAGAAATAGAAGCGCTTTTCTAGCGGATTCTGTACGCGAATGTTTGGCCAGATTAAAATTTTCCAAAGTAGCTGAAGACTCAATTGGCATATTGGATCCTAAAGATTATCCGAATTTTGCAACACCAACTAAAGTAAAAAAATACACAAGAGCTTTCCGCAAGAAAAATAGCGTAAGAGTATAAAGTGCCAATCTATCTTTTAGATTCTGATGTAATAATAAATTATTTTGCAAAGCACCAACCTGCTGTTTCCTTGATTGCACAAATATCTCAAGTTGAAGCACCTGCAACCACAGTTCTTTCTGTTGTTGAAGTGAAAATTGGAGTAAAAGATGCGCAGATGCCAAAAGTAGAAAGATTTTTTAATGCTTTAAAAATTATTCCTTTGGATGAAGAGATTGTTAATCTAGCTGTGGATTTAATTAGAAAATTTTCTAAAAAAGGGAAGATAATACATCTTGTTGATGCCTGTATTGCTGCAACTGCTATTGTAAATACTATGGTTTTAGTGACAGGTAATAAAAAAGATTACCCAATGGAAGAGTTAAAATTGCTTTGACATAAAATAATAATGCATCTATTGAAGAGGTGGTAAGTTAATCAATTGGACTTCGGGTTCAAGAGAAATGCCGAATTTTTGTTTGACCGCTAGGGCATATTTTTTGGCCAGATTATAAAAAGCCCGGGCGCTGCCTCCGCCTTTGTTTATAAATAAATTGGCATGGTAATCTGCAATATAGATATTATCTAAAAAATCTCCTTTGGCCCCAACTTCTTCCAGCAAACTGCCTGCAGGTAGTTTTCCATAAATGATTTTATCTGAAACTTTATCCAATATTTCTTTTGTAAGAGTTTCTGCAATTATGTTTTTGAAAAAACTCCCCGGGCATTTTATGCCAAGAGGATATTTAATTAATCTTTTGGCTAAAACTGCTTCTGCTTCTTTTTTCAGCTCTGCAGGCTCTGCATTTTCAAGTTGGAATGTTACTTCCAAAATAATAGATTTACTTCCGAAGGAAGGAGCTTGCTCATTTTTCTTAAAAATGCTGTCACGGTAGCTAAATTTACACTCCTTTTTTGTCAAAACGGAGTTTAGAGTTTTAATTTCCAGGATATGATCAGAAATAGTTTGGCCGTAGGCTCCGGCATTGCCAAAAACCGCTCCGCCCACAGTTCCCGGAATGCCTGTTAATTTTTGCAGGCCTGAAAACCCATGTGCTATGGAATAATCAACCAGATCTTGCAGGAGAGTGCCGCTTTTAACCGATATTCCACCCCCGAGGTGTAAGCGCATTTTTTCACCTCGGGGGTGAATTGCCTTCGAGGTGGAAATGCCGATGATGTCATTTTTAATAACTAATTTATCTACTCCTTCATCAGAAACTAATAAATTACTGCCGCCGCCAATAATTAAAAAATCCGGATTTTTTTTAACAAGATCAATTAATTCTTGCTCTGTATGGATAACTTTAAAATCTTTGGCCGGGCCGCCAATCGAGAGGGTGGTGATTTTACTCATTAACATGTGTAGAATTGTACCATGGACAAGGCCATCTTAAAAACTTTAGCTTACGCAGACATTTTTGATTACCCGTTAAAAATTAACGAAATTCATAAATGGTTAATTGGTAAAAAAGCTAATTTAAGACAGATGATAAAGGTACTAGAGAAAAGAGAGTATTATTTTTTGCCGGGGCGGGAAGGATTGGTTAAAACCAGAAGACAAAGAGCTAGGCAATCAAAAATCTATTTTAGAAAAGCAAAGATAATTGCTCAAATTTTAAAAATCAATCCATGGATAAAATTGGTGGGAATATCAGGTGGGCTGGCTATGGAGAATGTTTCCAGAAGAGATGATATAGATTTGTTTGTTATTACTGCCAAAAATAGGCTGTGGATTAGTAGGTTACTGGCCCTGGGGCTTTTATCTTTGATAGGTCAAAGAAGAAAAGTAGGAGATTTGGGGCAAAAAGTTACCGGAAAGATTTGTATAAATACTTTACTCGAAGAAGATAGATTAGAGCAAGGCAAAAAAGATATCTATCTTGCACACGAGGTGCTGCAAATGAGGCCTTTGTGGTTTAGGGACGGGATATATTCCAAGTATCTGGAGGATAATTCCTGGGCGTTTAAGTATTTGCCAAACTGGGTAAGTCAGTATAAAGTATCAAGTATTAAGTATAAAGGGGTTAAAAAAACCCACTATACACTATACTCTATACATCATACTCTTGGGGGTATTTTAGAAAATTTAGCTAAGAAATTTCAATTAAAAATTATGAAAAAACCTCAAGGCATGGAGAGGATAGAAGATGGGGCGCTCTATTTTCATCCTCAAGATTGCAGGGAAGAAATTTTGGCCAAATTTAAGCTAAAAATAGCACCCCTTGACAAGTAGTGCTAGTTTTTGTAGAATAAACAAGTTTTAAACTGCCTCATAAATTTCATGGTCAAGCTAAAAAAGAATACATCAAAATTATCTGTTAAACCTTTAATGGGTTATGTGCTGGTGGAACCATCTGACGCGGAAACTACTACTTCTTCCGGAATAATTTTGCCAGAGTCGGCCCAGGAAAAACCGGCCCAAGGTAGTGTGATGGCTTGCGGGGATGAAATGGTTTTGGAAAATGGCAAGACAGTTAAATGTCCGGTAAAAGTAGGGGATAAAGTGGTTTATAAAAAATGGGGCGGGGATGAGATAAAAATTGAAGGAAAAGAATTAAAATTAGTAAAATTTGATGACTTAATGGCAATCTTAGAATAAGTATAAAGTATTATGTATCAAGTATAAAGGGAAAATAAAATATGACAGAAAGATTAACGGAAAGACAACTAAGAGGATTGAGAATTGGAGCAGAAATAGATGAACGCCGTGAGGGTGAGGGTAGAAATAGCGGCGCTCCAGTTCCATATTGGCAAGGAGTAGAAGATGCCATCAGTTATATGTTAAGAGAAAAACCTGGCTCACCATACGGAAGGATTCTGGATCGTTTGGCGGAGGAGATTATTGATAATCTCGGCCTTCCTGTTGAACAAAGGGCAGAAAGTCTTAAAAATATATGAGTAAAATATTGAAATTTGATAGTGATGCAAGGGAGAAGTTACTTAAAGGAGTTAATATCCTCACTGAAGCAGTGGCATCCACTTTGGGGCCCAAAGGACGGAATGTGGCTTTGGATAAAAAATGGGGAGCTCCCAATGTGGTCCATGACGGGGTGACTGTGGCCAAAGAGATTGATCTGGAAGACCCTTTTGAAAACATGGGAGCACAGCTTATTAAAGAAGCAGCCAGTAAAACCAATGATGTGGCCGGAGACGGCACCACCACAGCCACTATTTTGGCTCAAGCTATTGTCCAGGAAGGCTTAAAAAATATCCAGGCCGGATCTAATCCCATGATTTTGAAAAAAGGCATTGAAAAAGCAGTTTTAGCTTTGGTTGAAGAACTTAAAAAAATGAGCAAAAAATTAACCACCCAGGAAGAAATCCAGCAGGTGGCTACTATTTCCGCTTCAGACGGGGAAATCGGGAGACTTATTGCAGAGGCTTTGCAAAAAGTAGGCAAAGACGGGGTGGTGACTGTGGAAGACGGTAAAACCATGGAAATGGCTGTTGATTATAAAGAAGGCATGGAATTTGACAAGGGCTTTGTAAGCCCTTATTTTGTGACTGATACTGATAAAATGGAAGCTTCAATTGAAGATGTCCATATTTTAATCACTGATAAAAAAATCTCTTCTGCATCTGATTTAGTCCCCTTTTTGGAAAAATTCGTGCAGGTTTCCAAAAATCTGGTGATTATTGCAGATGAGGTGGAAGGTGAGGCTTTGGCATTACTCGTAGTTAACAAACTGCGGGGAACTTTTAATGTGTTGGCTGTTAAAGCTCCGGGTTTTGGCGACAGGAGAAAGGAAAGTTTGGAGGATATTGCCATTTTAACAGGCGGGATAGTAATTTCCGAAGATACTGGCAAAAAATTTGAGTCAGTTGAGATTGATGATCTGGGACGGGCAGGCAGGGTGACATCTGATAAAGAAAATACCCTGATTGTTGACGGCAAAGGAACAAGAGCAAAAATTGAAGCCAGGATCGGTCAAATAAGAAGAGAACTGGCCTCATCTGACAGTGAATTTGACAAAGAAAAACTGCAGGAGCGGTTGGCCAAGTTAACAGGTGGAGTGGCAGTAATTAATGTGGGCGCAGCCACGGAAATTGAACTAAAAGAGAAAAAAGAACGGGTGATTGATGCAGTAGCAGCCACAAAGGCAGCTATTGAAGAAGGAATTGTGGCAGGGGGGG